>Ga0307413_10000008_pt1 | contig 63642 bp, 98 predicted proteins | sample DK1Ometagenome_3_FD_203714 | JGI IMG/M metagenome (GOLD analysis project Ga0307413, IMG submission 203714) | Maize rhizosphere microbial communities from greenhouse at UC Davis, California, United States - DK15-O-2 | ecosystem: Host-associated > Plants > Roots > Rhizosphere > Soil | place: USA... | reverse complement strand
CCATCAGCGCATAGCCGGTGAGCACCATCTTCTGCAGCGCGTTGGGGAACTCGTTCATGTGGCGCGGTGCCTGGGCAGGCTCCTCCTCCTCGACTTCCAGCGGGTGGAAGCCGACGACCTCGTACTTTCCGTCAGGCTGGGTCGAGAGGAAAAACTCGAGCCGCGCCTTGGCATCCTCGACGGAGACGCCATGCTCGGTGCCGATGATGGCGTCCACGATCTTGCCGTCAGGTTCTTTGACGTGGGCGACGAACATCTGGTGGTGGTGGGGGGTGGTCATTTGCGGAGTCCTTTGCGGTAGATGCGGGAGAGGTTGCGGAGTTTGTACTGGCGGCGCAACTCCCACCAAGGGGTGTTGAGCAGCGCGATTTCAATGCGGACGATCATGGCCCACCTGACCTCATCAGAGGCGGTGGCTGCGTCCCGCTTGATGCGGTCAAGCAGAGGGTTTGGCATCGGTCGAGCCCTTTTCTGCCGTACGTACGGCGGTTGATTTGGCAGCCCTAAGACAGGCGCCGAAGCTGATGACGATGGCGACAACAAAGATGGGCCATAGCCGGTTCTCCCCACGCTCGAACAGAACGGCAGCGACGGCGGAGTTCCCGATGAGGCCAAGCAGCGCAAGCCATAGCGGAGGCCCCTTCACTTCGTGTGGTCCGAGTGGATGCAGGAGCCGTTGTCCAGAAACTCCCGGCAGGTAGTGGCCGGCGCAACTGAGACGATCCCGTTGGCAAGGGTGTCGTAGTCGAAGCCGACGGCGTACCCACCGGGCCGGATGTGGCACATGATCCGGGGACCAGCGCTGACACGTCGTGCCATGGTCCCCGGGGGGTGGATGGCGTAGATGACCATGTGGGACTCTTGCCCGTCATACGTCACGGTCAGTTCGTCGCCGACGCGGAAGGCTTCGATGTGGGGGATGACTGGTGCTGGCATTGCTCCTCCTTCAGGTGGATTTCCTCGGGCCACACTTCCAGATATGGCCCGTGATCGAACAAGATGACGTACATGGGTTCCGGCTCGTTGATGTGGTTGAGGACTTGCTTGGTCTTCTGGATGACGCACTCCTTCCCGTTGAGCGGGTCGTCGGCGTCGTACGGGGTGTCAAAGACGTGGGTTCCCATCACTCGTCCCAACTGGCATAGTGCTCGGCGAACTGGTCGAACCGCTCCTTGGCCGCGGCCTCGGAAGGGAACTCCCGAACGTGGACGAAGCCCTGCGATCCCTCGGCAACGATCCAGTGGCCCGTGAGGTTGAGCCGCATGGTTTCCTGCTGCATGGGGGACAGTTCGGACCAGTGCTCCCACTGTTCGATGAGGGAATTGAACTCCGTGTTGCGGTAGTTCACGTCGGCCAGGATCAGGCTGATCCGGGTGAAGTGGGAGCCGTAGTCATTGGCATCCCCGTCAGACTCAGCGCCCCAGCCTGCATTGCACAGGAAGTGGAGCGCGGAGTCCCTGAATGAGTCGTACTTGGATGAGGGGGAAGGTGAGGCCATGGGGTGCTCGCTTTCTGCCGTACGTACGGCGGTTAGTCGGTTCGGTGGTGTTCGGCGTGCCTGCCGAACTTGTCCTTGACCGAGTTGGCTACGGTCAGAATCTTGGTGATTGCATAGTCCGGTGCCGTTGCGGCCCGTGCCATGAGTGCATCCATGACCTCGTTGTACTCCTCGGCAGTGAGGTCCGGGGGGCATACGTGCCCTTCGGGTTTAGAAGAAGTCTGCGGGGTCACCGTCGCCCACCGCCTCCATCATGCCGTCGTAATCGCCTTGCTCGGCGGCGTCGTTGAAGCGGGATTGGCGGTCATCCTTGGGCGGTTCGCCGACGACGTACCGCTGACCCTTGCCAGTGCCAAGGGTGGAGTAAGCACCCATGCTGACGAAGTGCTCCTCGCACATGCTGGCCCATGGTCCGAGGATCGTTTTGGCATCCACGGCGGCGGACTTTTCCGTGCCTTGCTCCTTGCAAAAGTCGCAGTTGGGAAGCTTGGCGACGTAGGCGGTGTCACTCATGATGGCGTCTCGCTTTCTGCTGTACGTACAGCGGTTTCAGTGGGGGTTTTGCGTGTTGTTTACGTACGCACCTTTTCTTGAAAGGAACGGTGCGGGTGAGCCGTGGTAATTCGCGTTGGTGTCGGCCCCCTGATGGACTCACCACATCAGGGGGCCGAACTGGTATCCAGTCTACCAGATTGTCAATAAGATGTCAAGTCGGTGTAAAGGACTCAGTTGGGGGTGGATCGGAAGACGTACCACAGCCCGTCGATGGACGGCAGGGCGACCTCGTTGTAAGCGACCTTCGGTGAGAGCACCGCAGTGCCTACGTAGTCCACCCGGAATCCGCCGTCAGTGGTGACGGGCAGGTGGCGGGGGCCATCAGCGCGCTCCCACGTATCCCACGCCTCGGATGCACGCAGCCCCTCGGGATCACCGCAGATGAGGTTGCCCATCTCGTGGCAGTCCCAGCACGGGTCATCCTCTTGGCAGGTGAGGGACAGGGAAGCTTTCGCCCGTTCAGTGGGGGCCGGCTTCGGCTGCATGGCCGTGACTAGGACGATGCCGATGCAGATCAGGAGGGCAACGATGGCGATAGTCAGGTTGCCGGGGGTAACGCGGGGGTTTGAGGTCTTGGAGCGCATGATGAGTGCCTTTCGAGTGGCCGTACGGGGGAGGTCTGGTAGGTCAAGCAACTGCTGTACGTACGGCGGTTGCCGTAAGTGAGCCCTGATGACGGGGCGGGAGTAATGCGAGGTCAGCGCACGATACCCGTGGACACAGTGGTGGCTACGGCCAGGGGGGTAGTGCAGGGAGCGAACTGCATGCAGTGACGGAATGACAGCGATCCGAAATCGAAGTAGAGCGGAGTCCCACAATGCACGCAGGAGTACGTCGTTTCGTGGCCGGTAACCATGACTCATGCCTCCACCGCAGAACGGACGGGGACAGGGAGCTTGACCTCGACGATGGTGAGGCCATCGCACGGGATCGGCAGGCCCATGTGGTGCCACTGCCCACCCTGCCAGTAGACGCCTCGACCGCACGTTCCGCAGTCATAAACGGTGTTGGATGCTTCGGTGACCATGGCCCTAGTCCTCCTCGTTGAGGTTCTGATTGATGTGGTGCATGCCGATCCCCTTGCGGGTATCAACTACAGCTTCGCCGTCGATGATGAGGATGGCGGATATGACACGCTCACCAGTGAGCAGGTAAGCAACGACAGTGGCCCCCGGGTTGTCCTCCAGACGGGCAAGCTGATCCTCCCGCGAGGACCGGAAGTAGAGCAGCGCTTCCTCCCATGACAGGTCGCGGAGAGTGCCCTCGAAGGTGGAAACCGAATACCGCTGTACGTACGGCAGTTCCCGCACAGGTATCCGCTTATCCGGGTTCTCGTAGTTCCAGTGACCCCGGCACGTACGGCAGGAGATGTTGCGGTAATCCTGGGCGAGGTCCACGGGGAACCAATCGAGGCCGATGGGCGCCCCGCATAACGTCATGGTGGAGACAGTGGGAGAGGTGAAGCAGCGCATGGTGATCCTTTGAGTGAGAGGGGAGAGAGGGACCGTACGGCCATCACGGAAGCAATGGCCGTACGTACGGCAGTTGATGGTCAGGCCGCGGCTACGGCGAGTTCCTGCAACAGTTCGAGACGTTCCCGCGTGGCAGGGGTGGCAGGGCCGGAATAGTGCGAGTGGAAGTACCCCAGTGGCCCGGATTCAGTGAGCAGGATGCCATGACCGGACGGGACAAGGTTGAGGAAGTCCTGAACCAGCATCAGCGCACGCTCGGCATCAGCGCGGGACTCTACCGTGACAGGGGTAGGGGAGAACTGGAAACGTCCCTTATCGAGGTAGACCCAACGGGTGAGGTCTAATTCAGTGGTGGTGAGCATGACAGTGAACATGGCAGATCCTTTCAACTGCCGTACGTACAGCGGTTCGATGACGTACGGCGGGGATTCAATGAGGGCAGGGTTCAATGACCCATTCAGTGACGATTCAGTGATCCGTGACCAGCGCGGTCCTGTGAAACATCACGTAGGGGTAGAGAGAGTGGAGAGAGTAGAGAGAAGGGGAGGGAGGCAACTGCTGTACGTACGGCAGTAACCGAACGCCGGCCGATCCTGGGCAAGGGTTTATCCCCCACCAGCTAGGCCGGTGGGGGATTCCCTACGCCGTGGGGCTACTTACCCCCGTCAACCCGGTGCGACTCAATCGTCGCGCCAATCTCAGCCAACGTAGCCTGAAGATTCTCAGCCTGAACCCCGCTAAACCCGGCTTCCTTGCAGTACCCCGCGATGATGGCTTGCAGTGCCAGAGTGGCGGACACTACAGCGTCATAGGTGGGGATGGCGGTTTCTGCCGTACGTCCGGCAGTTTCCCCGTCGGTGTCCCCGTCGGTGTCTTCCCCGTCGGTGTCCCCGGTGCTGCCGGTGCTGCCGGTGGTGGCCGGTGCTTGCTTGGCCTTGAGCCGGTTAGCCCTAGCGCGTTCCGCTTCCGATACGAGCCCTACGCTGGCAAGGTCGGTTTCGGCTTCCGTCGGTGCTGTCGGTGCTTCCCCGTCGGCGGGGGTGAAGATGGCGGTTACTACGTCGGCGGGAAGTGTGGCGTAGTGGTCCCGCAGTGCTTCCGCGCCCTTGAATAGCGGGGTGAATGACTGCCGGGGGTATCCCAGCATCTCAGCAATGATGCTGACGGATGGCTTGCCCGCTTTTGGCCCCCGTGCTGCGAACGTGGCCGGATCGCTCATGAGGGTAATGATCGCCCGGCATGCTTCCACCTTGGCAACGAGTGCTTTTGCCGTGGCGGTGTCCCGTGCTTTCATCTTGGCGTCGTACGCCTTTACTGCCGTACGTACGGCGGAAAGCTTGGCGTCCAGTTCGGGGGTGTTGACGGCAGACTTGTCCCCTGCCTTGGTGTCGGTCACGGGGGTGGCCTTGGTGCTGGTCTTGGTGCTCATGTTGTGCTCGCTTTCGCTTGGTGTCCGTTTGCCGGTGGTTTTTCCGACACCACAAACATTACCCCCTTGCCTAATCGGTGTCAATTCGATGTCTAGAACTGCCGTACGTACAGCAATTACCCCCCACACCCCCTACCCCCGTACAACGCCCACGCGCGCGCCCGTGCGTATCGCTGCCCGACGAGATGGATGTGCCCCAATCCTGCGATCATTCCGTCTACGTAACCCTTTTGCGAAGGATGTTCGGGCCGTGATGGCGTTTGGGGGCTGTTTTTGGGGGGTGCCCACGGGGTGGAGCCGAAGATTGTTCGGGGGTGGCCGGAAATTTTGGGGTTTGGGGGTGCTGGCGAGGGTGGACGGCGTGTTTTGTAGACGATTGGGGCCGGGATGACGGACAATAAACGTATACGGAACTCGCATTTCCGAAAATCGCGTAGGGCTTCGCCCTAGAGAAGGGGGCTGGGATGGAAATCCGCGTCAAGGCACTGGGATTCGGGGAAACGGCGGCTGATCTTGCTGATGGCCGGCTGATCCTGGGGGAGGAGGGCCGGGTCGCCGTGACGATCAGCGACAGCGACGGGAAAATGGCCGTCGTCGTCCTCGATACCGACGAAGCCGACCAGTTGGCCCGGTCCATCTCCACCGAGGCGTGGAAGGCGCGGCTGGCGACCGCCCCTGCTGGCCGTGTGCGCCTCCGCGACCTGCTCAGGGGCCGACGTGCTTAGCCCCGTCGAGGCGTCGGCCCTCAGCTTCGTGCTCGTGCTCGCCGTGGGTCTATTCACCGCATGGGCGGGCCGACGGTGAGCCGCCGCAACCTCTACCTCCGCGCCCGGGTCGTCGCCTCCATCTCGATGATCGTCACGGTCCTCATCGCCTCCGTGCTCGCCGTGTTCGTCGCGTGGGCCATCCACCCCCTGCTTCCCATCGCCCCGTACGGTGCCGCGATACTCTGGCTGGCAATCGTCTGGTATCTGCTGTGGGTACTGGACATCACCCTGAAAGGACTCCGCAAATGAGCCAAGTGAAATCCTCCTCGCACTCCCCGAAGTGCATCGAGCACTCCATCTACCCGCCGTGCATCCCCGAGTGCCGGATGCAGAAGGAGGTCAAGGTCATGCCTGCTGGCTACGACTGGAGCAACGCCGCCCCCAAGGGAGGCATCACCCTCCGCAACGCTGATGATGAGGTGGTCTTCCAGTCCGACGAGTATGGCAACATAATCAAAAATGACGACGGCTTCCGCCACCTCAGCCTCGACAGCGATGCCCAGTTCGAGCGGGAGTTGGCCGAGGAGATGGCGAAGCCCGTCAGGAAGGGCGACCTGATCGGCTACATCGGCAACCCCGTCAAGCAGGAGGACGGCATGTACCCCGGCGTCCACCAGCCCCTCGGGCACGGTCTGAACATCGAGTTCGGCGGCGGCTCCGAATCCGTCACGGACGGGGAGACGTTCCAGCGGAACCCCTACCTCCTCACCAACCCCCGCGCCTGCCTGCAGCACGAGATGGCGTGGCACTGGAAGGATCAGATCAGTTGCGAGGCGTTTGAGGCCGACCTCGACGCCTCGGTCGGCTTCTCTGACGAGTCCGACGAAGCGGCGATTGAGTCCCGCAAGTTCCGCATCGGCCAGTCCGGTACGGTGCAGGCGTACGCGCACAGGTACAGGCAGCAGAAAGCGGCAGCGACCGTGTGGCGGCGGATCGCCTTCGTCGCCATCCCCCTCGGCGTCGGCGCGAACGTCATCTCCCTCGGCAACGTCCTGAACTGGTGGTGACCCGTGGAGATTGTTGAGCTTGCCCTCCGCGGCGCTGCGGCCGTCATCTCGATACTGGTCCTCTACGTCGTCCTCGTTTCGCTGGTCAGGGACACCCGGCCCACCCGCGGCTCCTACCTCGTGCCACCGCTGGAGGGCGGCACGCGGCCAACGGAGCCGCCCGTCCTGTTCCACTCGAAATACTGCGCCGGCCGATACGGCTCCCCCTGCAACTGCAAAGGACCACAATGACCTCCCCCAGCTACGCATACTTCAGCCAGGACTACTCTGGCTTCCGCCCCGCCAACCGCGAACTCGTGGAGGTGTACGAGCGGGGCGCGATCTTCGCCATCCCGGCGAACACAACCGTCAGCATGGAACTGATGAGCATGATGACCGCCTCCCTTATCCACGCCCGCGCTCAGGCCAACAAGCAGGGCGCTGGCCGACGGCTGCAGCACCGCCACATGGACACCGGCCACCTCTCCGCTGTCGCCGACACCGCCAAGGAGGGCGTGCCCGGAGCGCAGGAAAGGCAGGCCGTGAAGGTCTTGAAGGCGAGGGCTCTGCGTGTCATCCCTCTCGACAACATCGACGTGGACCCCAAGTACGCCGCGCTGTTCAACGATGAGGGCAAGCTGCTGCCGGTCAGCAAGACCGTCGAGTTCGAGGTACGCAACCCGCACCCGGAACTGGTGAAGATCCTTTCCGGTGGCAGCATCTCCATCGACCACCGGAGCGGCTGTGCGTCGTCACGGAACCGGCCCTGCACCTGCGAGTACATCGGACAGTGGGACAACAAATGAGCGACGAGAAGAAGCCCGAGTGGCGCGGACCCGAGGCGCAGGCCGCGTGGTTCGACGAGATAGCGAACGTGTGGGAGCCGTCGGAGCGGACGAAGGCGCTCATCGCGCAGCACGTGGAGCACTACGAGTTGGAGGGCGAGACGTTCCTCTCCGTGGACATCTCCCTGAATGCTCCCCCGGTAGCGGTGGTGGGGAAGAAGCTGCCCGACGGCGGGTTCACCGTTGAGGTCGAGCACGAAGCTGAGGGCATCCACGCGCTGGTGCAGGATGCTGTGAAGCGGGAGATGGCGCGGCGCGTCAAGCGCAACGATGACTTCCTCCGCGATCTGCTGAGGGTGACGGACTACGAATACTCAGTTATCAGGAGCCTCCAGTACCTCACCGGCCACATGGCGTTCGTCGGAGGCAGGGGCCATGGCAAGAAATTGAGGGCTGAAGTGGCAGAGAAGATCATCAAGCGGATGGACGCGCCACTCCCGGCGAACTTTTGGGACACGGTGGAAGCCCACAATATGTTGGAAGATAAAGAGGGCAGGGACTTGGTTCAGGCCATTATTGACAGAAAGCTGGGATGCAATGTCGAACGTACGTCTGACTAAGAAGCCGGTCACCATCAACGGAGCCAGCGTTTCTGACCTCCTGTACCAGTTCAAGTATCAGGCGACCAGCCTGCCGGACTGGGTAGTGCGCGGCCACAATGAAGGCAAGCTGCTGTTCTCTGAGCACACGCTCATGGTGAAGACCATCGAGGGCAACTACACGGTGGATAGCCGGTGGTGGTTGCTCGAAGGCGTAAAGGGTGAGCTTTACCCCTGCCGCGAGGACATTTTGTGGGAGACGTACGACAAGGCAGAGGAGCAGTAATGGCACGCCCACGCAAGGGAGAGGAAGTGCGGGAGGAAGTAGTGTCCGTCCGCATGACAAAGGCTGAGGCCAAGTCGCTGACCGCAGTGTTTGGGGGCAAGCCTGCGGTCGGCCTCCGCGCATTGTTCGACGCATGGAAGGCCCAGCATGAGCCTGAAGCCTGACCTGGAGCGCCCGATCCTCGTGGTCGGGACTCGCAGGGCCTTCGATTACTACGTGCGGAACGAGTTCGATGCTGGACCGTTCCGACAGCCTCACCACGTCCGCTCGATACAGCACATAAGGGGCCGCGCGTTCCTCCTGCGGGACATCGTGTGGCTCCACGACGCGCACACCCTCCGCGACTTCATGGAAATCTACCGTTATGCTCGCTGTGTAGACAGCATTTATGACAGTAGGGACAACGATGAAAGCGGTCCGCTTCGCGGAAGGGGTGAAGCCCCTCCTCATACCGATTGAGCAGGTGCAGCAGCACCCTCGAAACCCCAACAATGGCGACATTGAAAACCTTGTCGAGTCCATCCAGACGAGTGGATTCGTCACCGCGATCACAGCAGACGCGAAGACCGGCTACATCATCGCCGGTAACCACCGCTATCAGGCACTCCACGCACTCGGAGCCAAGCAGATACCCGTCATATGGGTGGATCACTGGGAGGAAGACGGCGCTACGCGCTACCTCGTAGGTGACAACAAGGCTGGCAAGCGTGCTGAGATGGACCCCAGCGCCACCCTTGCCCTCCTTCAGGAACTCAACAACACCGCAGCAGGGCTGGCCGGTACGGGTTTCGACACGGACGAGTACACGCGCCTCATGGAGGAAGTCCTCAACGCCAATGTCATCCCCGAAGCGGAGGGGTTCGGCAAGGGCGTAGCCCCGTCCGGCCTCTTTCAGGTCGTCATCGACTTCGAGGAGATGGAAGACGAGCGCGACGAAGCATTCATGGAACTCACTGAGCGCTGGGGTTCCAAGGTGAGGACGGTGAACCTCTGATGCCACGCAAGAAAGCGGAGCCGGTAACCGGCCCCAAGGGGATCGACAAGGCCATCGAGTCGGGAGCGGACCCCAACGCCGATCTTGAATCCGTCACGACAGACAACAAGAGCCAGTCGGCGCTCGCCCTGAAGCTCTCCGGGGCCAGCTACACCGACATCGCCAAGGTCGTCGGCTACTCCTCGGCCTACCATGCCCGTCAGGCAGTGGAGCAGGTGCTCGCCGCATCGGCGGACTCCCCCGAGGACCGGGACAAGATGCGCGTCCTGATCGACCGGCGTCTCAACCGGCTGCTGCAGTCCGTCATGAGCAAGGCCGTCAACCCCAAAGACCCGCAGCACCTCGCATACAACGGGCGCGCCCTGGCCCTCGTGGACCGGCAGGCGAAGTTGTGGGGCGTGGACGCTCCCGTGCAGGTCACCGTCGCGCCGGCCGACTCCTACATCCACGAGTACGCGCAGCGGCTCCTCGGGGTGATGGATCAGGACAAGGAAGCGGTGGAGGCGGACATCATCGACGCCGACATTCTGGAGGAGGGGTAATGGCCGGGAATCCGAACGGCAACCTCGCCGGGTTCACCGACCCGTCGGAGCCGGGATGGCAGGCACGTGCGCTGCTCCGGGTGAAGCAGCGGCAGAAGAAGACGAAGCGCCACACCGAGCGCACGTCCGGCACTCTCGCCACCTTTGATGAGGGCCTGCGCCCCCTGCTGGACGAAGCCTGCCGACGGCGGGGCACCTCTATGGCCGGGTATCTTCGCCGCGCCCTGTGCGCGTTCATCGCCTACGACCTCGGCCTGCCGCTGTCCGAGGTAACCAAGTTCACCTCACCCCCGACCACGTACAGCCCCACCGGGGGGCATGGCCGGAAGCTGAGGATCGACGACGACGGCACGGGCTTCGGGTCGTGGCGCATAGAAAAGCTGGGAGAACCACTGTGAAGATCAAGCACTCAACTGACATCGAACTGCCCCACAAGGCCACTGTCCTCGACTTCAAGAAAGCGCTGGAGGACGTTCCTGACAACGCAACCCTCACCACCCTCATCAGCGTCACCCCCGCTGACCGGCCATGGGAGTCCCAGCGCACCAGCGCGATCCTCCACGCCGAGTGGGAGGCACAGCCATGAGCGAGGGATTGGTGTGGAGCTTCCTGCTCAGCGCCATTGGAGTCACCGGCCTGTTCATCGCCGGGAGGAAGAACTACTGGGGGTGGGCGCTGAACCTCGGCGCTCAACTCCTGTGGGCGATCTTCGCCATCGCCACGGCACAGTACGGCTTCCTGCTCAGCGCAGGCGCCTACGGCTGGGTGTACTGGACGAACTTTGCCAAGTGGAGGAAGGAGCACCGTGATGGCGAACGAGCCAGCGCCGAAGGGGTTTGACCCGAAGGAGTGGGAGAAGTGGGATCAGAAGTCCAAGGACAAGCTGCTCGCCGCTCTCGACGCCGCGGAGACGAAGAAGAAGGTTTGGTACTGCAAGCGGGGCCGCACCTGTGACGGCAAGCCGCACGACGAGTACGACTACGGGCACGCCCGGTCTGACCAGTGGCCCCCGGAAGGAGACGACTGGCTGGTGTGGCTGCTGAAGGGTGGCCGTGGTTCGGGCAAGACCCGTTCCGGTGCGGAGTGGATGCGGAAGATGTCCCTCGCCTACGAGCGCACGTCCATCATCGGCCCGACGCTCCCCCACGTGCGCGATGTCATGGTGGAAGGCGAGTCCGGCCTCCTCGCCGTGTTCGCTGCAGCGAAGATCGAGGTGCTGTGGGAGCCGTCGAAGCGCCGCATCACCGTGCCCTGCATGTGCCCCACGCGGAGCAAGCACCCCAAGCACCGCAACGGCCACTTCATCCAGGCGTTCACCGGGGAGGAACCCGAGCGTCTGCGTGGTCCGCAGCACGCGGCAGTGTGGCTCGACGAGCCTGCCCACTTCGCCCTCATCGACGCCACATGGGACAACATGATGTTCGGCCTGCGCCTCGGCAAGCACCCCCGGGTGCTGTGCTCGACGACGCCGCTGCCGACGAAGTGGATGAAGGAACTCATCGCGCAGCCCGACACGGTTTCCGTCACAGTGTCCACGTACAAGAACATGGACAACCTCGCTGCCAGCTTCAAGAAGGTCATGCTCTCGAAGTACGAAGGCACGCGCCTCGGCAAGCAGGAACTCCACGGGGAAATCCTCGACGACATTCAGGGCGCTCTCTGGAACTACGCGATGATCGAGCCGCACCGGGTGAAGTGGGTCGAGGACGAGGAGAAGGGCGTCACCCGCTCGCTCATCACTCATGAGGATATGGAACGGATCATCGTTGCCATTGACCCAGCCGGCACTTCCAGCAAGAAGCGGGACGAGACTGGCATCGTCGTGGTGGGGAAGCTGGGCGACCACTACTACGTCCTCGAAGACGTGTCCGGGCACTTCACTCCCGAGGGGTGGGCGAAGGAGGCGTGGAGGGTCTTCGACAAGTATCAGGCTGACAAGATCGTCGCGGAGAAGAACTACGGCGGTGAGATGGTGCTCTCCACCCTGCGGAACTCCCGCAAGGGTGGGCCGGTTGATCTGGTCACCTCGCGCCGTGGAAAGAAGCTCCGCGCTGAACCCATCGTGTCCCTCTATGAGCAGGGCCGCGTGCATCACCTGACCCAGTTCGAGGAACTGGAGACGCAGATGACCGAGTGGGTGCCGGACACTGACCCCGATTCCCCTGACCGCGTAGACGCTTTGGTGCATGGACTGACCAAGCTGAACGGCGGCGCGGAGCAGAGCAACATCGCATCGCCAGCGCACAGCCCCCACAAGGTGAAGAAGCCCTCCAGGAGGGGAAGGATCAGCAAGGCGCTTGGCTTCCGGCCCAAAGCCGCGTAGACGAATCGCCTCCGCAACACGGTAGAGTACACCGGCCACCATGCGCAGACACGGTACTCTCGTAAGCATGGTGGACATTCTTGTGTGGATATTGGCGTTCGTGGTCGGCACCCTCTCAGCCGGTCGGATTACCCGGCTTCTCACTCAGGATTCCTTCCCTCCGGTGGTTTGGTTTCGCATCAAGTGGGACGACTGGACAGATGAGAGCGACTGGAACAAGCTCTTTCACTGCCACTGGTGCCTGTCTTTTTGGGTGGTAGTGCCCATCGCCCTGTGGGGATGGCTGTCCGGCCTCCACGAATCATGGTGGGTCATCAACGGAATCATGGCTGCTGCGTACGTTACGCCCATGATTGTCGAGCGCGACGAGAAGGAATAGAACATGGCCCGTATGCCGAAACTCGCACCGGCTCCGGTGCCAAACTCCCTCGTAGCCTCGGCTGCGAAGGTTGGAAGCCTGCGCGGGGTGAAGAATCTGTCCCGGCCCACACGGGCCGACGGCTGGCACGCTGAGGCTTGGCGCTTCTATCACACCATCGGCGAGTTCCGCTACGCCTGTGACTGGGTGGGCGGCATGCTCTCCAAAGCCCTGATCCATGCCACTCAGGAGAAGAACGGCAAGGTGGAGAAGGTCACCACTGGCCCCGCCGCCGAGTACATGGATGAACTGTTCGGCAACGCTGACGGCAGGGCTGAGATGTTCCGCCTGCTGGGCATCCACCTGTCAGTAACCGGCGAGGCTCACATCGTTGCTTACCCCGACACTGACCCCATGGGCGACGGCGGGGACGTGTGGGAAATCGCCGCGTCCACGAAGGTCCACGAGCCTGCCTACGACGGCGGCAAGTGGAGGGTCAACGACAAGGAACTCCAGTGCGACCCCGCCGACGTGCTGCACATCCGCATCTGGCGACCGGACCCCGTGGACCCCGAGGTGGCAGTCTCGCCGACGCGCGCGATCCTCTCCACCCTCGGCGAACTCGAACGTCTCACCGACCACGTTGCAGCGCAGGTCGATTCCAGGCTCGCCGGGGCTGGCATCCTCCTCATGCCATCAGAGATGACCTTCCCCGTCCCGCCCTCCACCAATGAGGACGGCACGGAGACTGTGGTGCGGGTGGCGAACACCGCAGAGGATCTGATGAAGGTCATCACAGAGACGATGGCAACCTCCATCGAAGACCGCTCCGACCCCTCCGCGCTGGTCCCCATCGTCATCACGGCCCCAGCGGAAGCGATCCAGCACGTGCAGCACATGACGTTCTGGACTGAACTGGACAAGCAGGCCATCGAGTTGAGGAACGAAGCGATCCGCCGCCTCGCCCTCGGCATGGATATGCCCCCCGAGGTGCTGCAGGGCATCAGCGAATCCAACCACTGGTCCGCGTGGCAGGCCGACGAGTCCGCCATCAAGTCCCACACCGAGCCGCTGCTGAAGATCATCACCACGGCGCTCGCCAAGCGCTACCTCCGCCCCCTCATCTCTGGCACCAACCACGAAGGGGAACTGCGCCACTACTCCATCGGCGTAGACACCTCCGAGATGCGGCTGCGGCCCAACCGCTCCAAGGAAGCGCTGGAACTTCACCAGCTTGGCCTCCTCTCCCGCGCCGCGGTCATCCGCGAGACGGGCTTCGAGGACACGGACCTCATGGACGAGAAGGAGTACGCGAACTGGCTCACGCAGAAGGTGGCCGGCGGATCGACCACCCCCGAACTGGTGGCCGCTGCGCTGAAGCAGTTGGGCGTGAAGCTGCCGGAAGCGCTGGAGGGTGTGATCGAGCCTGACGCGGAGACGCAGGAGGCTCGACCGCTGCCGTCGCTGAAGGACCACCCGGTCATCGACATCCCCGACCGGGAGCGGGGCCAGCGCCGGAAGGACGCCCGTGACGCAGGTGACGTGCCTTCGGCGGACGTGGACCGGAAGTACGCGCAGGGCTCGCTCATCGCTGCTGCCGATCAGGTGGTGGTGAGGGCGTTGGAGCGCGCCGGGAACAAGATCAAGAACCAGATGAAGGTGAAGCCCACCCTCGCGGCGGCTGACCTGTATCAGGCGTTCTCTGTCGATGATGTTGAGCCGCTGCTGGAGGATGCCTGGACTCAGGTTCCCGTCCTCGCCAAGCGGCACAAGGTCAGCGAACAGTGGCTTGGGGAAACTCTCCACGGCTACGCCTTGGGCCTGCTGGAGAAGAAGATTCCGCACGAGTTCCAGCGCTTCGCTGGATACATGGTCTTTGCAATGCACATGGGCAAGCAGATGGGAGAAGCGGCATGATCCGCAAAGAGAGCTTCGCGCAGTCCACGGAGTCCTTCGCCGCTGAGCGCAGGAACGTCATCGAGTCAGCAGAGGAGGCCATCCGGCCCCACGTAAGGGACACGCTGGCACGCGCTGGCCTGCCGCAGTGGTTCCGGCCGCTGGTGTCCGAGGCGCTGGACCTGTTCGACGCCACCGCACGCGCTGAGGTGGACGAGTGGAACCCGGTCCTCGACGATATGCACGACGCCTTCGCCAAGGAACTCTCCGACGCGCTGGAGAAGACGCAGCGCACCACCGGGGACGCCTTCGAGCATCAGGTGGACGCCATCACCCGCTGGGTGGCGCAGATGTCGCACAACGCGGCGATGGAAGCGGCCACCACTTCCGACCCTGACGAACTGGTGGGACTGGAATGGGTCAGCATGGGCGACTCCTCCGTCCGCGAACCGCACCGCGAGGCGAACGGTCAGGTGGTTCCGACCGGCCAGCCGTTCAGCGTCGGCGAGGTGGAGATGCTGTACCCGGGCCAGCCTGTGGGCGACCCCTCGAACTGGATGAACTGCCGGTGCGTTGCGCGGCCCACGTCCCTCGACGGGGAGTTCCGGGCTGCAGCCGGCACGTTCGCTGCTGGCGACGGACTGGCCGAGGATCAGGTGGTGGAGGAGGAAATCACCTCCACTGTCATCGTCGCGCTCCCCGCCGCGGATGACCCCATCAGCGCAGCGTCGTCCGAGAGGTCCGGCGCCCACGCCACCCTCCTGTTCCTGGGGGACTCCTCGGCGCTGGATGAGGAGGCGCTGAAGACGGCGGTGGAGGAGTTCGTCACTGCCGGGGATGTCGGGATCATCACCGAGCAGGTGAACGGCAGGGCCACTCTCGGCAAGGACGCCGCTGATGTGGTCCTGTTCGACGCCGCCAACCTCGTGTTCATCCGCGACGGGCTGCTGCAGAACAGCCCGGTCCTGCAGGACGCCTTCAACTCGGTGGAGCAGTTCCCCACATGGCTCCCGCACGTCACTCTCGGCTACCCGGACAAGCCTGCGCTGCAGGAGTTCTCCGGGGAGGCCATCACCTTCGACCGGCTCGCCGTATGGCACGGGGAGTCCCGCACCGAATACCAGCTTGGAGGAAGCACCGTGCCAGCAGAAGAACCGAAGCAGGACCAGCCCGAATCTCTCACCGCAGCCGGGGAGGAAGTCGCCCCCGTGGAGGAGGCTCCCCCAGCGCCGACCGAGGAGGAGGTGCAGGACGCCGAGGAACTGACCGCAGCCGTCATGGGCCTCGACGATGAGGCGTTCCCCGAAATCCCTTGGCACTCTGTCGTCACCGTGGAGGGAAGCCCCTCTGAGGACAGCCGCATGTTCAGCAAGATGGCGCTGGACTCGCGTAACCTCCCGCTCTCCATCAAGGCGCAGTTCGTTGACGACGACGGCCACGACGGCTCCGTTGTGGTGGGCCGCATGGACCGCGTGTTCCGCGACGGGAACCTCATCAAGGCCGAGGGCGTCTTCGACACCTCGCCGCACGCCTACGAAGCGCTCCGCATGGTCGCCCAGGGGATGTGGCGCGGCGTCTCCGTAGACGTGGCAGCAGTGGAGGGTGCGTACTCCGAAGATGAGGACGGCACCGGCATCGCCGAGTACAGCAAGGCGCGGATCGCCTCCGTCACCCTGTGCGTCATCCCGGCGTTCGCCGAGGCGTACATCGCGCTGGGCACATGGGCTGACGCTGAGGCCGAAACCGCTGTACGTACGGCGGAAACCGCTGAGGGCGAGTTCAAGTCCGTCCCCACCAAGACCAAGGACGGCCCCGGCTGGGTCACCGATCCCGCCCCCACCAAGCGCATCACCGACTACTGGGTGGACGGGCGCGGAGCAGTCAAGATCGCATGGGGCACCCCGGGCGACTTCAACCGCTGCCGCGCCAACCTCGCCAAGTACGTCCAGAACCCCGAGTGGCTGGCCGGCCTCTGCGCCAACCTCCACTACCGGGCACTGGGAACATGGCCGGGACACGGCGCAGGCAAGGCGTCCGAACTCTCATCCATCACGGCCTCTGGTGGTGAAGTGAAGCGCGCTCCGCTGTTCAACCTCGTCGCCAGTGGAGCAGCCACGAAGACCAAGCGCGTCAGCGTGGACTACTTCGTGAACCCCAAGCTGGAAGGCCCCACCCCGTTCACCGTGACGGAAGACGGGCACGTGTTCGGTCACATCGCTACGTGGGGCACCTGCCACATCGCTTTCAAGGATGAGTGCGTGCTCGCGCCCGAGTCGGCCACTGACTACGCCTACTTCCTGACGGGGGAGGTTCTGACGGACGCTGGCCCTGTCGCCGTCGGCCAGATCACCATGAATGGTCCGCACGCTGCGGGAAACCTGTCGCTGTCGCAGACCATCGCTCACTACGACAACACCACCACCCCTGTCGCTGACGTGAACGTCGGCGAGGATGAGTTCGGCATTTGGGCGTCGGGCATCATCCGGCCCGGGGTCACTGAGAACGACATCTACGCTCTGCGCGCAGCGGCAATCTCCGGTGACTGGCGTGGAGTAGTGGTTGGTGGGCAGGAGAACTTGGAGATGGTGGCCGCGCTCGCGGTGAACGTCCCTGGCTTCCCGATCCCTCGCGCTGCGTTCGCCATCGACGAAGGACGCCAGCTTTCCCTTGTGGCCGCTGGAATCCCCATGGATGAGTTCGAGGCCAAAGAGCGGGTCCGCCGCGCCGAGGAGTTTAAGATGAAAGTACAACAGATGCGTGCCGCGGACCTCAAAGCCGCTATCGCTCAGATCGAAGGGATATAGCAATGGCATGTGGCACCTGTGCAGACCGCCGCAACTCGAAGACGGTCTACGTCCACACATCGAGCAGTGGTGTTGTGAAGGATTTCAACACTGAGGTGGAGGCTAAGGCGGCTGTTGCTCGCACTGGCGGAAGCTACGTAAAGAAGTAAAACCGACACACCGACACTCCATATGGTGATTGACCCGAGGATTAGCGTAATAAGATGAGCCTCAGTGGGACACTCTTCGAGCCGTAGGCCGTGTGTCGAACAACCTGTACCAATTACCGCACGTCACTACGTCTCACTTAGGAGAGATAGCAATGGCTAAGTTCAAAATCCCCGCAGACCTCAGCACTCTGGAGGGGGAGAAGCTGTCCGACGCAATCGCCGACGCAGCCGCCGCCCTGAAGGAAATCAACGGCAAAAAGGTCGAGGAACTGACCGATGAGGAAATCGCCGAGGGCGAAGCACTCATGGGCTTCATCACCGCAGGCCGTCAGGAAGTCAAGGACCGCGATGCTGCCGAACTGGCACGCATCGAGCGCGCCGAAGCCCTCCGCGCCTTCGACCCGGACGCCGGGGATGAAGACCCCTCCGACGCCACCGATGGCGTTGATGGCGACGAGGACGGCGAGGATGGCGACGAGCCTCCCGCTGGCGACGAAGACGAAGACGAAGGCGCTGCCGCTGCTGCTGCAGAAGCCGTCGAACTCCGCGAACCTGTCGCCGCTTCCAGCAAGCGCCGCCAGTCCCTCGCTTCCCGCGCCGCCAAGCGCGCACCCGCTGACTCCGGTGCCCCCAAGAAGGCACGGGCTTCGCTGACCGCAGCGGCCAACGTCAGTGGCATCAACGCTGGCAAAAAGTACGACAGCCTGACCGCTGCCGGTGAGGCCATCAAGTCCTCGCTGAAGGCGCTGCCGACGAATCGCCCCAAGAAGACGGTCGTCAAGAGCCCTGCCCTCGTGGTCGAGCTTCCGCAGAACGAGTTTTCTCAGGAGAACCGGGCCAAGTACAACAACGACACCGAACTGCTGTTCGCGGCCTCCCGCGAATCCCGGCTGGAGGGCAAGTCCCTCGTCGCAGCCGGTGGCTGGGGTGCCCCGTCCGAGACGGCGCTGGACTTCTGCGAACTGGAATCCATCGACGGCCTCTACACCGGCCCCGAGGTGACCATCACCCGCGGCGGCGTGCAGTACACCAAGGGTCCGTCGATGGCAGACATCGTGGACTCCGTGGTCGGCTTCTGGGATATGGACGAAGCAACCGCTGAGGCCGGTGTGGAGCAGAAGACCGCTCTGCGGCCCGAGGTTCCCGAGTTCGAGGAAGAACGACTGGACGCCGTTGGTGTCATGGTCGAAGCTGGCCTCCTGCTCCGCAAGGGCTGGCCGGAACTGATCGAGCGCTACGCCAAGATGGCAATGACCCTGCACCAGTGGAAGCTGTCCCGCAAGGCCATCGCACAGATCGAGGCTTTCACCGGCCCCGCAGTGGCAGTCCCCAACGGCTTCGGCAACGCCCTGGATGTGTTCAACATCCTCGACACCGTAGCCCTCGGCGCTCGCCAGAAGTTCTTCATGAGCACCAAGCAGACCCTCGAAGTTCTGCTCCCGCACTGGGTCAAGACGATCATCCGCATCGACCTGTCCAACCGTGCCGGCGTCCCCTTCGAGACGATCACGGACGCTCAGATCGACGCTCAGTTCACTGCGCGGAACCTGAAGGTCCAGTGGCTCAACGCCTACCAGGATCTCACTCTGGATGTCACCACGGGCCTGCTGCTGGAACTGCCGGAAACGGTTGAGGCCATCATGTACCCGGCTGGCACCTACGTCCGGGGCGTCTCTGATGTTATCTCCCTCGATACCATCTACGACTCCGTGAACCTGAAGAAGAACGACTACGTTCACCTGTTCGTCGAGCAGGGCACGCTCATGACCAACCCTTGCGGCGAGGGTCTGCGCGTCTCCTTCCCGCTGGTCGCCAACGGCCAGCGTGCGTACGACGACATCGCGGTGAACTTCCTCCAGACTCCGGTCCCGTAAGCAGTAGCTGAGTAGGCGGGGGTCGTGTGGCCCACGATCCCCGCCTTTTCTCTACAACCCAACGGAAGGAGGGCAGGCCAATGAGCAGAATGACCATCGACGCACCAGCGCAGACCGCAGGCACATCGAACGGCATCCTCGACACCGCGAACGTAATCCCGTCCGGGGGTGAGGAGACTTACTTCGGTGTCACTTACCTCTCTGCGCTGGCGGGGCACTCCCGCCGCTATGCCGAGGGCACTGACAAGGTGTTCGACGAACTGCCTGTGGTTACCGGCGATCCGGTCACCATCTACCGGGGCATCGACACCTCCCTGCTGATGCAGTCGGGAGTTGGTAGCCCCGAGGTTCTTCGCGCGTTCAATGCCAGCGCAAGCTTCGGCGTCGAGCAGTACACGCAGGAAGTCCTCAACGGACTCGCGGTGGACATTACGCCCACCCCGGGAACGCCGGTCACCAACATCAAGGCAGCACTGGGGCTGTTGGAGCAGTACGCGGCAGAACGCTACAGCGGCCTGCCGCTGATCCACGCCAACAAGTTCGCCACCGAACTGATGACAGAGCTTCAGGTCGGCACCGACGGCAAGCTCCACACGGTCAACGGCACCCCCATCTCCAACGGTGGCGGGTATGGCGTTGCTGGCCCGGGTGCCATCACTGGCCCGGACCTCGCCCTTGGAGCTACTGCCGCTGTCGGCGGCACGTTCGCTGCTGGCACGTACTTCTGGACGGCCACAGCGCTGAACGACACCGGGGAGTCGATCCCCGGCACTGAGGTCAGCGCAACACTCGTCGCCACCGGCACCCAGGAACTCACTTGGGCTGCAGTGGAGGGGGCTACCGGCTACCGCATCTGGCGGGGAACTGCCAGCGGCGCGCAGGACACTCTCGTCGCAACGGTCGGCACGGTGACCACCTACACGGATACCGGCGCTGCCGGGACCGCAGAGGTGCCGCCTACGGTCAACACGACCTCTGACGCACCTGCGGGTTCGGCTTGGGTCTACATCTCCGGTCAGGTTCACATCTGGCAGGAGCAGCCCGAGGTGATCGAGGGACCGTCCCTCCGCGAGAACCGCGATCTTCACCTCGCGGAAGCAAGCTACACGGTTGCAGTCGAGTCCTTCGCGGCCGCAATCCTCATCGGTTACGTCTAAGGAGAACATCATGGCAACTAAGGTCACGACCCGTGTCCGCCTCCGCGATGGGGAAGCGTTCGTGCAGGGCCGCTCCACCGCAAAGGTCAACGAACTGCTGAAGCTGGTAGAGGACTCCGGTGCCGAGGGCACTGTCCGCTCCACTTCGCACGGCTACATCGTCCCCGAGGAAGCTCTCGCTGACTACAGCGGCGAGTACATCACCGCTGCTGACCAGCCTGCGGTCATCACCGAACCCGGCACCGACACGGACAAGCGCGCCGTCACCAACGCCTACGCGAATCGCGCAGACAGCCGTGACAGTGTAGAGGCAGAAGCCGAGGCCGAGGAGGATGGGGCCGCTGAGTTCGATCCCTCCAAGGCGACGGTGGATGAGGTCAACACATATCTGGAAGGCGCAGACGAAGCAGAACGCGAACGTGTTCTCGCTGCTGAGACTGCCGGCAAGGCTCGCAAGAGCATCATCGGAGAGGAAAAGTAAGCCATGGCACAGCAGCGCACCACAGCGTTCCTGCGGGGCAAGCGCCTTCGCGGCACGCGCCTGTCGCAGGCGGGTCGTCCCGTATACGGCGACGGCTCCGTTGTGGTCAGCAAGGGGTTCGTCAACCTTGCGCTGACCACCAATACGGAGGAGGGCGAGTCCATCGTCCGCACGAACGCCAATGGCGAGACGTGCATCTCCGCAACCGCAGCCCCGTCCTTCACTGGCGTGGGTGTTGAGGCCGAGTTCTGCAACGCAGACTTCAGCTTCTTCGAGATGGCAACCGGCCAGCGCATCGTCCTCAACGACGACGGCAAGGCTGTTGGTATCACCGAGTCCACCGATGTTGACCTCGGCTCCGTCCGCTTCGCTCTCGAAGCTTGGACCGGCGCTGAGTCTTCCGAGGTTTCCCGCGAAGGCGCAGAGGGCGAGTGGGGCTACGTCCTCCTCCCGAACGTCGGCGGCGGTGTCCTCGGTGACTACACCATCGAGAACGACGCCATCAGCTTCACGCTGACCGGCATGCAGACCAAGAACGCAGGTTCCTGGGGTGCTGGCCCGTACAACGTGGACCTCGTGGGCGGCGTGGCTGCTCCGCTGTTCGATCCGATGCTGCCGAACGACCACCGTCGTCTGCAGATCGTCGAGATTGCACCCCCGGACGTGTACGCAGGCTCGATCCCGCTGCTCGATCCCGCAGCCCCGGCCCTGACCAGCGTCACGGCCACTGTGGACATCGACGGCTTCACCGTGGACATCGAGCCGGTCCCCGCTGGCACCGATCCCGTCTGGTACGAGTTCGGCGATGGCACTTGGGACTACGCCGAAACCGGCAGCTACACCCACGTGTACGAAGTCCCGGGCACGTACACCATCACCGCTCGCCGCGGTACGTCCGAAGTCACCGCAACGGTTACCACGACTGTCGCAGCAGCGTAAGGCAGTAGCAGTGGCGGGGGTGCTCCGGTATCCCCGCCACTGTTGTATCTACCCAGTTTTTGAGGAGACGAAACCATGAGTGATTACATCAATCCAGAGGAACCGATCTATCAGGTGACTCAGGGCTACGGCACCAACCCCAACAACGGCGTCAACCCCGCTGGCGGTCACACCGGCCGCGACAAGGGCACCCCGGTTGGGTCCAAGTTCTATTCCCCGTGCGACGGCGTGGTGGTTTTCGAGGGCTTCCCTCAGACCATGGACGGCTCCGACAACCCCTGGCTCCTGACCAAGGGCGGTGGCCTGTGCCTCGTCATCGACTCCGCTGACGGCAAGTACGCCTTCCCTGCCGGCCACCTGAACGCGACCCACGTCAGCGTCGGCGACCGGGTTACCAAGGGTCAGCACGTCGCGGACACCGGCAACACCGGCTTGTGGACCACTGGCCCCCACGTCCACACCGAGTGCATGCCTGACCGCTGGAACATCCACAACGGCACGTACGGCAGGATCAACCCCGATCTTGTGATGAAGGGCTTCCACACTGACGTGAACGCACAGCCGTCGGCACCCAACCAGCGCAAGAACGGCCCGCAGGTGACGCTCCAGCGCTCCACCCCGGAAGCGCTCGCTGACGGCTCCAACGTCGTGCGCGAAATCCCTGCCGGACAGATCGAGGTCTTCGAGGGCTACGTCCACGGTCAGGAACTCACCATCAACGGGGTCACTACCGACATCTGGTACAAGGACCACATCGGCTACGCATGGGCTGGCCTGTTCACTCAGGCCGACGGCGCTGGCCTGCCTGACCTCACCCCGCGTCCGCAGCTTGCGGCGAACCAGCGCAGGGTGGGCGAGTACGGCGTCAAGGCGCGCGTGAAGCCCGAGGTGGACGGCTCGAACCCGGGCGACGTTGGCTCGAACATCTCCCGCGTCATTGCCGCAGGAGAGGTGGAGGTGCTGCTCGGCTACATCACCAACGGCCAGAACGTTGACGGCAACGCCATCTGGTACGTCAACGACCGCGAGTACCTGTGGAGCGGCGGCTTCGAGTCCCAGGACTTGGTGGGCCTGCCCGACCTGACCGTCGTCACGCCTCCCCCGGTTCCCGCACCGCCCGTGCCCGAGGTGGACTTCCGCTACCTGTCCGGCATCGACGTGTCGGTCTATCAGGAGAGCGCCGCGCTGAACACGCTCCCCGGCGACTTCTACGGCATCAAGGCCACTGAGGGCGGTGGCGACTGGAGTGACAAGGCGCTGGCCTCCAACGTCGCTGAGGCGCGTCTGACGGGCAAGCCGGTCATCTTCTACCACTACGCCCGTCCCATGGTCACAGAGGGCAACACAGCCGCCGAGGAGGCCCGCTCCTTCCTCGCTGCCATCAAGCCCCACCTGCAGAAGGGCGACCGCGTAGCGCTGGACTGGGAGGCTGAGAACCAGCACCTCACCGAATGGGCTGAGGAGTGGCTGGATCGCGTTGCCGACGGCACCGAGTCCAAGCCGTTCATCTACCTCAACGCCGCGGCCATCAACGGGCCGAAGGAAGCGCCGCACGACTGGTCCCGCGTGGAGCAGAAGTACCAGTTGTGGTACGCAGGTGGCCGTCGCTACGGCGATGTGATCGAGCAGTTCCTCCCAATCCCCGTAGAGGAGTCGCAGACCACGTGGGCCGCTGGCATCGCACTGTGGCAGTACACCTCCCGGGGACGCCTGCGCGGATACGAAGGCGACCTCGACCTCAACATCTGCTACCTCACCATGGACGAGTTCCTTGCCGGTGGCGCTGCTGGGGCACTGGAGGAGCCTGCACCGAACCCGCCACTGGTGGAGCCTGCTCCCCCGCTGACCAACGACCCGGACGACAGCCTGCGCGAGTTCGCTGACTGGCTGTTCGAGTCCTTCAAGAACCGGAACAAGGAGTAGTCATGACTGCCAGTTGGCCGATCATCTGGACCGACACCGACGCAAGGGACGCGGCCACCGCAGATCAGGTGGCCCGTGCCGAGCGGATGGCATCGGCCACACTGCGGATGCTCACCCTGTACCGGGTGGGCGGCACGCCGATCACCGTAATGCCGTGCGCGCGGACCTGCCGCAAGCCTCAGATGCGCGTCAGTATGTTCCACCCGGTACTGCTGGACTCAGGGGCTTACGGCAACTGCTGGTGCTCCAGCGGTTGCTCCTGCTCCCGGATGCCCGAGGTCAGCCTCGAAGCGCCCGTAGGAGACATCATCGAGGTCAAGGTGGACGGGGTTGTCCTCCCGGTCAGCGCCTACCACGTTGAGGACGGCAACAAGCTGGTCCGGCTGGACGGGGAAGGGTGGCCGGCGTGCGCTGGCAAGGACTTCACCGTGACGTACCTGAACGGCTACCCGGTGGACGAGTACGGCCAGTACGCCGGGGGCTTCCTCGCCGCGGAGTACCTGAAGGCCGTCACCAACGACAAGAAGTGCAAGCTGCCGACGGCGGTACGCACCCTCTCGCGTCAGGGCATCAACTACGAAATCACCCCGGGCATGTTCCCGAACGGGCTGACGAACGTGCCCGAGGTGGACGGCTACATCGTGCAGTGGAACCCGCACGGGCTGAAGACCAAGCCGCAGGTCTACTCCCCTGACCGGCCCAAGCAGCGCGTGGTCACTTGGAAGGGTGTGGCGTAGTGGCGAAGACCGCAAAGCAGATGCTCGACATACTGCTGGCTGCAGCGGTGGTGGAGTTGCGGAAGATGGGGGACGACGAACTGTGCGCCTCAGCCGTCTACCCGGGCGAGGGCGTCCCCCTGGACTACGCCTCGATGGACACCGGCTGCGGCGGGATGCTGTGGGTGCGCCTGACGACGGCGTACCCCAGCGCGTCCTTCCCCTCCCCGGTCCAGACCATCGACAACTGCGCCCGACGGCTGGCGTTCCCGGTGGAGATGGGCCTGATGCGCCCAGCGCCGATCCCCGAGAACTTCGTCACGGGAGAGATGGACCTCCCCGGCGATGCCGAACACGACGCCGCGGCGACCCGGCAGTTGAACGATATGGAGGCCATGTACCGTGCGATCCGCGTTGCGGCTGAGGACATCGAACTGGTGGTAGTTGGCAGCTACTCCCCGTACGGTCCTGTCGGCGGCACGGTCGGTGGCACGTGGTCGCTGCAGATAGGGGATGACTGACAATGGCTGCTCCGGTCTTTTACCGCGTCCACGAAGCGAACGTGCTCGCGTACAACGCTCCCGGCCGCGAGGTGTACGACCTCATCGACGACACCGGGAAGGCCGCTCAGTACCATGCGCGGAACAACGTCAACGACCGCACCGGCAAGCTTGGGCGCTCCATCAGGAACAACAAGCCCAAGCCCGAGGGAGGTTTCCGCATTGCGGCGCTCGTCTACACCAACGTCGGCTACGCGCATTACGTCCACGAAGGCACGCACGACCGTACGCCGAAGCCAAGGATGGGTCGGTACATGACGGTCCCCTCGGAGCGGCAGGGTGGCGGCATCAACCCTTCCGGTGCCGCAATCCGCAAGGACTATCTGGCGGGTGGCAGCGTCAGGGATTCCGCTGGGCGCAAGCCGTACTTCCTCGCCAAGCGCATCAGCGGACAGGATGCGAACCCCTTCCTCGCTGATGGCATGCGCGAAGCAATGGCAGGCGACGCACGGCTCGGCTTCTCGGGCCTCACATAGAACAAGCAGAAGCTCCGGTACTCTGAGAATTGCCGTACGTACGGCGGTTTTCCGGGAGACGGACTTACAAGGAGACACCAATGATGCAGGATTTCGTTACAGCAGTAGAGGAAGAACTCGAAGATGGTGAGGAGGCGGAGGTTGAATCCGTCACCTTCAAGCACGACGAGCGGGAAGTAACGTTCTTCAAGCCCTCCACCGGCCAGATGGCACTCATGATGTCCATGGGCGGCAGGGAGATGGACCTGAAGACCGCTGGCAACTTCATCGCGCTGTTCCTCGAAATGGCCGACGACGACAGCCAGCGCTACTTCCAGACGCGGCTCCTCGAACGTCCGCAGCCCGGTAAACCGGTCTTCGACCTCGCCAGCGAGGGTGGCATTTATGACATCTTCGAGAAGCTTGGGGAGCACTGGGGCGGAAAAAAATCCAAGCAGCCGTCCGACTATCGCAAGCCGCGATCGGGAACTGGCAAGCGCTCGACGGCCACTACTCCGGTCAGGGCACGAACCTCCTCGCGCTCCCGTTCAGCCGGTTCCTAAACGTCGTCTACGTCTGGTGCATGGAGCATCAGACGGAGGAAGACGGACGGAAGTGGTCCGAGAAACTGAATAACCCGCTGCCAGGGCAGGAGTTCTCCGAGGAGGACGACCGCGAATCGCTGGCAATGTTCAAGAAATCCATGGCAAGTGGATAGGTAGGAGAGGTCGCTGTGAGTCTGAGCCGAGAGGTTGCTGACGCATACATCAACATCCACGGCGACCTCTCCGAGTTCCGCAAGGATCTGGAACGCGGTCGCGTCGTAGCTGCTGAGAATGGCGAGAAGCTGTCCGACACCTTCGCTGAGGCGATGGAGAAGGAAGACGTTCGCAACATGAATGACCGCTGGAAGGCTCTCACCAAAGCCTTCTATTCGGGCGAGAAGTTGGACTGGGAGCGCGTCCTCGGCAAGTTCGACGCTACTGACCTCAACCGCGCCGGCAAGGAAATCGACAAGTTCATGGCCGATGCCGTCAAGGCTGGCATGATGACCGAGGACCAGTTCGACGACGCCAAAGCGGCCATGGACCGTGCGGTCAAAACGATGTCCGCCCACCGCAAGGCGCAGGAGGGCATCACCCGCGAAGTCGCCGATGCCAAGTTCGAGCAGGACCGCTACAACAAGTCCCTCCGGGGCATGATCGACGCCGCCGACCTCGACCTGTTCGAGTCCCGCTGGAAGAAGCTGGGGCAGACCCTCGCCGGGGTGAATCTCTCCGGGGCCATCGGGGACGTGGACTGGTCGAAGATGCAGAAGGGCACCTCCTCGCTGGAGCAGTTCGACGCCGCCATGAACGACACCATCATCCGGGCGCGGCTCCTCGGACGCATCACGGACGAAGAAACTCAGAACGTGATCGACTCCCTCGACTCCTACATCGACAAGGAGCGGGAGAGGGCTCGTGCGCTGGACGAATCCACCGCCTCGGTGCAGCGGATGAGGACTGAATCTGACCGGGCGCGGATCAGCCTGTCCGGCATGATCGAGTCCGCGAAGACGAAGGAGTTGGAGAAGGACTTCGCCAAGATCGCCGCGGCGATGGCGACCACCAACTGGGGTCCGGTGGCCCGGGACCACAAGAGCATGACCGAGTTCCGCGCACGGACCATGGAGGTCACTGAGCGGATGCGGGAACTGGGGCGCGTCAGCGACTCCGAACTCAATGGCGTGCGGAACGCCCTGCAGGCGGTCACCAACAATCAGAAGGCTTTCGGCGTAGAGCTTGATAAGACCTCGCGGAAGTTCCGGCCCATCAAGTTCGCCATGGATAAGATGTCGAAGTCCTGGGCGCGGATGGACTCGACCGTGCGGCTGGTGCTGGGCCTGATCGCTTCCAGCGCCGGGTCGATGGCGACCCTCGGCTCCGGGCTGGCCGGCACCGCAACGGCACTGGTGTCCTCCCTTGGCTCCGCTGCAGGGTCAGTGGTCCCGCTGGCTGCAGCGTTCTCCGCTATGGGCGTGGCAATCGGCCTCGCTGTTTCCGGCATGGATGACCTGAAGGCGGCGTTCCCCGGCGTGCAGGTGGCCCTCGATAACATCGGCAAGACGTGGCAGGGGCAGGCCAAAGCCTTCGCCATGGAGTGGGGCGCTTCCCTCGACTCGCTGCTGACCAACTTCAACACGCAGCTTGCCGCCTATGACTTCGGCGCTCCGCTGGGCAAGGCAATGTCCGGCATCACCACAGCGTTCGAGGGCGTCGTGAACGGCCCCGGCTTCGCTGCCTTTATGTCGGCCATGACCACCACCCTGCCAGCGGCCTTTGAGGGCTTCGGCAAGGGGCTTGCCGGGGTAACTGACGCCATCCTGAATCTGTTCGCCGGGGCTGCTCCTGTAGCGGCCCAGCTTGGCGCTGACTTCGAGCGCTGGGGCACCGCCCTCGGCAAGGCAATGGAGTCCGCCCGGGAGTCCGGCCAGTTGCAGGCGACCTTCGAGCAGATGCGGACCAGCCTGCTCGCGGTCCTCGACTTCGCAGGCTCCCTCGGCATGGCGCTCGGCACCATGTTCTCCATCGGGGCGTCCACTGGCAACGGGATGCTGAACTCCCTGACTCAGATCGTGGACAAGTTCACCGCGTGGATGAACACCGATGCTGGCCGGGAGCAGATGCTCCAGTGGTTCACCAACGCTGACACCATCATCCGTTCGATGAAGCCGGTGCTGGTCGGCCTCGCTGACGCCATGGCCCTGCTGGTGACCCCGGCGACCATTGCCCAGTTCGCGGACCTGATGAACACCGTCGGTCAACTGCTGCCGATCCTCGCGCAGATGCTCGCCGTCATCAGCCAGCTTGGCATCCTGAACCTGCTGGCACAGGCGTTCCTCATCGTGGGTCAGGCAGTACAGCCACTCCTCCCGGTGCTCTCTCAGATTGCCGGCATCCTCGGGCCGCTGCTCTCGCAGGCGCTCACCGCGCTGGCCCCGCTGTTCAACGCAGTGGTCGCAGCCCTGATGCCAGTGGTGCAGGGAATCCTCCAGCTTATTCAGGTAATTGCCCCCGTCCTGATCCCCGCCATCAACCAGATCGTCGCCGCCCTGACTCCCGTCATCGCTGTCATCGGTCAGGTAGTAGGGGCCATCGTCGGCATCCTGATTCCCATCCTCGGGCCACTGCTGATCGGGGTCATAAACAACGTCGTCGGCGTAGTGCAGGGCCTCTCCGGGGTCTTCATGGGGGCCGTCGCCATCATTACCGCCATAATCACTGGCTTCGGTGCTTTCTTCACCAAGATTTTCCAGGGTGACATTGGTGGCGCTCTCTCTGCTCTCGGCTCGATGTTCGGCTCCATATGGGACGGAATCGTGCAGATGATCGGTGGAGCAGTGCAGGCCATCTGGAACCTGATCCAGTTGTGGCTCGTTGGCAAGCTGGTGTCCGGGGTGAAGTCCCTGCTGACCTCAGTTGGCAACTTCTTCACCACGACGTGGAACTCCATCAAGTCCACCGTGTCCGGCGCGGTCGGCAACATCACCGGCACGGTAAGCGGCTGGGGTTCCTCGATCATGGGCCTGTTCTCCTCCATCTGGAACGGGGCGGTCAACCTCCTCCGCAGCGGGTGGAGCAACATGGTATCCGCCGTGTCGTCCGGGGCGTCTCAGGTCATCTCCTTTGTGGCCTCCATCCCGGGCCGCTTCGTCGGCGCTCTCTCAAACCTCGGCGGCATGCTCGCCGGGGTGGGCCGGAACGTCATGCAGGGCTTCATCAACGGCGTCACCTCCATGGCCGGGGCGATCTTCAACTCCGCTGTGAACGCCGTCAAGGGCGCAATCGACGGCGTGAAGAACTTCCTCGGCATCCGCTCTCCATCACGGCTCGCCACCACCCTCGGCCAGTACACGGGCGAAGGCTTCGCCAACGGTATCGACAACCTGAAGAAGGCAGTCCAGACCAGCGCGGAGAAGATGGCCGGCTTGGCTGTGGGCGCGTTCGACAAGTCCAAGATGTTCGTCGCTGGGGAAAACGCAGCCGCAGGACTGGCCTCGGGCCTGACCTCGAAGAAGGCCAAGATAGCCACCGCGCTGTCCGGGCTGGGCACGGCGATGGAAGTCAAGAGTGGAGCAGTCGGCACCATGACTCCGGTCTTCAAGACCCCTACCCCGGCAGGCAGCGCCAGCGCCGGGGGCAAGGTCATCAACATCGAGGAGGGCGCAATCCAGGTCACCTCGCAGGCGAAGAACCCGGCCACCGTTGCAGGCATCATCCTCGACGACCTCGCTACCCACACGAAGCTCGGATAGGAGCGCAGCATGTTCGACGGATTCCACAGCCTCGGGGACGCGGAAATCATCAACAAGGGGAGGACCGCCGCCTACGTGCGGTCCTTCCTCTCCCATGCGGTGGACCTGTGGTGCAAGGATGCGGAGAACCTGCACCTTGCGCTGCAGGACGCCCCGTACATTTCCCCTGCCGCCGACGGCGCTCCGTGGTATCGGGCCTCGAACCCTGCCACCGCGAAGTTCTACGGCCTCTACCCGACAACCCTTGCCGGGATGGAGGACTCCACGAGAACCGTGACGGTCACGGAACTGGCCGGGGACGGCGCGATCCAGTCGATCCCCCGGCACGGCTCGAAGGAGCTTCGGTTCCGGGGTGTGATGTTCGCTGAGGATGAGGATGGCATGGAGGCGGGGATGGTGTGGCTCCGCGCTGTCCTCGATGACTCCCCTTGCGGTCAGCGCGGGATGGACTGCGAGGGCCGCGACCTGTTCTTCTACACGGTGAACCCGTCCCATGAGGTGGGCGCAACGGCTATCGCCAATGCCGACAACTACCTCCGCGTCATGCACCGGGTGGAGCCGCTGGATGGCCCCCGGGTGGTGGAGAAGCTGAACGTCCGGGGCGCGGTCATGTGGGAGGTGGAGTTCATCCTCAACGCTGGCCTGCCGTGGGCGTACACCCTGCCGGTGCCGGTGACGACGACGACGAACGTGGTCCCGACGGTGCAGCCCGAGGTGTACTGCCCAACGCAGACTGACGCTTACGACCAGCTTGTGGTGGACCCGCAGGAGCCGGGTGTGGCGCGTCCGCCGCGGCCCCCGCTGATTGAGCCCTTCGTTATGCCCACTGAGTGGAACCGCTACCAGATGACCATCGGCGCCCAGTTCGGGGAGCGCGCTGGCCGCGTCGTGCCGGTGGTGCGCCTGACGACCGGGGCGTCCGAGGCGCGGAAGGTGCGCGTCCGCTTCTACCGCAACGGCTACGACGGCGCGTGTGACTATGAGGGCGAGTTCTTCGTCACCTACATCCCGGCCAACGCCGTCCTCACCATCGACGGCCCCCGGAAGAAGATGACCGTCACCGTCGGCGGGGAGGAGAAGCCTGCCGGGAACCTTGTGGTCGGCTCCGACGGTCGCCCCGCCCTGTGGCCCACGATGTCCTGCAATTCCTCCTACTGGGTCATCGTCGATTCCGTCGGCGCGCTGACCGCGACCGTAGCGACCGACCTTTCCATCAGGGAGTAGACCTTGGCACTTCACTGCGAGATTCACACCGCGTTCCTGTTCGACAGGGGTGGTCTTCGCCTGCTCGGCACCCTCGGGAAGCTGACGCGGGTGAAGTGGGAGCGCCTGCGGGATGACATCTCCCAGGCCGAGGTCAGCATCGCGGCGCGCGACGTTGACTGCGACTACACGCTGGGGCTGGCGAGTGCCGGCCGATCCGAACTGGTGATCTACCGGGGGGATGAGCGGGTGTGGGAGGGGCCGGTGACGCACATCGCGTATCAGGGCCACGCCGTCACCGTCAGCGCCCGGGACGTGGGGCACTACTTCTACCGGACGATCATGAAGTCCGAGTACGACAGCCGCTACCCGAACATCGAGACTTGCACGGGCCGCGCCCACCGCATCCTGCTTGCAGAGATGGCGCGGATGGAGGCGCAAGACCCGCCCGTCAACGTCCTGCCGTACCTCGTGGTGCATGAGAACGCTGAGAACTCGGGCACGTCAGCGCACACCCTCCCGTGGGAGATGACGGTGTACGAGCACATCGACGCGCTGGCCGCTCGCGGTGGCCTGGACTACACCACCGTCGGCAGGGCCGTCCACCTGTGGGACACGCACTTTCCCATCGGGCAGACAGCGACGGTCACCGCTGATGACTTCATCGGCGAGGTCGTCATCACTGAGTACGGCATGGAACTCGCCACCGTCTCTGCCATCACTGACGGCAAGGGCCGCGCTGGCGTGGTTGGTGGAGCCGATCCTTACTACGGCCTCGTGGAAATCCTCGACACCGCCTATGAGGAATCCAGCGGAGACGATTGGGATGAGGCTGGCGGGGTGCAGGAACCTCCGTCGATTGCGGATATGGAGTCGCAGGCTGCTCGAATCCTTGCGGGGCGCAACCCCACACCTGTCGTCGTCCGAGTCCCTGACAACTCGACACTGAATCCCAAGGGCGTGCTCACCATTGCTGACCTCGTGCCGGGTACTTTCATCCCCCTTCAAGCCAATCTGCCGGGTCGTGCCGTCTCGCAGATGCAGAAGCTCGATAGAGTGTCCGTTGAGGAGACAGCCGAGGGCGAGACGATTCAGGTAGTGCTTTCACCGGCACCGATCCCGGCAAGTAACGCCCCGGACGCATAGCAGCATGAGGAGACGTACGTAGATGGCTACACCGCCAAGGGACTTGCGGGAGTGGATGCGCGCAGTAGAGCGCAAACTGACTCAGGCGATCCGAACCGGAAACTCTGCGGCGGTCACAGCGCTCAACGCGGAAGCCGCCACCATCCGCGAGGAGATTGCCGCAGGGGCGCATGACGCCCGGACGCCAGCAGCGCCCACCGAGTTCACCGTGCAGTCCTCCCTCGCCGTGGACAGTAATGGCCGTACGTACGGCAGAATCTTCCTCGACTTCAGCGCAGTCACCAAGGCAACTGACGCCACTAACGTCGATGTGGACTACTACGAACTGTGGGGGAGGGATGAGACGGACTGGGACGGCACCCCCGAGACTGCCCCCGAGTTCAAGCTCATCGACACCGCCAACACCTCCCACTTCTACAGCCAGCCCTTCGCGCCGGCCACCACGTGGCGCTTCAAGGTCCGGGCCATCGGCGTCACCACGATCATTCCCGGCCTCTGGTCAGTCGATAGCATCGTCACGGTCCTCGCTGACACCACCCCGCCGCCGATCCCGTCCGCGCCCGTACTGTCCCAGCAGTACAGCGTCATCACCATCGCGTGGGACGGACTCTCCGCAGCAGGCGCGGCGCAGCCAGCCGACTTCGCGTACACCGAGGCCGCTGTGGATCAGGTGTCCTCGCCGACGAAGATTCACACCCTGTTCCTGGGGTCCGGCTCCACTGTCATTGCCGGACTCCCGCAGGGCCAGCCGACGTACATCCGGCTTCGCGCCGTGGACCACTCCGGGAACCGCTCGGGATGGAGCGCCCAGCGGCAGATCACTCCGACGGCGCTGGTCACCGGGGACATCTCCGGGCTGGACACCACGCTCGCCGATCAGATCGCGCGCTCCGAAGCAGCGGAGGCGGCGGCGCTTCAGTCTGCCGCTGAGGCTGAGCAGGCCGCGATTGATGCAGCAGCAGCGCAGGCCGCAGCTACCGCAGCGCAGGGGGAGGCTGATACCGCAGCAGCGGAGGCCGCGCAGTCGGCGGCTACCGCAGCCGCAGCGAACTCCGAGGCTGCAGCAGCGCGTGCAGCAGCCGACGCAGCGGAAGCAGCGGCAGCGCAGTCCGCCGTGGACGCAGCGAACGCGGATGCCGCAGCCCAGCAGGCGCTCCTCGACCTGCAGGACACGATGGACAACTCGGGCAAGATCATCCGGCAGGAAACTGCCCCCACCGGGGATGACGCGAACTCGAACAACCTGTGGATAAAGGACTCCACGGGCGAGTCCTTCACGTGGGACTCTGTGAACAACCTGTGGGTTCTTGTGGATAACGCCACGTACGCAGCAGCAGCAGCAGCAGCGGACGCGGCAGCAGACCGGGCAGAGGCGGCAGAGGCCGCAGCAGTTCAGGCCGAGGCTGACGCCGTGGCTGCACAGCAGGCCGCGACTACGGCATCCGGCACGGCAACAACGGCGCAGAACGCAGCAGCAGCAGCAGAGGCAGCAGCAGCAGCGTCAGAGCAGCGTGCCATCGACGCTGAGGCGGCTGCAGCAGCAGCGCAGGCATCCGCAGCATCGTCCGCCGCTGACGCAGATCAGGCGCTCGCTGACCTGCAGACCGAGCTTGGGGCCAGTGCGAAGATCGTCCGGCAGGAGACTGCCCCGACTGGCGATCTTCAGCGCCCCGGCGTGCTGTGGATCAAGGACTCGACCGGGGAGTCCTTCACGTGGGATGACACACTCGCTGTTCCCGCGTGGGTGGCGGTGGACAATGTGGTCATCGCGCAGATGGCCGCTGACGCTGACGCCGCAGCCGACAGAGCAGAGGCCGCGGAAGCCGCCGCGGCGCTCGCGCAGACCAACGCCTCCACCGCCGAGGCTGAGGCTACAGCCGCGCGCACTGATGCCACCGCAGCGCAAACCGCAGCGACGAACGCGCAGAACGCCGCTGTAACGGCTCAGCAGGCCGCGGATGCAGCAGAGGCCCGTGCGACCTCCGCTGAAGCCGCAGCGGCCCAGTCAGCCGCCGATGCGGAGCAGTCCATGGCTGACCTCCAGACGTACATCGGCACCAGCGGACGCACGATCTATCAGGAAGCCGAGCCGACCGGGGACGCCAGGAACGCCAACAACCTCTGGATCAAGCCCTCCGATGGCAGTTCCTACATCTTCGACCCTGCTGCGAATGCAGGTGCGGGAGCGTGGGTCGTTGTCACCAACGCCGTAGTAGCGCAGGCCGCAGCCGACGCCGACGCCGCCGCTGACCGCGCCGCCGCCGCCGAGGCCGCTGCCGCGCAGGCTGAAGCTGACGCGCTCGCCGCCCAGCAGGCCGCGTCCGCAGCAGAAGCCAACGCAACCTCGCTGGAAGCATCAGCCGCAAACGCCGCCGCCGCTGCCACCGCTGCAGAACAGAGGGCGACCACCGCCGAGGCCAACGCTGCAGCCGCCGAAGCCAGCGCGGACCAGTCTCTCCTCGACGTGCAGAACCTCATGGAGAACTCGGGCAAGATCATCTATCAGGATGCCGTCCCAGCGGTGGAGGATCAGGACTCCAACAACCTCTGGATCAAGGACTCAACCGGCGAGGCTTTCGCGTGGGACGAGATTCAGGGCCAGTGGGTACTCGTGGAGTCCAACACCGTCCGTGATGCCGCACTGGCCGCTGACGCCGCAGCGGATCGGGCCGAGGCCGCTGAGGCCGCTGCCGTGGTTGCCCGGAACGATGCGACTGCCGCGCGCACTGACGCCACTGCCGCGCAGACCGCCGCGACTACGGCTCAGGCTGAGGCTGCTGCCGCTGAACAGAGGGCCGCTGACGCTGAGGCCGCTGCTGCCGCGAGTGAGGCCGCCGCCCAGTCCGCTCAGGCTTCCGCCGACCAGTCATTCCAGGACTTGCAGGGCTTCCTCGACGACGCTGGCAAGATCATGCGTCAGGAGACGGAGCCGACCGGGGATGACCGGAACGCCAACAACCTGTGGATCAAGGATTCCACCGGGGAGCCGTACACGTGGGATGCGACCGCGAACGCCGGGGCCGGCGCATGGGTTATCGTCACCGACCAGCGCGTGGTGCAGATGGCTGCTGATGCTGACGCGGCTGCTGATGCTGCTGAGGCCGCAAAGCTCGCCTCCGACGCCGCTGCCGCTGATGCCGTCCTCGCCCAGCAGGATGCCGCCGCAAGTGCGGGGTCGGCCACCACCGCGCAGCAGGCTGCTGACGCTGCTGCCGCCGCCGCGAACCAGTCCCAGGCTGAGGCTGACGCCGCCGCTGCTGACGCCGCTGCGAGTGCTGCTGCTGCGGCCCAGTCCGCCGCTGATGCTGATGCTGCCGCGCAGTCTGCGGGATCTTCGTCCGCCGCTGCCCTCGTGGCTCAGGAGCAGGCCGAGGCCGCGAACCTCGCCGCGGATGAAGCGGTGGCTGTAGCCAATGAGGCGATGAACGCCGCCGTCAACGTGGTCCGCGATCCTGGCTTTGAAAACGGGTACTGGATGACGCAGAACCTTCCTGCCCGGTACTCGATTGATACCGCCATCAAGCGGACTGGTACTAGCGCGCTGAAGGTGATCGGCGCGACCGGCACCGGGGCTGTGCTGGTGGCCGAAAACATCCCCGTCAGCAGCGGGGACACGTGGCGCGGCGAGGTGTGGGTCCGCACTGATGCGGCTTACAACGGCACCTCCTCGTGGGGGAAGTTCCGCATCAGCGCAAACGGTGGGACGGTCTTTACCAACGCGACCACGTTCCCGCTCTCTGTGGACACGTGGACGAAAGTCGCCATCGAGCAGTACATCCAGCCCGGGTGGAAAGACATCACCGTCCAGCTTGGCTCCGACCACACGGCGGGAACCATCTGGTTCGACGACGTTAGCTTCACCAACTACACGCAGATCAAGGCTGCGCTGGCCTCGGCATCCGCAGCGCAGACCGCTGCGAACAACGCGAACACGGCGGCGGGTAACGCACAGGACACCGCTGACGCCGCCCTCGACGCGGCCACCCACGCAGGGAAGGCGTTCTTCAGCGCTGACCCGCCATCCGGCACTGCTCCACTGAACTCAACGTGGCAGCAGTACGACGTGGACGGGCGCATCATCGGCTCGTGGCAGCAGACGGGCGGGGACGCGACCACCGACGGCGGCGTATGGACGAAGCGGCAGTTGACCAGCGCTCAGTTCGACAACTTCGACGCTGGCAAGATCACCTTCGGCACCATGAGCGGCGCCCGGATCACTGCCGGTACGCTCACCATCTCCAGCGCCGAGGTGCCCAACCTCCCCGCGTCCAAGATCACCAGCGGCTCACTCCCGCCAGCGGTCACCGTCCCGGGCGGCTCCGTCACCGGCACGGTAGCGAACGCCACCAGCGCAGGCTCAGCCACGAACGCTACGAACGTCACGGGCTCTATCGGTGCAGGGGTGTCAGTGCCCGGTGGGCAGGTGTCCGGCACTGTCCCGGTAGCAGCGGTTCCCGCGCTGCCCACCTCGCGTATCACCAACCTCGACAACAAAATCAGCATCTACGACGCGAACGGAAACCTGCTCAACTCGTGGAAGAAGACCGGCACCACGTACATCGACGGCGGTCAGTTGTTCACCGACTCGGTGACAGCGCTCGCCATCGCCGCCAACGCCATCGAGGCCGATCACATCCTGGCCGGCGCAGTAGAGGCAGAAAAACTCGAGTCCCAGCTTGTCCTCACGACGGAAATCATCGCTGGCGACCCGCTCGGAACCCATGCCGTGATGGATTCCAACGGCTTCCGCGTCTTCGCGGCCGACGCCGCGGACGGTATCCCGAATGAAGTTGTCCGCATGGGCGTGGCGGCGACGGATGACTACTTTGCCATCACCAAGGCCGACGGAACCCTCGCGGCAACCATCTCTCAGGATGGCGTTGGCTCATTCTCCGAGGTCAACGCGAACGACGAGTTGTACTACAAGGGCGAACGCCTCTCTACGGTGCTTGCCCGACTGCCGCGCGGCCCCCTTTACAAGGCTGAACTCAGCGCTGACATCGACAACATCACCAGCGAGTACGGCCTTGTGGAGGCTGAGTACATTGCCGACGGTGAGGACCGTCAGATCGAGTTGGAGCTTGGCTTCAAGTTCTACCCGAATCAGGCCGGGGATGAGGCGTACTGTGCGATCAGGTACACGGCTGACGGCTCTGCTCCCACAATCAACTCTGCTCGCATCTTCGACGCCCCGCTTGGGATCATCTCCTCCACCAGCTACGACTCCAAGAGCTTCAAGCACACGATCCGCCCGGCGACTTTCGTGCCCAACTATGCCCCGGGCATGAGGCTGAGGTTCCTTATGACGGTAAAGCGTGGCAACGGCGCAAGCCTTCGCCTCCGCGGCGGCCTCTTTACTTACCTCTACGTGAACGATGTTGGACCCGGCATTGCCCACTCCCCGTCCTTCTCGCCCGGTGGCGGATCGAACCCCGCACCTCCACCCCCCGTCCCGGCGAAGCAGAACTACGTGCGCCAGTACGGCACGATCTACAACGCCAACTACGACGGGAACAACAACCGCTACACGTTCAACGACAACGTTGTGTTCCAGGGATTGTCTCCCGCTGGGTACGGCAACCTGAAGGGCCTTTGTGACTTCGACCGCAATGCCATTACCTCGGACCTTAGTGGTGCTGACATCCAGTACGTGCGTGTTTACTTCAACTTCCAGCACTGGTACTACAACTCTGGTGGTACGGCGCGGATCGGCGTGCATGGTCACACTGGCATCCCGGGGACATTTTCATCCGTCGGCCCACTGTCGGCCATATCCAGCGGATGGCCGAAGCCGGGTGCGCGGTGGGTGGAGCTTTCGAGCAGTCATTGGGGTGGCTTCCAGTCCGGCGCGTACTGTGGCGTGTACCTTGAAGGGGACGGAACTTACGGGACATACGGCTACGCTGACCGCCCCACCCTCGAAATCGCATACGCAAAGTAAGGACAAATGATGGCAGAGAGCGCACTCTACAAGATGGGAAGAGTGGTGAACCTTGAACCGTTCGTTACTCGGGTGAAGGCTGCGGTCCTCCTCCACGCATCAACCTTCCCCCTCGGCGGCGCGGCCAGTGAGCCGAAGAACTTCGCCATCCACATCCTCAAAAACCCCAATTATGAGGAAGTGTCGATGACCGCGCTGGTCGCCGCCGATCCCACTGTCATCGGGCAGGTGACCCTCGACGGCCCCATCGCAAACGTCGATGCCGTCACGGACGACTCCATCAAGGCCGTGGTCAGCGCCCGGTGGAACCTCGTAGCCGCCAAGTACCCAGTCGTCACCACGACCGCCCCATAGGACGGTGGCAGAGGTGATTGAGTGGGCGGGACTGAACCCGCAGGAATGGACAGCAGCCGGACTCCTCGGCCTCGCCGTCCTTATGGTCCTGTTCGGGTGGCTCCTGCCCCGCTGGACCGTCAAGCAGATCATGAACGACCGCGATGCGTGGAAAGCCCAGGCGACATCGCTCCTCGAAACAAACCGCCTGCACGCCGAGGCCGCGAAGGAAAACATCGAGCCGGCAAAGACTGTAGCTAAGGTCATGACCGCCGCTCAGGACAAGCTGGGGGTGCCAAGTGGCTCTGACGTGGAGTAGAAGGTTTTTCCATATTCCCGAGGAGGAGAAGCGGGAACTCGAAGCTGTCCAGCGTCAGGCTGCGGAGCAGCAGGCCGAGGCGCGTTCACTGTTGAACGACGCCCGAATTATTGGGGAAAAATGCCGACAGTCCCGTCGGCGCAATCATTACCGGCTGATGCTGGATGAAATATTCGAGGGGGGTAAAACCTAATGACTGTGGAACGCATGATATTGCTCGGTCTCGCGTGGACTGCATTCCTCAGCCTCATTGGCGTCGTACTCGTATACGGCCTGCTGACTCCGTGGTACAAGTCGCGCACCGGCATCGGCTTCATGAGCACCAAGATTGCATTCTCGGTGACCATAGGGCTAACGATTGCCGGTGGCTACGGTATCCGGCTTCCCATGTGGGCGATCTACGCCTGCTGGGTGTCGATCATACTTGCGGTGAACTGGGGCATCACATGGAACATCATCTACAAACAGTTCCTTGAACATCGGACTGACGAGATGCGGAACAAAGAACCCACTGGCGGTAAGGCCGGGGTTATCAAGGGGACCGGCGAACCTCGCCGCTCCACGAAAGGAAAAACCAATGGCGACTACAGCAGATAATCAGGGCTACGACGGCAAGCATGAGGTCGGCGACCCCATCACCATCCCCACCACCACTGGCGTTGACGCAAAGGTAGCGGTCACCGTCAGCGCAGAGCAGATCGTCCTTCCGACTGCCCTGAACTACCTCCGCTACTTCGCCAAGGCAATCGCCGCGGCACTCACTCCCGGCCTGATCTACCTGCTGACGGTACTCGGGCCTGCCGCCTCTGTCGGTGACATTACGTTCATCCAGTGGCTCGGCTTCATCCTGTCCATCGTGGCCCCCGGCGCTGTCGTCGGCGCTGTGGCGAACGGCGCGAAGCCGCAGAGATAAAGTTCCTGACGCGGACCGTCTCCCCGCATCAGGGCACAAAAAAGCCCCCACCGGAACTGCTGCCCGGTGGGGGCTTCTTTCTGCCGTACGTACGGCGGTTATTCGAGGATCGTCAGCTTCACCCGGAACAGGTACAGATCCTTCCGGCCCGACCTCACGCCTGACGGGTGGAGGAACGGACCCAGCAGGTGGGCGTCGTCGTCGTCCACAAGGATGCCTCGCGCCGGCCCCTGCTTCTGTCCCTTGACCGGCTTGGGCCTGTCCACCAGCCCGTCCACGTACGCCTTCATGGTGGGTTGGAGGTTCTGCACGTCCCGCTGGCGGTTGACCGGGTAGGAAACCGTCGCATCGACCTGGACTTTCTTGTACCGGCCCAGCTTGCGGTGGTGCGCGACTCCGAACATCCTCAGCGCCTCGGTCTTCTTGTGGTTGCCGTTAGCAGCCCAGTGACCTCCGCTCTTGTTGGCGTTCTTGATGAAGTCCTTGTGGAGCCACCAGTCCCACTCGATGATGGTGGTGAGGCGGACGCACTCCTCGCCAGCGGCGTTGAACACTGAGTCGCTGGTGATGTTCTCGACCGTGATGTTATCCAATGGTGCGCCACGCCCCTTCCGTTCGGATTACGTCACGGGCCAGCATCTCGAAGTCCACCTCGCCGTCCACCAGCACTTCGGTGAGGTCCGGGGTGTCATCGACATACGGGTTCTGGAGGTCGAGGTTGGCCCGGAGGATTCCGGCGAGTGCCTTCACCCGCTCCTCGGACGGCGGCATCGTCTCGTATGGCACGTTGCCGCCGCCCTCGTGCGGACCCGGCTGGAGGAAAGTCACCTCCACCCACCCCCGGCGCGACCAGTCCACGTTGACTATCTGTGTGCTGGCGCTGAACGCGCTGGCCGGGATCGTGTCACTGAAGCTGCCGAGGTAGTCAGGTTCCTCCTCGATGGCATCAGTGCGGTAGATCGTCCGCATCAGGTGGTAACCGCTCGCGTTGTTCACTGTGGCCCCACCGCCTTCCCGTAGTTCTCGATCATTGTGCGGATGTTGTTGTGGATGGCCGGCTGCAGCTTTGCCTCACTCGCGGCCTTGTCGAACGTTGCGGCGAAGATGTCCATGAGCGCCTTCGCCATGTGGGGGGCGGCGGCTTCGAGCATATCCAGCGCAAGCGTCTCATTGCGGCCTATCCCGTGGAGTTCGGACTGACCGGCAGCGGCCCGGATTGCGTCCGGGGTGACGTAGGGGACGCTCACAGTTCCACCCCCTGCTTCGTCAGTGCCTCGCGCAGCTTCGCGGCCTGCTCCTCATACCCGTCACGGTCCTCCTGCGACCCGGCGCCGGGGATAATTTCCGCCTCCAGTTCGTAGAGCCAGGACCGCGCTGCGGCCACGATGATTTCGTAGTCCTCAATCATGGGTGTGCTTCTTTCCGTAGGGGTCGAGTCCGATGTACTTGTCCCGGGCGTTCTGGAACCGCGCTGCTGCAGCCCCGACATCCATGGCGGCGTGGGAGAGTTCCATCCACGCCTCGGCGACCTCGATGCGCTTGGCGCTTTGAGGCCCACCATTGGCGTAGACGATGCTCTCCTCGGGGAAGGTAGGGCTCGTGGTTGGTGCCCCGTCCTCCCACTGGATGCGCCAGCGCTTGCCGCGGCGTCCGGGCTGCGACTCGATCAGGTAGCCGATGTACTGGCCGTCCACGATCACACGATCCCCCGGCTCGAACGGGCGGGTGTTTGCCTGCCGCGTCATCGCCCTCCCCACTTCCTTCGATCCTTCAGCAGGGAGGGGTCGTGCGGCATGTTCGTGGGCGGGGCCAGCGCGAAGTCCACCTGACTGATGGCGGCGAGGCTCCTGCTCACCGCTCGGCCCATCTCCATGAACGCCCCGGCCAGCCCGTCGATTGCGCCTTGCGCCGCAGTGAACAGGTGGGTGGCCGCGGCGTCCCGGTTGTGGTTCCACCCGGCCTCGTACACGGTCCAGTGGTCCGGCCCGGATGCCTTCATGCCGCACATGCCACAGGAGAACGTCCAGTGAGCCTTGCCCACCTTGCGGATGCCCTTATTGACGGCTGCAGCACGGAGCTTCAGCCGGTCCTCGGCGGTGCGGGACTCCTCGGGGAGGTACGTGCCCTCGCTCATCAGAAGCTCGTCTTCAGGTCGATGTCGGGGATGATGCCCTGCGGCTTCACGACGACGCGGGTGTGGTACTCGGACACGTCGATGCCGTCCATCTGAGTCGATACCCAAGCAACGTCAGTGGCCTGCCCGACGTAGTGCTTGCGGTAGTCGTTCTCGCCGTGCTTGCAGGTGACGATGAGGTCGCCGGCACGTTCGATGGAGCAGCGCCCCTCGACGAAGAACAGGTAGTTGTCGGTGCGGGTGTTGACGCCGATGATCTTGCGCTGAACCTCGAAGTTGTCCGCAGCGGTGGAGGCGTTCTTGGACGCTGTGGATGCGGCCGATTCGCAGCCGGTCAGCGCGAGGGCTGAGGACAGTGCGACGACGGCGATGATGGCAGGCTTACGGTTCTTCATGGTGTGCTTCTTTCCTTTGTGGTGGTGAGAACCCGGGCACTGGGGTCAGTTCCCGGGGGTCCGGCTTGTTCGTGAGTAGAGCTTCGGTAATCAGCAGGCCAAGCACCCCGGCCCTCAGTTCGAGGAACTGCTCATCCCCAAGGATGGGCCGCAGGTCGCGGACCAGTTCGACGGCCATTTCGTTCACGGCGTGGAGCCGTTGCGGGATGGACATTTCCCTGGGCCTCGGCGCGGGGCGCTGGGCTTGCTGTGGTTTCTTGCGGGTCTTGCTCTTGGGCACTTAGTCGTCCTCCATGGATGCCCAGTCGATGATTCCGAGCAGGCCGCCGGCTCCGATACTGTGCTTGGTGCGGGTGATGTCATCGCCGCTGACGGGCCACTCCCCGCCTGCCCGCAGCAGCCTTTTCAGGTTGCCGTCGGACAGGTCGGGGTGGAACCAGACGCCGCGGACGGGATCGAACTCCATCCGCTCTTGAAGCTCACCGCTCATTGCGGCGTTCCCATTCTTCGTCCGGGTCGCGCTCCTCGGGGAGAGTGTCACTGACGCGGGTTCCGCCACAGACCGGGCACTCCCACTCCGCTTCCTCGCTGATGGCAACATCCATGACGCCCTCGAACGGGCACTCGTAGTCGGACTCGCGCTTGGCTTCGGTGAGGCTGTCGTTGATGAAGTCGATGCGCTGCTCCATTTCTTCCAGCGTGCGCGGCTTCATCTGCAGCCATTCCTTCATGCTGTCCAGCGCCTTGCGGGTCATGTTCATGGGAACCACGTCGGCCACGTCGCTGCCACAGGTGACGTTGACGCTCCCCTCGCGGGGGTTGAAGTAGGGGTGGCTGTCGCTGACCCCATCTGGATAGTTGCTCATTACACTCCTCGAATGAATGCGGTATTGGTGTGTGCGTTGTACTCGACGCCAACAGCTTCGTGGGAGAACTCGAACCCTTCACTGCTGAACGTGGTGAGGTTCAGTTCCGCCCTCGGCGGCAGTTCCTTCAGCGCCTCGATGGCGTCCTCGACTCTCACGGCTCCTCCTCATGGTTGTCCTTGTTGTGCTGGTCGGCCCATGCCTCTGCCTCGCTGCGGGTGATGCCCACCTCGCTGCCCTCGGCGCAGTCGGAGCAGTAGGCGTAGATGGCTTCACTGACTCCCGCCCCGCTCATCCGAGAGTCACCTTGCCGTTCGTGTAGTGGGCGTAGGAGAGGTCGCTGACCTGCTCCGCGCCGGTCGCTACCTCCACCTCGCACGCCTTGTCACGGAACAGGGCAAGTGCGGACTCGAGTCCTCCCACCGTTCCGTCGATGTTGATGACACCCTCGGGCATGGAGAGCTTGTTCAGCGGGTGATTCGCGTAGCTGGGCGAGTCTCCGGGGTCCGTGACGAGTTCGGGGCCGTCCGGGGTCGGGTCCACGTCGGGGTCGATGCAGTGCGCCCACTCGATGTAGGCGTCAGCTTCGCTGCGGTAGCCGCCGTCGCGGAGCGCTTTGATGACCTCGTTGTCGTGGATGTCTCTGCGGTGGAGGTGGTCAAGCTCCTCGAACGCGCGCTCCTCGTGCTTGTTCATGATGCCGTACACCAAGTGGCGTACGTGCAGTTCCTTGTCGCTGATGTTTTCGGTCACTGGTAGGTTCCTAATCTCTGTAGATGCGGACGGGGATTCCCGCGTCTTCTGCTGCCTGAGCGCAGTGGGATGCACCGCGGCTGTTGTTGCGGATGAAGGCGAGGCATATGTCTGCCCCGAGGTCCACCATCACTTGGTTGCGGTAGCGGCCTGCCTGCGGGTTGTAGATGCCGTAGGGCCTCCACTGTGCGGGGTGACGCTCCACGGTGATTCCGTACTGGCGTGCTATCTGCTCGGCGATGAAGTCAGCCCCGGTGGGGCAGGCTCCTGACACCAGCAGTACCTCGGATAAGGGCGTCCCATCCCTGAGCAGTTCGCCGACGGCCTGCCCCAGGTGGAATGCGATCAGGCTGTCTTTGTGCCAGTCCCGAGAGCCTGTAATCAAGATGCGCTTCATTGGTCCTCACTATCTGCCGTACGTACGGCGGTTTCGGTTTCGCCAGCCGCCGTCTGCGCTCCAGCAGGTAGGCGGTGTTGAGTTCGTCGATGCGTGCGATCTTCGCGGAGTCGTACTTGGTCGGCTTCGCCGCTTCGGGGCGGGGCTTGGCCGCTGGCTTCGCCTCATCCTCTTTGCGTTTACAGGAGCTACAGAGGTAGCCGTCGGCGCGGGGGACGGTGCCGGGTGCCTTTGCCGCTTTCAGCTTGGAGGGCCGGGTCATCCTGCCGCACCCGGGGACCGGGCTTCCCGCTCTGCTCTTGCAGGGCCGGATGGGGTCCAGCCCCTCGAAGGCGTACTTGTTCTTGTACGTCCCCTGCACCTCCTGACGCCTATACGGGATTGGCATCGGGAACCTCCGTGTTGTTCAGCGGACAGTGGCACCCTTCCGTCGTGGCAACTCCGTCGGTCCAAGCCCAGCCGTGGATGCAGCCGTACTCGGAACTGTGATGCTGCCAGCCGTGGTTACAGTGCATGCAGGAATCCCCGGCGAGGTGGTTTGACGGAACGAAGTGGGGGCAGTCCTCCAGATAGTGCATCTGCCGGATCGTCTTCGCCGCGGACCATGTGTGCTGGGTGCAGCGCGGGTCCACCTTGTCCTGATCTATCAGGCCGCACGGCTCCTGCGGACAGGGGCAGGACTCCTCCACCCAGTTCCCACCGGGGAAGGACCGGCCGATATGCCGGACGCTCACCGGAACCCCTTCAGTCCGGGCCAGTTCATCGGCTCCCCCGGGTACTTGCCTTGCGCCCAAGCGTTGACCCGCCACAGGAGTTCGGCGCGCTGGTCGTTGACGTTGTAGACGCCGGCCAGCGCCTCGGGGGTGTTCTCGCTCATCCAGTCCCACGTCGCTTGTGTCACTGGCATCTTGCCGAGGTTGGGGTTACTGATGGTCATGCTTACTCTCGCTCTCTGGTGGGTACAAGGATGGCGGGGGCCGGTAAACCCCCGCCATCTGCCGTACGTACGGCGGTTATTCGGACGGCATCTGCAGTTCTGCCGGTGGACTCGCTGCCCTCAGCGCCTCATGAAACTCATCGAGGCTGAATCCGCGGATGAGGTCGGAGCCTCCATGGATGTATTCCATCTTCAGGTCTTCGGGCGACGTGTGCAGCGGGTAGACCCGCTGGAAGTCGGCGAGGTTGAAGATGACGCCTGGAACTCTGACGATGATTGCCGCTGGTGGTGTCACCTGCAGCGCCCCTGAGTGGATGGTCATGACTTGCCTTTCTTGGTAGGTACGTACCCCAGCTTGCGTAGCCGGGATAGTGCGTTCTGTCCGGCGCGGTGATCGGAGGTGGTCAGGTGGATGGTCACCGCATCGCCGTTCTCCCCGTAGAACATGATCCCTCCCCGCACCATCTTGTAGCGGAGAGTTTTCATGGCGTCGAACAGGACGGCTCGCATCTGCCTGTCATTGCAGTTGTTGATCTTGCGCCGCTCTTTAGCGTTGAACACTTCCGTTGAGCAGGTCGCGGTTGTGCCAGTCCGACTTATGCCGGTAGCAGAGGAGCCGCTGTGTGGTCCCCTCGATCCGCACATAGGAGGCGTTGGTGATTCCCGCCCCGCCCCCGGCCTGATTCTCCTCGGCGCAGTCTTGGCACGGGACACCCTTCGACGTGCGGCTCTGTCTGCGGTAGGAGATTTTCGTGTCATCGTCCTGCTGCTTCTTTGAGCGCTCGCGCGGCTTGCTCTCCTCGGGCTGCTCGAAGATGGGGAGAACAATGTCCTCCCACTCTTGCGGCGTGTTCTTCTTCGGCAGCAGCCCCACTATGCACGCTCCCCGTCGGAGAACGTGTGGATGTTGATCGCCCCCGGCTCCACTTTCACCTCGCGGTTGCCCACCCTCCAGCGGTCGGCACGCTCAGCGCGGCGGTCCTCGGCCTCAGCATCCAGCCGCATCAGTTCCACCGCACGGTCGTGCTTGCTCTTTTGAGCCACGTCCCACGTGCAGTAGAGGATGATGCCGCAGATGGTGAAGACCACGGCCAGCGCCATTACCTGTAGTACGAGTTCCCAGTTCACTCGCTTACCTTCTTTGCTCTCGGTTTCCTCTTGGCAGGCTTCGGCTTCGGGACGGGGGTGACCGTCAGCTTGAAGTAGCCCTTCCTTGCGACCGCATACTCGGACGGGTTGATCCATGTGTAGCGGACATTGTGTGAGCCGGTGGAGCCGTTCGTGCCCTCCAGTATCGGCTTCGCTGCTTTCTTCTTCGCCTCGCCCTCGCGGACCAGATCGAGCCCTTCCTTGTACGCCTCCACAGCGGCGACCTTTTCAGGGTCACGGATCAGGCCGGACACGTCAGTGTCCAGACCACGGCAGATGGTGGCGTACTCGCACCACGACCAGCACCAGTCGCGGGGCATCTCGCGCTCCGCGTCGATCTGGTGCTTCACCGCGTAGATGACGTCGTTGACCCACTCGTCGATGAACCCGATAACGTCCGGGTTGTAGAGGTGGGCCACGCCGTGCGGGACCAGTTCATGGCCCGAGCGGTCAAAGTACACATCCATGATGACGATGGGCTTGGACGGGTCGAGGAGTCCGGCGTCGATGGCCGCGCTGGTGTACGCATGAATCTGGTAAATCTGCTGCCTGGACGGCCCCATCTTCTTGATGACGGCCAGCTTGTCCTTCGACTTCAGATCCCATACGCCCTGCATGTAGACCGGCTCGATGTACTCCCACTCCTCACCGGCATCCCTGAGCGCTTCCTGCTCCGCGATGGCCTTGGAGTTCGCCTGCCATTCCTCCCACGACACGCCTTCGCTGTCGGGGATCACAATGTCCCAGTGGCCGTCGATGCCGCCGCCCGAGGGGAGCTTGAAGAATCCCTCGCCTTGGATGTTCCAGCCGGGGTGCTCGATCTTCAACTGCTTCTCGATCGCTTCCCCGGCGATGGACCCGAAGAACGCGGGGGTCTTGTCCCGCTCGTCGGAGAACGGGGTTTGTTCGAGCATCAGCTTGGCGTACTGCTTGCAGTGGCCGAGGTTGGAGACGCCCAGCATGAAGTTCTGCTGCTGCTGGCTGCGCTCGGTGTTGTTGGAGCGGTTGTTGATCGCCGCGCGGACGGACTCAGCGGCGCCGGCCGCAAGCGCTTCGAGGTCGATCCCAATGTCAGGATCGGTGAACACGAAGTCCTCGAAGACCTCGCCGGTGTCTGTGTCCCATTCAAGTTGCTCAGTCATTTCGACCTCCCAGTAGGTGTGGTGTTCGGTAAGTGGTGGGCGCAGGCCGGGTCATTACGGGCCGATTCGAGTCCCCGCTATCCGGCCTTCGATTCCCTCGCGGATATGACCGCTGAAACAGAAGACAGGGTGACGTTGACGCCCTCCACTTACCGAAGATTAGTTGCCGTACGTACGGCGGTTATTCATGGTGGCCGTCGGCTGCGGCCATTGCCTCAGCCTCTATCGCGTCCATGCCGTCGTTGTAGGCGTCGGAGTCGAGCGAAGCGTCAGCGTACAGCGGAACGTCAGGACCGGACGGCTGTCCACCCTTGGCGCGCTGCATCTGCAGTCCCCGGTTGATGAGTTCCTGCGTGTGCTGCTGCAGTTCCGGGGTCAGCGACGTGCCTTCCGCTGGCTGCTGCATCTGGATCGCTCCGGGCCGCTGGCCGTGGACGATGTTATCGAGGTGCTGTACCTCCTGCTGCGGCGTCAACTGCTGCTGAGGCTGCTGCTGGACCGGGGGCTGCTGCTGGGGCTGCTGAGGCTGGCCCTGGCCTCGCTGGCGGGGGTCCGCGGGGGGCGGCTGGAGTGTGTCACGGTGGAACTGCTCCAACTCCTCGTGCAACTGCAGTGGGGACGGGGGCCACTCAACACCCGGGGCGTAGACCTTGCCGACAACTTCGTTGGTGGAGCCGTTGTCGTAGAGGCTGAGGCCGAACTGGGTGCCGAGGTAGATCGCGGCTCGCTTCAGCGCGTCACTCTCTGCGGACTTGATCGCCATGTCAGCGGACTCGGTGTAGTCGGGCTGCTGAGAGTTGGCGATGGCGTACTCGGTGTAGACCGCGCCGGTCTGGTGGATGGTGAGCCTGACCTTGGCCTGCGCGGTAATGACCCAGTTCATCTTCTGCGGGTTGGAGGACTGTGGTGCCTGCACCGCGTTGATGATCTTCGCGTCGATGCACTCGGCGGAAAACCCGCCATGGCCGAACGCTTGAATGAGGGTGCGCTTGATGTCCCATGCCGCCATGTAGCTCATGCGCTGTTTCTTCTCCACCCGTTCAGGGTTGAGGGCGCTCATAAGGAAGCGGCGCTGACGCATGGTGAGAGGCGTTCCGGGGGGCAGTGGGAGTGCTTGCAGTTCTTCGCTGGTAGTCATGAATCAATCCTATCGTTTCGTAGACGTTTTGTCAATTTCGTATCAAGTATTCCGTGATGACGTGGGGGGCCACAGAAAGCCCGCAGAGCGGCTGGAACGGGATCGGTGCTGCAATCACCCGTCCCAGCCCCTCCTAGTGGCTCAGCGCGTCACCGGGCCACTCTGTCGATGGCCTCCTGCGGCATCCCGCATGCCTCGTAGAACTTGGCATGGTTGAACATACCGTTCTGCACTGACATTGCGTTGGCTGTAATGGTGACCATGTGTGCCCACACTGCTACGGGAGTGGAGTCGTCGCCCGTTGCAGGCTTCGCCTCCCGGAACTCCCGGGCGAGTGAAGTGAAGAACCGGCGAGTCAGCGACATTAGAACTGCCTCCCGTGCTTGAAGGGGCGTGTCGCATTGTATTCATGCTTGATGCGCCGCGCCTCGACGTACTGGTCGCTGGCATCGAGCAGGAACACAAGGTCGCTGATGCGGATGTTGGCATCTGCCAACTCCACCAGCAGACCTTCCGGCTTCAGCATGGGAGCGCCGTCGGCGTCGTACACCTGCTCGGGGTACTCCTGGCCCTTCGGCCCGATGAGTCCCTTCTTGTCCACGAAGTAGGTTTCCAGCGGTGGCCGGCCACTGCGGACCTCGCCGAACGCCTCGATGACTTCCTCCATGATGAGAGTCAGCTTCTCGGTGAGCGCCTTCTGGTAGTCGCGGTCCTTGCCCGGTTCGATCAGGTCCACATCGACGGGCCAGTCCTCGTGGAACCCATGGTCGCGGCTGTTCTCGCCGGACACCCGGATCAGGGCACGCTCACCCTCCTCGATGACTGCGGCGTCGATTGCCGCGTACTGCTTGGCTGTCTCGGCGTCGGTGTACGCCCTGGTTTCACTCACTGCTTTCCTCCTGTTTCATAGACTTCCCAAGTGACTCCGAGGCGTGCCAAGTCGGCGACTCCCCCCGGTTCTGTAAATGCAATCTGCAAGGCTTCGCCAACATCCATCGGCTCATCCCTTACTTCAGGCGGCACATCTGAATAATCTGTGGCGTCGTAGCGCTCACCGATGCTGATGACAGCACTGCGATCCACTTCAGACGGCACTTTGACGACGACGCTGAGACCAAATGACATCGTACTTTCTCCTGTTCATGCGAATGTTGCCCCACCCTCATTATCAAAGAGCATCCACCCCATGAAGGTTTCAATTGGGATACTTTCCGGTGCTGTCTCATGCACGGAGATGATGAACCCAGTTGCTTTAGCCTCATTGGGGTTGGCATGCGCCCAGCGGTGACACTCCCCGCAGAGGAGGACGAGTATGCCCAGCACATGCCCGCCCTCCCTTCGACGAAGACGGTGGTGTATTTCAGTCCCACGCAAACCGCAGCGTGAGCACTGCGAGTTGGACCGCTCGTGAACGGCCCTCCTCGCAGCGGTGGGAATTGCGGACAAAACTAAACCGCCGTACGTCCGGCAGTTTTCGGATTGCCCCGACGACCGACGCCGGTCTTCTGCTTCACCCTGTCCCGGGTGTTCGCATAGTCGGCGCGGTGAGTGAACGCGGGGGTGTAGACGATCCGCGATTCACTGACATCGACGTTGCCGAGGAGGTCAGCGGAGCGATACCACTGGACCTCATCGAACGGGATGCCCAGCGCGTCGGCCTGAGCCTTCGCCTCCAGCGGGGATGAGGCGAAGATGATGGTGTCGGCCACCCACGGCTCGACGGGTGTTACGGGCTGTGCCTGCATTTCAAGATGCCTTCCAGTTGTTCTCATGGCAGCAACTCCAGGAACCGACGGATCAGTACGAAGTTGTTGCCGGTGGTGTCAGGGATGCCAGCGGCGGTCATTGCCTTGCGGACCTCCTCATCCTCGGTGAAGCGGGGATGCTTCCTGCCGCCACGCGGCCGGTACGGGGATTCATCCCTGCCGTTGATGTAATCGGGCAGGACGTAAATCTCCTGCTGGTTCCGGCGCATCTTCAGCCGACGGATGTACCCGGCCCGGTGGAGGTGGGACAGCGCGGAGGATGACTGCCCGTGGTGGAGGTTGAACATCCGCTCGATCTCCATCACGGTCACCCCCTCGGACTTCGCCGCGGCCACCGCTTCAAGGCACTGCTTCTGCCTCCATGCGGTGGTGCCGAGAGAGTCCTCGCGCTCCTGCCGTTCCCGGCTGGTGGAGTTCCCCGCATGACCGGACCCGGTTTCGCCGTACGGGATCATCCCCGGCTTGGGCACCGGCCCGTTGGGGTACTTGATCCCGCCGCGCTCCACCCTCAGTTCCGACGCCTGAGCCTTGACCAGTTCGTCACTCGGCCCGACGCGGTACTCGCCGCTCACTCGATCCCCCACGAGGGGAGGAGCGGCTTGGCCCGTGCCGGAATCTGCAGGGCGTAGAGCGGGGAGTGCCACACGATCCGGGGGCCGTGCAGCCAGCGGACCACCGCATCCCACGACTTGAACTGCGTACCCCCGGTGGAGTACCAGTCGCCGCCTGAGCGGAGCAGCAGGTAGGTGTAGGTCTTCTCGCTCCGGCCAAACTTCACCTGAATGGTGAAGCGGTCAGCGCCGGGAGGCGGCTCCGGGAACTCGCGCTCATCCCGGTCAATCCCGGCCACGAACTCCTGCAGCTTCTCGATGGATTCGAGGGCCAGCCGGCGCGCCTTCTCATTCTCTGGCGACAGCGCCATCAGCCTTCCACCACCTTCGGTGCGGTGACGGCGTACATCTGGTGCCACGTGAACGGGTAGTCCTTCACCCATGACGGCGCATCCAGGCTCTCACCCTCCTCGTCGGCACCCCCGGTGATGACGTAGTTGCCGATCAGGGGGACGCTGTACTGGCGAATGTCAATGTCGCCGTTGAGGTGCGAGAACAACTGCATGGCGCGGAGGTTGATGATGTCGCTGACCTCCTCGCTGTCCAGCCGGAACATGCCCTCGTCGTCGAACCACAAGGTCACCTGCTCGTTGCTCTCCGGGCCGTAGCCGACCATGCGGTCGAACAGCCCATCGCGCTTGCCGTCGAAGATCAGCGCGGTCAGGTTGGTGTAGTCCGCGGTGTCGTACTCGACCTCAGTAACCGGCTTGCTTGCGTCATTGGGGATGAGGACGCACTTCACTGTCTTGCTCATTGCAGATCCTTCTCTCTCTGGTAATTGCCGTACGTACGGCGGTTATCCGAGGACCAGCCCGGAAGCCTCATCAATCTCACAAGGCATCCACGGCCACTCATCAGTGTTGGCTTTGCCCCAGCGCAGATGCGTTGGGAACTTCCGGGTCCGCACCCGGGGGAAGCGCGTCTTCTGCCACTCGTACAGACCCTCGCCGTTGTTCTCGAACTGCTCCCCGGAAATGGGCCGCAGACCGTAGCCGAAGTCCGGCCACTTCAGGAACGTTGACGAACCGTACGGGCGGACACTGCGCTCCTTCTCCCCGGTCCCACGGTGCGGGGCGTGGTGTTCGAGGATGAACGCCGTGCCGTAGTAGGACCGCGACTCGTTGATGACCTGCTTCATCTTCCCGACCACCGCGTGCTCCGAAAGGTCGCGGGAGGACAGGTTGTAGAGAGGGCCAGCACACATCAGGTCAGGCTTGTGGGCGTGCATCCTCTCGATCATCCACTCGTGCCCCGAGTCGGAGGTCCAGTCCAGGTCGTCGTCCCACGCCTCGATGATGGTGAGGTTGCCCTCCTGCACCGGGTGGCCGTGGGCCGCGGCGAGCCCTACAAGCTGCTGCCACGATTCGAGCACCTGATCCGGGTGGTTCTCCGAGTCAAGGAACACCACGCGCTGGGGCGGGATCGGCATGTGCGTCCACGGGTGGATTCCCGCAGCGACCATGAGCGCAATCTGCCTCGACAGTGTGGACTTGCCGTGCCCCTCGAAGCCGGTCAGCAGCAGCCGGTCACCCCTCGCAAGGGTGCCGGGAATGACGAAGCTTGACGGCTGCACCACCCGCTTGATGACCGAGAGAATGTCCACGCCGTAGCTGACTTTCTTGTCGGCCTCAGCCGGACGGGTTTCGATCAGGGACTCCAGCGTGCCACCGATGTTGAAGTGATCGGTGACATCCTTCTGCCCGTTCATCGCCTCCCGCATGCCGACCGTGCAGCCAGCCTCGATCAGCTTGTCCCGAACGTCCCGGGCATGGGCACGGCCAGTCGCATCGGCGTCAGCGATGATGATGACGTTCGCGCCGGCCAGCGTCTCCGTGTAGGAGTCCTGCCATTTCCCGGCGCCCATCGGCGACGTGGTTGCAGTGACCCCGGCACGGGACCGCAGCGTCTCCACATCCTTCTCGCCTTCGACGACGTAGATGACCTCGCCCTTGGCCTTGGCTTCCAGCACTTCCGGCAGGTGGTAGAGCACGCGGCGGATACCGTCCATCGACCAGCCCCACGGCTTGGGGCCAGGCTGTGGATGCCTTTGCCGGAACGTCTTCTTACCGCCAGCGATAGGGATGCGGAGCACCTGAAACAGGAGCGTCCCTTCCTCGTCGATGTAGTCGTAGACGTGGGATGCCATCCCCGCAGGAGTCCACTCACCCTCCCCGGCGACCATGTTCTCGTCCCGGGGAGCCATCAAGTCCTGACCTGTGATGCCACCGAACTGAGCCTCGGCGGCGAGAATGTCCTCGATGGTGCAGTTCGCATGGCAGGTCATGAGCACCGGATGTTTGTCTCCCGGTGCCACGTGCAAGGATGCAGCGTTGTCGTTATGCGCTGGGCAACGCACCATCGACTGCACCCGGTCATGCTTGGCGAGGTCAACGGCTTCCCGCAGCGTTTCCACTGTCCTCATTTAGTTCCTACTTTCATTAGTGCCGTACGTACGGCGGTTAGTCGGCAACGGAATACCACGTGCTCGGCCTGTGCATCGCGGCCTGCTCAGCCTTGATCCTCAGCGCCGCCTCATCGTGCTGCTTCTGCGCCTGTGCCACCCACGAGAGCCAAGTGTTCTCATCAGGGCGGTGGTTCTTGTTGCGGTGGTTCTTCTGCACGTACTCCACCACTACTTTCCCGAGGTCAACATCGGTGTAGAGGTAGCGTGCGCGCTCCCACGTTTCCCGTGACGGATGCCAGCCGACTCCGGGGAACAGTTTCGGAATCCGGGCAACCGATACCGCGAAGCTCGATGGGTTTTGGTTCGAGTCCTCAGTCGTCACGGCTCTGCTCATCTCCTTTCAATTTCCAGTGGAGAGGTGGTGACTTAAGTACGAAAGTCTCCACTCTCTACTGGGACGGTTATGGGACGGGTATAGGACGGTTATGTATGAAACAGTGTTCACCCCGCTCTGACACCCACGTTCACCCCGCTCCAACCCTGTCATTCACCCCGCTTGGGAGGAGTCTGACGCGACCGAGCGACGTGAATATCTTTCACCCCGAGGTTGAGGTTGTAGACAGTGGGCCTCTTGTCGGGCCGATAGTGGGACACGACCTGCTGATCGCCCTTGCTGATGGCACCCAGCTTCTCCAGTTCCCGCAGCTTGTTGTGGACTGTCCGCGTGGTGCATCTTGCGTACCTTGCGATGGTTGCCACGTACGGGTAGGAGTCGGTGCCATCCTCGTTGGCGTTGTTAGCCAGAGCGATGAGCACCACGTGGGCCGTAGCGTCGGGGACGGGGGCCTCGGTCAGCGCCCATGCCATTGCCTGAATGCTCACTGCAGGCTCCCGTACTCGTCGCAGCCTGCCGGGGGTATCTGCATACCGTCACCCTCCTCGGCAATCTCCTTCGCCCTCGCCTCTATGGCGCGCAGCTTCGTGTTGGCAACACCACAGAAGTAGGCGAACTTCCTCCCCGGCACGACGGCAGCTGCCCCCGTGACCATCACGGAGTCGGCCATCTCCTCGATAGGGAGTCCCTTGGAGTGGAGAGTCTTGATCGAGGTATACCAGTTGGATGCGCGAGGGGTGTTGACGTGCTCTTTCCAGAGGGCATCAAACTCTTTTGTGTAGGCGAGGGCTTCCGCTGTCCGCTCTACCGCCTCCTGAGCGGCCTGTGCCAGCGCGGCTCTCATGGCCTGTACCGCTGGGTCGTCAGCGTCTTCGGGCATTTGCTTCTCCTGTGCTAGGAGATGGAACGCACACCCGTTATGCTGGAAGGACGGCAACCAACCGGCTTTCCAGATGTGCGTTTCATCTGTTGAATTGAGCGGCCCTGACCTCACCAGTCGGGGCCGCTTCTCTGTCCCATCACCCTAAACCAAAGTGGCGTGTGAGGCGTGTGGGGTAGTATGTGTGTTGCAGTTCCTTTCGACTCTGGTAGGTCAAAGGAAGAAACCCCCGCTGAACTGGGCAGCGGGGGTTTCTTTGTGCCTTACTCGCCTTCGCGCTGGTCAGCCCAGGGGCCGTCAGCCTGACCGGCGAACTGGTCCTCGCCGTAGCTGGCGTAGTCCGGCTCGGACGGCTCGTAGGCCACAGCCGGGGCGGATGCAACCGGCGCTGCCGAAGCGACGGCCTGTGCCGGGAGGAGGCTGGCGAGAAGCTGCTCGCGCAGTTCCGGGTGCTTGGCGATGAGTTCATCGACCTTGGCCTTGGCCTTCTGCTCCTCGGTCATGCGCTTGTTGAACTTCAGGCCGTTCTCGGCGAACAGCGCCGTGGCAACGTCCTCGAACTCTGCCTTGTGGCGGTTGATGATGACCCGCTCGGCTTCGTTGCGGAGGCGGTTGCGCTTCTGAGATTCCGTCTCCTGCTTGGGAGCCTCAGCGGCGGGTGCCTCGGTGGCAGTGGTGACTTCCTCGGCGGGAGTCTCGACTGATGCGTTGGCTGCTGCGCCCTTGGCGGCGCGGGACTTGGTTGCGGTTGCGGCGGGTGCCATGGTGTGTCTCCTATTTACTGGGTTGATTACTGCGGTTTATGCCGTACGTACGGCGGTTTATCTGTAACGCCGTCCCACTCGACAGAGCAGGACGTTCCCTAGAAAGGGGGGTTCTGCGGTGCGGGTGTGGCCCAAGGGTCATCCGCGGCCGGCTGCTGCTGATACGGAGGCTGCTGCTGCTGACCACCGTACGGCTGCTGCTGCTGTCCACCATACTGCGCCGGGGGCTGCTGCTGGTAGGGCTGCTGGTACTGGCCCTGCTGCGGAGGCTGCTGGTATGCCTGCTGCTGGACCGGGGGCTGCTGCTGACCGGGAGGCGGTGCCACCTGAGTCTGTGCTGCAGCCTGCTGCTGTCCGCCTGCCCCGTGGGGGGTGGTGCGGAACTGCAGGGACGGGCCGATGGAGTCGATGGCAAGCTCGATCTTCGAGCGCTTGCCTCCACCGTTGGGATCATCCCACTCGCGGGTCTTGATCTTGCCCGTGACGACCACCAAGTCCTTGTCCTTGATGGAGTCCGCGGTGTGCTGGGCCGGGTCGCGCCAAACGCTTGCGTCGATCCACAGAACGTCCTTGTCTTCCCACGCCTGAGTCTGCTGGTTCTGCTGACGGCTGGACGCCTTCAGTCGGAGGTTGCACACCGCTGTCCCGCTGGGGGAGAAGCGGAGCACCGGGTCGCCGACTACAAGGAACTCTCCTGAAACTACTGGCAGGGCCATTTACTTGCTCTCTTTCTGGGCCGGAACCCACGTGAAGTAGACATCCCCGTACCGCTTACCGTCGCGGTCATCGACATAGGAATCCCTCATGCTGATCTGAATCTTGCCCTCGGGGTGTACGAAGGGGGATGTTTTGTACTGGCGGACGGACATTATCCGGCTGACCGGAACATCCTTGTAGGCGAGGATGACCTTGCCTGGGTTCTGCACGGCGAGTGCTGCCTTGCCGTGCCAGTCATAGTTGTCCCGCCTCCGCTGGGCGGGGGGAAGTTCGTCGAGGACGATTCCTTTCTTCATGATGTGAAGCTCCTTGCAATGGGGGGATGCCGGGTGCCGCGCCGACTGCTTGACGCGGCACCCAACCATACACCGACTAATCAGCGCAGTATACCAATTCTACACACATTCTTAGCAAAGGTATACGTTACGGACAGGCTGATTAGAGGGTGGCACCAAGCTTAGTTTCGGCCAGCGTGACCAGCTTGCCGACGGTGCCGGCGAGGTTGCTGACAGTGGCGTGAAGCTGAGCGATCTGCTCCTCCGTGGTGAGCGGGGCAGCAGGCTCCTCCTCGACGACCGGCTCCGGGATGGGACGGACCAGCGCACCGATGGCTTCGAGTTCGGCACGGACCTGATCGGTGCGGACGCCGAACTCCTCGACCACACGCTCGGTGATCTGGTCGGTCAGGGTGTACTCCCGCTCGGTCAGCGCCTCAACTGCGGTGTCCACGTAGGAGCCGTAGCCGTTGTCCACGTTGATGCCCTGAGCGGAGAGGGCGGTGGTGATGGTGTTACGGATGGAGGTCATGATGTTCCTTTGTTCGGTAGGTTTGTGCCGTACGTACGGCGGTTTCGTTGGGCCGTTTTGCCCGGACCCGGCAGGGACACTCGCCCCTGCCGGACCCGCACTTACGGCTTAGTCCTCGTCGTCGTCCTCGTCGTCATCGTCGCCACCGTCAACGCGGTCGGTGCTCTCGATTTCGTAGTCGGACACGTCGATGTTGCTCAGCCCCAACGCCATTGCCTCGATGGCCGCCTCCACATCGGAGGTGCCCACCTTCTCCTCGGCGTCGTCGGCGTCGGTGGCGTTGTCCACCCTCACCGTGACATCCATCGTCGCGCTGTACTCGATGGTGCTGATGGACAGCGAGGAGTCCAGCCCGTGGTTCTCGGCCACCGCGGAGTCCACCGCACCGGACACGTTCCGGTTCTCGAACGTGAAGGTAGCCGACACGTTCACGTCGTAGGACTTGTACCTGCCCCGCATGCCGACACCGCTGACGATGCGGTCATACTCCCCGCACCACCCGGCAGTCTTGGCGATCTGATTGGAGAGCCGGTTGAACTCGCGGAACCGGGTCAGTTCCTCGTCAGCCAGCGCCTCCAACGCCGTCACGTCGGACGTGTTCTCGGTCGCCTCGGGCTTGCCGTACGCAGCCTTGGCCCAGTGGTTGCCCACCGTGCTCACCGCAGCGTAGTAGTCGGAGGACCAGCGCGGCTCCGATGCCCGGGAGTTCCAGTCGAAGTACCCGTAGGTCACGAAGTGGCTGGAGTCCGTGACATCATCGCCGACGAAGCGGACAAGGTACACGTTGGAGTAGTCGTGCTCGAAGTTGAGGCCGTCCCACACAAGGTACGCCCCGCCCGTGACCATCTCCGGGTCGAGCAGGACCGTGCCATCCTCCTCGGCCAGCGCCTTGCCGAACGTGGGATCTTGGTCCGTGTTGCCTACGGTTGCAACCTCGGGCTCCTCGGCCGCAGCCTCCTCGGTTTCCGCCGTACGTACAGCGGTTTCCTCGGCGGCTGCTTCGGTGAACTCGACCTCCACGTACGGCCACAGGGTCATGCCCAGCAAGCCGTCGTTGGGGACGGGCCACACCGACTCGTCCCGGCCCCGCAGCAGGGTCCAGGGGTACTCCTCCCGGCCCCGGTCAGTGCGGTGCTCGTCGTCGTTGAAGCGGACAAGGAACCGGTCATCGCCGATGCTCCGGTAGTAGTGCCCGTTGACCGGCTCGGGGCAGACGACCGCCCCGTTGTAGCGGTCGAAGCTGGCGCCGGGACGGCCCGGTGTTTCGCGGTCCAGCCAGCCGTTGCCGGACGGTGCGGGGACCAGCCGGCGAATGGTTCCCACCCATTCCTCGCGGCCCGGGTCAATGTCGCTGATCCCGGTGACGTAGATCAGCTTGGCATCCTGCTCGCCCCGGTCATGCAGGCCGGTGGAGGGGGTGTTGACGGCAGTCTCGGGGAAGTCGAGGTGCCGGATGCGTGCCTCGATGGCCTCAGTCGTGGGCTGTTCGGTGATTGTTGCAGTCATGGTAGGTCGGTTCCTTTCAGGCAGCGCGGAGTGAGCGGAGGATGGGGGTCAGGACGTAGTTCGAGGCTTGCGCTTCGTACTGGTTGAGCTTGGTCTGCACCGCATCCCGGATGGTGTGGGAGGCGACGGAGTTGATGCCGGTGCGGCCTTCAGCGGAGATGGAGAGCGGGACGTTGCTGACCCGGACGCTCATGTAAGTGCCGGACGCATCCACCTCGGAACCGAGGGCAGTGGAGAGGTTGTCGATCCGCTCCTGCAGCGCAACGGTGCGCTCACTCCGGGCCGGGGGACGGCCTGCCGGGAGGAGAATGTCCCCGCTGTAGAGCGCCCCGAATGATGGCGTCGGGAGGTGCCCGGACTCGATGAGTTCATCAAGCTGGTGGTAGCCGCGCTGCATGGACTCCTCGGTGATGACCACCTTGGCGTGCCGGTGCTCCCAGCGCTGCTTCGCAAGGGCAAGCTTGGCCTGCACCTCATCCTCGCAGTCGATGGCGTCGGGCATCAGTTCCAGTGCCCACGGCGCGGCCTGGAACCACACATCCACATGCTCGATGGCGCTGAGCACGTCGCCGGTTCGGGGATCGACGGGCCATGCCTTCTGGTCGGCACGCTTGGCGTCCACCAGCAGCCCGCGGTTCCGGCGCTGGCCGACGAACCGGCCCACCATCCACCCGGCCTGCCCCTCGTGCTCCTGCCACCCGATGCAGGGGCCGTTGTAGTCCACGGCGGACTCGCTGTTGGCGACGGGACCGTACACGTGGTCGGCGATCCCCTTCGTCTTGCGCCACATCCGGGAGCCGTGCTTGGTGAGGCCGTCAGTCTCGACGATCTTGCCGATGTGGATGCCACGCTGGATGCGCTCGGTGGTGACGTAGATGCTGTCCCCGTCCCGCATTACGTCGGCGAGGGGGTCGATAAACCATTTCATATCAGCGGCGGTTAGCATTGCGAATCAGTTCCTATCTGCCGTACGTACGGCGGTTTACTTACGGATGATGAATGACACCCTGCGGTTGGTAGCAAGGCATTCGTGCTCGAACAGGGTGGTCCCTGCGAGGAGCATGGAGTGGAGGCTATCCCTAATAGCGGTGACCGAAGCCACCGGCACATCATTTGCGAGGAGCATCTGTGCATATGAGGTCAGCGCATCCACCGCGTCGTCGAATACAACGCTGACGGTGATCCGCTTTAGGGCATAGTCATACTCCGCGACCTCGAACTTGCGGAGGTCGCGGTACTCTGCGGCTGGCATTACGTCGTCAGGACAAACTCGTCGAGGAACAGCAGGAGCGCTGTCTGCTCCCCGACGTTGAGTGTCTTGCGGGTGTCTGCCATATGAAAGGCAACGTCCATGTTCGACGTGCCCACCGCAGCGGCGATGGTTTCAATCAGGATGGGCGTCTCCGAATACAACTGCTCAGCGTCAGAGCGCATCGGCGTCACCCCCGGCCCGTCGTACAGCGTCACGGACCATCTTGTCCACGCTGGACTGGTCGAGCCTGTCCACCCCCAGGTTCACAAGGGAGATGATCGCGGAGCCAAGGTGCTCCACCGCATCGACCACATGGGGGTCGCCGGGGTGTTCGTCGGCCAGCTTCACCAGTTCGGTGTAGAGGGTGGTGATCCGGCGCTCCTGACTGGACTCCGGGGCCAGCATGGCGTTGGCGTGTACTGTCATTGCGGATTGGAACATGGCTTCTCCTTCCTCGGAATCCGCTGTACGTACGGCGGTTGGCTCCTCGGGTAGTGGGTCAATGAAGAACCTCTTGCACGCTGCACAGAATGACAGCGGGGGAGGATCGGTGGTCAGTAGCGTGGGGAATTGCTTCCGTCGCACGCTCTGTGGATTGCTGCGATTCACTCGGAAGTGTCTCGCAATGTCGTTCAGTTGTTCCTCGGCTGAGTCGGTGCCCGGTTCGTTACCGGCATCCACCCAGCGGGACCATGGCTCGTGGTCGGTGAGCTTGAACACAATGTCACCCTCACAGAACAGGTCGCCATGCCATTCGTACACAGTGACCATTACATGCTCGCTCCAATCGGTCGGTAGGTGCCGTACGTACAGCAGTTGTTGAGTTGCTGTACGTACGGCGGTTGGTGTGGTTGGTAGGTCAGTCGCTCACTTGCTTTAGCGGTGCAACTTGATGACTCAAGTCTACCACATTATCAAGTATTTGTCAAGTCGGTGTAATCTTTGTGTAAAGGTTACGTCTACTCGAACGGGTCGGCGAGCGGCGGGTTCTTCACCCTCGACCATGGGTTCTCCTCGGGCACCGCAGGCTCAGCGTCCTTCACCTCAGCCGGACGCTGCCCGGGGTCAGGTGCGGCCCACGGGCGGGGCGTGCTGTGCGTCTGCGCCTCAGTGACAGCGACCATCACAGTCCGGGTGATGATCCGGTGCTGGTTGGAGTAGTCGTAGGGGTTGAGGTTCGCAAGCTTGGCCCGGCGCTTCAACTCCGCAGGCCACTCGCGGTGGATGTTGGCCTGCCCCTGCCGCTTCTCAACAAGGTCTTTGATGGCATACTCGCGGCCCTGCACACTGAGCACGTTCCACTCGATGGACCCGTCAGGCAGGACCATCCCGTACTGCGTCTCCTGTGCAACGTGAGCGCCGGTATCGTCCGGCAGGGTGATGGCGTTCGGGCGGGTCACCGCTTACCCCCCAACAGATCGCGGAGGCCGAAGCCGACCAGCGCACCGAGGCTGAGGTAGTAAGCGGCGACGTGGCGCAGACGCCAAGCCTTGGGTTTGTGCTTGCTCATAGCAATCCTGCTTTCTTGGTAGGTGCCGTACGTACGGCGGTTACTTGGCCTGGAACAGCGCGGCGTCGTGGGCAAAGTCAGGGGTGACCGACACGAGTACGTCAGTCTCCGCAGCGGGGATTGCGAAGGCCACCTTGCCGACCTGCTTCTTGCCCGGGAGAATCTTGCCCTCGAACGTGAGGCCCAGCCCCGAGGCAGAGTCAAAGACCTGCTGCGCGGCAGTGCCATCAGCGCCGAAGTTCGCCGTGATGTACGTGCCGATAGGGTCCAGCACCTCAGAGGTGCCGTTGACCAGCGTCACGGTGAAGACCTGAATCTCCCCGCCCGAGGCTTCCGCACCGGCAGCGTACTGTCCGGCAGTGGAGAGTTCCGGGGCGCTCACCGTGACAGCGATGCCGTCCTTGTAGGTGAACGTCTCCCCGAAGCTGGCAGTCCCGTCGTCGGCGGGTTCCGGGGTGGCCGGCACAGGGGCCGGGGCCGAGGTTGCGGCCGGCGCTGCAGCCGGGGTGACTTCTCCCCCGGTGGAGCAGGCGGTGGCCCCGAGGAGGAGGGCCAGGGATACGGTGGCGATGCTTGCGATGTTCTTCATGGTGCTTTCTCTTTCTGGTAGGTGCCGTACGTACGGCGGTTTAGGTGTCGAGCTTGCGGAACTGTTCGGCCTCGTAGTCGGCGATCACTTTGCGTGCCGCTTCGAGGCGTTCCTGTTCCCGTTCTTCTGCCGTCATGCGACGGACGATTGTGTCGCGGACCCAGCGCAGGCCCTCGTACCACGGCCATATCCAGACCAGCCCCATCACATGCCATGCAGCGGAGCGCCTGCTCTGCTCCTTGGAGTGGATGGAGTGGAACTGCTTGCGGTCAAGGTCATAGAAGCGCCGGAACCACACGGGCGTTCGCCGGACAGCGACAGCCCAGTGGGCGACGACCCACCCCCACAGGATGAAGTCGCCGAGGTCAAAGTTCACTGGTCCCTCCGAAGGTTCTGGAAGTGGGCCTTGAGGTCATGCTCGTCAGCGTCCTTCATGTACTCGTCCACCGCGGCCCTCATCTCAGCCTTTGTGGTGATCGTGACCTTGCCCGTGGCGTGGTCGTACACCCCAATGTCGTCGTGAGGGTGGTGCCCGATGAAGTTCACATGGATCTTCGATGCCCCTTCCTCCCAGCGGAAGGCCAGCCGGTAGCGTGCCCCGCTCCGCTTGAACGTCTTGGTCCGGGTGATGGTGTGGAACGGCGCACTTGCGGCCACTCCCCGGGGCATCAGCCGACCGCCCTAAGCATCGTGAGGACGGCGTACCGCGCCTCGTCGGTGTCGAGAGGGATGCCGAGTACCCGACCGGTCATCTCGACCAGCGCACGGTCGTACTCCGGGTTGTCCCCGTCGCCGTCAGAGAGGAGCGACCCGGCATCAGCGAGCAGCGCCGACACTGAGACGGTGCCCCTCCTGCTGACGGGCAGGGGCAGGACCTTGGCCGGGGCGGGGGCACGGCTGGCACCTTCGGTGTAGCCACCGCAGAATGCCTTGCCGATCTGTAGCGCAATGGCTTCGGACTGCAGTTCGCCGAACGCCCCGATGACCTCCCCGACGGGAGTCTTGATGTCCACCGAGTAGTTGTTGGCATCGGACTGCCAGTAGACGGACAGTTCATAGTCCCCGTGCTGGTAGTCGCGGAGGTGCTTGCTCATGGTGACTCGCTTTCTGCCGTACGTACGGCGGTTAGTTGGATCGGCGGTAGAGGTAGCGCACCAGCATGAGGATGGTCACCATCAGCGCATAGCCGGTGAGCACCATCTTCTGCAGCGCGTTGGGGAACTCGTTCATGTGGCGCGGTGCCTGGGCAGGCTCCTCCTCCTCGACTTCCAGCGGGTGGAAGCCGACGACCTCGTACTTGCCGTCAGGCTGGGTCGAGAGGAAAAACTCGAGTCGCGCCTTGGCATCCTCGACGGAGACGCCATGCTCGGTGCCGATGATGGCGTCCACGATCTTGCCGTCAGGTTCTTTGACGTGGGCGACGAACATCTGGTGGTGGTGGGGGTGAGTCATTTGCGGAGTCCTTTGCGGTAGATGCGGGAGAGGTTGCGGAGTTTGTACTGGCGGCGCAACTCCCACCAAGGGGTGTTGAGCAGCGCGATTTCAATGCGGACGATCATGGCCCACCTGACCTCATCAGAGGCGGTGGCTGCGTCCCGCTTGATGCGGTCAAGCAGAGGGTTTGGCATAGGTCGAGCCCTTTTCTGCCGTACGTACGGCGGTTGATTTGGCAGCCCTAAGACAGGCGCCGAAGCTGATGACGATAGCGACAACAAAGATGGGCCATAGCCGGTTCTCCCCACGCTCGAACAGAACGGCAGCGACGGCGGAGTTCCCGATGAGGCCAAGCAGCGCAAGCCATAGCGGAGGCCCCTTCACTTCGTGTGGTCCG
>Ga0307413_10000007_pt1 | contig 65102 bp, 54 predicted proteins | sample DK1Ometagenome_3_FD_203714 | JGI IMG/M metagenome (GOLD analysis project Ga0307413, IMG submission 203714) | Maize rhizosphere microbial communities from greenhouse at UC Davis, California, United States - DK15-O-2 | ecosystem: Host-associated > Plants > Roots > Rhizosphere > Soil | place: USA... | reverse complement strand
CTCATTCCGTAGAAGCAAAAACGCTCCCACATTTCAACCAAAAACAAATACCATAATTGTTTTGGATATCTGCCTTTAAAATCTTGTATCTGCTCTAATGTAATTGTATTGTTTTCCATCTTATCTAACTCCATGCATCATTTTTTTCAAGAAAGGAGTTAAAGCAAACAAAATTATTGCTGCAAGCCCTGTAAGAACAACAAACACCATGAAAAACTCGTATAAATTATGAATTTCAAATCCTGCAAAAAAGTGATTATGAGCGCTAATTTGGTGTTTATCCAACAAGGCTAATTGTTCTGCAGTTGGTGTAATTTTATTATCCAATACCGCCTGAAGATCAATTCCTAATTCTTTTGCTTTTGCAAATTTATCTCCCGTTGCAGGTAAGATAGAACCTAAAGTTCCTCCTAACGCATAACCAGATGCATTCGATAAAAAGAATACTCCATATAATAATGATGCAAAACGTTTTGGAGATAATTTACCTACCAAGGATAAACCAATTGGCGATAAACATAATTCAGCACATGTATTTAAGAAATATAATAAAATAAGCCATTTTACCAATAACAATCCAGAAGTTCCAATATATGAAACCTGAGTGGCGATCATAAAGAAACTAATACAGATTATCACTAGTCCCACAGCTAATTTTACAGGAGAAATTGGTTCTTTTTGATTTGCTCTCAAAGTATCCCATAAAATACTGAAAGGAACAGCCATTACAACCACAAATAATCCGTTAAAAATCTGAACCATTGATGGAGGCATTAGATAACCAAAGAAATGTCTGTCTGTTTGATTGTCTGCGATAAAAGTTAAAGATGAACCGGCTTGTTCAAAAGCGGCCCAGAAGAAAATAATGAAAAATGAAACGATGTAAATTACAATAATTCTGTCTCTTTCAATTTTTGTTAAAGACGTATCCGAAATAATTAATCCGGCCAAAGCCAAACCACTTGAATAAATCAAAGTATAAATTAAATTCTGACCTACAACATAATGAAAAAAGAAACCTAAAGCGATAAATGCGATTCCCGCAATAGTTAAAGCTTTATTCGAAAAATTTGCTTTTTGTGCTTCTCCTTCTTCAAAATCTTCTGCAACATTTTTAGATGGCAAACCTCCTAATGGTCTTCCTTCCGGAGAAACCACATATTTATTTTTGAGGAAGTAAAAAAGAATAGTTCCGATAAGCATTGCGCCAGAAGCGGCCATGAAACCCCATCTAAAAGCGTGAATATCTCTAATTCCTCCAGAATCCTTAACATCTCCTAACAAAGGACAAATAGATTGTCCTAAGAAGGCACCGATATTAATACCCATATAGAAAATCGTAAAAGCAGTATCCAGTTTTGTTTTTTCCTGTTTTGGATACAAACTTCCCACCATACTTGAAATGTTTGGTTTGAAAAATCCGTTACCAAAAACAATAACACCTAATCCGCAGTACATTATAGCCTTTGCTGCAGCCAAATTAGATTCAAAAATACTTCCGCTGGTAAACAATAACATTTGCCCGGTGGCCATTAATAATCCTCCTAATAAAATACAATTTCTGTTACCTAAAAAACGATCGGCAACAAATCCACCTAACATTGGCGTTAAGTAACAAAGCCCAAGAAAGCCTCCATAAATCAGCGAGGCCTCTTCTTCTTTCATTAATAATGAGTTTACAAGAAATAAAGTCAATAAAGCCCGCATTCCATAAAAATTGAACCGCTCCCACATCTCCGTCCCGAACAAAACCCACAGTCCCTTTGGATGCGCCGTTTTCACTTGAGTTTCTTCCATATTATTCACTATTTATTTAAGGTTGATAAAGTTGTACTATAAATTTTCTTTGATAAAATTAGTCATTTTGTTGTAAAGCTGAATTCTCGTTTTACCACCGTAAATACCGTGGTTTTTATCTGGATATATCTGAGAATCAAATTGTTTATTAGCCTGAATTAACGCTTCCATCATTTGCATAGAATTTTGCACATGTACGTTATCATCACCAGAACCGTGAATCAATAAAAATTTACCTTTTAATTTGTCAACGTGATTTATTGGAGAATTTTGATCATAACCGCTTGCATTTTCCTGTGGAGTCTGCATGTATCTTTCTGTATAAACACTGTCATAAAATCTCCAGTTTGTTACCGGAGCAACAGCGATCGCCATTTTAAACACATCGTTTCCTTGAAAAATACAGTTTGAAGCCATAAAACCTCCATAACTCCATCCAAAGATTCCAATTCTTGCAGCATCAACATAAGGATAATTTCCAATTACTTTTGCCGCATCAATCTGATCTTCTACTTCGTATTTTCCTAACTCTTTTTGAGTTACTTTTTTGAAATCGGCACCTTTAAAACCAGTTCCTCTTCCGTCAACACAAGCTACAATATAGCCTTGTTGTGTAAGAGATAAAAACCAGTAATCATCTGTATTGTTCCAGTCGTTATTTACTTGTTGAGATCCCGGACCAGAATATTGGTACATGAAAACAGGATATTTTTTTGAAGGATCAAAATCTTTTGGCTTTAAAATCCATGCATTAAGTTCATTCCCTTTTGCCGTTTTTAAAACAAAAAATTCTTTAGCAGGAAGATTATATCCTTTCAATTTATCTGCAAGAGCCTGATTGTTTTCGATAACCTGAATTTCTTTTCCAGTTTTTGACTCATTCAAAGTATAAGTCGTTGGTACTAAATTGCTGGAGAAAGTCGTAATGAAGTATTGGAAATTTGGGCTAAAAGTTGCAGCACTTGTTCCCACTTTTGAAGTTAAACGTACTTTGTTTTTTCCGTCTAAACCAATTCTGTAAATATCTCTGTTGATTGAACCATTTTCTGTAGATTGATAGAAAATAGTTTTATTTTTTTCGTCGAAACCGTAGTAAGATACCACTTCCCAGTTTCCTTTTGTAACCTGATTTTTAAGTTTTCCAGTTTTGTCGTAAACATAAATATGATTAAAACCATCTTTTTCACTTGTCCAGATAAAGCTGTTGTCTTTTAAGAAAGTTAAGTTGTCTGTAACATCAACATAAGCTTTGTCTTTTTCGTTTAAAACCACTTTTGCAGCAGCCGTAGTTCCGTCAACAAATAGTAAATCAAGATTATCCTGATGACGGTTTAAAACCTGAGCAGACAATGTATTGTTATCGTTTGTCCATTTTAATCTTGCAATATAAAAATCATTATAATTTCCTAAATCAACTTTTTTAGTTGCATTTGCAGCTGCGTCATATATATGTAATGAAACTACAGAATTTTTTTCTCCCGCTTTTGGATATTTAAATGTTTCAACTGTTGGATACAAGTCTTTTTTGAAGATGGACATTGAAAATTCCGGAACGGCACTTTCGTCAAAACGAATATAAGCTAATTTTTTACTGTCCTTACTCCAGTCAAATGCACGAACAAAAGCAAATTCCTCTTCATAAACCCAGTCCGTAATACCGTTGATCACTGCATTTTTCTTTCCATCTGTAGTAACTGCAGTAGATTTTTTTGAAGCTACATCATAAACGTAAAGATTGTTTTCTTTAGCATAAGCGATTTTAGTTCCGTCAGGAGAAAAAGTTGGTTCCTGAACCTGAAAATCAAAAAGCTTCGTTAATGATTTGGAAGCAATATCATATAAAAAATAATCTGCTGTAAAAGAGTGACGGAAAATTTGATTCGTGTTACAAGCAATTAAAATCTTTTTCTCTGAAGCATCAAAAGTATAGCTATCAATTCCGTCTGCTAATTCCTTATGATTTTTGGTATCAATTAAATTAGATACTTTTTTAAGCGTTGCAAAATCGTATAAATCAATTTGCATACTTCTGCTAGCCTGGTCAACGTTCAATACAGTATATTGGTCTGTATTTTTCAAAGATTGCAATTCATCCATTCCTTTGGCACGAAATGCTCCACCATAAATATTCTCAACAGTAATTTTTTGTTGCCCAAAAACGGTAGCAACTAAAAACAAAAGTATAACAGTAATTTTACTTGTATTCATTTGAATTAATTTAAATATAAAAAAGAGCCCAATTTTAGTGAAAAAAATAAACATAATACACATTTTAAGTGTTAAATGTTAAAAAAAATAACGATTGCATATTTTTCAATTTTAAATAGATTATAAACAAAACTCTTAAATTGGTATCTTTGCCGCAACATTATTATTTAAAATACTGAAAATGAACAATGCTGTTGCTGGATTTTCGAAATTATCCAAAAAAGAAAAAATAAACTGGATCGCCAATGAATACTTTTCTACTCCCGAAGAAGCGCTTAATATAATAAGAAATTACTGGAATTCAGATGAAAAGCTTCAACAGCTACATGATGAATTTATAGAAAACACAATTACTAATTTTTATATTCCGCTTGGCGTTGCACCCAATTTTTTAATCAACGGAAAATACAAAACCATTCCAATGGCAATTGAAGAAAGTTCAGTTGTAGCTGCTGCTTCAAAATCAGCAAAATATTGGGCAACTCGCGGTGGTTTTAAAGCAACGGTTATTAATACCGAAAAAATTGGCCAGGTTCACTTTACCTTTAATGGCGATGCAGAAAAACTACAATCTTTCTTTGACCAAATAAAGCCCAAATTCTTTTCAGAAACGCAAAGCATTACCAAAAACATGCAACAGCGTGGCGGGGGAATTTTAGATATTAAATTAAAAGACAAAAGAAGTTTACTCGAAAATTATTTTCAGCTTCATGCTACTTTTGAAACCAAAGACAGCATGGGGGCAAACTTTATAAACTCTTGTTTAGAACAATTTGCAACGACTTTAAAAGAGGAGTTTCAAAATTCTGATTTATTCTCAGAAGAAGAAGAAGCGATCAATGTAATTATGAGCATTTTATCTAATTATGTTCCGAATTGTCTTGTTCGTGCCGAAGTTTCCTGCCCAATTGAAGATTTAACCGAAAAGCACATTACAAACCCACAGGATTTTGCAGAACGTTTTGTTCAGGCAGTACAAATTGCCGAAGTTGAGCCTTTTAGAGCTGTAACACACAATAAAGGAATAATGAATGGTGTTGATGCCGTAATTTTGGCAACAGGAAACGATTTTAGAGCTGTAGAAGCCGGTGTACATGCCTATGCATCACGTAATGGTCAATATGCCAGTTTATCTCATGCTAAAATCGAAAACGGAATATTTACTTTTTGGTTAGAAATTCCACTTGCTTTAGGGACCGTTGGCGGATTAACTTCATTACATCCTTTAGTAAAATTATGTCTTGAAATGCTCGAAAAACCTTCTGCAGAAGAATTAATGCAAATTGTTGCCGTTGCAGGTTTGGCGCAAAACTTTGCCGCTTTACGTTCTTTAACTACAACCGGAATTCAGGAAGGACATATGAAAATGCACCTGAATAATATCATTAACCAATTTGAAGCCAACGAAGAGGAACGCCATTTAATTAAAACTCATTTCAAAAAGAACACCGTTTCGCATAGTGCGGTAGTCGAATTTATTGAGAATATAAGAAAATAACCTGATTGAAAAATTCCAAATATTAAAAATTTAAATAAATTCCAAATTCCAACTTCCTACATAATTGGAATTTGGACTCGAGCGACAGCGAACAGGCGAAGCAATTTTAAAAGATTGGAATTTACTTGAAAAAATTATAGAATGAAAACAACCTTTTACAGTAACGGAAAACTTTTAATTTCAGGAGAATATCTTGTTCTAGACGGCGCTAATGCTTTTGCATTGCCTACAAAATTTGGCCAGGATTTAATTATCGACGAAGGAACTGACCAGACAATAGAATGGAAAAGTTATGACTATGATGATCATCTTTGGTTTGACGATGTTATTTCGTTTTCTGAAATTATAGACAAAACCAATCCGGAATCAGAAACTGTAAAAACAACTTTAATTAATATTTTGCACGAAGCTTACGTATTAAATCCTAATTTTATTGATAATTCTAACGGGTTTAAAGTAAGTACACATCTTACATTTCCCAGAAAATGGGGATTAGGAACATCTTCAACACTGATAAACAATATTGCGCAATGGGCTAAAATAAACGCTTATACTTTACTTAACAACAGTTTTGGAGGCAGCGGATATGATATTGCCTGTGCGCAAAATAATACTCCTATTTTATATCAGGTTGAAAATAATGCTGTGAAGCCGGTAACTTTTAATCCCGATTTTAAAGAAAATATTTACTTCGTTTATTTGAATAAAAAACAAAATAGCAAAGCGGCAATAAAAGCTTACTACAATAACAGAAACGAGCATTTAGCAGAGAATGTTGCTAAAAACAATAAAATCACAGATGATATTTTAAATGCTAAAACTCTAAAGGAATTTGCTCTAGCAGTAGAAAAACATGAAATTCATTTAAGTAATATCCTGGAAACAAGAACAATCAAAGAAATTGCTTTTTCTGATTTTAATGGCGTAATAAAAAGCCTTGGGGCTTGGGGCGGCGATTTTGTAATGGTAATTTCTAAAGAAGATCCAACAGCTTATTTCGCTGCGAAAGGATACGAAACTATTTTGACTTACGATGAAATGATTTTACAAGTATAAAATTATCTCTCTGCAGTTTTATTAATTTACTTTCTTGTTCCGAACTTGTTTAGAGGTTTCAAGTCGGCGTACTTTTTGGTTTTCTTGTTCGTTAGATTCTATAAGCGTATTATGCAGGCGTTCTGCCATTTTTTCTATACTATTTGTAATAGAATCATAAACGAGTTCCATTCTGCGATGTTTCTCTTCTTTTACCGCTTTTAAAACATCCTCGACAAAAAACTTGTCGTATTTTTCAGCAACAGAATCTCGAGTATTAGTAAGTCTGATAACATAATCGTTACTCAATATCGTAACCTTGAAATGTTGCTCTTCATTACTTAAATAATACTTTCCTCCCAATTCATCAACATTGATGTCAGTACTGCTTACTTTCAAAAGTTCAGTAATTATCCCAAAAATGTGATTCTCAATTTTGGTGTATACTTTAGCTTTTCTTCTAAACAAAAACTTAAACATAACAAAAATTAAATGCCTGATTATTAAAGTACTTACTCATTCTTGTTTTGGAATTTTAGTTGGTATTTTGTGTTAAAAATTTCGACAAATAAACTGCAATATTTTGAATATCACAAATTTTTTAAATTATATTTCGATTATTCCTATAGAACTATCAAAAATAGGCATGTATTTATTACAAAATTATTCTGAATTTGTCTAAATTAATACAAACAAAAAATATTTAATTCCTCATTAATCAATTTGTAAATAACAGTTCTTGTTCAAAATCATATACGAGAAATTGCCAATTTTAGTTTTAAACTTTGGCTAAAAATTACCTTAAAAACTAAAATGCATAAAAAAACCCGAAACATTCAAATGAATATTTCGGGTTTTATATTTTTTTATTTACTTACTATAAACTAGTAGTTAAACTGCAATCTGTTATCTTCAATTTTAGCATTGTTTTTCAACGCTGGTAAAATTCTGCTTGCATCAGATACGCTTTGAGTTTTTAATTTTGCAACATATTCTGCATGGTTAGCAATTGCAGGAGCTTTTACTGTACTAATGTTTTTTACAACATAAACTCCAGTATTTCCTTCAATTGGAGCAGAAACTTTATTCGCAGCTAAAGCAAATGCGTTTCCAACAACTTTAGGCTCTTGCCCAACTCCACCAGGTAAAACAGGGTTATCCAAAGTTACATCAGTAGCTTGTTGAACAGCAACTCCGGCACTTTTAGCAATAGCTTCAAGATTTGAACCTGTCATTTTAGCTTTAAGCATTTCTGCTTTTTTCTTGTTTTTCAAGATTGGCTCAACATAAGGTCTTGCAACAGTTACAGATACTAAACCTGATTTGTTTTCGCTTTTGTATTGTGCAATTACGTGTCCGATATTAGCCAATTCAAAACGTTTTACATCACCTGCTTTTGTTTCTTTGTCAAATGCCCATCTAACAATGTTACGTTGGTTTCCTAAAGGACCAAACGCCTCATCCATAGCTTTTGCAGTTACAGGAGCAGCAACTTTTAAACCTAATGCTTTTGCTGTTGCGTTAAAATCTTTATCAGCAGCATCCATTTCGAATTTAGTTGCCAATGTAAATACTTTATCAGAAGTAGCTTCAGAAGGCTCAATTTTTTGAGCAATTGTAGCTAAACGAATTCCGTCTTGTTTGTCTGTAATTTTGATAATGTGAAATCCAAATTGAGTTTCAACTAAACCAACTTTTCCAATTCCGTTATTGAATACAAAATCATTGAATGGTTTTACCATTTGGTTTGGACCAAAATATCCTAAATCACCACCTTGTTGTGCAGATGAATCATCAGAGCTTGTAAAAGCCAACATCGTGAAACTATCAGGATTTGCCTGAACCTGAGCCAGGATTCCTTCAGCTTTAGCTTTAGCTTCTTCTTTAGTTCTTTTTTCTTTAGCATTTGGAGTTTGAGATCCTTCATAACCAATTAAGATATGACTTGCTTTTGCATTAACACCAGCTTTAAATCCTAAAGATTTAGAAATAGCGTAATATCTTCCGTAAACATAAGGACCATAAATAGCTCCGGCAGGCAAGCTGAATAATTTATCAGCATCAACTGCAGGCAAATTATTTTTAGCTACATATGTAGAATCGTAAGGAACATCAGAATTTGCATTTACAAATTCTGCAATGTTTGTAGCGTTTCTAAAACCTGGTAAAGTATCATTTTTACCCGTTTTTGCGTTATATTCTACTCTTCCCTTTAATAAAGCAGTAATTTTAGCTTTAATTTCAGCCTCATCTTCTTTTGAAGCTTTGTCTTCAACTAAAACATATTGAATTTCACGAGTTGCATCCGCCTTGAATTTTTTCTCGTTTTTCTTCATATAATCAACAATTTCATCATCAGAAATTTTCACATCGCTATCTTTAATTGAAGAATATAAGCCGGCAGCATAAGCAAAGTTTACTTTATTAGCTTCCATTTCATATTTCAATTTCCCTTCACTAGCAGTTGTGTAAAGACCTGATTTTACTAATGTATTGTATATTTGGAATTTTGCATTTAATTCAGCATCTTTTTCTTTCGCAGAAATATATTGTGCTGCTTCAGGATTTGATTTAAAGTACTCTTTAAATTTAGCCACATCAAAAGCGCCTGCTGCGTTTAAAAACATTGGATTTTTACCAATATTTGGATCTGTTTTTAAAACTTCCAAAAGGTGTTTTTCTCCAACTCTCAATCCTAATTTGTCAAACTGAGATGACAATAAAGCGATTGAAACCTCTTGATCCCAAACTCTGTTTGCAGCTTCGGTAGAAGTAATTCCTTGCCCACTTTTTTCAACATTACTAACTTTAACTCTAAAGTCTTCAAATGAAATATCTTTTCCATCGATGCTTCCTACATCTTTTGAACTTTGACCAAAAGTACCACTGTTGAAAAGATCTTGTATTATAAATGCAAATAATGCAAGTGCAATAACTCCTATCAATAAAGCGGAACGCTGTCTAATTTTTGCTAAAACTGCCATTTTTATTATCGTTAATTTTATATTCAGTTTGCGAAAATACAATTATCTAGTTAATAACAATACAACTAGTGTTTTATTTTCGACATTTTTTTTTAATTAGTGAAAAAATCACTCTTTTATCGTCATTTTTACCAATTCAATTTTCTTGTTTGATGCTTCTTCGACCACAAAATGAAAGCGGTCAATCACGATTTTTTCTCCTTTTTGAGGTATTTCTTTTGTAGAATTCACAATAAAACCACCTAATGTTCCGTAAGAATCTTCTTCAGGAATATCTAATTTATATGTTTCATTTAAATATTCAACATCTAAACGTGTCGAAAACAAATATTGTCCATCACCAAGCTCCTGCTCTATTAATTCTTCATCTAAATCGTGTTCATCTTCAATTTCGCCAAAAAGCTCTTCTACAATATCTTCTATTGTTATAATTCCTGAAGTTCCACCATGTTCGTCTAAAACAACGGCAACATTTTTTCGTTTTTTGATTAACAAATTTAAAGCGTCTTTTATAGAAATTGTTTCAGGCACAAACTCAACGGTCATTAAAACCGATTTAATTGTTTTAGGCTTTTTAAACAAATCAAAAGAATGCACGTAACCTACAATATCATCAAGTGAGTTTTGGCTTACTACAATTTTAGAATAACCGGTTTCAATAAATAATTCTTTCAGCTCTGAAACACTTGCAAATATATCAATATCAACAATTTCTGTACGAGGCGTCATGATATCTCGTGCTTTAACACCCGAAAATTCTAAAGCATTCTGAAAGATCTGAATCTCTGAATCTACTTCATCATTTTCTTCTACAGAACTCATTTGTTCGGTGATGTAATTTCCTAATTCTATTTTGCTAAAATACAGCTGAACCTGATCGCCTTCTGTTTTAAAAAACTTTCTTAAAATAAAATCTGAAATCCAAATGAAAAAAGTCGAAATATAATAAAACAACCTGTAAAATAAATAAGCCGGAATAGCAAAAATCTTAATCAGGGAATTGGCATAAATCTGGAAAAAAACTTTAGGAAAAAACTCAGCCGTTATCAAAACTACAAAAGTAGAAATCACGGTCTGAACCAATAAGCTGGTAATATTTGAGAACTGATATCCTAAATGCGCAACACATTTCAGGACTACATCACCCATAAAAAAGCCATAAACTACAAGAGCTGCATTGTTACCAATAAGCATAGCAGCAATAAATTTTGACGGGTTTTGGGTAAGTTTCGTTAAAATTTGAGAAAGAAAATTATCTTGCTTTTTTTCTATTTCAAGATAAATTTTATTAGAGGAAATAAAAGCTATTTCCATTCCCGAGAAAAAGGCTGATAGTATTAAACTTAGTATTATAATACTACTTTCCATCTTTATTGTTTTTTGTTACGGTCGTCGAATTTTTTGGAAAACTTTCTTCTAAAGAAAAACATAAAAATAGCCAATCCCGCAATTATAAAACTTAATGTCGAATTGTCGTTTCCTTCATTTAATTTCATAATTCCGTCGTAAATAAAAAAAACGGCGAATAATATGTAAACGTATTGTGTGTATTTTAAATAATTCATGATTCTGTTTTATTCTTCGGCTTCTAATTCGCCGGTTACTCTTTGTGAGTTTATTACTTTAAAATCTTTGCTGAAGTCAATTCCCTGCCCGTATGAAACTCCTTTTGCATCTGTTAACTTAAACTTTCTCTCGGTATAAAACCATTCGTTTTTTTGATCAAAATACAACTGTTCTGTTTCTAACATCTGACCTGTTTCTGAAGTAATTTTTACTTTTCCCTGCAAATCAATAATTCCGGTTTGTTTATAAGAAACCGCATAATTTGATCTTATAAAAGTACGCTTTTGATTTTTATCATACAAAGTAACGTCAATTCCTTCTGGAAATTCTGTAAACGGAAAGTCAAGATTAGAATAATCCAGCATTTTTCGGCTTTTTAGAACTCCGGTTATACGTCCTGAATCTGTATATTTTATATCGACAGTATCAGCATCACTTCCCGGAACAAACTCTGAAAAGTTAATTTTCTGAACTTCTTTAAAATTACTTTCGCATCCAAAAAACAGTGTCACAGCAAAAACTGTGACAGCGTTTATTATATATCTCTTTGGTAAATTCATTTGCCAAATGTAGTAAATTGTAGTGAGCTTAAAAAAACATGAAACTTTATGCTTAATTGAATTTGCTTTTCACGAACCATTTATCGTTAAAAGAGAAACTTAAGCTAAAGTTTAAATAGTTTTCCTGAACTAAACCTGCAGATGTTGTTCCTTTTTTACCAAACTCGATTCCAAAATTTACATTTGAAAAAGTTCCGGTAATTGGAAAACCTGCACCTAAAGACATTCCAACATCATTTATTGATTCGTTATTTACTATTAATCCTGTTTTTTCAAATTTAAGACCTGCTCTATAAGTGATTCTGCTAAAATAACTTGAAAAAGAGCTGTAATTTGGTACATAATATCCTCCAACTGCATATTTAGAATACTTTTCGTAACGAACATTATCACTTGAATTATAATAATTATTAAGTCTCCCGTCTCCCTGGAAAGCTATAGTTGTACCAACTAACCATTTTCTGGCTTCTCCAACACCGGCACCAAACGTTATTTTGTTTGGCAATTTCAATGTGTTTTCAACAGGATCTCCGGTTACGTCATCCGGATCTCCGTCAACTTCAATAACTCTTGAGCTATTTGAAGTCAATGTACTTGCAAAAGTGTAATTTAAACTAGTATATAGGTTTAATTTTTTATCAATTTTAGTTTGATACATTGTACCAATATTAAAATTCACACCTGATAATTCAGAAGCATTCGTTTCTCTTGTTGCGCTTTGAACTCCGGTAACGGCTTCTATAGTAGTTGTTGAAATTTTACCAAAGTTATATTGTACGTCTGCTCCAATATTCCATTTTGGAGTAATTTTATAACCTAAACCAAGGAAAACTTTGTTTACGCCGCCTTTTCCTTCAAGCTGACTGTTTACTCCGCCTTGTGTTGGGTTTAAATCTGAAATTTTATAACCAACAGAAGATAAAGGTACTAAACCAAAACCTGCACCAAATTTACCCATCGGAATTCCTAATGCTAAATAATCAAAAGTTGATCTTTGCGCTTTTGAAGATTCTGTGCTGCTTTTTATATTATTCGTTCCAAAAGTTCCTCCAACTGTAAAAGTCGTTTGTCCAAGACTGGCATAACTTGCCGGATTTTCAATATTCAAGTGAATACTATCCTGTTCTACTGCAACCCCGGCCATTGATCTGTTTTCAAGGGTTCCTTTAAATCTTGATTCTCCAATTCCGTAAAAAGAATAGGGTGACGAAGTACCTTGCTGAGCAAATGAAACGAACGAGATAAGTAAACAAGCACTTATTATAATTTTTTTAATCATTGTCGATTTTATATTGAAATGTTTGGTTCAAACTTTCCAGAAGGAAATTTGAATTGGCAAATATGGTATTTTTTAATCGTTTAGCCAAAAATTCTGCATCGCCACCCGTTAAAATTATTATAAAATTTGAAAAGTTTGTGCGATATTCATCGATAAAACCGTCAATCTCATAGACGAAACCATTAACAACTCCAGAATGAATGGCTTGTTGGGTCGAGTTTCCGATATAGGAATCAGGCAACTCTAAAGCCAGCAAAGGCAGCTTGGCCGTATAATTATGCAAAGCTTCATAACGTAAGCGCAGGCCCGGAGAAATAGCTCCGCCCAAATAATTGTTGTTTTCGTCGATAAAATCGTAGGTAATGCAAGTTCCTGCATCGATTACTAATCTGTTTTGTTTTGGAAATTGTAAAGTTGCTCCCGCGGCCAAAACCATTCTGTCGATTCCTAAAGTTTTTGGCGTTGCATATTTATTTATAAATGGAAAAACATCCTCATGCGTTAAAAAATGAATATTGAGTTCTTTTTCGAAAGCCAAAAAAGATTGTTTTTCGATGTTTCCAACCGATGCAACAACCAAATCAGAACAATTTGGAAACTTTTTTAAAATTTCTTCAATTTTTTTTTCGAGCTCGTTTTTCTCAAAAACGAAATTTTCCAGAACTTTACTTCCCTCAAAGACAGCCGCTTTAATTCGAGTATTTCCAACATCAACAGTTAAAACCATATTTTTTTATTTACCAATGCGAAGGTACGAATTGATTTTTTTAAAAAAATGTTTTGGATAAACGAAAAATGATTCTATCTTTGCACCCGCATTAACCGCACAACGGTACCTTAGCTCAGATGGTAGAGCAATGGACTGAAAATCCATGTGTCCCTGGTTCGATCCCTGGAGGTACCACCAAAACCCACTCACCTGAGTGGGTTTTTTGTTTTTAATATCTTTTGGAAAATTAAATTCCAATTTTTAAATTTTAAATTCCAATAAAATTTTACCGCAAAGAAACGCTAAGATTTACGCAAAGGTTCGCAAAGCTAATTATCAAAGCTTTGTGAACTTTGCGTTTTTTCCTTGTGCCTTTGCGGTAAAAAAACACTCCAATTTGTAAACTTTCAATTACCAAAAAGTGTAAATCAAACAATTATATGATTTTGTTAAAAAAGTATCAATTAAATAAAAAAATATCTTTTATATTCGTAAAATAATACTTTATACTTTTATTTGTTAATAAGAATACAAGAGCTATTTTATGGGTAAAACTTCTACAAAAGGCATTTGGAAAGTAATTTCTGCCTCATCAATGGGTACAATGATTGAATGGTATGACTTCTACATTTTTGGAAGTTTAGCTGTTGTAATTTCAACAAAATTCTTTCCAAGCGATAATCCAACAGCAGCCTTTCTATCTACATTGGCCACTTTTGCGGCAGGATTTGTAGTTCGTCCTTTTGGAGCATTGTTCTTCGGAAGACTTGGCGATATTATTGGTAGAAAATATACTTTTATGGCTACCTTATTATTGATGGGTGGTTCTACTTTTTTAATAGGCTGTATTCCAAGCTACGAAACGATTGGTTTTTTAGCCCCTTTACTAGTTTTAATTCTTCGTTTATTACAAGGTCTCGCACTTGGAGGAGAATACGGTGGTGCGGCGACTTATGATGCAGAACACGCTCCTGCCGGGCAAAAAGGATATTGGACATCATGGATTCAAACCACGGCTACAGTTGGTTTATTCATTTCATTAATGGTAATTCTGGCTACAAAAAATGTGCTTTCAGCCGAAGATTTTGATTCTTGGGGATGGCGTGTACCTTTTTGGGTTTCTATTGTGATGGTTGGAGTTTCGTATTTGATTCGAAAAAACATGGACGAATCTCCTGTATTTGCAAAAGCTAAAAAAGAAGGTACAACCAGTACAAATCCTCTAAAAGAAAGTTTCGGAAACCGATATAATTTAAAATTTGTTTTACTGGCTTTATTTGGCGCCACAATGGGACAAGGTGTTGTTTGGTACACCGGGCAATTTTATGCGATGAGTTTTATGAAAACGGTAATGAATGTTGATTCCTCACAAGTTGATGAATTACTCGGAATCGCTTTATTATTAGGAACTCCGTTTTTTATTGTTTTTGGATGGCTTAGCGATAAAATAGGAAGAAAATATATTATGATGGGCGGAATGTTAATCGCTGTTTTATTATATAGACCTATTTATAAAATGATGTACGAAACAGCTGATTTAAAAAATAAAACTGAAATTGTACAGGAAACGAAACAAGTTGTTGAAACCAGTAAAATCAATGATTCCATAGTTACAACTCAAAAAAAATATACTGACGGCACAACCTTAACAGAGAAAAAAACGTATACTAAAAACAAAAAAGAGGCTCAGGTTAACACTTCAATTAGTATCAATACAAATGACGAATGGACTTTAATTTTCTTAGTTTTTATTCAGGTTCTGTTTGTTACTATGGTTTATGGTCCAATTGCGGCATTTTTAGTAGAAATGTTTCCAACTAAAATCAGATATACTTCGATGTCTCTTCCTTATCATGTAGGAAATGGAATTTTTGGAGGTTTGCTTCCGGCAATTTCAACCTATTTTGTAACACATTCTAAAGAGGCAGGGAAACCGGAATTTTATCTTGACGGGCTTTGGTATCCTATTATAATCGCTTCGATATGCTTTGTAATTGGAATGGTATATATTGATAATAAAAACAAAACGAATCACCTTTAATATTAAATAATATGAATGCAATCAAACAAATTTTAGGTGTTTTATGGGTTATTTTAGCTGTGGCTGCAGCTTATTTTTGTGTCTTTGAATTTGGCTTACCCAAACTATTATCAGACAAACAAGACGATTTAGTCTTTGGAATCATCATTTTATTTATCCTGACACCTTTAATTGTTTTAGGTCTGGGAACTTTTGGTTATTTTGCCGTAATTGGCGAATACAATGAGAAGAAATAAAAGAAAAATAAAAGGGTTGCCTGTTTCCAGACAACCCTTTCGCATTACTAACAAAAACAAAATCTTAAATTTTACACTTTATTTTAACACATAGAAACATAGATTTACATCCTCAAAAAAAGACGTTTCATTGTTTAAATACACAGAGTAGCTATGTGAAGAAATTTGTTTCTTTTAGTATACTTTTTTACACATAAAATTATATTTCTATGTGTTTATTTTTTTTACCAATTACACTATATTTTATTCGTTATTTTTTAATAAACTTCATCACCTGAATTTTATTCTGATCCAAAGCTTTTACTACATATAGTCCTGCTTTTAAATCGCTTACGCTAAATTGAAAATCAGCACTCCCATTAGACACAAAACTTTTTACCAATTGCCCGGATATTGCATAAACCTGAACTTTTACTGCAGCAATATTTAAGGTAAAATAATTAGAAACCGGATTTGGATACAAACTCACAACGTTTCCTTTTTCAAAATTTTCTATGGCAAGGCTGGCTGCTTTATTTCCATAAATCCTATATTCGCCGGCAGGTAAATTTAGGGTTGCGTTTACATCTGTAACTTCTATAACCGTGTTATCCATTAAATTGTACCATGTTCCTGTATATTGAAAACCTGTTGCCACATTTTGAGCTGTAACATCAAAATTGGCTAAAATCAATACATCTTTTAATTGCGTGGAAGGTAAATTACTATTGGTGATTTTTATATTTACAGATAACGAATTTACACTTGCTATTGTTGGTGTGCCTAAGAATACCGGCTCAGTGGTTTTAAGGGTTATCATTTTTGCCCAATCGCTGTAAATTTTATTTCGATTTGAATCTCCTAACCAATTATTTGTCCATTGTGGTTGTGGTTTTGTATCTAATTTACAATCTCCCGAAATTGCATCGAAATCATTATTTACAGAATTATCGTTGCAGGTAAAAATAGAGTTTTCCCAGCCTAATTCTCCAAAATGCCAGATCATTTTGGGCCCGGGAACTAGTAAAGAAACAGCACCAATGGCAGACATTCTTGACAAAGCTGTGTTTAAATCTTTTATATTATATGTTCCGTTTGAAGCTCCGTATTGTACATTTTTATACATTAGGCGTTCTTCATCATGACTTTCGGCATAACCCATTAATCGGTTTGCCATAAAACCGTGACTTGAACTCGCCATTCTTGAAATGTCACTTTCAGATGCATATCCCATAGACAATTGATTATAAGGTCCGGTCATTTTCCCCCACATCATAACACCTTTGCTTGGCGTTTCATCAATTTTATAATTCGCCCATTCTTTTTCTTCCAAATCACTTCCTAAATGTTCGAAAATTGTATAATGAGTCGGATCTAAACTCCATGAATAATCCGCGTATTTCTTTAGAACATCTACTGTGTCTTGTTGATAACCGTTTGTGCAAGTTTCATCAGATGCAGTACATGCCTGAGTAAATCCTTTAGTCAAATCCCAACGGAAACCATCAATTTTGTATTCTTCAATCCATTGTTTTACAACTCTTTCAACATAATATTGTGTTTTTAATGACTGATGATTAAAATCTTCACCTACACTATAGGTGTGTTTTGCAACGGTATTAAAATACGGATTCTCCTCCGTTGGCGAACCAAAACCATCTCCATCAGGATCATTCATCCACATTCTTACCATCGGATTTCTTCCAAACGCATGATTTAAGGCAACATCCAGAATAACCGCAATTCCGTTTTGATGATATAAATCAATGAGCTCTTTTAATTTATCCGAAGTTCCGTAGAATTTATCCAAAGCCATATGGAATGAAGTATTATAACCCCAGCTTTCATTGCCTTCAAATTCCATTACCGGCATTAATTCGATTGCATTTATTTTTAGACTTTTAAAATAATCGATTCGATCAATTAAACTCTGATAATTTCTGGCCGCATCAAAATCACGAACTAAAACTTCATACACTACTAATTTCTCTTTTTCTGGTTTTGTAAAATTCGTAACCTGCCAATTGTATGGAATTTGCCCCGTTTTTAAAACAGAAACTTCAAAATTTTGTCCTGCAGGATAAACTGGCATATTTGGATATGAAATTGCAGGAATCCACGGATCATCAAAAGGCGACAAAACCAAAGTTGAATAAGGATCTGCAGTTTTTACTAATGAAGGCGAATTGGCAAGTGGTGTTGCATCAACCACCCAATATTGATACGTGTTATTTTCACCGGAAATTAATCCCGTTAATTCTAACCAAAATTTACCTGAAGCAGGATCTTTTTTCATGGCATACGCTGATGAAGGCTGCCAGTTATTAAAACTTCCGGCAACGTAAACAAAATCTTTTAAAGGCGCATCAAGGACCAAGGTCGCTTTTGTTGGATCACTCGAATTGTAATTAATCCCATCAACTAAACCGGTTGGCATTGTCTGAGAAATTGTATTGGGATTTACAACAACCGCAAACTTTTTGACTATCGTTGTCGCTCCCTGAACGATGCTCAGCTCATAACTTTGATTACTTGATATATTGGTATGATTAAATGAATAAGAAGATGTGCTCGCATTTGTATCGATTGTTGTTCCGTTTGCTTTAAGCGTATAGCTTGCTGCTCCGTTTGTGTTCGTTGCGGTAATATTAAAATTTGCACCTGAAGTTATAATTGTTGTACTATTTTCAGATGGTGCAGTTAAATTTGCCTGAAAAGAACCAACTTTAATAAAAAAGTCGGAACAAGATGGTGCTTGCTTCAATGTCTGAGAGCCATTTGCGTTTCTAAAAACCAGACCCATTTTTGTGGCATCTGTTTGTTGCGTTGCAGTAAGTCCAAAATAGATACTTGGCGTAATGGTAATACTCCACGTGCCATTTCCATTGTCGTTCATTAAGCCAATTCCGTCGTCATTCCCCCAATTTCCTTTTGCGGTTGCCCAAGGATTAGCTTCTGTTCCAATTCCTGAATGCATATATACTTTTGAAGGGTTGGTACCCATTTCATTACAAGTTGGCGATGCAAACGAAGCTGTAATTGTAATCGGTTCATTTACCTGAAATATAGCAGGCGACACTGTTATTTGCTGAGCATTGGCAGTGAAAAAAAGCAGATATAAACATACTAATATAATTCTTTTCATAATGTGGTTTTGGTTTAGTTAGTATTATAAAAAAAGGCTATCATAGAGATAGCCTTTTCAATATTTAAAGAAACATTATTCCTGATTTGGAATCATCAAATAACTTCCGTCTAAATCATTAAAATAAATTACATATTTAGATTTTGCTACCGGAATATTATCACCGGTTCCTCCTCCTGAGAAAGGAGTTTTTCCTCCCCATGAAACATCCCATGCATCGTTTGCTCTAAATTTCATTTCTCCATCATTTAAAGAAGTCACTCCAAGAGACCAAATATGTTCATTAAAAGAAGATTTTATCATTGCAGTTGAAGCATCCCAACCTTTGGCAGTACTGCTTCCGATAATTCCAACTGTTGTATAACTTACGGCTGCAGATGCATTATAAGCTTCCAATGTATATTTTAGCTCTTTAACATCCATTTTAAAGGTATAATATCCATCAGCAGGAATTACAAAACTAGCAGGATCCGGGTCTGAATCAACTCCTCTATAAGCAAGGGTTCCTGCAGAACCTCCATACATTGGCGCCCAGCTTCCTAAATTCTTAATGGCTTTGAAAGCTCCGGCTTTAAAGAATCCTGTAAATTTATATTCGTTAGAATTTGTAGCACTTCTGAATAAAATCTGGTTTCCTTTATTATTATCCCATCCTGAAACTGTCGCATCTCCAACTAAATACCATTCTGTAAAGTTATAGTCAACTTTTCCTGTGTAAGGAGTTACTTTAATAGTAATGAATGTATTGGAAATTTGAGGAACACCTCCAGAAGCAACTGATGCCTTAATCTTTACATCAAATGTTGACTCCTCTTCGGGTTTTCCGCCTAAATCAATGGCTGCCTGATTCAATTCTCTAACCAGGATTGATGCTGTTGTAGCGTTTTTAGTAGTAGCAAGTGTTTTGGCTTCTGTAAAATCACCACCTTTTTTATCAATCAACAAAGTATATTCAACAACAACGTCATTAGAATATTTTGCAGCCGTCCATTCAAATTTGGTTGCTTCTTCTGCAGCCTTGTTTACATCCAAAACAAATGTTAGACCAGTTACCGGAGCGCTTATCTCTGCTGTAGAGACTGCTTCAACAATTGTTCTTTTCTCTACATCATCGCCATCACACGAAACCGCTAATACAGCAATAAATGCGATTAATATTTTATATATATTTTTCATTTAATGTTTTATAAAATGTTAGTATCCTGTATTTTGCTCTAATGTTGGGTTTGCCTGAATGTTTCTTGCAGGAATTGGCATTAAGTCTCTGTACGACTCTGTAGCATTACCATTGATAGAACCACCTTTCCACTGCCAGATTTTAGATCCGCCTGTGAATTTTCCAAAACGAATTAAATCAGTTCTTCTTTTACATTCCCAAAATAATTCTCTTCCTCTTTCATCTAAAATAAAATCAAGAGTTAATTGGGGAACCGTTACTGCCTGAGCATTTGCTCTGGCTCTAATTTGGTTGATATAACCTAAAGCAGTATTAATGTTTCCTGTAGTAGCACCTCTAAGAGTTGCTTCTGCGTACATCAAATAAGCATCAGTTAATCTAAACATTGGGAAATCGATATCCGGAATATCATTTCTTTGAGCCGCAGAACCATCTGAATTTATATTGATATATTTTGTTACAGCATAACCATCTGTAAAAGTTCCAACATTATTGATATCTTTTGATTGACCATCTCTATAGAAAGTTCCTCTATTATCAGCCGTTGCAGTTTCGTCTGGAAAAAGATTTACAAACTCTCTACGAGTTCTGATTCCCTGCCATCCACCATCCATACCTCTTGATGCAGCATTCATGCTACCTCCAATAGAAGCGTGCATAATAAAACTCATACCTCCACCGGTAGCTCTAATAGCATTCCCATCTCCAACAATTGGAAAAATAAATTCGCTTTGAGCGCCATTTCTATTATTATCTGCAGAGAATAAAAAACGGTAAGGAACATTTGCAAAAGTATATCCTGAATTAATTACGTCACTACACATTGTAGCAGCTTCATTATATCTTTCTACTCCTGTATATACTTTAGAATTTAAATAAATTTGTGCCAATAAAAATTTAGCAGCCGTTTTATCAACTCTACCATATTCGTTTGTTTTTGAAGCAGCTAAACTATTGTCCAGGTCTTTCAATTCTGACTCAACAAAAGCGAAAACTTCTGCTCTTGATTTTTGTACCGGATAGAAAAATCCAACAGGATCATTTTCTGTCGTGATTGGCACATTTCCGAACAAGTCCATTAAGTTATAATAAGAAAACGCTCTTAAGAAACGGGCTTCAGCTCTAAATGTAGCGATTTCAGCTTTTAAGCTTGCATCGACACCTCTTGCTGTTAATTTCTCATCAGTAGTTTGTCTTAAAAATTCATTGGCAACACTAATGTGGTAAAACGCTCTTGAAAATGTTCCTTCTAAAAATTCATTAGCAGGAGCCCATGTTTGTGCATTTATTGTTGGTAAAGTACCATCTGCCCAAGCAATAATTGCTTCATCTGTAGAAAATTCCTGAGTTACAAAAAGCAATCTTAAGTAACTGCTAAAATCTCCTCCTAGTCCGGCAATATCCGGGTTTCTTCCAGGTATTGTAGCATCTCCATCTCCATCATTACCTCCAACATACAAACCTGCGTATAATTTTGCTAATACTTGTTTGTACGATGCCGGATCCTGAAAAAAGGTTTCTGATAAAAATTCATCATCGTCTTTTGGGGTCACGTTTAAATCGTCCGTACACGAAGTAAGCGTCATACTAATTCCTAAAACGAATAGGAAAAAATAAGATATATATTTAAATGATATTTTCATTTTGTTTATTTTTAAATTTTTGATTTCAGTCTACTATTAGAAATTGGCATTAACTCCAAACAAGAAAGTTCTTGCTCTTGGGTAAACATTATTATCAATTCCGTTGAATTTCTCAGGATCTAATCCATCATATTTCGTAAGAATGAAAACATTTTGAACACCAGCTGTAAATCTTAAAGAAGCAGCTTTGATAATCGTTTTATCAAAAGTGTACCCAAGTGTAACGTTATCTAACTTGATAAAAGATGCATCTTTTACAAAATAATCAGACAAGTAACGTTGTGTTCCGTTATCTTCATAAGTAAAACCAGTATTAAAATAATCTGAACTCACGTTTGACAAATCTGTTTGTCTTCTTAAACCTGCATCAGAATATCCTAAATTAGAACTTACGTTGTCAAAAATCTTATTTCCAACACTTGCTCTCCAGTTCATTGTAAAATCAAACTTTTTGTAGTTTAAAGTAGAGAACAAACCAAAAGTATAATCAGGAGCAGTTTTACCAGCTCTGTAACGGTCGCCCGCATCAATTTTTCCATCTGCATTTCTATCTACATAGGCTCCTGCAATTGGTCGTTTGTTTGCATCATATAATTGTTCGTATACAAAAAATGAATTTGGCGCATATCCTACTGAGTTAATCTGGATTTTATTTCCATTTCCACCAGCAATATTATCTCCGGTTAAATACCCCTGAAAACCTGGAACAGTAATTCCTAGTTCTGATATTTCCTGATCGATGTAAGTAGTATTAAAAGCTACATTCCAGGTTAAATTATCATTTTTAACAATATCAGACGCAATACTAAACTCAACCCCTCTTGTGTTTACACTACCAATATTAAAGAAACCTTGGTTTCTAATATTTGCTCCATCAGGAACTGCGATATCTGCTAATAAATCTGTTGATTTTTTATCAAAGTAGTTGATTGTTCCTGTAATTCTGTCATTGAAGAATCCATAATCAATACCAACGTTAGTTTCAGCCAATTCTTCCCATTTGATGTTTTCATTATATCCTTCTGGTCTCGCTGTTGAATAAACAGTATTACCAAAAACATATTGAGAATTGATTGTTCCTATAGTTACTCTACGTAAATAATCATACTGAGCAGAGATATCCTGTTGACCAGTAGTACCGTAACCAACTCTTAATTTTAAAGTCGAAAAAGTAGCGTTATCTTTCAAGAAAGCTTCTTCAGATAAATTCCATGCAAAAGCAGCTCCACCAAAATTACCCCATCTGTTATCTTCAGAAAAACGAGAAGTTCCGTCTCTTCTATAATTTAAAGTCAATAAATATCTACTGTCATATCCTAAATTCAAACGTCCAAAAAACGATTGTAAATTAACATCCGGCTCAGTAGTAACATCTTCATTAGGATTTGGCTGTCTGGTTTCTCCCGATTGATATTTTTCTCTTTGAAACAATTGGTAGTTATAACCAGCCGTTGCATCAATTTTAATTTTTCCTAAATCTTTAGTATAATTAAAATAAGCATTTAAGTTTTTATTTTGAAGTGCATCCGTATAACTAGAGTAGTTTCCTAAGTTTACATAACCTGCCTCAGTAAAAGGCTTTGGCTGATATCCTAAAGCACTTTGTGCACTTACTTCAGTGTATCCGCTACTATCAAATGTATCAATACCTGCTTCTACAACTGCTCTTAAATCTTCAAAGAAATGAAGTTTATAGTCTAATCTAACATTACCCCATTTTCTTGTTGAAGTAGCTCTTCTGTTATCCTGGTTTAATCTTGCTACAGGATTTCTTGCAGGCAATAATGGTAAATTTCCACTAGGTTCAAGCCATTCGTAATATCCTCCATAACGAGAACCACTTTCGTAAACAGATTGTGTAGGGTCAAATCCGATAGCACTTCCAATAACGGCACCTTCATCCTGAAATTGATTTTTACCAAAAGATAAATTTCCGCTAATATCAATTTTTAAATGATTATCAAATAAAACCGGATTTAACGATATCGATGTCGTAGTTCTTTCAAAAGAAGTGTTTCTTAAGATTCCAGGATTATCAACATTTCCTACAGATAATCTCACAGGAAGTTTGTTGAACAAAGAACCACTTACAGAAATATTATTGTTAGTTGTTAAAGCAGTATGAAAAATTTCATCTTGCCAGTTTGTATTTGCAGTACCTAATAAAGCTTGCTGAGCAGGAGAACCTTTTGTATTTACCAATTCACGAAATTGGTCTGCATTCATTACATCAACAGTATTTGCAACAGTATTGATACCAACCTGAGAACTAAAGTTAACTTTTACACCCCCTTTTGTTCCTTTTTTAGTTGTAATAACAATTACACCATTTGCAGCTCTCGATCCGTAGATTGCAGCAGCAGAAGCATCTTTAAGAACAGTAAAAGATTCAATATCATTAGGATCAATTGTAGATAAAATACTTGTAGAGCCTTCTGGTTTCGTATTACTTAACGGAAGACCGTCTAATACAATTAATGGTTCGTTTGAAGCATTTAATGAAGATCCTCCACGAATCCTAATATCCGCTTTTGCTCCAGGCGCTCCTCCACCAGTTACATTAACACCCGAAATACGACCGCTAATTAAACTCTCCGGAGTTACGTTAATTCCTTTATTAAACTCTTTAGCAGAAATTTGAGATACAGATCCTGTTGCATCTTTTTTCTTAACAGTACCGTAACCTACCTGTACAACAACTTCCTTAAGTTGGTTGGTATCTTCTTCTAAAGAAACGTTTAGTGTTTTTTGTCCGGTGAAATCAATCGTTTGCGTTTTGTATCCAATAAAAGACACCACAATTTTGTTTCCGCTTTTAACATTTGACAATTGGTAATTACCATCAAATCCAGTTGATGCACCACTTGGAGCACCTTGTACATTTACATTTACTCCCGGTATTGGCTGTCCTGTAGTTTTATCTACAACAGTTCCGCTTAAAGTACTTTGAGCTAGTACAGTAAATGGCAACAAGAGGAATAAAAATAACAACTTTTTGTAAATTGTTTTCATACTTTTTGTTTAAATTAGTTTGAGTTTGTGATTGTTAGTTAAGTTTTTAATTTTACTTCGAATTTCAAAATTAGGAATTTATTAACATGAACAACCAGAAGCGATTTTTATTGAGTTACGAAAACGTGGTAGTGTTGAAAACTTTCTATATTTTGTAATCTTTTAAGTCAAAAAATGATAAATCAGAAAATAAAAGATACCTTTATTAATAATTAGATTTTTTTCAATATTACGATGAAACGCAAAATCACCTTAAAACAGATTGCAAAGGAACTCGACGTATCTATTTCAACTGTCTCAAAATCATTACGAAACAGTTTAGAAATTGGCGAAGAAACACGCTTAAAAGTGCAGGCTTTTGCAAAGTTTTACAATTACAAACCAAACAATATTGCCCTTAGTTTAAAAAACCGAAAAACCAAAAGTATTGGTATTATTATTCCCGAAATTGTACACTATTTTTTCTCTACCGTAATCAACGGAATTGAGCAGGTTGCCAACGAAAATGGTTATAGCGTTGTGATCTGTTTATCTGATGATTCTTTCGATAAAGAAGTCCTAAATATGGAGATGCTGGCCAACGGAAGCATCGACGGTTTTATCATGTCCCTTTCTAAAGAAACCCAATACAAAGGTGATTTTCACCATATTACAGAAGTTATAAATCAAGGAATGCCGGTTGTAATGTTCGATCGCGTTACCAACGATATTTTATGCGATAAAGTTATTATTGATGATAAAGCGGCGGCCTACGAAGCCGTTCAAAGTTTGATTGATAACGGAAGAAAAAAGATTGCCTTAGTTACAACAGTTGATTATGTAAGTGTCGGAAAATTAAGAACCGACGGTTACGAAAAAGCCTTATTAGACAATGGATTACCATTCAATGAAGATTTAATTATTAAAATTGAAGACGTAGATACTTGCGAAATCACGATTAGCCAGCTTTTGCACGACAGAGCTTTTGATGCCGTTTTTGCAGTAAATGAGCTTTTTGCAGTAACAATTATCAAAACTGCATCAAAAATGGGATTAAAAGTTCCGGAAGATTTAGCTGTAATTGCATTTACAGACGGAATCATCTCAAAATATTCAACGCCAAGTATTACAACTGTAAGCCAAAGTGGTGAAAAAATGGGAAATAAAGCTGCTAAAATGCTGATCGAAAGACTGAAGCAGAACACAATGATGACGAAGAAGAAAATGAAAATTACACTACCGAAGTGATAGAAACACATCTTATAAAAAGAGAATCTACTGACTAAATTTCTTAAAATCAACATATTCCAAAGCCATAATTAATTTTTATGGCTTTTTTGTTAGCATATATCTAAAAATAATTTATACTTTTACGCCCGTCAAGGCTTTTACTTTTACTTCGAAAAAAACAGTAAGTTTTGATAAGCAAAGCGCTTATCGTCTAATTAATTTTTTAATTACGATAATGGAAAAGCGTAAATTAAGTTTCTGGGAAATTTGGAACATGAGTTTCGGTTTCTTGGGAATACAAATGGGGTTTGCACTTCAAAATGCAAATGCCAGCAGAATTCTTCAAATTTTTGGTGCCGACGTACATGAACTTTCATGGTTCTGGATTATTGCTCCCCTTATGGGATTAATAGTGCAGCCCGTTATTGGTCATTACAGTGATAAAACCTGGAGCAAATTCGGACGACGAAAACCGTTTTTTCTCGTTGGCGCAATCCTGGCTTCGGTTGGATTAATTTTAATGCCTCAGGCCAATATTTTCATTTCTGTTTTACCCGCTTTATGGGTTGGTGCCGGAATGTTAATGATCATGGATGCTTCTTTCAACATTGCCATGGAACCGTTTCGTGCTCTGGTTGGTGATAATTTAAGAACAGATCAGCGTACGGCAGGTTTCAGTATTCAAACTTCGTTAATTGGTTTTGGAGCCGTAATTGGTTCGGCTTTGCCGTATGTTTTAACCAACTATTTTGACATTTCAAACAATGCCGTTCCCGGAAGTATTCCTTTAAATCTCAAATTATCATTTATCATTGGTGCAGCGGTTTTAATTGGTTCTATTTTGGTAACACTCTTTACAACAAAAGAATACACTCCTGAAGAATTAGCCAATTTTCAAGATCCGCAAAGTGAAGTGGATATTCCTTCTGAAGAAAAATCAAAACTTACCGACATTTTTACTGACTTTGCAAAAATGCCGACTACAATGCGTCAGCTTAGTTGGGTTCAGTTTTTCTCCTGGTTCGGATTATTCGGCATGTGGGTTTTTACAACTCCTGCCATTGCGCATCACATTTACGGATTGCCTTTAAGCGACACTTCAAGTCAGCAATATCAGGATGCCGGAGACTGGGTCGGAATTTTATTTGGGGTTTACAACTTAGTTTCTGCTATCATCGCACTGTTTTTCCTGCCTTACATCGCAAAAAAAATCGGACGAAAATCAACTCACGCACTTTCATTGATCATTGGAGGAATCGGATTAATTTCCATTTACTTCATGCCAAATGAAGACTGGGTTGTATTGCCAATGATTTTAATTGGAGTTGCCTGGGCGAGTATTCTGGCAATGCCTTACGCGATTCTTGCAGGATCTATTGCTCCTAAAAAAATGGGAGTTTACATGGGAATCTTCAACTTTTTTGTTGTAATTCCTCAAATTGTAAACGCATTAATTGGCGGTCCAATTGTAAAATATCTTTACAATGGCGATGCCATTTATGCCTTAATTACAAGTGGAGTTAGTTTTTTAATCGCTGCTCTTTTAGTTTACAAAGTAAAAGACGTAGACGATACTATTCGAAAATAATAAAGCAGAATTTTTCACATAATGAACAAAAAAGCATTCATATTCGACCTTGATGGCGTAATTGTCGATACCGCTAAATACCACTTTTTGGCATGGCAGAAAATCGCTCAGTCATTAAATATAAATTTTACACATGAAAACAACGAACTTTTAAAAGGTGTGAGCCGTGTTCGTTCGTTGGATATCATTCTTGAATTAGGAAATGTTCAGCCTTCACAGGAAGACAAGGACAAATGGCTGATTCAAAAAAACGAAGATTACTTATCTTATTTAGTTGACATGGACGAAAGCGAGATTCTTCCCGGAGTTTTTAAAATTCTTCAGCTATTAAAAGAAAAAAATCAGGGAATTGCGTTGGGTTCTGCGAGTAAAAATGCCCGACCAATTCTGGAGAAAACAGGAATTCTTTCATATTTCGATGTTATTGTTGACGGAAACGATGTTACCAATGCAAAACCGGATCCGGAAGTTTTCTTAAAAGCGGCTCAATTATTAAACATTGATCCAAAAAATGCAATTGTATTTGAAGATTCAGTTGCCGGAATCCAGGCGGCAAACATAGGAGAAATGGTAAGTGTAGGAATTGGTGAGGAAACAATTTTACATGAAGCTGATTATATTTTTAAAGATTTCACCGAAATCGATTCACAGTTTATCGAGAAACTTATTAATTAGAAAATGTGCCAATTTGATAATTAGATAATTTTCTGAACGTGAATTTTTAATTATCAAATTGAAGTATCAACTGATAATTTAAAAAATATAATCATTTAATAAAAAAACCGTTGGGTGTAATGCATCAAAAATTAATTAAACACATAGAAACATAGGTTTTTTGCGTCATGAAAAGTAAGCCAAAAAGAAACTCGTTTCTCACACATAGCTATGTTTGTTAATGCAAGTGAAACGCCTTTTTTGAGTTCAATAATTCTATGTTTCTATGTGTTAAAAATAATTACACACAACGAGGTTAAAAGTAAAATAGTAAAACAACAACAAGCAATTAAGGATAAAATCAAATTAGAAGCAGACAAAGACGAGCGATTATCTCATTTTCTAATTGACACATTATCTAATTACCCTAATTGCCACATTATCAAATTGAACAATGAATCAAGATTATATAAAACCAGACAATTGGTCTATCATAGAAGAAGGATTTGATGTAGAAAGAGTCAAATCGTCTGAAAGTCTTTTTAGTATCGGGAACGGTGCGATGGGACAACGCGCTAATTTTGAAGAAACCTACTCTGGCGAAACTTTTCAGGGAAGTTATATTGCCGGAATTTATTATCCGGATAAAACAAAAGTGGGCTGGTGGAAAAACGGATATCCAAAATATTTTGCGAAAGTATTAAACGCGCCAAACTGGATTGGGATCGATGTTGTAATCAACGAAGAAAATCTTGATTTAAACAATTGTAGCGAAGTTAGAAATTTCCGCAGAGAATTGAATATGAAAGAAGGCTGGTACAATCGTTCTTTTGAAGCAACTTTGAAAAACGGAACTGAAATTGCCGTAAATGTTCGTCGTTTTCTTTCTTTGGATTTGGATGAAGCCGGAATTATCAAATTTGAAATTACGCCTTTAAACAAAGATGCAAAAATTGTTTACAAACCTTATATTGATGCCGGAGTTACGAATGAAGACGCCAATTGGGAAGAAAAATTCTGGGAACCTCTTGAAGTAAAAAAAGGAACAAACGAAGCTTTTGTAACCGCTCAGACTTTCAAAACGCATTTTAAAGTTACGACTTTTATGCACAATACGATTTTTGCAAATGGTGAAAACATTCATGTCTCGCCTTCAACAATCGATTCAACCTCAGATAAAGTTCAGTTTACGTACGGAACAATTATCGCAAAAGGACAAACCTCAGCAATTCAGAAAATTGGTGGATATACAGTTTCTTTAAATCACGAAAATACTTTGGCTGCCGCCGAAAAAACAATAAAAGCTGCCGTTAATTTAGGATATGATACTTTACTTCAAAATCAAATTGATGCCTGGGCAAAAATCTGGGAAATGTCAGATATTACAATCGATGGCGACGTAAAAGCACAACAGGGAATCCGTTTCAACATTTTCCAGTTAAACCAAACTTATCTAGGAAAAGATTCTCGTTTGAATATTGGACCAAAAGGTTTTACCGGAGAAAAATACGGCGGATCTACTTATTGGGACACTGAAGCGTATTGTATTCCGTTTTATATGGCGACAAAAGATCAGCAAGTTGCAAGAAATTTGTTAACTTACAGATTCAATCAATTGGATAAAGCGATTGAAAATGCCAAAGACAATTTAGGTTTCAAAAACGGCGCTGCACTTTATCCAATGGTGACCATGAATGGTGAAGAATGCCACAATGAATGGGAAATCACACACGAAGAAATTCACAGAAACGGAGCGATTGCTTTTGCGATTTATAATTACCACCGTTTTACCGGAGATTACTCTTATATTCCTGAAAAAGGTCTGGAAGTTTTAATTGGTATTGCTCGTTTTTGGCACCAAAGAGCTTCTTTCTCTAAAGAAAAAAAGCAGTACGTAATTCTTGGCGTTACAGGTCCAAACGAATACGAAAATAATATCAACAATAATTTCTACACCAATTATATTGCAAAATGGTGTATTGATTATGCCGCTGAACAAATTACGAAAGTCGCTGTTGAATATCCTGCAGATCACAAACGCATTTTAGAGAAAGTAAATCTTTCCGGCGATGAAATTCAGGAATGGAAAAAAGTAGCAGATAATATGTATTTCCCAACTTCTAAGGAATTAGGAGTTTATCTGCAGCAAGACGGTTTCTTAGACAAAGATTTAGTTCCGGTAAAAGATTTAGATAAATCGCAACGCCCGATCAATCAAAAATGGTCTTGGGATCGCGTTTTACGTTCGCCATACATTAAACAAGCCGATGTTTTGCAATGTTTTTACTTCTTTGAAGATCATTTTTCTAAAGAAGAATTAAAACGCAATTTCGAATTCTACGAATCATTTACAGTTCATGAAAGTTCGCTTTCGCCTTGCGTTCACTCGATTCAGGCAGCCGTTTTAGACAAAATGGATATGGCATATACTTTCTATTTAAGAACTTCTCGTCTTGATCTTGACGATTATAACAAAGAAGTGGAAGAAGGCTGTCATATCACATCAATGGCCGGAACATGGATGAGCATTGTAGAAGGTTTTGGCGGAATGCGTGTTAAAAATGACCAGCTTCATTTTTCGCCAAAAATTCCGAAAGAATGGAAAGGTTACTCTTTTAAAATTAATTTCAGAAATCAAATTTTAAAAGTAGCCGTGAATCATGACGAAACAGCATTTACTGTAGACGGCGATCAAGATTTAACAATTGTAGTTAACGGAAATCCTGTAATTGCAAGTAAATTTGTACAAATAAATTAAATTATATTACCCTTAAAACTTAAAAAACATGAAAAACTTATTTTTCGCAAGTTTAATCTTGTTTGCATTTAGCTCCATTGCAAATGCACAGCAATTAAAATCACCCGAAGGAAAGTTCGTAATGGAATTTTCGCTGCAAAACGACGGAACTCCAACTTATAATTTAAAATACAAAAATAAAGAAGTTGTAAAAACCAGTAAATTAGGTCTTGAACTTAAAGATGATAAAAAATCTTTATTGAATGACTTTACTGTTGTTGATACAAAAACTTCAACTTTTGACGAAACCTGGAAACCGGTTTGGGGAGAAGTTGATAACATTAGAAATCATTATAATGAACTGGCTGTCACTTTAAACCAAAAAGGAACTGAGAGACAAATCGTAATCCGTTTCCGTTTATTTGATGATGGACTTGGATTTAGATATGAATTTCCGGCTCAAAAAAATCTGACTTATTTCGTAATTAAAGAAGAAAGATCGCAATTTGCGATGACTGGCGATCATACTGCGTTCTGGATTCCAGGAGATTATGATACTCAGGAATACGATTATACAAAATCGAAATTATCTGAAATCAGAGGTTTATCTGAAAAAGCATATACAGCAAACGTTTCTCAAAAAAACTTTTCTCCAACAGGAGTTCAGACTTCCTTGATGTTAAAAACAAATGACGGAATCTACATTAACCTTCACGAAGCTGCTTTGATCAACTATTCTTGTATGCACCTGAATCTTGATGACAAAAACATGACTTTCACTTCTTGGTTAACGCCAGATGCAAAAGGAGACAAAGGTTATATGCAGGCACCAAGTCACTCACCCTGGAGAACAATTATGGTAAGCGATGACGCCAGAGAAATTTTGGCTTCAAAAATGACTTATAACTTAAACGATCCATCAAAAATTGAAAACACTTCGTGGATTAAACCGGTAAAATATATTGGTGTTTGGTGGGAAATGATTACAGGAAAAAGCTCTTGGTCATACACAAACGATTATCCAACAGTACAATTGGGTGTTACAGATTTCTCTAAAGCAAAACCAAACGGAACACACGGTGCAAACAATGCTAACGTAAAAAAATACATTGATTTTGCTGCTGCAAATGGTTTCGACGCTGTTTTGGTTGAGGGCTGGAACGAAGGTTGGGAAGACTGGTTTGGACATTCAAAAGATTATGTTTTTGATTTCGTAACACCTTATCCTGATTTTGACGTAAAAGGTTTACACGCCTACGCAAAATCAAAAGGAGTAAAAATTATCATGCACCATGAAACTTCAGGTTCTGTTCGTAACTACGAACGCCATATGGACAAAGCGTACCAATTCATGAAAGATAACGGATATGATGCTGTAAAAAGCGGTTATGTTGGAGATATTTTACCTCGCGGTGAAAATCATTACGATCAATGGATTGTAAACCATTATCAATATGCAATCGAAAAAGCAGCTGATTATAAAATTATGGTAAACGCTCACGAAGCTGTTCGACCAACCGGAATTGCAAGAACATATCCAAATTTAATTGGAAATGAAGCAGCAAGAGGAACAGAGTACCAAGCTTTTGGTGGTTCTAAACCAAATCACGTTACCGTTTTACCATTTACACGTTTAATTGGTGGACCAATGGATTATACTCCGGGAATTTTCGAAATGGATATCAGCAAAATGAATCCTGAAAACACATCTCATGTAAACAGTACAATTGCAAATCAATTGGCATTATACGTTACGATGTATAGTCCGTTGCAAATGGCTGCTGATACACCTGAGAACTACAACCGTTTTCCAGATGCGTTCCAATTCATTAAAGATGTGGCTGTAGATTGGTCAGAAAGTAAATATATCGAGGCTGAACCAGGCGATTTTATCACTGTTGCCCGTAAAGCAAAAGGAACAAACAACTGGTTCGTTGGAAACGTAAACGGTGAAACACCTCGTACATCAAACATCGATTTCAGTTTCCTTGAAAAAGGTAAAAAATACACAGCAACTATTTATGCTGATGCAAAAGATGCGCATTACAAAACTAATCCGCAAGCTTATACTATCAAGAAAATTGCTGTAACAAACAAATCAAAATTATCGCAGCTTTCTGCCCCAGGCGGAGGTTATGCGATTAGTATTATCGAAACCAAATAATTTTCTAAAAAGACAGGCAATTTTCCCCGAGATTGCTTGTCTTTTTTTTAATCTGATATATTTATCCTGCAAGGTTTTGAAAACCTTGCAGGAAATCGAACTAAAAATACAACTATGAACAACCTAAAAATAAACCACCATTTCTATAAATTAATCTTAATGGTCTTGTTGTTTTCCGCTTCCGCGAAAGCGCAAATCCAGAAAGTAGAACCGCCATTTTGGTACGCCGGAATGAAAAATCCGGAATTACAGATCATGTTTTACGGAAAAAACATTGCACAATATGAAGCTTCGGTCTCAAACAATGTGACGATTAAAAACGTAGAGAAAACAGAAAATCCAAATTATCTTTTTGTAACAATTGATACTCAAAACCTAAAAGCTTCAGAATTGGTTTTCTCTTTCAAAACCAAAAATAAAGTTGCATTTACACAGAAATATTCTCTTAAAGAAAGAAGAGCAAATTCTGCAGACAGAAAAAGTTACGATGCATCGGATATGATTTACTTAATCATGCCGGATCGTTTTGCTAACGGAAATCCTAAAAATGACAGCGACGCATCTTTAACAGAAAAAGCAAATCGCCAGGAACCAGGCGGACGTCACGGAGGAGATATCGAAGGAATTATCAAAAACTTAGATTACATTTCGTCTCTTGGGGCAACCACAATCTGGAGCACGCCTTTATGCGAAGACAATGACAAACAACATTCGTATCATACTTACGGGCAATCTGATGTATACAAGATAGATCCTCGTTACGGCACAAATGACGATTATGCTCGTTTATCTGCAGAAATGCACAAAAAGAACATGAAACTAGTTATGGATTATGTAACCAATCACTGGGGAATTACACACTGGATGATGAAAGATATTCCGACTAAAACATGGTTCAATCAGTTCGAAAACTTTACCCAAACACACCATAGACGCGAAGTTATTACAGATATTCACGCTTCAAAAATAGATCAGGAAGTTTGTGTTGATGGCTGGTTTGTGCCTTCAATGCCAGATTTAAACTTGAGAAATCCTTTGGTAGCAAAATACCTAACTCAAAACGCAATCTGGTGGATCGAATTTGCCAATCTTGACGGATTTAGAGTTGATACTTATAATTATTCTGATGCAACGGCGATGGCAAATTGGGCAAAAGCCATTACAACTGAATATCCGAATTTTAATATTGTGGGGGAAATCTGGATGCACAATCAGGCGAATTTAGCCTATTGGCAAAAAGACAGCAAAATTGGTGCGATCGAAAACTACAATTCGAATTTACCAAGTGTAATGGATTTTACGCTTCAAAGTCAGGTGGTTTCTGCATTTAATGAAAGCGAAGGAACCTGGGATAACGGAATGATTAAATTCTACAACAATTTTGCAATGGATTATCTGTATCCAAATACCAACAACATTTTAGTTTTTGCCGAAAATCACGATACCGATCGTATGAATGATAAGTTTAAATACGATTTTCCAAAATACAAACTGGCCATGACTTTATTGGCTACAGTTCGCGGAATTCCACAATTGTATTATGGTTCAGAAATTGGAATGGGGGGTGACAAAAGCAAAGGTGATGCAGACATTCGTCAGGACTTTCCCGGTGGATGGGCAGGCGATAAAAACAACGCCTTAACTGCAGCAGGAAGAACTCCTGAACAAGCTAAATATTTCGATTTTACCTCTAAATTATTCAATTGGAGAAAAACAAATGAAGCAGTTCATTTCGGAAAAATGACACATTATATTCCTGAAAATAATAATTACGTTTATTTCAGATATAGTGATGCTAAAACGGTGATGGTGGTTTTTAATAATAATGCTACAGCCCAAACTATTAAAACCAATCGTTTTAAAGAAAGCATCAAAAATTTTAAGTCAGGAAAAGATGTTTTAACCGGAAAAACATTTGATTTAACTACTGAAATTACTTTAGAACCAAAATCGGCTGTGGTTTTAGAATTGGAATAAAACATCAAAGATTTTTTCACACAATGCATATCGTAGAGACGCACAGCAGTGCGTCTTTTTTTTATGTTCAAAGAGACCTGGCAGGTTTTAAAAACTGCCAGGTCTAACAACGATAAAATCTAACACAATATATTTCCGCCACGAATTCACGAATTATTGTTTATAAAATTCATGAATTCGTGGCGGTTTTTTCGTTTATATGGTTTCCTTTCTTTATCTTTAATATTCTGGCTAAAATCAGTTTCAATGAATAAAGACAATACTTCAAAAACACCTTTCGTTTGGGAAGGAGCAAATGTTTACTTTTTACTTACCGATCGATTTTACAATGGAAATACATCGAACGATTTAAACTTCAACCGAACCAAAACTCCGGGAAAATTACGCGGATTTGAAGGTGGAGATATCATCGGAATTATAAAAAAAATCGACGAAGGTTATTTTGATGAATTGGGAATAAATGCCATTTGGCTTACGCCAATTGTAGAGCAAATTCACGATGGCGTTGACGAAGGAACCGGACTTAGCTATGGTTTTCATGGCTATTGGGCAAGAGACTGGACGGCTTTAGATCCTAATTTTGGAACCAAAGAAGACTTAGCCAATCTGGTTAAAAAGGCACACAAAAAAGGCATCAGAATTATACTTGACGGCGTTATCAATCACACCGGACCTGTAACGGAAGAAGACCCGATGTGGCCGGAAGACTGGGTTCGAACCGGAATTGTCTGTGATTATAAATCATTCGAAAACACAACAATGTGTACTTTGGTCGATAATCTTCCCGACGTAAGAACCGAAAGTAATCAGGAAGTGGAATTGCCTTCTTTTTTAATCGAAAAATGGAAAAATGAAGGTCGTTATGACAAAGAAATAAATTCGTTACATGAATTCTTCAAAAGAACAAATTACCCCAGAACTCCAAAATATTACATTATAAAATGGTTAACCGATTATATTCTGGAATTCGGAATTGACAGTTACAGAGCAGATACGGTAAAACATACCGATGAAGATGTTTGGGTCGACTTTAGAAAAGAATGTGATTATGCATTTGAAACCTGGAAAAAGCATCATCCGCTTGAAGTTTTAGATCAGAATCCGTTTTATACCATTGCCGAAGTTTATGGTTATGAAATAAGCAGCGGACTGGATTATGATTTTGGAGATCGAAAAGTAAACTATTTCGAGAATGGTTTTAACTGCATGATTAATTTTGAATTTAAACTCGATGCTCAAAACGATTATGAAGTTATATTTTCAAAATATTCAGCAAAACTTCAAAATGAATTAAAAGGTTTTAGCGTTCTAAATTACGTATCATCGCACGATGACCCGACTCCTTTTGATGGAAATCGAAACAGAACTTTCGAAGCCGGAACAAAACTCCTGCTTTCTCCCGGAATTTCTCAGGTTTATTATGGCGACGAAACGGGTCGTTCTCTTGTAATTGAAGGCACAGAAGGCGATGCCACTTTACGATCTTTCATGAATTGGAATGATGTTCAGTCGAATGAAGAAACGCAAAGAATACTTTGGCATTGGCAAAAACTAGGACAATTCCGCAGAAATCACCCAGCAGTTGGGGCAGGAATACACAATATGATTTCAGATAAGCCGTATATTTTTTCAAGAAGTTTTACGAAAGTTAATTATAAAGATGAAGTTGTAATTGGCCTGGATTTAGGAATTGGTCGAAAAGAACTTCCGGTTGATTCTATTTTTGAAGATGGTACAAAACTCAAAGATGCTTTTTCAGAACAGGAAACAGAAGTCCAAAATGGAAAAGCAATCATCGATTCTGAATACGGACTTGTTTTGTTGGAAAAAATTTAAAAGTTTAACCGCAACGGCCGCAATGGAAAATCGCAGGGTTCGCAAAGTTTTTTAAAATCTTTGCGAACCCTGCGTAAATCTTTGCGAACTTTGCGGTTAAACTTACTCACAAAGAAAATGCTAAAAATAGCACATCGCGGCGCCAAAGGATACGAACCCGAGAATACTTTAAAATCTTTTCAAAAAGCATTAGACTTAAATGCTGATGGAATCGAACTCGACGTACACTTAAGCGCCGACGGACATATAATCGTAATTCACGACGAAACCATCGACAGAACCACCAACGGAAAAGGTTTTGTAAATACTTTATCTTTGACCGAATTAAAATCATTTTTGATTGCAGATCAGCTTGAAATACCAACTTTAATTGAAGTTTTTGATTTGACAGACAAAAAATGCCTCGTCAATATTGAACTGAAAGGCGCTGGAACAGCACATAAAGTTGTAGCTTTAATCGAAGAATATATTTCAGACAAAAACTGGAATTATGAGCATTTCATCATTTCAAGTTTTGATTGGAATTATTTAGAAGAAGTTCGAAATCTAAACCCAAATATTGCCATTGGCGTTTTAACAGAAGAAAATCTCAATACAGCTTTGGCTTTCGCCGAAAAAATAAAAGCACGTGCCATTCATCCCGATTATCAATTATTAAATCAGGAAAATACAAAAGAAATTCAGGAAAAAGGATTTCTGGTTTTACCGTGGACAGTAGATGCTGATGAAGATATTCAAAAAATAAAAAGCTATAATGTAGACGGAATTATTAGTGATTTTCCGGATAGATTATAATTAAAGAATAGCCACAGATTTCACAGATTAACCCAGATTTTTTAATCTGTGAAATCTGTGGCAAATAAAAAATTAGTGCCAATTCGTGTAATTCGTGGCAAACCAAATAATATGATTCAAAATTTCGACATAATTATTGTTGGCGGAGGCGCTGCAGGATTTTTCACGGCGATTAATATTGCAGAGAAAAATCCGAAACTAAAAATTGCCATTTTAGAAAGAGGAAAAGAAGTGCTTTCTAAAGTCCGTGTTTCCGGCGGGGGCCGTTGCAACGTTACCCACGCTTGTTTTGAACCCAATGAATTGGTTAAATTTTATCCAAGAGGCGAAAAAGAACTTCGTGGTCCGTTTCATCAATTTTGTTCTGGAGATACGATTGAATGGTTTGAAAAACATGGTGTTGAATTAAAAATAGAAGATGACGGAAGGATGTTTCCGGTTTCCAATTCTTCTCAAACCATTATTGATTGTTTCTTAAAAGCAACCGAAAAACTCGGCATAAAAGTCTTAACGGGGCAAAGCGTACAATCGATTTACAAAGCAGAAAATCATTGGAAAATTGATACACAAAATGATAAATTTATTGCAGAAAAATTAGTGATGGCAACAGGAAGCAATCCTAAAATTTGGGAAATGCTTCAAGAAAAAGGACATGCAATTATTAGCCCTGTTCCTTCCCTATTTACTTTCAACATCAAAGATCCTCGCATAAAAGAATTACCGGGCGTTGCGGCACAGGTTACCGTTAACGTAAAAGACACCAAACTCGAATCGACCGGACCTTTATTAATCACGCATTGGGGAGTGAGCGGACCTGCGATTTTAAAACTTTCGGCTTGGGGAGCGCGTATTTTATTCGATAAAAATTATCAGTTCACGATTTTCGTCAATTGGTTAAATGATGTTGATACAGAAGATGCAGAGAAAATCCTGAAAGATTTAAAACAGGAACACGCCAAAAAAGCCGTTTCTAAAAAATCACCTTTCGATTTTCCGAATCGTTTATGGGAAAGTTTAGTTTTAGCATCACAAATTGAAGCTGAAACAAAATGGGCCGATTTATCTAAAATTCAATTGCAAGATTTAGCTTCTCAATTGACAAAAGCCAAGTTTCAGGTAAACGGAAAAAGCACTTTTAAAGAAGAATTCGTTACTGCCGGCGGAATCGATTTAAAAGAAATCAATTTTAAAACCATGGAAAGTAAGTTACATCAAAACCTTTATTTTGCAGGAGAAATTGTGAATATTGATGCTATTACAGGAGGTTTCAACTTTCAAAATGCCTGGACAAGCGGATTTATTTTGGCTAATAATATTTAATAGAATGAAATTTAAAGGAATTATTTTTGATTTAGACGGAACGTTAGTCAATTCATTAGAAGACATTTCAGATGCAATGAATACTGTACTTACAGGTTTAAATTATCCCACTCACACTTATGATACTTATCAATATTTCATAGGAAGCGGTTTGCGAAATTTGGTAAGCAAAGCATTGCCGGCATCAAACAATTCTGATGAACAAATTGAAATTTGTTTTGATTGTATGATCAATGAATATCGTGAAGTTTGCACTATCAAAACAAAACCGTATGAAGGCATTCTTGAATTATTAGACGACTTGGTCTCACGTGATATTAAATTAGCCGTTTTTTCAAACAAAGCCGATGAACTTACCAAAAAAATAGCTGCAGAAATATTTCCGGGGCATTTTAATGCAGCCATTGGCTTAAGCACTGAAGAGCTTAAAAAACCAAATCCGTTCGAAGCTTTAGAAATAAGCAAAAAATGGAATTTAAAACCCGAAGAAATTCTTTTTGTTGGAGATTCTGATATTGATATGCAAACAGCAGTAAATGCAAATATGTTTCCTCTTGGAGTTTCGTGGGGTTATAGAACTGAAGAGGAATTGATAGCGAGTGGCGCTAAAATGGTAATAAATAATCCTGTTAATTTGATTGAGATTTTATAATAAGTTTTCCAATCATTTTTTTGTAGAAGGTTGTGTAACTAAAAATTGCAACTGCGATTCTAAACTTCATTAAACCGAATTAACAAGAATTTACAGGTTTGCTAAGTTTTAGTTAAGACGATTCTAATAATTTTACTTCAACTACAAACTATTAGATGAAAGTAAAATTACTCACTACAATTTCTTTTTTCACTTACCAGCTTACTATTTCTCAAACAGAAAAACTTCTTCATGGAAAAGTTGTTTCAGAAACAATCCTGCTTAAAAATGTCGAAATAATAAATAAAACTTCTAAAACAAGTACGAAGACAAATGAGTTTGGAGAATTCTCAATCTTAGTAAATAACAATGACAGCCTGATTTCTTTTGCTAAGGATCATCTCGTCAAAAGATTAAAAATTACATCTAATATTCTTGAAGCTAATAATCTTATAATCCATATGATTCCCAAACCGGAAGAATTGGAAGAAATTATTATTTTAAACAAAATTTCGACGGTTAAAATCAATCAGGAAGAAATTAAACAAATTAAGCTTAACAAGAGCAGAGTTAAAGAGAGCAAAGTAAAAATTATAGGATACAAAGAAGCAATTATGCCTAATGGAGTTGATTTTATTCGTCTTGGCAAACAAATAAAATACTTGTTCGCAAAAGAAAAAGAAATCAAATCACAAACTCCTGTAATTAGTTTTAAAGAATTAATTGCAACATCAATTTCTCTTGATTTTTTTTCCAAAGACTTAAAACTTAAAACTGAAGAAAAAGAACTTTTTATTGAGTTTTGCGATGCCGATCCAAAATCTAAATTGGTTACCGAACACCCGAACGTTTTGACCACAATGGGTTTTTTAATCGCTAAAAATCAAGAGTTTTTGAAAATGAAAATGGATTCTAAAAACTAAGACAATATAAATTTATACAAATGAAAGTAAAATTACTTACTATAATTTCTTTTTTGACTTACCAACTTTCCATTTCTCAAACAGAAAAATTACTACATGGAAGAGTCTTTTCCAACAATTATCCGCTTGATAAAGTAGAAGTTATAAATAAAACAGCCAAAACAAGTACAAGAACAAATAAAATGGGAGAATTTTCGATTGCTGTTCAGGCAAAAGATAGTTTATTGTTTTTCGCTAAAGATTACTTTTTTACACGACTAAAAATAACACAGGAAAATATTGACCAAAACAATATTACCGTCAATATGAATATAAAAGCCGAGGAATTAAATGAAGTTGTTGTAACCAATATAAAATTTGATAAAATAAGTTCTTCTCAACAAGATATTGACGATATAAAATTTGCTAAAGACAATAGATCTTTGCAAAAATATACCGGTGTTTACGACGGAACTATTGCAAATGGAATGGACTTTACCAGAATGGGAACCGGACTTATAAATTTATTTAAAAAAGATAAAGAGGAAATCAAAAAGAAAACTGAGGAAACTGTTTTCAAAAAACTTATAGCAGCATCAATTCCTCGTGATTTTTTCACCAAAGATCTAAAATTAAAACCCGAAGAAGTTGATTTATTTATTGAGTTCTGTGACGCCGACCCAAGATCAGCAAAACTTATAGAAAATAATAATATCCTGACTACAATGGATTTTTTGTATGCTAAAAATGAAATGTTTAAGAAATTAAAAACAGAATCTGAAAACTAAATTTTACCTGTTCAACCACCAAATACTACCATTCAAAATTGCTGCAAAAGCAACCCAGGCCAAATACGGAATCAATAAATAACCCGCAGTTTTATTGATTTTAATAAACTTCAAATACGTTTCATAAATCATCAACCATAAAAGCGCAATTTCAATTAAAGCCAACATCGGGTTTTTAAGGCCGAAGAATAAATAGGACCAAACAGCATTCAATGTCAATTGAATTAAAAAGAAAGCTAAAGCTTTTTTTACAACTTCGTTTTGTTCTTTTATTTTGTCCCAAACAAGTCCCGCAGCAACCGCCATTAAAATATAAAGTAATGTCCACATTGGCATGAAAATCCAATTGGGCGGGTTAAAAATTGGTTTTATTAGGGTTGGATACCATGATGCTACACTTGGTCTTGTAACCACACTTGCAGAATATCCAACTAGTAAACAAACGATTAGGGCTATAGCGATTTTGACAGTTTTGTTCATTCTAATTTATTTTTCATCAAAAATAGTTAAAAGATATTTGAAACCATATAGTTCATTTAGTTTGAACCTTACTTACATTTTCTTATATAACTTATATGGTGAAATAGTATAAAAACTATCTTTGCCAAAATTTTATAATTCATGTTTACAGCAACTGATTTTATTCCTAAAAAATATACTTCGACAATTGAAAATGGAAATTTTGAATGGAGCGCTCCCAGCAATATTGCATTAGTGAAATATTGGGGGAAAAAAGACAATCAAATTCCGGCAAATCCTTCGGTAAGTTTTACTTTGAATAATTGTAAAACGATTACGAAATTGGGTTTTGAAAAGAAAAGCACTTCGACTCCGCTTAGTGTGACAGATAATACTTTTTCTTTTGATTTACTTTTTGAAGGAAAACCAAAAGAAGATTTTAAACCAAAAATTCAGAAGTTTTTAGAACGAATAGAAGTTTATTTGCCTTTTTTGAAAGACTATTATTTTACGATTGATACACAAAACACTTTTCCACACAGTTCGGGAATTGCTTCTTCGGCATCTGGAATGGCGGCTTTGGCAATGAATTTCATGAGTTTGGAGAAAGAATTAAATCCTGAAATGACAGAGGAATATTTTTACCAAAAAGCATCATTTTTAGCCCGTTTAGGTTCTGGAAGTGCCTGCCGAAGCGTAAAAGGAAATGTTGTAGTTTGGGGAAATCAGGCCAACATTCAAGGAAGTACTGATTTATATGGAGTTGAATTTCCGTATGCAATTCATAACAATTTCAAGAATTATCAGGATACGATTTTATTGGTTGATAAAGGTGAAAAACAAGTCTCGAGTACTGTGGGGCATGATTTAATGCACAATCATCCATACGCCGAAAGACGTTTTGCTCAGGCTCATGAAAACCTGGATCAGTTAATTGCCATTTTTGAAAGCGGAAATTTAGAAGAATTCATCAAAGTTGTAGAAAGTGAAGCTTTGACTTTACACGCCATGATGATGACTTCTATGCCATACTTTATTTTGATGAAACCAAACACTTTGCAAATCATAAATGCGATTTGGAAATTCAGAAATGAAACCCAAATTCCGGTTTGTTTTACACTCGATGCAGGAGCAAATGTTCACGTTTTATATCCCGAAAACGTTAGCGAGAAAGTACTTCAATTTATTAAGGACGAATTAGTTGTATTTTGTCAGAATGGTCAGTACATTTGCGACGAAATTGGAAGCGGTGCAATTGCATTATAATTTTCCGTATCTTTAATTAAATTTTTGATTGATGGGCATAAAAGCAGAAAAAATCAAAGTAATGAAATTGATTGTGGAATGTAACAATCCAATAATCATAAGAAAAATTCGAGAGATTCTTGAGAACGGATTAAATAAAAAATCTTCTAGACCAAATAAAATTAAGAAAGACATAAAATAAACATGAAAGGACCATTATTTTACTCAAAAATATTACTCTTTGGAGAATACGGAATTATTCGCGACTCTAAAGGACTTTCTATTCCTTATAATTTTTACAATGGTGCTTTGAAGAAAATCGAAGACCCTTCGACAGAAGCAATCGCATCAAACGCAAGTTTAAAACGTTATGTAACTTATCTTGAAACGTTACAGGCAGAACAGCCCGAATTGGTTTCTTTTGATTTGGCAACGTTGAAAAATGATGTTGAAACAGGAATGTATTTCGACTCAAGTATTCCACAAGGCTATGGAGTTGGCAGCAGCGGTGCCTTGGTTGCGGCTATTTATGATAAATATGCTACTCACAAAATAACAGTTTTAGAGAATTTAACTCGTGAAAAACTGTTGCAATTAAAAAATATATTTTCTCAAATGGAGAGTTTTTTCCACGGAAAAAGTTCTGGTTTAGATCCTTTAAACAGTTATTTGAGTATTCCGATTTTAATTAATTCTAAAGATAATATCGAAGCAACCGGAATTCCGACTCAAAGTTTTGATGGAAAAGGTGCTGTATTTTTATTAGACTCCGGAATCGTTGGCGAAACTGCACCAATGGTAAACATTTTTATGGAAAACCTAAAAGACAAAGGTTTCCGTACGATGCTTAAAAACCAATTTGTAAAATATACCGATGCCTGTGTAGAGAACTTTTTGCATGGCGACATGAAATCATTGTTTACCAATACTAAAAAGCTTTCTAAAGTTGTTTTAAATAATTTCAAACCAATGATTCCAGAGCAATTTCACGGAATCTGGCAAAACGGAATTGACACAAATGATTATTACTTAAAACTTTGTGGTTCTGGCGGCGGTGGTTATATTCTGGGCTTTACAGAAGATTTAGAACGTGCTAAAGCATCTTTGAAAGATTACAAATTAGAAGTTGTTTACCAATTCTAAAAAATAAGCCGCTCTAAAAAAAATGGCGCTTATTTGAATATCCTTTTCTAAATTACACTCTAAAAGTTATTTAATATGAAAAGCATTTTAAAAATTATTAAAGCAACTTTTTTAGGAGGAATTCTATTTTTAGCACCGTTAATTTTATTGCTTATTCTTTTAGAAAAAGGATTTGGTATTATTCAAAAAATTACAAATCCAATTGTAAATCAATTTCCAAAAGTAAAAGTTTTAGGATTGGCGATAGAAGAAATTGTCGCGATTTTAATTATTGTGATTATTTGTTTTGCTGCTGGTCTAATCGCTAAAACTACCTACGCACAAAAATTGATTCACAGATTAGAAAACGGAATTTTAAGCTTTGTTCCCGGTTATTCGTTCATGAAAAAAATGAATGAAAACATAATGGGATTTGAATCCAACGAGGATTTAAAAGTCATTTTAGTTCCTACAGATGCTGGCTTGCAATTTGCATTTTTGATTGAACAGATAGACGAAAACAACTCTGCAGTATTTATTCCCGATGCTCCAAATCCGTGGAGTGGTTCTGTGGTTTTTGTAGAAAAAAAAGATATTAAAGAAGTCGAAATCTCGCAAAAACAAGCTTTAGCCTGTATTAGAAAATTAGGCTACGGATCTAAGGAATTATTAAAAAATAAACTTTGATCTCCTGTTTCCTACGGTAAAAAATCTTAAATTAGACCCCAATTCCAAAATTTAAATCAAAAAATGTTAAGCAGACAGCACAAACTTTTAGTAATGAAAATTGTTGGTCTGTTCTCTGTAGTAAGAGGTTACAACATTCCTATTATTGTTTTGGCGCAATATTTATCGGCCATTTTTATATTGGCTCCGGAAAAAAGAGCCCTTGATATTTTACTGGATTTCAATTTATTTTTAATTGTTTTTGCTTCTGCGGTTACAATTGCCTCCGGCTATATTATAAATAATTTTTATGACAGTCAGAAAGATCTAATCAACAGGCCAAACAAATCTATGCTCGATAGATTGGTGAGCCAGAAAACAAAATTATCGGTTTATTTTAGTTTGAATTTCTTAGCGGTATTAATGGCCCTGATTGTTTCCTGGCGGGCTTTTTTGTTCTTTTCAGCTTATATTTTCCTGATTTGGTTTTACTCTCATAAAATAAAAAAATACGCAATTATTGGCAATTTAACTTCGGCTTTGCTGGCGGTTGTGCCGTTTTTTGCGATTTTATTGTACTTCTATAACAAGATTTTATTTGAAGAAATCGAAAATCACATGAGTCATTTTGCTGTAATTTCGGCACATGCCATGTTTTTGTTTTTGCTGTTACTCATTCGGGAAATGATCAAAGATCTGGAAAATCTGAAAGGTGATTTGGCAAACGATTACCAAACGATTCCGATATTGTATAACGAAACGGTCTCAAAACAAATTATTACGGTTTTAACTTTTATGACCGTAATTCCGGTTTATGTTTTGGTTAATATTTATGATGTGGGTTATATGGATATTTACTTTTATATCTGTTTTATTGCCATGTTGTTTTTTCTGATTTATTTATGGAAATCAAACTCTAAGGAACAATATTTACTGCTTCATAATGTTTTAAAATTCCTGATTGTTTCGGGTGTTTTTTGCATCGTTTTGATTAATCCTAGTGTTTTGTGGCATGGGAAGAATCTAATTTCCCGGTTTTAAATAATTATACCACAGAGATTCACAGAGGTTTCTTATTTAAAAAACTTTGTGTAACTCCGCGTTAACTTTGTGAATCTCCGTGAAATAATATTCTTCAAAATATTTAAAAAAAGCCAATTGTGCTGCTTCTATAACTTCAATTAAAAATAGCTATTAATCTAAGAACAATGAACTTAGGATTATTTAGCAAGAATAAACTATCTTTGCACAAATTACAGAATTTATGAACAATAAGGAAGGCAATAATAAAAGAGGCGGATCGAGACCAAATAGCTCAAGATCAAACTCTAGCAAGCCAAAACCTCCTATGGCGAAACGTGCGCAAGGGCCGAAAAAAGTGAAACCTGCTGTTAAGGCTGCTGAAGAAGAAAAGGCAGAAAAAATTAAAAAACAGAATCAGGCTCCGAAAAGACAAAAAGCATCTGACGAAATTCGTTTGAACAAATACATCTCAAATTCAGGTGTTTGTTCACGTCGTGATGCCGATATATATATTCAGTCCGGAAACGTTAAAGTAAATGGCGTTCCGGTTACTGAAATGGGTTATTTAGTAAAATTAAACGATGTTGTAAATTTTGACGGCGTTACTTTGACTCCTGAAAAGAAAGAATACATCTTGTTGAACAAACCTAAAAACTTTACAACCGCTCTTGATGAAGGTCAGGAATATCGTAACGTTCTGGAACTTGTTCGTGGTTCTACTACGGCAAAAATTGCTCCGATTGGAAGAATGGACAAGAACACAACTGGTTTATTATTATTTACGAACGATACTGATATGATTCGTAAATTTACTTTACCGAGCCAGAAATCGTCTAAAATTTACCAGGTTTCTTTAGACAAAAATTTAAAATTTGAAGATTTAGAAAAAATCAGCAAAGGTTTAGTTCTTGACGGACATCGTGTGTTTGTTGAAGAGGTTAGTTATATTGATAATGAACCTAAAAGTGAAATTGGTTTAAAACTGCGTTCATCAAATGTAAAAGTGGTTCGTGCTATTTTCGAAAACTTTGACTATGATGTTTTACGTATCGATCGTGTATCATTTGCTGGCTTAACCAAAAAGAATTTACCAAGAGGTAACTGGCGTTTTTTGACCGAGCAAGAAATTATAAATTTGAAGAACGTCTAAGAAACGCTTCAAATTAGGCAATATAAATCCTGTTTTACATTTGTAAAATGGGATTTTTTTATTTTAGAAATATAAGTATATGGAGATTCTAGAAAAAGTTATGTCCAAAAAGTGTGAAAACAGATCTTCCCATTGCCTGGTTTTTTTCTTCAACAGTTTCGTGGCAAGAGAATCCAAGTATGATTTTTATTCCCGGCTGAATACTGTTTAAAATATCACGTTTTTGATCTTCTAACAATAATTTCAGGTTTTTAATTAACTGAGAATTGTTTTTAAGATAAGAAACAACTAGTAGTGCTGAAAAATTAAGGATTTCGCGTGCTGTTTCACTTTTAATTCCTACTTCATTTGAGATCATTTCAGAAATTCTTCCTTTTTTATTGCTGAAAATTTCTTTAAGTAACTCGTTTCCTTCGATTCTGTAACAATCATCTACTGATAAAATTCTTCCTGAAGTAAAGTCAACTTCTCCGTAAAATGTTGAATTATCTTCTATTAGTGTGACTATGTTTTTATAAAAACCCGACTCCTCGGCTTTATTGTATAATCCCATTAGAACGGTTCCGATTGAAACATCAATTCCTTTTATTAACAGGGCATCATTTTCGAAATAAAACTTATTTAATTTAGAAACAACATTAGAAGAAATAAAACGTCTAAGTTCGATTTGTAGGTTAGGAGTCATATGTTTAGTTTTAAAATTATTTAAATCCATTCAAAATAATCGACTAAGTGGGGCTTTTCATCGTTTATCGTGATAAAAATATAAAATATTTTAACATTTCCAAAAATTAAGTTAAAAACAAGAAATGTTTTTTTAACGCTTTTTTTGTCTGAATTCTAAAAGTCTCAATGAACATAACCCTTTCGTAATCAAAAAGAAATAAAAAATATAAATTAAAAAAAAGTTATTTTTTAAAAAATATTAAAAATATAGGAAAAATATTAACATAAATTTGATGATTAAAACAATAAAAATCTGTTTTGCCAAACTATATTTAAAAAAATGCCAAGAAAAATAATACAAAACAGGAAATTAATGAAGCTTGAGGCCAAAAAACCCAGCAACGAACCTGTGGCCGCTTTTATTGCACGACCGTGATTTTTAGAATCGTATATCATTTCTCCAACAAAAGCGCCAACAAAAGGTCCAATTATAACTCCAAATGGTATAGGAGCAATGATTCCAACAATTAATCCAATATTTGTTCCCCAGACTCCATATGAACTTCCTCCGAATTTTTTTGTGCCGCGCGCAGGAATAACATAATCTAAAATTGTAATGATTATTGTAATTAAAAGTGTTATTCCTAATATCCAATAATTATTTTCGACAGCTTTTGTAAGGTACAATAATAATAAACCAACCCAACAGCTGGAAAGTCCAGGTAAAAAAGGTAGAAAACTGCCAAAAATACCAACAATTACGCATACAAAACCGAGTATTAACAATAGTAAATCCATTTATTTTTTTGTAAATTTGCCTGTAAACCGTCAGAAAAATTAGACAATGTACAGTATTTTTTTAAAATTATTTTTTATGTGCACTTTGATCTCTATGATCAGTAATAATGTAAATGCACAAAGCAAAAAACTGTCTGTTGATGATCAATTACTTCAGGACAGTATATATAAAAGTAATAAGAAAAAGGTTCTAAATTTCTCTATGAAGGAATTTGATGCACTTTTTTTTGAATATTTTTCCCGTAAAAACAATCCCGACTTAGTTTTAAGTAAAACAGAATTCTATACTTATACTGTTCAAATTGCTACTTTTTCTGATCGGTTGGCAAAGTTGTATCCTGACCAAAAAGAAGTTGCAGAACAAAATAAAGAAAAATGGCTTTCTGAAAGCTATGAAGAATATCTGGATTATAAAGCTAACCAAAAAAAATAATCCGTATTTTTATAAATATAATTAGTTCAATACAATATCATAATCTTGAAGCAGTTCCCATTTTTTATAATCCTACTATTTATTAGTTCTTGTCAATACTTTGAGAAGCAAATTCCGTCTGAAAAAGAATTACTTCAAAAAGAACTAAAATCTATCAATTGGAAAGAAGTTGACGAATTTCCGTCAGTTGTTGATTGTGAAAAAATAGGCGACAAAAAATTGCGCCAACAATGCTTTTTTGAAGTTATGGCACAGCTTATTCAGGAAAAATTAGATATTGATACGCTTTCCATTCTATATCCTGAACTTGACACAATTGAGGTGAAAGTAACTATATTTCCTAATTCTTCAATGAAATTTGAACCTCAGTTTTCTAAAGATTCGGTAGCATATGATACCATTAAAATTGATAGTATTTTACAGGCTCGTTTAGTTGATTTTCCAAAAGTAAATCCTGCTATAAAACGCGGAGTTCCGGTAAAAACACAATTAATTTTACCTATAATTATTAAGGCGAAAGAAGAAAAAAAATAGTTTTTATTGCACAAACCGTCGATCTTTCCATTCGTAAGAACCAAAGAAACTATACAAAGCTACGCACGTGCTGAAAAAAGGGTAGAATAAACTACTCAAAAATAAATAGCGTAATCTTGTATTTGTTAATAACTGGTTTGTCAGGTAAAGCAAAACAAAGTCTATAATAAATTTAGGCAAAACAAATAAAACGAAAAGCTGCCAGGACCAGATTCCGAAAAGCAAGAATACGAATCCAATAATAAAACTTAGATTTCCAAAGAAAACGATGAACCCTAAAGATTTCCCGAAAGTACTTTGATAGGAACTTGTTTTTGCTGCCCAGCGCACTCTTTGATGAAACAGGGATTTCCAGTTTTCAGTTGGGTTGGTTAAAACAATGGGTTCTTTAGCTTTTAAATAATGAACTTCATCTGGAAATAAATCTGCGGCCTTCTGCAGTAAAAAAACATCATCGCCACTTGCAATTTTATTATTTCCACTAAATCCGTTCAGTTTTTCGAACAATGATTTTGTGTAAGCAAGATTGGCTCCGTTACACATAAATGCTTTTTTTATTCCGAAACTTCCAATTGTGGCTCCTTGTAAACTGGTTAAATCCAATTGCTGAAAATGATGCAGAAATGAATTTTCACATTGATAAGAAACCGCTCCCGCCAACATGGAAACATTGTTTTCCTGAATGTAATTATCAAACGTTAAAAGCCAATGTGGAGGCACAATACAATCGGCATCGGTCGTAATAACCCAATTGGTTTTTACGTGTTGCATGGCCGTTGAAATGGCATCTTTTTTAGGTGAATTTGAAACACGAACATTATCAATTACAGAAACTTGGAATTTGGAATTTAATATTTGGAATTTCTCTTTAGAACTATCATCTACCAAAATCACTTCAAATAAATCAGTTGGATAATTGAGTTTTGTGAAGCTCTCTAAAAGTTTCGGCAGATTTTCTTCTTCATTCCTAAATGGAACTATAATTGTAAAACTAGTTTTCGGTTTAAAATCTGTTTTCTGATATTTTTTTATTCGTGTAAAACCATAAATAAGCAAAGAAATGCTAAAAACATAAACGGTTAATATGATGAATAAAACAAGACTCATTCTACTCTTTTAGTTTTGAAATTCAACACATAATAACTTCCTAAAACAACGGGCAAAACCACGTTTAAGAACCACATCAACGTACTTATAAAAACGACAATCCATTCGTTTACATGTAAAATTCCGAAGAAATAAACCGCGACGCTCCCTTTTACAGCAAAGTCTAAAAATTGAAAAGTAGGCAATGATGAAGCCAGAAAATAAACAACGGCAATGGTTGCAATCAAAGTAAAATAAGGCAAATCTACATCAAAAGCCAAAAACAAAAAATAATATTGATGCGAGAAAACCAAATAACGCAATATGCCTAAAAAGATATTTTTTTGGTGGATTGGTTTTGGGATTTCATTGATTTTATGAATCAGTTTTTCAATGGAATATCCTTTGATTTTAATCTTTTTAAAGAGTACAGAAAATAAAATAAAGAAAAAAGATATTGCGATTATTCCCAAAACCCATTTCCAATATCCGAGAAATAACAAGCCAATTGTTCCAAATAAAACCGTTAAAATCATCTGGATTCCGTTGCAGATTAAGTTCAGAAAAACTACCTTTTTTGCTTCTGACTTTGGGTAATACAATGCTTTTCCGGCGTACTCTCCTACTCCGTTTGGCGTAAAAATTCCGGCTGTAAGGGCAGCCAGAACTTGTTTTGTTGCTTCGCCTAATGAAATTTCATGAATTACTTTGGCCAGATTCTGCCATTTTAAAATTTCAAAATATCGATTTAAAACACTCAAAAGCAATATAAATCCAATTCCTAAAACCGACTGATTTTTACGAAACAACGTAATGAATTTTTGCCAGTCGAGTTTGTCGTTATTCGCCAACTGATTATAAATAAAGTAAAATGCGCCACCTACGATCAAAAGTTTGACTAGAAGAACAAGGAATTGCTTAGCTTTGTGAGGAATTGAAATCATGCTGCAAAGTAAAGGAAACTATTGCGAAAAAGCTATTTCACAAAGATTCGCAAAGCAGCCGCAAAGTTACACAGAGAGATTAAAAACAAACTTTGTGAATCTCTGTGCTTACTCGGTGAAACTTTGTGTAACTCGTAACAAAAAATGACAAAAGAACGCATCATATTAGGCATCGACCCGGGAACTACGATCATGGGTTTTGGACTGATTAAGGTAATCAATAAAAAAATGGAGTTTTTGCAGCTTAATGAGTTGCAATTGTCCAAATACGATAATCATTACCAAAAATTAAAAATCATTTTTGAGCGCACCATCGAATTAATCGAAACGCATCATCCGGATGAAATTGCGATTGAAGCGCCTTTCTTTGGTAAAAACGTACAATCGATGTTAAAGTTGGGGCGCGCACAAGGCGTGGCAATGGCAGCGGGACTTTCGAGAGACATTCCGATTACGGAATATGAACCTAAAAAAATAAAAATGGCAATTACCGGAAACGGAAACGCCAGTAAGGAACAAGTTGCCAAAATGTTGCAACAACTTTTAGGTTTGAAAGAATTACCCAAAAACCTCGATTCAACAGATGGTTTGGCGGCAGCGGTTTGTCATTTTTTTAATTCAGGAAAAATTGTTGCAGGGAAAAGTTATTCGGGTTGGGATGCTTTTGTGAAACAGAATGAGGACAAAATTCGTAAATGAGAAAATGTGGCAATTAGAAAATTAGATAATTCTTAAATTGAGAATAACTAATTGTATAATTTAAACATTCAACATTACATTATCTCATTATCAAATTGACTAATTATCTAATTAAAAATGTCAGGTATCTACATCCATATTCCTTTTTGCAAACAGGCTTGCCATTATTGCGATTTTCATTTTTCAACTTCGATGAAGAAGAAAGACGAAATGGTTTTGGCTTTAGCCAAGGAAATTTCTATTCGTAAAAATGAGTTTTCGGATGAAGTTGTAGAAACCATTTACTTTGGCGGTGGAACGCCATCTGTTTTGAGTAATGACGAAATCAACTTTTTAATTGCTGAAGTTTACAAAAACTATAATGTTGTCGAAAATCCCGAAATTACACTTGAAGCGAATCCGGATGATTTGTATTCAGAACGAATTTTAGAATTATCAAAAAGTCCGATAAATCGCTTGAGTATTGGAATTCAGTCTTTTTATGAAGATGACTTGAAGATGATGAACCGCGCGCATAATTCGGCGGAAGCCATAAATTGTTTGAAAGAAGCCATTAAATATTTTGATAATATTTCGCTTGATTTAATTTACGGAATTCCCGAAATGAGTGACGAAATGTGGAAACAGAATATTGAAACGGCTTTGAGTTTTGGTATTCCGCATATTTCGAGTTATGCTTTGACGGTTGAACCGAAAACGGCTTTAAGAAAACTAATTGACACCGGAAAAATTGCTGAACCCCAAGACGAAGTAGCTTCAAATCACTTTATGATTTTGGTCGAAACACTTCAAAAAAACGGTTTTATCCACTACGAATTATCAAATTTTGGAAAAGAAAATTACTTCTCCAAAAACAATTCGGCGTATTGGCTGGGCAAAAAATATATCGGTATTGGCCCTTCGGCACATAGTTACGACGGTGAAAAAAGAGGCTGGAATATTGCCAATAATTCACTTTACCTAAAATCAATTCAGGAAAATATTTTACCAATTGAAACCGAAATTCTATCGAAATCTGATCGTTATAATGAATATATTATGACCGGATTACGCACTATTTGGGGTGTTTCTTTACACCGAATCGAACAGGAATTTGGTTTGGAATATCTGAATTATCTAAAAAAACAAGTTCAGAAATTCTTAAATGATGACTTGGTTTTCATCGAAAGTAACATTCTAAAACCAACCGCAAAAGGAAAATTTTTAACAGATGGAATTGCAAGTGATCTCTTTTACTTAAATTTGGAATGAGAGCTTAACCGCAAGGTTCGCTAAGATTTACGCAAAGTTTTTGAAGTAAGAATAATCTTATTTTTTGTATTTAATTGTATTTTTGCTTATTAAATTATACAATTATATTTATGACAGAGAATGAATTATCAAGAGTTGTCTTTGAATGTGCTTTAAAAGTTCATCAAACTTTGGGTCCGGGACTTTTAGAAAGTGCTTATGAAGAATGTCTTTTTTATGAATTAAAGAAACTTAATTTGATAATTGAAAAGCAAAAACCTTTACCTTTAATTTATGAAGAAGTTAAATTAGAAATTGGTTATCGATTAGATATCATTGTTGAAAATAAATTAATTTTGGAAATAAAATCTGTTGATGCCTTGAATGAAATTCATTTTGCTCAACTTCTAACATATCTAAAATTAACAAATTGTAGATTAGGATTATTAATTAATTTCAATGTTAATTTAATAAAAAATGGAATTAGAAGAGTAGTCAATAATCTATAATATAAACTTTGCGTACTTTGCGTAAACCTTAGCGAACCTTGCGGTTAAATAATATGTTAGCAAAAATCAATAACTTTCAAATCGACCTATCAAAACCAATTGATATTTCAATCCCATTAACCAATACAGACGAAAACCCAATTGCCTGGTATATTGAAAAACCGGTTATTGAACCTGTTGTTTTTGGAGATTGGATTGGAAAAGTTTCTGAAGGAAAATCATCAACTAATTTCAATAATATTTTCTTCAATCCGCATGGGCATGGCACGCATACGGAATGTCTGGGGCATATTACGAATGATTTTTATAGTATTAACCAATCTTTAAAACAATTTTTCTTTTTTGCAAAACTGATTACGATTGAACCTGAAAAAATTGGAGAAGACTTGATAATTACTAAAAGTCAAGTTGAGAAAGCAATGAGCACTTCGACTCCGCTCAGTGAGACAAACGAGGCTTTAATAATTCGAACGCTTCCAAACCAAAAGAATAAAAAGTCAAGAAAATATTCGAATACAAATCCGCCGTATTTGTCTGAAGAAGCAGCGATTTTCATCCGCGAAAGCGAAATTCAGCATTTATTAATCGATTTGCCAAGTGTGGACAAAGAACATGACGAAGGGAAATTATTGGCGCACAAAGCATTTTGGAACGTAAAAGACACACACAACTTAAATAATGACGCACGTTTTGAAGCCACGATTACAGAAATGATTTTTGTGCCGAATGAAATTGAAGACGGAGATTATCTTTTAAATCTTCAAATCGCTTCTTTCGAAAATGATGCAAGTCCGAGTAAACCTGTTTTGTATTCGATTGCAAACTTTTGATAAATCGCTGATAATTAATTTTAAATTAGTAGCTTTATAATTACTAATGCTTAATTAGCTGCATTGAAAACGGCCACGAAACAAAGTTTAAATCGAATGAACCAGAATACCATTTTTACATGCGTATTTCTGCTTTTTGTTTTCAGCCCTGCAAAATTATTTAGCCAGAATAAATCAGAAAAAGATACCGTCAATTTTATTTATTATCCGGATAAAATAATGGTTCGCACAAATTTAAGTACTCAAAATGATACTTATTTACTGACCAATAAAAATGGTCCAAATCTGGATCTGGAAACCAATAATAGTTACAAACTTTTTTTAAGTATCGATTATAAATTTATTGGCTTCAGTTATGGTTTTTATCCGAAGTTTTTTGGCGGAAATAAAGATGAAGATTTAAAAGGAAAATCATCTTTTTCTGACTATAACTTCCGTTTCTTTTTAGGAAGATGGCTTCAAACGGCTTCATTTAGTAAAACGAGAGGCTATTATGTCGCCAATATGTCTGAATTTGATCCAAATTGGGTGGAAGGAAAAGATCCTTATCTTAAGTTTCCCGATTTTAAAACGGTGCAATACGAAATGTCGACATCGTATCTTTTTAATCCAAAATTCTCTCTTAAAAGTATCACTTCGTTCACCGAATGGCAAAAAAAGAGCGCCGGAAGTTTTATTCCCTCGCTGATTTATAGTTATAACAGAATTCTTTCGAAATTCGACGATCTTAATGGGAAACAAAAAGAATTCGATATTAGATTAGCTGCGGGATATTATTACAACTTTATTATTCATAAAAACTTTTATATTGCTCCACATTTGTCGCCTTCAATTGGTTTGAAATTTTTACATGATAAAAGTGTTGATTCAGGAGTTGAAACTATTGAAAAGAATACATACTTTACCCGAAACATTGAAGGCGGCATTAAAATAGGTTATAATAGTGATCGCATACTTTGTGGCGCAAGTTTAAACTTCGACGACAGTTCGTATAATGAGGATAAAACAACGGTAATTACAAATGGTAAAGTCTACGGATTATTGTATTTTGGCTACCGTTTTGATGCACCTGAATTTATTAGTAAACCGATTGAAAAGATCGACGAAAAAATTAAAATGTAATAAAAATAGACGCTAAGGTTCTAAGATACTAAGAAGCTAAGTTTTCTTAGCACATCAGAACTTAATTATAGACTAATGAAATGCAAAAATTACCATGAAGCAAATTACCGTTTCGACCGATAAAACCAAACTTAATGTTCCGTTTATCCAGAACTTTTTAAAAGATATTTATTGGGCTGCAGGCCGAACTATTGATGAAGTCCAAACCACAATTGATGCTTCGGTTTGTTTTGGGATTTATTTAGATGACAATCAAATTGGTTTTGCACGTGTCATTACAGATTATGTGGTATTTGGTTACGTAATGGATGTTTTTATAACAGAAGAGCATCGCGGTAAAGGTTATTCTTCTGTTTTAATTGAAAATATGATGAACGAAGCGCTTTTAAAAGACCTTAAAATTTGGCGTTTGGCAACAACTGATGCTCATTTTTTATACAAGAAATTCGGCTTTAAACCTTTAGAACATCCTGAAAAAATGATGGAAAAAAAACTATGAAAACAGTTATTAAATTAGAAGAAGTTGGTTTATTTATTCTCGGAATCTATTTATTTAGTCTCCTGAATTATCAATGGTGGTGGTTTTTAGTTTTGATTCTCGCGCCCGATTTTTCGATGCTGGGTTACGCTTTTAATAATAAAACCGGAGCTTTTATGTATAATATATTTCATCACAGAGGAATTGCTGTTTTAATTTATTTAACAGGCTGTTATCTAAAATTAGAATCACTGCAGCTTGTTGGTGTTATCTTATTTTCGCATTCGGCAATGGATCGAATGTTTGGTTATGGATTGAAATATGAACAAGGTTTTAAATACACTCATTTAGGTGAAATTGGTAAATAAACAGAACATGAATTTAGAAACTTTTTACGAATATTGCCTTTCGAAAAAAGGCACAACGGAACATTTTCCGTTTGATGAAGATACTTTGGTTTTTAAAGTTGGCGGAAAAATATTTGCTTTGTCTTCCTTATCACAATGGGAGAAAAACGAGCAGGCAGTCAATTTAAAATGTGATCCTGAACGCGCTCAGGAATTGCGGGCGGAATATGACGAGATAAAACCGGGTTTTCATATGAGCAAGGTGCATTGGAATACAATTGCTTTAAACGGAAATTTACCAACAGCTTTTGTAAAAGAACTTATTGATCATTCGTATGAATTGGTTTTCAAAAGTTTGACGAAGAAAATTCAGAATGAAGTTATTGAATTAGAAAATTAGGCATTACATTTGCAGCGTAAGACAACAAAAATTAGCAATTTATCACCCCATGAAAGAACAATTTAAAAAATTTCTAAACGAAGAACAAGATCCAAAAGCGATTGAAAAAATCACTTCAAAACTCAATGATTTATTGATGAAAGGTGAAGAAATTGGATATATTGCGGTTCAAAAAAAACCGGCAATTACTGTTTTTCCTGATAGTATTGTATTAACAAACAAACGAATTATCATTTGTCAACCTAAAAATCTGGGTCTTTCAATGGATTTTACAGATTATACCTGGGATAATGTCGCGGCGGCTTTTGTAAAAGAAAATATTTTGGGTTCTGAATTCTCATTTAACACGAATACAGACTTGTCGATTTCAATTGATTATATTCCGAAAATTCAGGCCAGAAAAATATATACTTACGCAAAAGAACAATTGGATTTACTTAAAAATCCTGTTGTTATCTCTGCTCCAACAATAGAAGCTGCTCAACCTGAACCTGTAGCAGAACCGGAAATTGAAGACACAATTGAAGAAATAGAAACGGAAGAAGTAACTAATTATGCCGAAATTATGCCGGCAACAACACCTTCTTACACGGAAACTTACGAACCAATTCAGCCTCAGGCACCAACCGGAGATCGTAAATTAAGTGAATTATCAAAAGAAGAACTTTTTGATAAATTACAAAACTATAAAAAACTATTGGACAACGGATTAATCATGCAAGGTGAATATGATGCGTTCAAAAAAGAGATATTGAGCTATATGTAAAATTTTCTAACCGCAAAGTTAGCAAGGATTTTACGCAAAGTACACGAAGAAAAGCATAAAAAAACCATCAGTCAAACTGATGGTTTTTGCTTTTATAATACTTTGCGAGCCTTGCGTAAAATCCTTGCGAACTTTGCGGTTAAACTAAAACGTCGCTTTTTGTTTTTCTACAAAATTATGCGCTTGTAATTCTAATAATTCGGTTGCTTTTTTACGTTGCAGATCGTAGAGATTTTTATCTCCGGCAATATCAGCATATACTCTGTCGTGCATTTCGGCGCTGGTTTTTACCAACAATTCACGCTGGTATTTATTTTGTGCCAAAGTAGCTTTCATTGCCGTTTCGGCTTCTTCTTGTTTAAAATCAAATTCGCCTTTTGGAGCCAGTAATTTGGCTATAATCGGAGAAGTTTCAATTGCCAAAAACAATAGCATAATAAAAAATGACGGCAGCCACGGCAATTTATTCAACGCATTAATACGCGCCATTAAACCATCAAAACCTTCAATGATTGGCTGTGTCTGCGATACTTTTTTATCTAAATCAGCCTGCAATTGTTTGCCTGTTTTTTCTTTTTCGGCAATTTTAGCTTCGTTTGTTGTTTTTAAAGCTGCTAATTCTTTTAAAGATGCGTCGTGCTTCTCACGTTTTTCCTTATAAACCGGACCTTTACCCAGTTTTTTTGTTCCTGTAGTTCCTTCGGCTTCGGTAATATAAGTTGAATAAAGCGCGTTTACTTCTTTCTCTTTCGTTAGAATATCAGCTTTTAAAAAAGCAATTTCAGCTTTATTTTTATCCAAATCAGATTTGAAATAATTGCCAACTTGTTTTTTATTGGCCAATTCCATTTCGTTTTTTTCTTTCAATAAAACGGTATTGATTTCTTTTTCGAAAATTTTAATCTCCAAAGGCTTAGAAATTACAATTGCAATAATAATCGCCAATATAATTCGGGGAGTCGCCTGTAGGAATTCATCCATAAAACGATCTCTTTTTTTAATTGTCGAAACAATAAACCGGTCTAAATTGAAGATTAACAAACTCCATACAAACCCAAAAATTAAAGCCGGATAAAGAGAGTCAAAAACAGTAAAAAGTGCATAGGCACTGGCCAGAAAAGCCATAACTGCGGTAAAAAAAACAGTGGCGCCAATACCAACATATTTGGTTTGTTCGCCTTCTGAACAGCCTTCGAGTACATCTCTGTCGGCTCCCGAACAAAGGATAAAAAATTGTTTTAACATGATTGATGATTTTTGATTGATTGATAAGGCAAATTTAACGCCAAAAATTTAATTCTCATGTAAATAGTTGATTTGTTTTTAGTTGTAAATCAATTATTTGAAGTTTAGATGTTATTTAAAGATTAATAAGATTATATTTTGAAGGATTAATCATAACATTATATTAATTTTTTCCAATGGTTTTAGTAATACTAAGGTTCTAGTTTCGCAGCAAAACAAACCAAACACAATGAAAAATTTTTATTTAGTAGTAACATTCTTTTTATTAACCTTATCAGGTTATGCTCAAAAGGCCATAATATCCGGAAAGGTATTAGATGCCGATGACAAATTACCTTTGCCGGGAGCCATGATTCAAATTGTTGGTGACAACAAATACACGGTTTCAGATTACAATGGCCGATTTGAATTGCTTAATATCAATATTGGAACATATCAAGTTACGGTAAAATATATTGGATATACGCCAATAACACACGAAATTACTGTAGAACAAGGCAAAAATAACGTTCTTGATTTTGCGCTTAAAACTTCAGGAACTGAGTTGAATGAAGTTGTTGTTGGAGACATTTTAAAAGGTCAGGCCAAAGCATTAAATCAACAAAAAAACAGCAAAAACATTGGGAACGTAATTTCATCAGATCAGGTGGGTCGTTTTCCGGATGCCAATGTTGGTGACGCTTTAAAGCGTGTTCCGGGTATCACGATGCAAAACGATCAGGGTGAAGCGCGTAATATTATTATCAGAGGTTTGGCTCCGTCGTTGAACTCTGTGACTTTAAATGGAGACCGGATTCCATCTGCAGAAGGAGATAACAGAAACGTACAAATGGATTTGATTCCGTCTGATATGATTTCGACTATTGAAGTAAATAAAACACTAACTTCAGACATGGATGCCGATGCGATTGGAGGTTCTGTAAATTTAGTAACAAGAGCAACTCCAAACGGAGAAAGAATCTCGGCAACGCTTGCAGGAGGTTTTATGCCAATTCGCGAGCACGCCACTTATACAGCAGGTTTGGTTTACGGAAATCGTTTTTTCGATAATAAATTAGGAGCAGTTTTTAGCGGATCATACAATAATGTAAATTATGGTTCTGATGATGTGGAGAACGAATGGGTAAAAGACGATTTTGGAAATGAATTTGTTCAGGCTTCTGAAATTAGAAAATATGATGTTCAGCGTATTCGCCGCAGTGGTTCTGTGGCTTTGGATTATAAATTTGACGAAAACAATACCATTTTTGCCAATGCTATTTATAACTGGAGAGACGACAGAGAAAACCGTTTTAGAACCACTTATGATGATATTGAAGCCATTTATGACGGTGAAACTATTACTGGTTTTGAAGGTCGTGTAAAACGCCAGACAAAAGGCGGAGTTGACAGCAGCAGAAACAAAAACAGAAGATTAGAAGATCAAAGAGTTCAGAATTATTCTCTTCGCGGAGAACATTTAATTAACTCTAAACTGGATTTAGACTGGTCTGCAAACTACGCAAAAGCCAGAGAATATCGTCCGGGAGAGCGTTATATCGAATACCGTCAGACAGGTTTGGAAATGTCTCAGGATTTATCTGATTTGAGATTTCCTTTGGTTACAACAGTTGGAGAAGCGGTTGATCAATTTGAATTTGATTCGGTTACCGAAAACACAGATGAGACTAGCGAAAGTGAATTTGGTGCAAAAGTAAACATCCGTTTCCCTTTCTCGATTATTGCTGCAGAAAAAGGAAGAATCAGAACCGGACTTCGTTTGAGAATGAAGGAAAAAGAAAGAAATAACAACTTCTTTTCTTATGAGCCTGTAAACGACGGAATGGATTTATTATCTGAAATCCCAACCAGTGTTTATGATGGAAAAAACTTCAATCCGGGAAGTAAATATGTTCCGGGAACTTTTGCTTCGGCAAGTTTCTTAGGAAGCCTTGATTTGAATAATCCAGCATTATTTGATAAAGAAGCAGATCCGGCAGAATTTTTAGCAGTAAATTATAATGCTAAAGAAAATATTTATGCGGCTTATGTAAGATGGGATCAGGATTTTAATGATAAACTTTCGATGGTTTTAGGTTTCCGTGTAGAGAATACCCACATCGATTATACCGGAAACCGCGTTTTAGATGAGGAAGAATTAGAGAGCAAAATCAATACTACAAATGCTTACACAAATGTATTGCCAAGTATTTCATTTCAATATAATGCTACAAAAGATTTAGTTTTAAGAGCGGCTGCAACTACTGCTTTAGCAAGACCAAACTATTATGCTCTTGCACCTTACGTAAATAATATCGCTGCAGATAAGGAAATTACAGCAGGAAATCCGGATCTTGATGCAACGTACTCCTACAATTATGATTTCATGGCCGAGAATTATTTCAAATCTGTTGGATTAATTTCCGGAGGTGTTTTCTACAAAAGATTAAATGATTTCATCTACAATTACAGTGACAATCAATATACGGATGCAAAATTTGCTGCAGATTTTCCTAATCAGGCAAACCCGATTCCGGCTGGCGAAAACTGGTCATTTGTACAATCAAGAAATGGAGATACTGTTGATGTTTACGGATTTGAAGTTGCTTTTCAGCGTCAGTTAGATTTCTTGCCAGGGAAATTTTTAAAAGGTTTTGGTATTTATTTGAATTACACGTACACCAAATCAAAAGCAAAAGGAATTGCCGATGAAGATGGAAACGAAAGAAACGATATTAGTCTTCCGGGTACAACACCACACATGTTTAACGGATCATTGTCTTGGGAAAACAAACGTTTTTCTGCCAGAATTTCAACCAATTTCACTTCTGATTATTTAGATGAATTAGGTTCAGAGTCTTATAAAGACAGTTATTATGACAAACAATTTTTCTTAGATGCAAATGCTTCTTATAAAATTACGTCGCACCTTCGCATTTTTGCCGAAGCCAACAATTTAACCAACCAACCATTACGTTACTACCAAGGTGTAGAAGCGCATACTAAACAAGCAGAATTTTATCAGGCGAGATATAATTTCGGTTTGAAGTTTGACTTATAATAATCAATTTATAAAATTCTTAAATTAGACAGGACTTAGCGGTTCTGTCTAATTTTATTAATGAAAATCATAATGAAACATAAATCTATACTCGCTTTTTTACTTTTAAGCGCTTTATTAACAGCCTGTAAAGACGATAAATTAGCTCCTGTTGCCGCAAATGCTGTAAAACCAACAGCTGTTACCCAAGTGTTACCGCATGATACTGACGATCCATCCATCTGGATTCACCCAACAGACGCTTCAAAAAGCATAATTATAGGAACAGATAAAGATACAGACGGTGGTTTGTATGCCTTTGATTTGAATGGAAAAATTCTTAAAAAATCAATTCCTTTAAAAAGACCCAACAATGTTGATATCGCTTACGGTTTACTAATTGATGGAAAAAAAGTAGACGTTGCCGTGACAACAGAACGCGAAAGCAATACAATAAGAATTTTTAGTTTACCGGATTTAAACCCAATTGACAATGGCGGAATTGAAGTTTTTGAAGGCGAATCTTTGCGTGACCCGATGGGAATCGCTTTGTACACGCGCCCAAGCGACAAAAAGATTTTTGCCATTGTGGGAAGAAAATCAGGACCTTCAGGAAGTTATTTGTGGCAATATGAACTTTCTGGCGCCGGGAAATTTGCAACAGCAAAAGTGGTTAGAAAATTTGGCGCGTATAGCGGAAAAAAAGAAATCGAAGCCATTGCAATTGATAATGAATTGGGAACTGTTTTATATTGCGACGAACAATTCGGAATCAGAAAATACAAAGCTGATCCTGCTTTAAACGATAATAAAGAATTGGCTCTTTTTGGAAAAACTGGTTTTAAAGCAGACAACGAAGGAATCGCGATTTATAAAAAAACAGATTCTACAGGTTATATTTTAGTATCCGATCAACAAGCGAATACTTTTATGGTTTACCCGAGAGAAGGTGCAAAAGGAAATCCGAACGCATATCCTCTACTGGCAGAAATTCCAACTTCAACTATAGAATGCGATGGTGCCGATGTAACAAGCGTAAACTTAGGAGGGAAATACAAAAATGGACTTTTCGTAGCCATGAGCAACGGAATGACTTTCCATTATTATGCCTGGGATTTAATGCAAAAACGTATCGACGCGAAGAAATAGTTTTTTTGTTTCAAGTTTCAGGTTTCAAGTTCAAACTAAAACTTGAAACTTGAAACTTGAAACTTGAAAAAACAAAAAAGCTGTTCATCACTGAACAGCTTTTTCTAGTTTGAATTAGTAATCTTCCTTATTCTGTTTTAGGCGCACCCGCTAAAATTTCAGCGTTGGCAAACTCTTCAAATTTGGCAAAATTCGCTTTGAATTTCTGAGCCAATTCGATTGCTTTTTTATCGTATAACTCAGGATCTTCCCAAGTATTTCTCGGATTTAAAATTTCACTTGGTACATTCGGGCAAGATTGTGGTTTTGCAATTCCAAATACTTCATGATTTTTAAATTCAACGTTGTCTAATTCTCCGTTTAATGCAGCGGTAATCATGGCACGGGTATATTTTAGTTTCATACGCGTTCCCGTTCCGTATGCTCCGCCTGTCCAGCCAGTGTTGATCAACCAAACTTTTACATCGGCATCTTTCATTTTTTTAGTCAGCATTTCTGCATAACGAGTTGGGTGCAAAGGCATAAACGGCGCTCCAAAACATGCTGAAAAGTTAGGTTGTGGTTCTGTAACTCCCGCTTCGGTTCCGGCAACTTTTGCAGTATATCCTGAAATAAAATGGTAAGCCGCCTGACCTGGAGTCAATTTTGAAATTGGAGGCAAAATTCCGAATGAATCTGCTGTTAAGAAAAATATATTTTTAGGATTATGTCCAATAGATCCCGGTTGAATATTATCAATATGTGTTATTGGGTAACTTACACGTGTATTTTGAGTGATAGAAATATCATCATAATCAACTTCGTTTGTTCCTGCTTTAAAAACCACATTTTCTAAAAGCGCTCCTTTTTTGATCGCTCTAAAAATATCCGGTTCATTTTCTTCAGATAAGTTAATTACTTTTGCATAGCAACCACCTTCAAAATTGAAAACAGTATTTTCAGCCGTCCAGCCGTGTTCGTCGTCACCGATTAATTTACGATCAGGATCTGCAGATAAAGTTGTTTTTCCTGTTCCTGATAATCCGAAGAAAATCGCAGTATCTCCAGCTTCACCAACATTGGCGCTGCAGTGCATTGGTAATGTATTTTCGAAAACCGGTAAAATGAAGTTCAAAGCAGAAAAAATTCCTTTTTTCATTTCTCCTGTATAACCCGTTCCGCCAATTAAGGCTACTTTTTTAGTAAAATCTAAAATAGCAAAATTAGACTGACGTGTTCCGTCTATAGCAGGATCTGCCATAAAACTTGGTGCACAAATTACTGTCCATTCTGGTGTAAAGTTGGCTAATTCAGAATCTTCCGGTCTTAAAAACATATTGTAACAAAACAAATTAGACCAGGCCGTTTCTGTAACCACACGAACATTTAGCCTGTAATTTGGATCTGCACAAACGTATGCATCACGAACAAATACTTCTTTATTCGATAAAAACTGAGTTACCTTATTATATAATTTTTCAAAAGCTTCTGATGAAAACGGAATGTTTACATTTCCCCACCAAACTTTATCTTCTGTTATGCTGTCTCTTACGATAAAACGATCTTGTGGAGATCGCCCTGTAAATTCACCTGTATTAATTGCCAGTGCTCCTGTAGAGTTCTCAACACCTTGTCCTGATTGCACTGTAATTGCATGCAATTCGTCTGCAGATAATTGATAGTGAATCTTGGCATTTTCAATTCCTAATTCAGAAAGCGAAATCGATTGCGTG
>Ga0307413_10000004_pt1 | contig 68084 bp, 95 predicted proteins | sample DK1Ometagenome_3_FD_203714 | JGI IMG/M metagenome (GOLD analysis project Ga0307413, IMG submission 203714) | Maize rhizosphere microbial communities from greenhouse at UC Davis, California, United States - DK15-O-2 | ecosystem: Host-associated > Plants > Roots > Rhizosphere > Soil | place: USA... | reverse complement strand
GATGGCGGCATCGGCGCCGCGCAGGAAGGCCTCGCGGGCCTCGGCGTCGACGCCGCGCAGCGCCTGGTCCGCGCTCATGCCGGGCGGGCGGAACACGCAGGTGATCGCCTCGCCGAGGCGCACCGCCAGCTCCTTGGGGTCCAGCTCGACCAGCAGCGCCATCCGGGTCATGGCACGGCCTCCTGGCTGGCGCGGCCTCGGTCGATGATCGTCCGCAGGGCGTCCATCGCCGCCTTGCGCTGTTCCGTACGGCGCTCGAGGAGCGGCATGAACTCGCACCAGATCGGCCACCATTTTTCATTGCGATGCCAGTAGCCGAGCGCCCAGAGCACGATGTCGGCGGGATAGTGCGAGAGATCATCCAGCCAGACGTCGAGGATCATCTTCCAGTCGAATTCTTCGTCGTGCTTCTTGGCAACCGACAGGCGAAGCTTGCCGAGCAGGTACGCCAGATCCGAGCGGGCCATCGGTGCGCAGAGCCGCTGGTATTGAGCGAGCAGGCGTTCCGCCAGCTCAGCGGTCCCGGGCGGAACCTGGGCGGCGATCTCGTGCTCGATCGGGAAGCCGTCCCAGCCGGCGTCACCAACTGACGACCTTTCGCGCCATCGGCTGCTCCTGACGAGCAACTTCACTGGTCCAGGCCATGACGCCGGTCGGTCCACCCCTTCCTCGGTCAGCACCGCTTGGCCGGCGGCCAGGACCGGGACGCGCGGCAGACCCGCCGCGGTCTTCGACGGCACGGCAGACCCAGCTTTCCCAAGTAAGATCCCAATCGCATTTTCGAGCACGCTGCCCAGCGGCTGCAAGGAAGTAGCGTCGGAACTTGTCGGCTTCCCAGATGGTGTCGTCATGGCTCAAGCCTTTTCCTGAAGCGAACGCATATCCGTTGTCGTTGAGCTGCCAGTCATCCGGCAGTCGCGTGCCTTCGGTTCGGCGCTTGCGCTTCGGCGGCTTCTCGGGCGGCTTCTCGGGCTCGACCTCGAGCCTGATCTCAGGCTGAACCGGCGGCGCTGCCTGGGGTTGCGGCGACGCCGGCTTGTCCGGCGGCGCATCGGCAGCCATGGGGGGGGACGACGGGGGGGAATCTTCTACGTTCTTAGAGTCTTGATCTTCTTGTTCTATGCGCCCCTCTTGCGCCCCTGCCGCGCCCGTGCTTGCGCCCCTGGTCTCGTCCTCTGCGGGCGGCCAGATCAAAGAAGCCCAAGGTTCACAAATGGTTATCATGGTGCCGAGGGCCACGCCGCTTGCGCCCCCGTTTGCGCCCACCAGTATCGGCCCATCCTGGATCAGGCCTTCCTGCCTGAGCCGGGCCAGGTGGTTGCGCGTCTCCTTGTAGGACAGCTCGTTCAGCTCGGCGAACTCGCGCACCGAGAGCGCCAGCTGGCAGGTGCCAAGCTCGACCGAGCGGCTGCGCCAATTGACCTTGGCCGGGCGACGTGCCGCCCGCAGCACCAGCCGGTCGAACAGGCCGCGCCGGGTGGCGTTCTGCAGGGCGGGGTGATCCTCGAGCGCGCGCGGGGCACGCACCCAGCCTGAGCCGTTCTCGCCGGTCATGACGGCGCGCCCGCGTGCGGCGTGTCGTGCGGGCTGATCGGGAGAACTGCGGCCTGATTGTCAGTGGGAGTTTGGTTGTGGGGCTTGCATGCGCCCGCATTCGTCGCTACGTTCATAAGCGGCAATACCTTTCTAAGCGGCAATACCCAGTCGACCCCGAACGCAGTTGATCCCTGCTTCGGGGTCGACGGCTTTTTGAGGGGTGCGATCCGACCGCGTCACGCCAGCCGGTGTCGGCCCGCCAAGCCAACCGCCATTGACGTTAATCCTGCCCAACACCCCATGCAACACGCTTGGCGGGTCGCCGATGCTGATTCCGGCCGAGTCGCTTGGCAGGATAACTGCAAGCATAGTTGGGTGCTCCTAGGTCTCTTCTACGGCGAACAGACAGCGAGCATCGTCCGAACGACCGTCGGCCCGGGAGGTCGTGCCGGGCCGTGGGACCTATCTGCGGCCTATGGGACCCGCAAGAGAGCACAGCCGCCTTGGAGGTGTCCAGCCTCCCGTCGGCCTCCCGTCAGCGTCGGCGCCGGGGGGTCGGCGTGGCCTCGATCGGCACCGGCCGCCGCTTGCGCTCGACGCGGGTCAGGAGCTCCTGCACCCGCGGGTCCTGGTCCAGGCCGGGCCGGCCCCGGCGCGCCTGGAACTCCTGCACCTGCTGCCGCAGCTTGGCCTCGTCGAGCGCGGGCGGCGCCTTGGGCTCGGGCGCCTCGGCCGGCTTGGCAATCGCTGCGGCATTCGCCGCGGCAATCACCGCGCCATTCGCCACGGGCTCGGCTTTCGGCGTCGCGATAGTCGCCGGCCTGTCGGCCGCGCGCCTGGCGGCCTCGAGCCGGCGGGCCTTGGCCTCGTCGGCGAGCAAGCCGGCGCGGAACTGCTCGAGCGCCGCCCGGCGCTCCGCCTGCGCCTCAGCCAGCTTCACCGCCTGGTCCCGCAGCTGGGGCACCGGCGGCAGGAACGGCAGCTGGGTCAGGTAGGTGGACAGCGGCTCGGGCGGGGTCACCCCCGACCCGGGCGGGGGCGGCGGCACGGTCGCGGCCGCCACCTTGGCCGCCGTGGCCGCGCTCGGCGCCGCGCGCTCGGCCCCGGCCACCGTCACCGGCACCGGCACCGGCAGCGGCGCGCCATCGTCGGTCACCACCGCGCGGACCGTCGCCGCGGCCTGCCGCAGCCGCTCGCTCTTGGGCATCCCGCTGGCGAGCAGCGCGATGTAGTAGCCGGACGACCGCGGCGGCGGCCGGCGCGGCCGCTCGGGCTCGGCCGCCGCGCGCTGGGCGCGTCGCTCGAGGTGCTTCAGCCGACGCTCGCGCATCAGCGGCACCTCGACCGCCAGCAGCTCGCGGTCGCGCTGGATCTCCTCCTCGAGGAGGAAGTCGTCAACGCCGCCCGGCAGGGCGTCGTGGGCGAAGGACGGCTGGTCCATGGGGGTTGCTCGTTGCTCGCCTAGCCTGGGATTTGCGATAAATCCTCGCGCTTGGCCGACCGTTGTCAAGCGGTCGGGCAGGGCGACGCGCCTGCCGCAACGTTAGGATCGCTGCTGTGGCATCCAATCCTACGCGCGCGACGCGACCAGGAGGCTCGTGGCGGCCGCGGCGCCGCCGGTCGGCTGGGGCGGCGGTCCCATCCGCCGCGGCCAGGACAGGACCTGACGTCGGGCGGGCGAGGTCAGGTCCCGGGTCGGCGGCAGACGGTCCCAAGGTTCCATAATGCAGGTTCGCCGACTTCAATTCCGACGCGTCCAAGAACGCCAAAAGGCGCCGGGTGCTACCCGACGCCCTTCGGCATTAGCTGCGGCAAGAGCTCGCTGGCATACCGCGCCCCTCGACCGTGCCCGCAGGGTGGGCGCTTGGTCGCCGACTGTCAATCTCGATGCGTCCAAGGCTGGACGCGGTCCAGCTGCCAAGCTACACCGCCGGCTCGAGCTGCCTTTGGCACCCCGGGGCGCCGTGCTCCGGGGGCCATGACCATCCCAGACCGCCGCTCGCGGGAGGCAAGAAGATGCACCTAGCCATTCGCGCTTTCCCGGGGCACGACCCGGCGTTCCGAAGGATGTGCGCCCGGGTCGAGGTCGGGTTGACCCAGGAGCTTGCCGTGCTGCCCGGCTTCCGGCTGCACCTGGCGGCATGCTGCGTCGACAGGCTGTGCCTGAGCCTGATGGTGTTCGAGCGTCGGCCGCAGCTGGTCGCCGGGATCGATCTGGCGCGCGCGTGGAGCCGGGGGCGGCTGGAGGATCTGGTCGCCGAATCGCGGCCGACCGAGATGCTGCTCGGCGAGACGCTGTTCCTGCGCTCGCCGCCGCCCCCTCCTGGCTGCTAGGGAGAACCGGCGGTCAGCCGCCAGATCACGGCCAGCGACACGGCCCCCTGCAGCAGCCACAGGCGCCAGGCCAGCGTCTCGCATCGCCGTGCCCGCGCCACCGCCACCGCCCGCCTCACGACGCGGCCTCGCGCCGCCGCCGCGCCGCCTCCTCGAACAGCTCGTCGGTGAGCGCGTCCAGCTCCGGCTCGAGGCCGGTGGCCTCGGCCAGCTCTTCCAGGCAGGCCGGGATGGCGTGCGGGTCGACCATCTCCATGGCGACCGCGAACGCCAGCAGCGCGTCGCTGGCGACCTCGAACCGGTCGATGCTGTGCTCGCTCGACAGCAGCACCTGGTCCGCGGCGGCGGCGGCCAGATATTGCGCGGCCTCCGCCGGATCCCACCGCTGGTCGCGCACCAGCTTGGCCAGCGTCACCTCGGCGTGCCGCGCGTCGGCGGCGCCCCGCTCGAACGCCGCGTGGATCCGGTCGGCCAGCGAGCCGTCGTCGTCGTCGTCCATGCCTGTCAGCCCTCCTGGCGCTCGATCCCGGCGACGTCGTCGCGCGCGCCCGGCTGCGCCCTGACGATCTCGTCGAGCTTGAGCTGCACCGCCCGGGTGTCGCGGTCGCCCTCGTGCTGAATCAAGAAAACCATCAAGAACGTGCAAATTGTGGTCACCGAGTTCAGGATAAGCGCATAGGTTGGGTCGGTCCAGGTCCACCACAACCCGCCGATCACCCATGCCACCACGAACCCGGCCGCCAGCACGAACGCCGTCGCCGACCCGGTCCAGCGCGCGGCGGCGGCGGCGAACCGGCTGAACCAGCGCCTCAGGCGCGGTCCTCCGCGCCTCACCGGCGGTCCCGCAGGCGCAGGCCGTCCTCGGCCAGCAGCTCCTCGAGCACGGCGACGGTGACCGGCCCAAGCCACGGCACGCGCAGCAGCTCGGCCGGGGTGTAGGCGCACAGCTGCTCGAGGCTGAGCAGGTCCATGCGCGCGAACGCCTTGCGCGCGCGGCCGAGGGCACCGGCGAGGCCGGGCAGACGGCGCTGGTGGCGCTCGAGCCACTCACCCAGCAGCATGGCGCGACCCGAAACGAACCTCGGTGGCAACCTGACGGTCCGTCATCAGCCGATGCCTGCCAGCGGCAGCAGCCGGATCAGCCAGATGATCAGCACCACCGCCAGCACGATGCCGGTCGCCTGCACCACCCAGCCGGGCAGGCCGAGGCCGCCCGCCACCAGCCGGACCACGGCGAAGATCGCGCCGGCGACCAGCAGCACGACGAGCAGCTCGACCAGGATGCGCTCCATCACGCGTTCCCTTCGCTGGGCCGCGTCGCCAGGTCGGCCTCGGCCGTCTCGCGGTTCTCGTCCGCCAGCTCCTCGATCAGGTCGCGGATGCGCGCGGCCAGGATGTTGACGTAGGGCATGTCCTCGGGCTGCCGGCTGGCGCCGATCACCTGCCAGCGCCCCGTGGTCACGTCCGGCGCCACGATCACCGCGCACGGCGCCTGGCCGGCGTTGGTGGCGTGGTCGAGCGCCGCGGCCAGGAACGGCGCGCTCGGCCCGCACACGCGCACCAGCTCGGCGAGCGCCGCCGGGTCGTGGTCGGCGAACGCCGCCTGCGCCAGACGCTGGAAGCCTGCGCTCGCGTCCGTGTCGTCCGCGTCTTCCGTGTCCCGATCGTCGGTCATGGCACCTCGCTGGTAGGCGTTGTCGCAGGCGAAGATGTCCCCTGCCGGCCCGGTCCCGGCCGGGGCACGCTGGCGCGCATAAAGCCTCCCTGATCCTTGCTCGCTCGGCCCGTCCGGCTCACCCTGGACGGGCCTCTTTTTCACGCCTTGACGGGGGCATCAGCCCGGCTCCGGCCAGCTTTCGGGTCCAGCCCCTGCCAGCGGGTCCGCGCCTGCCACACCCGCGCCAGGTGCGTGTCCTCGAGCATGAGCATCCATGCCACCATCCGCGCCAGATCGGTCGGTCCCGTCATCCGTCCCTCTCGTCGAGCAGCTCCCCCGGTCGGACTCCTAACGCAGACGCTAGGGCAAAGAAACCACGGACGCTTGGATTTCGCCTGCCAGCCTCCCATCCCTTGAGGGTGCTCTCGCTCACGCCGGACGCCGCCGCCAGCTCGGCCAGCGTCAGCCCGACCACGCGCCGACGGCGCCGGACCACCCGGCCCAGCGCCGCCAGCTGCGCCTGCAGCAGGCAGGTCACGCCGGCCCGGGCTCGTCAGGGCCCATGGCGGCCAGACCGGGCTCGCCGTCGTCGCTCGCGTGGTTCAGCACGACGCCGTCCTCGTCGACCTCGTTGTCGTCGATCGCCGCCAGGCGCTCATGCTCGAGCGTGTCGATCAGGGCCTCGGCGGCCTCGATCTCCTGCTTCAGCGCCTTGTGCCAGCCGTTCTTGACGTAGGGCAGCACCGCCTTGAGCGCGTCGACGTTGGCGACGGCGACCGCGCCGGCGTCGGTCGAGCGCTTCTTGGCCTTGCCGTAGGCCGTCAAGGCCTCGCTGGCGATCGAGCCGGTGTAGACCGCCCGGCCGTCGAGGCTGAGGATCTTGACGACGGTCTGCATGGGGGGCGGCTCCACGGTTGCCGGGGTTTGGGCCAGCGTCGAGGCCGGCGACGGCTCGGGCTTGACCTCGATGAGGGACGCGGGCCGGCTCGCGAGGACCGGCGACGGCTCGGGCTTCGTCTCGACCGGCGGCGCGTCCGGTTCGCTCTCGGCCCACGCCTGCCGCTCGCTGGCGGGGATGTCCGAGGTCTCGGTCTCGTCGAGGAGGCCGAGGCCGCAGATGGACAGCGTCACCCGGCGCTTGCCTTTGGTCACGGTTTTCAGGATGGCGTTCGCCCGCGCTTCCCCCTGGAGGTTCTGGATCGCCACGGCGCCGATGTCGGTGTCGACCCGGCCCTCCTTGTCCCGCGCCTCGACGGTGACCACGAACAGCCCGTTCTCGGTCTTCTGCTCGAGGATGCGGAGCGAGATGCCGTTGATCTTGCGCAGCTGGTCCGTCGCGTCCTTTCGCGCGTAGAGCACCACCCGGCCGTTGAGCTTGAGGTAGTCGAACGGGCGGGTGAGCGGGTTGAGCCCGAGCGAGGTGCAGGTCGACAGATAGTAGGCGTTGCGCTCGGCCGGGGTGAGCAGCGCCAGATCACCAACGGTGATCACGCGCTCCATGATCTCGTGGCCGTCGGGCGTGGCGATGACGTTCATGGTCTACTTCCTGATCTGGAGCGACGGGGCGCAGTTCCCGAGCATGGCGCCCGGCACGTGGCCGTGCTGCTTCAGCTCGGCGCCGATGGCCTTGCGGTTGGGCTCGAACAGCGGCAGCAGGGTGTGGGCGATGGCCTCGATCTCGGCGCCGGCCTCGGGCTGGTCGCAGGCCTGCAGCAAGGCGGCGGCACGCAGCAGGCCGTGGAACGCGGCCTCGACCTTGGGCGACGCCTGCCGGAGCCGCAGCGGCACCAGCTCCGCGTCGGTGATCACCACGCCGGGCGCGCCACCGGCGCTCGAGACGGTCGCCTCGGGCAAGGTCAGCTTGCGGATGCCGAGCACCTCGAGCGCGCCGAGCAAGGCGCCGCGCAGCCGCCCGGCCCGGTCCTCGCGCCGGCCGGCGCGGTCGCGGTAGCCGCGCGCGACCTCCTTCGCCGCCGCGGCGTGGGCCTCGGCCTCGACGATCTCGCGCACCACGCCGCGCGCCAGCTCGACGAACGTGGTCTCGCTCTCGAGCCCGCACTGGACGCCGTCGTCATCCTCGCCCCGCTCGCGCAGGGCTTGGACCAGACCGGTCGAGGCCAGGGCCTCGAGCCTGAGCGTGTGGTCCGACATCACGCCACCTCCGACAGGATCTGCAGCACCTCGACCTTGGCCGCGAGCTGCGCGCGCTCGACGATCTCGCGGATCTCGTTGACCAATTCGCAGCTGATCGGCCGCCCGGCGGCACGCTCGATCGTCTCCTGGTACAGGTTGGCCAGGGCCTCGGCGAAGATCAGCAGGGTCTGCTGATCGCTGTGGCTCAAGGGCAGGCCGACGAAGCGCGGCCGCAGCGCGGCCAAGTCAGAATGAGCGGTCAAGTTGATCTCCCTACGGCATGTCCGGTGCCGTGACGGGAATTTTAGGCAATCCATGACCCCTTTTCCAGCGCAAATCCCGAAAAGTCGTGGATTTGTCCCGTACGCCGGTAAGCGAGCGGACGGCGGCGCAGGAGGGCGTGCCGGCGTGCATCGGCGCCCGCGGGATCGCCCCAGCCGGTTTCGTTGCCAACGATCCAGCCAGCGATCTCGCGCGCTGGATTCCCCTGCTTGAAAGCAGGGGGGATCCTTACGGGGATAGGCTGATCGAGGAGCTGCGCCGCGCGCTCATCACGCCGTCCGGCCTGCCCCCAGGCTAGGCGATCTGGAGCCGCGCCAGGTAGACGATGCGGCCCAGGATCCGCACCGCGTCGACGGGCACGGTCACCGGCTCGTCGCCGTCATCCACGCTCAGCCGCCGCTCGCCCGGCCGCAGCGTCGTGCTGACCCGCACCACCCGCAGCTCGTGCGCCAGCTCGCACAGGTAGGGCGCCCGGTCCGTGCCGCCGGTCTGCGCGGTGTCGGCCACGACAAGGTCGCCGCGCTGCAGCGCCGCCACCTGCGGCTCCCCGGTCACCTGCCAGGCCAGCAGCCGCCCGGCGCGCGCCGCCGGCGCCAGCTGCGGCGGCAGCGCGATCACCGCGCTCCTCGCCGGCGCGTCCCCCGCCGCCGCCTTGCCGCCGGGCTCGAGCAGCCGCACGTGGAACACCTCGACGTCGCCGCCCGCGGTCGCGGCCTTGTCGGGCAACAGCGCCGCCGGCGAGACGTTCAGGCTTTCGGCGATCAGCATCAGCGTGCTGATCCGCGGGTTCAGCGACCGGCCCACCACGACGTCGCGAACCGCGCCCTCGGGCAGCCCGGCGCGCACCGCGACGTCGCGCAAGGTCACCCGCCGCTTCTCGGCGATCTCGACGATCCGCCGCCGCAGGACGTCCCACAGCCGCTCCTCGGCCAGCATGCGCTCGGTCAGCGCCGGCGCCCCGGTGCCGGCCGCAGCCGCCTCCTTGGCGTCCGCGCCAGGAGCCGGTCGCCTAGCGCGGTTGACATCCGCCGGTCCTGATGGTGTGTCGACCGGCGAGCACTCCAGGTCACGCCAAGCATGCGCCGCCGCCATAGCCATCGTCGCCCCTCCTCCGCCTCGCCGGCCTGCCCTGCCGTCCGTCCGCGACGCCGCCCGCGCGCCGCACCTCGAAGCCGATCCCTCGTCATCCCTCCTAACACAGGGCAAAAGCCGCTGGATAGTTCCCTGCAGGCAGGCCGCGAAAAGCCAGCAACGGCGCGGGTTGGCGGCGGTCCGGCCGCATGAATCCCATAGGCTTTCCAAAGCGGCGCGCGGTCGCCAGCAAGGCTAAATCCATCCCCGGGCTGGCGGCATCCCTGGCCGCGGCGCTGGCTCCGACCGCCCCGGCCAAGGGCCAGCTGGCGCCAGGCGGCGGTCGCCACCCGCGCCGGCTGACCCGCTACACCAGCCCGCTGAACGGTCCGCGGCTGTACCATAGCGCAGCCGAGGCGGCGCGCGCCGTCCGGCTCGACGAGCTCTACCGCCAGGGGCGCATCCGCCTGTGGCTGCCGCAGGTGCCGCTGTTCGTCGGCATCGACGAGGCCGGCAAGCCGGTGATGTACCTGGCCGACTTCCTGGTCGTGCTCGACAACGGCCTGGTGCGGCTCGAGGACGTCAAGAGCCGCAACGGGCTGAGCGACACCGAGCGCAGCCGGGCCAAGCGCGCCGCGGTCCGCGCCCGCTACCCGCACCTCGAGCTGGTGCTGGTGACACGACCTGAGGGTGATTAACCGCCCTCGTTAAAAAGCGTTTTGATTCGGTTTTGGCGCGCGTGGCAGTACCGCAGGGCATCCAGAACCAGGCTTCATCCATCTCTTCGTTGATCGATCCAGCCGGCCGGCGTAATGCGGTAGTCTCTGAAGAGATCAGGCTGCCGCTTGGCGACGCTGTAGCGCGTGCGGTGGCGGCGGCGGAGGAACTGAGCCCAAGGACGATGCCTGCCGACGATCCCGGCCATGCGGTGGCGTGATGCGCCGCGGGTGCCACGACTCCATCGCCCGCCAGAGCGGGCTCGACGCTTAGGCGTCAAACGGGCCGATGCCCGCGGATAACACCGATGTTGTTCGAGATTCCTCACAAGCCTGACGACATGCCGCTCGAGATCTGGACGGCGCTGCTGCGACGCGCGCAGAACGCCTGCGAGATCAAATGCGACCAGCCGTGCGACCGGCGGCTGGAGGTCGACCACCTGCACGCCCAGGCGCTGGGTGGCGAGACCAGCTTGGCCAACTGCCGGCTGGTGTGCGCGCGCTTCAACCGCGAGCGTGGCATGCAGCCCGACCCGAAATGGCGGCGGCCGACGTGGTTCGACGAGCGGCCTAACTTCGAGAACCTGCGCCGCATGCAGATGGCTTGCGGTCCCGACGCGGTCTTGAATTGCGCCGAGCTGTTCACGACCAAGCGCCGCGAGCTGCTGCGCTACGTCTCGCTGCTGGCGATGGTCACCGGCGCCGGCAAGACCCTGACGATGGTGGCGCTGCTGCTCGCGATCAACGAGGAGGTCAATCGGCAGATCGAGCACGCGCCCCGCGTGCGCAAGGTGCTCTGGTTCGTGCAGGAACGGGCCTTGGGCGACCAGCTCAAGCGCGAGCTGCTCAAGGAGATCGTGGATCTCGGGATCCACGCCTCGCCGCCGTCGGTGCAGATCTGCAACGAGACCGGCGACCTCGAGCGTGGGCCGATGCACCACGACTTCACCATCTCCTGCCCGCACGCGCTCTGGGAGCGCAAGGACCAGAAGCGCAGCGACGCCGAGATCGCCGAGACGCTGTCCAAGTGGGACGTCATCGTCTGGGACGAGTGCGATTTCGCCGCCGACCAGATCGGCCGCCTTGCCCGGCTGGCGCCGCACGCGCTCAAGTTCGGGCTCACCGCCACCCCGATCGACGGCAGCGGCGAGTTCCTGCGCCATTTCGCGCTCGCCGGCAAGGCGAGCTACCGGGCCGTCTTCGACCACGACCGTTGCCTATCCCTGCTCGTCGACTGGCAGGAAGCGCGCGATCACGGCTGGGTCATGGCCGTGCCGCACTCGGCCTATTGCACGCTTGACGCCGGCATCGAGGTCCATCGGGAGGGCCAGCACGGCGTCAAGTCCTCCCTGCCGGGTGGGCTCGCCGCCATCCGGCACGCGATCGTCCAGGCGTCGGAGATCGAGCGCGAGATGCGCAAGGCGATGCCGGAGCACTGGTATTCGCCGCATATCCTGATCCGCTGCGACAGCAAGGCCGAGGCCAAGCATCTCAAAGCTCAGGTCGACCGCGACCTCGAAGCCGGGATGTTCGACACGGTCGGCGAGGGCTGGCGCACCACGATCATCCATCAGGGCATGCGCGGCGTGCCGGCCGAGGAGTCGCGGCTGTTCCACGACCAGAAGGGCGTGGTGCATCCGTTCCTGCGCGCCAAGGATCACCGCGGTCGTTGCGATCGGCGCTCGTCACGCATTCTGTTCTGCGTCGACATGGGTCTGCGCGGGCTCAACAACTGGCCGACCCTGATCGTGGTCGACATCGCCCGCGGCAACAGCGTCAACGTGCAGGTGCAGATCCTCGGGCGGCCGATGCGGCTGCCGTTCTGGCTGCAGGACGCGGCGCGCGACAAGAAGCTGAGGGAGTTCGTGGCGATCCGGTACTTCTACCCGGATCACGGCGGCTCGCCCGGCGCCATGCAGCAGGCGTTCGACTTCGTGCTCGACATGGACGCGCGCTTCGAGAGCGCCGGCCTGATCGGCTGGGCCGACATTCTCGACGGCGAGGACACGGCGCTCTGGCACTTGCCACAGGCTACCGAGCAGCCGTTCACCCTCGGCGACCGGGTGCAGGTCGATGCCGAGCTGGGCCGGGTGATCGAGAGCGGCACGCCGATCGAAAAAATCGATTCCGAGGTGATCGAGGGCATCCTGTCCCGGCTGCCGCCGGTGCTGACGGAAGGGCGGCGGGAACGCGCCGAGGAGCACATCGAGCGCGTGCTGCACGACTCGAGGTACCGTGGCGAGCTGATCTCCGAAACGCCTCCGGCGGTCATCTGCCCGATCAGCCGTGAGGAGCCGAAGAAGCCGGGCGAGCACACGCAGGAGGAGCTGATCCGGTTCGCCACCGGCTCGCGCAAGTACGGCGAGGCCTCGATCCTGGCGGCTCTCACCGAAGGCCATCCGGTAACGCTGCGCCTCATCAGCCAAGTCATGCACGATGAAGAGATGCGCTACTACCGCCAGCCGATCCGTCTGTTCCGGCTGCACACCTGCAAAGGCGATCGCGGCATCGTCACCGGCATCGGCGACGTGCTGCACAAGGATCTCGATCATCGCCTGCAGCTGCCGTCGAGCGCAGGGAAGGAGGTGTTCAAGGCCGTCAGCGTGGCGGTGGGCATGGTGTTCGGCTGCCCTGACACCAGCAACGACGGCCCTCTCGACCAGCCCAGCTATCACCATGAGCTGACCCGGCCCCGGGTGCAGGGGCAGATCAAGGAGCTGGCGGCTCGACTGCTGATCCGCAGCGGCGTCATTCCCCATGCCGGCGCCGTCTACTTCGGGAGCCGGGCCGATGTCGCGTAAGGACGAGATCGGCCTCGAAGGCCAATCCGACCTGCTGCAGGCGGAACGACAGATCAGCTTGCGTTCGACTCGGTCGCGCGACGCCATCCGCGGCAAGGGTGCGATCCGGGGCGTCCGTCCCGAGCAGGAGGAGTTCCTGCTTGCCCAGCTGGTCGGGATCAGCGCCGCTCAAAACTGGATGTGGCCGGAGATCGTGCGCCTGCTGGAGGACGCGCAACGGCGGGATTGGTCGCGGCCGATGGTCGTGGTGCCGCCCGACGGTGACGCCAGAGGCCTCACCGTCCGCACCTTCGGCAGCTTCGAGGCCGTGTACGCCGAGCTGGTCGAGCCGTGGCTCGGGTCCTGGGCCGAGCTGCAGAAGACCTACGCCCGGTTCAAGAAGGGCGAGGTCACCCAGGAGCAGGGCGCGGAGGAGATCCAGCTCCGCGCCAAGGCGGGCAGGCCGAAGAAGGGTGAGGAATGCGCGGGATTACGCGCATTATCGAGGAGTGAGACCAAAGACCGTACCCTCGCCCGCCTGCGCCGTGACGACCCCGACCTCGCCACCCAGGTGGAACGCGGCGAGCTGACCGCCAACGCCGCCGCCGTCGCCAAGGGCTGGCGCAAGACGCCGACCCGCGTCGAGCGGATGCGCCGGGACTGGCACGCCGCGACCGAGGACGAGCGTGCCGCCTTCCTGGCCGAGATCGGCGCCGCGATCGTCGGCACCGCCCCGAGAGCCGCTTGATGCCCGGCCGCCACGACGTCGTCACCGTCAGCCATGACACCGTCACCGTTGACCATGACAGCCCGGCCCGTCGTGGCGGCCAACCCTCACCAGGAGACCGCCTCTGATGTCCGAACACGACGAGCCGCTCTTCGAGCACCTCGAGCCCCCCGCGCCGCCGATCAACGGCCACGACCCGGAGCCGCCGCCGGACATGGCCGACGCGTCCCATCGCCACGCGTGCGTGCTGATCCCGCCGCGGCGCATCTTCCAGCCCGGCGAGGCGCTGCCGTCGCACCTGACCCCGGCCGATATCGCCAGGGCCTGCCGCACCAGGCACGCCAACATCTGGCGCGCCTGCTGCTGGTACGGCAGCCTGCCCTACAGCAAGCAGGGCAGCCGGCTGCTGGTGCTGACCGCGGACGCCGTCGCCTTCATCCAGCAGGGCTGGCAGGCCAAGCGGCACCGCCGCACCGCGGCCGAGATCGCGGCCGATGCCGTCGCCGCGCTCGGCGCCGCGACCGCCGCCGAGCCCCAGGATCCCGTCGTGGTGCCGTTCCGTGCGCCGCCGCCGCTGCCGCCGCTGCCGCCCAGGCTCGCCGCCAGCAACGACGCCGTGCCCCGGCTGGTCGGCCGCGACCAGCTGATGGCCAGCCTCGACATGGCCGAGGACGAGGCGGACGCGTTCCTGGCCTCGGGCGAGCTGCCCGTGTTCCGCCTCGGCGAGCAGCGCAAGGTCGCCCTCGCCGACCTGATCGCCTGGATCGAGAGGTGCCGCGAGCGATGACCGAACCGAGGACCCGCCGCTGCCGCCCCTTCCGCGCCGAGGAAATCGCGATCATGTGCGCCATGGCCGAGCAGGGCCACGGCTGCCGGCGCATCGCCACCTTCCTCGGTCGGCCGCAGAACAGCGTGCAGAGCTGGCTCGCCCGCCACGGCCACCTCGAGGCCCGCGAGGTCAAGCGGCTGCTGGTGACCGAGCTGCTCGCCGCTGAGCCCGGCATCAGCAACCGCGAGGTCGCGCGCCGTCTCAGCACCAGCGCCTACCTGGTCGCCCGCGTCCGCGGCCGAACCTACTACCCGATCCTGCACGCCAGCCCGGTCGAGTGGCTCGAGCAGCCGCCCGGACGGATCGTGGCGCAGCGCGCCGCCCACGGGATCACCTCACCATGACCGCCACCGCCGCCGCCACCGCCGCCACCACGTCCGAATGCGTCGCCCGGGCCAGCTGCGCCGGCTGCAGCCGCGCCATCGTCGTTTCCGCCCCCGACTGCTACACCGTGCTCGAGGCGCTGATGCAGGAGCTCGAGGAGGCCGCCTGGTCCCTCGACCCCATCGGCCGCCGCGTCTGCCCGACCTGCGCCACCGGCGCCACCGTCGCGGCGCGCCGCCGGTGACCGGCCCGATCCTCGCGCGCGCCGTCGCCCTGGCCGAGGGGATCGACCGCAGCGCCACCCAGCTGGCCACGCTGGCGCACGATCAGAACTCCCTGTCGCAAGTCCTGGTGCTGGCGGCGCACGCCATCGACCGGCTCAAGGTCGAGACCGCCGCCCTGGCCGACGCCCTGGCCCAGCCGGTGCCGCCGCCGCCGGAGAATGGGCCGTGGGGGCGGGGGCGAGCGTCCGGGATGCCGTGGTGGTCAGGGATGGCGTGGCGCGGCAACGCCGCCTCGTGGCAGGCGTTCGTCGCCGGCCCGAGGAACGGCGTCGGCTGCGACCTGCTGCAGCTGTTCGGCCCGTCGAGCGAGCCGCTGGCGCATTCGTGGGACGCGCTGGCCGGCGGCGCCGGCGATTCGCCCGAGACCACGGACGGCGTGCTGACCTTCAGCAAGGGCTCCAAGCAGGGGCAGGTGCTCTGGGGCGACCCGGCCACCCGGGCGCTGCCGATCGCCTACACCATCCGGCCGGTGCCGATCGACCCGGCGGCCAGCAACGAGGACGGCCGCAACCCCGGGACCTGGGAGAGCATCGCCAAGGGCGAGCATGACGACGTCTGGCGGCGCCTCGGCATGCGGCTCGCCTACCAGGACCAGAAATGGGGCCGGACGGCACCGCTGGTCCTGGAAATTGGACATGAAATGTCGGGGGCGTGGTATCAACATAGCATCCACGGTCAATTGCCGGACGGCCGCTGGTGCTACGAAATATTCCCGACGGCGTGGGCGCGGATTGTCGAGAACATCCGTGCCGGCTGCTTGAAGCAGGCCGGCAAGCAGTGCCCGTATTTGTTCATCTTCCGACCGGGACGCTGCGCGCTGCCTGCCGGCGTCCGCCTCGATCGCTACTTGCCGCCACCCGGAACTTGGGACGCGATCGGCATTACTTGCCACGACAATCAACCCTGGTGCACCACCACGGTGCCCCGCGCCTGCTGGACGCCGGCCCTCGACAAGAGCGGGTCGGTCGACATGGAAGGTCTCGAGCTGCTGGCCGAGGTCGCCGAGAAGTATCGCAAAGGCATCGCCATTGTCGAATGGGCGCCCTACCCGCCCGAGAGCACCACGTACCGCTCGGGCCCCGATGCCGGCATCTTCGTTCAGGCCATGTTCGACTTCTTCCGCGAGCACAGCCACCTGGTCGCGTGCGAGTGCTACTTCGAGCGCGAGGCCTGCTCGATGACCAGCCGCCCGGACTGGTCGGCGACCCAGGCCTACCGCCGGCTGTGGGGCACCGCGGGCTAGGCAGCGCGCAGCTGCCTAGCCTGGGTGGCGGCAGACTTCCACACCGCGGCGCTGGACATCCCCGCATATTGCATTGCATCATGGGACGACTTGGTTCCCATCTCCCTGGACGGCAAGGAAGCATGCCGTTCGCAGCCGCGAAAGGATCAACGGGGATGTCGCCCATGCAGGATCAGGCGGCGGCGGCGGCGGGCACCGCCGGCAACGCGGCCGCGACGACGGACCCGCCGTACGAGGCCGCGATCGTGGTGCTGCCGGCGCGCGGGCCGGTGCCGCGCGGGCTGCGCGCCCGCACGCTCGGGCTGTGGTGGCGCAGCGTGCGCCCCCTCGGCTGCCGGCTGGCTGCCGGCTGGTCGGCGTTCTGGTGGCTCAGCGCCTGCCCGGTCGGGCCGGCCCCGCCGAACGACGTCGCGGAATGGGCGCTGGTGCTGCTCTCCTGGGTGATGGTCGGCACGCTGGATCTGGTGGCGCAGACCTCGACATGAGCGGCTGGCCGGACGGCGCGTGGCTGGTCCTGGTCGCGCGCTGCGGCGCGCTGCTGGTGACCGAGCGGGGCGCCAAGCTGCCGCGCTCCGACGTGTTCCCGGTCGCCGCCGAGGCCAGCCAGCAGCGCGCCCGGGCGCTGTGCCTGGTGCTGGGCCAGCCGACCGACACGGGTCAGCTCGTGGTGCCCAACTTTCCCGGCACGATCGGCGCGGCCGTGGAGCTGCGGCAGCAGCTCGCCCTGCGCCGGCCCGGCGCCGTCGCGGCGCTGACCGAGGCCATGCTCGAGGACATGGTCGAGGCCATGACGCCCGGACCGGGCTAGCTAGCCGGGCTTGCGCCCTGGGATCGACTCGTCCAGGATGCCGGTGTCCGAACCAAACGGGACGCCCGCGCGGTCATGAGCGGCTCCGCGCGGGCGCTCTCGTTTCCGGCCCTGGTCGCAAGCCTGGTTCAGAACCGGCAGGTCGCGGCCGGCCTGTTGCCTACCGCCAGATAGACCTCCAGCCGCCACGGCTCGTGGCCGGGAGCGGCCTGACGCAGCGTGGAGCAGATCTGCTCGGCCGTGAGACGGGCATCGCCGGGCAGAAGGCTGCCGATCGTCACCTCGTAGATGCTGTCGTCGAACAGCTCGACGTTGACGTCGTAGGCGGTGATCGCGCCCGCGGTCCGCAGGAAGTCGCCTAGCAGGTGCATGTGGTCGACGATCGTGGGCGGTGCCTCGGCTGCCGACGGCGTTGGCACGCTCGCCGCCGCTTGGGCGGGCCGCGGCGCCGGTCCGGCGGTCAGGTAGCCGAGGGCAAGAGCGCCCGCCGCCATGCCAAGCGTTAGATTGAGCGGCATGCACCGTGTGAGGGTGGTCATCGGTTGTTCCTCGCAGTGAGCGCGGCGGGATTGCCGCGTGCCGGTTGATGGTTGAGGGTCAGCGATCGTTGTTGGCCGCCAGCGCGTGCTGCAGATCCTCGATCAGCGGGTGAAGCTCGCGCGCCGGGATGCCGGCCGTCCAGGCGTCGATCACCTGCGCCACCGCCAGCCGCAGCCGAAGGGCGCGTTGCCGGCGCCGGGCCGAGCGCTCGGTCGAGGTCATGGCGCGGTCGCCCAGGGCATGGCGGGGCATCAGGCCTGCTCCTGCCTTGCCTTGATCCACTCGAGGATCTCCCTCGCCTCGTCGGCGATCTCGTCGAGATCCTCGTCATCGCCGGCCGCGGGCAGGACAGAGTTGGTCATGAAATCCTCGAGGTCGGCCTCGACGTCGCCGACGTCCTGGCCGTCGAGGTAGTTGAAGACGGCGGTCTCGATCTCGTGGCGGGTCATCAGCGTGCCTGCTCCTTCTCCTTGAGCGCGTCGATCAGCTTCGACACGGTGACGCTGTCGGCCTGATCGAGGCGGCCCTGGCGCTCGCGCATGGTCAGGCCGTAGCGTTTGGCCCAGGCGCCCAGGTGACGCTCGTCGCCCAAGCCGGCCTGGGTCAGGAGCACGCGCAGGTAGGCCAGCTGCTTGGCGGTTGGCATGGTCATCTTTCGTTTCCCGAAGGGGTGGCGGGCGGCCCGGTGCGGGGCGGTGCGGGTGACCGCACCTGGACCGCACCTGAGCCGCCCCGGGTCGTGTCAGTCGGGGTAGATGCGGCCGGCGGCGTCGACCCAGATCCGGCTGCAGTCGTCGGCCTCCAGCTCGATCACCCAAATCCGCGGGTCGCTGATCCGCTGGCCGATCTTGCCGGTCCAGGCGTGGTCGCGGCCATCGTGGCGCACGTCGCGCGGGCACTTCGCCACCTTCGCCATCATCTTCTCGGGGTAGCGCATCTTTCGTCTCCCGCAGCGCCGGGCTCCATCGCCTGGCCCTTTTCTTGTATCGTGCGGGACGAAACGCCGCCACGCGGGAACGACCGGAAGCGCACCATGCTACGCCGCGATCCGGCGCGGCGCGCCGGCTCAGGTCGTCCGCAGCGCGTCCATCGGCCGGATCGGCCGGCTGCCGTCGAGGTGCCCGCCCCAGCGCGCCAGCAGCATCCGGCGCAGCTCCCCGTCCTCGGCCTGGTCCGGCAGCACCCCCAGCTCGAACCGCTCCACCTGCCACGGCGCGAGCCCGCTCAGGCGGACGATCGCCTCGGCCTCGAGCTGGATGGCGCCCAGCAGCCCGGCCAGCATCGACTTGGTCGGCTGGCGCCAGGAGGCCAGCGGCTGGCGCCCCGGCAAATCGAGCGGCGCCCAGCCCGCCCGCCGGCCCGGGTGCGCCTCGCGGGCGCCCAGGCTCGGGCTCATGGGCTCATCGGCCGCGAACATCCCGGGCCACAGGCCGGCGCCGTCCGCGCGGGTCAGGGCCGGGTGCGGCACCAGCCGCAGCCAGCCCGGCCGGCGCACGCTCAGGCAGCGCAGCAGGTAGTCGGCTTCGGCCAGCTCGGGTTGCGGGTGCCAGACGATGTGCTCGGGCTCGCCGTCCGGCGTCAGCTCGTAGACGGCCGCGGCCCAGCCTCCTGGGGACAGGTTCTGCATGGTGTTCTCCCACTTTGAGCGGGACGATAGCGCTTCACCGGGGTCGCGTCAGGGCAAATCCAGCAGATTTTCGCCATCAAGGCGCCGGGCAGCCGCTTCCGGGGTGGCCGCGAGGGGGCAGGTATCTCGCCAAGCGCACGCGCGGGGTCTAGCTTGCGCGCCACCCCGCCCAGCATGGAGAGCCTGGCCCTGTCCCGCGTCCCCCTCGCTGCCCTGGACCGCACGGTCCGTCATGCCTAGAGCGCGGGCCAAGGTGCCCGATCCGTCGCCCAAGAAGCGCGGGCGCGGGCGGCCGCGGTTCGAGCCGTCGAAGGCGCAGCGCGAGGCGGTCATGACCGCGTCCGGCGCCGGCGTCGCGGACCATTACATCGCGCTCTTGATCCTCGATCGCGGCTCCGGGCTGCCGATCAGCGAGACCACGCTGAAGCAGCACTTCCGGCTCGAGCTGAGCCAGGGCCGCGCCGACGCCCACCTCAACGTCGGCAAGGCGATCCTCGATCAGGCCAAGGCCGGCAACATGACGGCCGCGATCTGGTACAGCAAGACGCAGATGGGCTGGCGCGAGACCCAGCCGATCCCCGCCGCCTCGGCCGACCCGAACAGCGCCGGCAGCGCCGCCGACCTGCTGGCGCAGCGGCTGCGCGACGCCGCGCGGGCGATCAAGCTGCTCGAGGACCTGGCCCCGCCCGAGCCCGAGCTGGTGCATGACGCGGCACGCGAGGAAGGCGCGGGGTGATGACGCTCTACACCTACGCCGCCCGCTGCGCCCGCGTCGTTGACGGCGACACGATCCGCGCCCTGTTCCAGCTTGGCTTCCACGTCAGCCTCGAGCAGACCGTGCGCCTGCTCGGGATCGACGCGCCCGAGACCAACAGCCCCGACGCCACCGCGCGGCTCGCGGCGCAGATGGCCAAGGTCCGCCTGGGCCAGCTTTTGCCGCCCGACCTGACCGTCATCGTGCAGACGCATAAGACCCGCGAGACCGACCGCTACGGCCGCTACCTCGCCGACATCCTTTTGCCCGACGGCCGCTACGTCGCGCAGGTGCTGCTCGCCGAGGGGCTGGTCCGGGCTTACGCCGGCGGTGCCCGGTCATGAACCTGCAGGAGGCGCTGACCCCGCGCTGGTACCAGCTGCGGCCGCACCCGATCCAGCACAAGCTGGTGACCAGCAAGGCGCGGTTCCGGGTCGTGCCGGCCGGGCGCCGCAGCGGCAAGACCGAGCGCGCCAAGAGGAACCTGGTAAGGCAAGCCCTGCTCGAGGACCGCTGGCCCGATGCTCGGTTCTTCGCCGCCGCCCCGACCCGCGATCAGGCCAAGCAGATCTATTGGCAGGATCTGAAGCGCTTGATCCCGCCCTGGGCGCTCGCCGAGACCCCGCGCGAGAGCGAGCTGATGATCCGCCTGGTCAACGGCGCCGAGATCTGGGTCGTCGGCATGGACAAGCCGGAACGGATCGAGGGCCGGTCCTGGAACGGCGGCTGCCTGGACGAATACGGCAACATGCGCGCCACCGCCTGGACCGCCAACATCCGCCCGGCGCTGGCCGACCGCGGCGGTTGGTGCTGGATGATCGGCACACCGGAGGGACGCAACCATTACTATGATCTATTTAGGTACGCGCTGGCCGACGAGTCGGGCGAATGGGCCGGCTTCCACTGGGTGTCGGCCGATATCCTGTCGCCAGGCGAGATCGAGGCGGCGCGGCGCGACATGGACGAGCTGACGTTCCAGCAGGAGTTCGAGGCGTCGTTCCTGTCGTTCGCCGGCCGGATCTACTACCCGTTCGAGGAACGGACCCACTGCGCCCGGCTGTCGCATGACCCGCGCGCGCCGCTGATCCTGTGCCTCGACTTCAACGTCGATCCAGGCACGGCCGTGATCGCGCAGGAGCTGCGGCTGCCCAGCGGCCACGACGGCACCGGCGTGATCGGCGAGGTGCACATCGAGCGCTCGAGCAACACGGAAAGGGTCTGCCGCAAGATCCTGGCCGACTGGGGCCATCACGTCGGCCGCGTGGTGTGCTACGGCGATGCCACCGGCGGCGCGGCGGGCTCGGCGAAGGTCGCCGGCAGCGACTGGGACATCGTCCGGCGGCTGCTCGGCGCCCACTTCAAGGACCGCCTGGCGCTCGACATCCCGCCCGCCAACCCGCCCGAGCGGGTGCGGATCAACAGCGTCAACGCCCGGCTCAAGAACGCCCTGGGCGAGGTTCGGCTGATGGTCGACCCGACGAAGGCGCCCTGGACGGTGCGCGACCTCGAGGGCGTGCGCGTCATCGCGGGCAGCGACGGCGAGATTGACAAGAAAGCCGACCCACGCCTGACTCATCTTTCGGACGCCTTGGGCTATTATGTAACCAGGAGATTTTCGATCGTCGGTTCTGGCCCGCGCGGCCCAACCCGTTTGCATGGGGTCTACTGAGCTGTCCGAGCCGCCCGTGCTGTTCTGGGTGGTGTTGGCCTTCGGCTGGTTGTCGGCGTTGTGCTGGGTTTCAGGCGCGCTTTTGCTCCTGCGGCGCCAGTGGCACGCCAGGAGGAAGGGCGATGCCCGAAAGGACCTTGATCGCGACCTTGACCAAGCTGGAGGTGTTGAACGCCGCGGCGAGCATCGCGATGGTGATCGCGCTGGTGACGGCCTGCGTGCTGCTGCGGCAGACCTACCTGCGGCTGGGGGCGATGGAAGAGCAGCTGGTGGAGCGCAACGTGCAGGGCACCCGCAATCTGACCCTGTCTGACGAGCGCAACGCCCAGGGGTACCGCCAGCTCCAGCTTCTGGAGGAGGCGGTGCGCCGCCTCGACCCGTGACCGCCCCCAGGGCGGCTCGGGTTCTCGTGGTCGAGGACGAGGTGGTGATCGCGATCTTGGCGCAGCAGGTTCTTGAGGAGGCCGGGCTGGAGGTGGTCGGCGTCGCCGGCAGCGAGCACGGCGCTTTGGTCCTGGCCGCGCTCACCCATCCGACCCACGCGCTGGTGGATGTCAAGCTGGCGCCAGGCGACGGCCGCGTGGTCGCGCGCGCGCTAGGCGCCCAGGACTGCGCCGTGGTCTATTGCACGGCGTGGGTCTCGACCGTGCTCCACGACCCGAGCGCCGCGCCGGGCCTGGCCATGGCCAAGCCCTACGACCCGGAGGACATCATCCTGGCCTTGCACGCCGCGCGCCGGCTGGCCGACGGCGAGCAGGGGGTCGCGCTGCCGCACGGGATGGTGCGGGTCGGGGGTGACCAAGGTGCGGGTGACCGCACCAGCGCCCGGGTCGGCGCGCCTGGGCCGCGCTAGGCGCCGGCCGCCCCATGGTGCGCGCCGGCGCGTTCCTCCGGCCACGCCGGGCCACCCTTGGCCAGCCGCACCAGCTCCACCGCCACCGGCCCCAAGGGGTCCCATGTCGGCCGCTGCTGGGTCACCCGGTCGAGATCGGCGAACCAGGTCTGGCCGTCGATCTCGACCTCGACCCAGGCGTGCAGGCCACCCCCGCTGCGGGTGCCGATCGCGAGCGTGGGATGGAAGCCACGGGCCTGGAGCCAGGCGAACGAGTAGGCGGCGAAGTCCTCGCAGTCGCCGACCCGGGTCGACGCCATCTGGCCCGCTGTCTGCCACGTGTCCCGGGCCGGATCGTCGGGCTGCCGCGTCATGCGGGCCAGCTCGTGATCCAGCGGGGCGAGCGGGCTAGGCACCGAGGCGCACGCGCCCAGGCTCGAGGCGAGCGCCGCCGTGGCCAGAAGCTTGCGACACATCACCGGCGACCGCGCGAGCAGCCCGAAGCTGATCAGCGGCCAGGGCGACCATTTCTTCTCGGTCATGTTCATCTCCGCAGTGAGAGGTAGCGCGCCAATTTCTACCGAAGCGCTTGCCTGCTCGCCAGCTGCTAGCGGGGCGCGCCGCCGCCCCATGGTGCGCGCTCGCACGGATTGCGCGCACCGGCCCCCGCACCGCGCTACGATGCCGTGTCCAGGGGAGGGCAGGGCATGGCGGCGGACTGGGACAAGGCGGCGGAGCAGATCGCGCAGATCCATGCCCTCCAGGATGAGTGCCTCGCGATGCTGCGCGAGATGCGGGCCGAGCTGCAGGCGATCAACGAGAGGCCGCTGCCGGAGCTGGGGACCGCGCTCGCAGGACCGATGGCGGGGCTGACGGTCCCGCCGCTTCTGGACCGGCTCCACGGGATCGAGCGGCGGCTTGGCCGGCTGGAGAACGATCTGACGCGGCTGGAGATCGGCCAGATCGAGCGCGGCACCCGGGTGCTGCAGCTGGACGGCCATCTGCGCGAGCTGGAGCAGCGCCTGCGCAAGGTCGAGCAGCGGCTGGACGAGATGGAGCGGCGGCGGGAGCAAGAGCCGTGAGCGCCCGGTCGGCGCCGCGCGGGATGACGGTGGACGAGTTCCTGGCCTGGGACGACCGCACCGGCACGCGCTACGAGCTGGTCGACGGCCAGCCGGTGGCGATGAACCCGCCCGGCGGGCCGCACCGCACGATCGCGGCCAACGCCGCGCGGCTGATCGGCAACGCGCTGGCTCGGGGCGGGGGACCGCCCCAGGGGCGGCGCCCGTGCCGGCCCGAGGCGCCCGGCAGCGTGACGGTGGCGAGCGGGCGCTGGCGTGAGCCCGACGTCGCGGTGACCTGCCAGCCGCCGGGGCCGACCACCGCCGACCCGCTGCTGCTGGTCGAGGTGCTGTCGCCCGGCAACCGCGACACGGATCTGCTGGAGAAGGTGCCGGAATACAAGGCGCTGCCGAGCGTGGGCGAGATCTGGCTGGTCGAGACCAAGCAGCGCTGGGTGCAGGTCTGGCGGCGCGACGCCGCCGGCGTCTGGCACGGCACCGACCATGCCGGCGACGCGTTCGCCAGCCCGACGCTGGAGGCGCTCGTGCCGCTGGACGAGATCTACGCCGGCAGCGAGGTCGCGCCGTGAGCGACGACCCCTTCGACAGCTACGGACCCGAGGGCAAGCTGTCCTACCTCCACCACCGGCTCAAGCTGCTCAAGGACAACCAGCGCTACCATTTCGGCTGGACGGGCCTGCTGACCTTCGTGGTCTGGGTGCTGGTCCTGGTGCAGATGAACAGCTGCGGGGATCTCAAGCTGCTGCAGCGCGGCCAGGAGCAGGCGCGGGAGCAGGCCGAGCGGGACCGGCTGCAGGGGCAGCTGGACGAGGCGCTGCAACGGCTGAGCACGCTGGAGGGCCGGCAGGGGGCGGCGCGGCCGTGACCGATGAGGAGCCGCCATGCCCGCATTCATCGATCTCACCGGCCAGCGGTTCGGTCGGCTCACGGTGCTCAACCGTGCCGGCACCGCGCAAACCGGGGGCGAGACCAAGGTCACGTGGAGTTGCCGGTGCGACTGCGGCGAGGAGGTGATCGTCTGGGCCGGCGCGCTCCGCTCGGGCCACACGAAAAGCTGTGGTTGCCTGGACCGGGATCAACGAATGGCCCGAAACACCAAGCATGGGGCCAGCAAGCGAGGAGAGACAACGCCAGAATACCTCACCTTGCGGGGCATGATCGACCGCTGCACCAATCCCAACAACAAGTACTATGCCGATTACGGCGGTCGCGGGATCGAGGTCTGCGAGCGGTGGCGCAAGAGCTTCGCGAACTTCCTCGCCGACATGGGCGAGCGGCCGAAGAAGGGTCGTTACAGCATCGAGCGGCTCGACGTGAACGGCCACTACGAGCCCGGCAACTGCGTCTGGATCCCGATGCACGAGCAGGCGACCAACAAGCGCAACAACCGGCTGCTCACCTTCCGTGGCCAGACCCTGGTTCTCACCCACTGGGCGGAACGTATCGGCATCTCGGTGCCGTTGCTTCTCCACCGGCTCGACAAGCTGGGCTGGCCCGTGGAGCGGGCGCTGACCGAGCCTGCTCGGGAGCTGACGCGGTCGAAGATCACCTTCCGCGGCGAGACCATGAGCATGAACGCCTGGGCGAAACGGGTCGGGATGGCGGTGTCCTCGCTGCATTGGCAGGTTGTCACCAAAGGCAGGGATCCGGCCGAGGTCCTGGCCGAGGCGATCGAGAAAAAGAAGTGGGACCCGCGGCTGGAAGAGGAGCCGCCGCGGTGAGCGGCCCTGGAGGGCCGGCAGGCGGCGCGGCGTCATGAGCGACGACGCGCCCGATCCCGGCTCGGACCCGCCTGTCCTCATCTGCTATTGACGCCAACCGGTGGGCTGCTAAGCGATAGTCTTGGTCAGCCACAATCTGACCAGATCATGGATGGGCGACGCGCGTGCTGGCACCACACGCGCCGCCCCCACGCTAAGCGAGAAGGAGCCTCGCCGCATGGCCGTCAAAGCCGCTACCACGTCCGTTGTCGTTCCGGAACTGCGCATCAGAACCATGGAGGTGGCCGTCCTCGGCGCCAGCCCGTTGATCGTTCACGCCTGGTCGCAGAAGGCCAAGCTCGAGATGCTCGGCAAGCAAATGAAGGTCGCCAAGGGCGCGAAGGAGGCCAAGGACCCCTGGCAGGATTTCCAGGACAGCCTCTACCGCCTGCCGGGCGGCGGCCACGGCTTCCCCAGCGTCGCCTTCAAGGCCGCGGCGGTGACCGCCTGCACGTCCGTGGCCGACATGACCAAGATCGCCGCCCGCCAGGCGTTCCATATCGTCGGCGAGCAGATCAGCATCCCGTCCGCCTACGAGCACAACGGCCGGCGCATGGAGGCGCGCTACGATTTGGTGCGGATCATCGCCGGCGAGCCGGAGATGCGCGAGGACATGGTGCGCGTCGGCATGGGCACCGCGGATCTCCGCTACCGGGGCCAGTTCTGGCCGTGGGCGGCGCGGCTCAACGTTAGCTACAACGAGGGCGTGTTGTCGGAAGGGCAGATCATGAACCTGATCAACACGGCCGGGTTCGGGGTCGGCATCGGCGAGTGGCGTGCTGAGCGGGATGGCACCTACGGCCGGTTTCACGCTGCCTCCGCGGCCGAGATGAGCATCGTTGCCGACATCGAGCAGGAGAGCCGCCTTGCGGATGCCGCGTGACGTCCACCTCGGCTACGAGTGGTCCTCGACCTACGCCCTCGAGAAAGGATTCCCGCGGACCAAGGAGAGCGCCGCCATGGTGGCGGGCGAGCTGCGGCGCATCCAGGGCAACGCGCCGGTGCTCGATCCGCGGGCGGTGGTGAACGCGGCGCGGCCTGAGGAGGCCAAGCTGCATGGTGCCTTCACCTGGCAGGACGCGGTGGCGGCCGAGCGCTGGCGCGAGGTGCAGGCGGAGACCCTGCAGCGCGGGGTGCGGGTGGTGGTGATCCGCCGGCACGAGGACGGGCGCGAGGAGCGCTCCGAGCCGGTGGCGGTGTACGCCAGCTTCAAGCCGCGGGACGAGGTGCGCGGCTACCGCGAGACGCTGGTGGCGATGCAGGAGCCGAGCCACCAGTCGGCGTTGCTGCGCGAGGCGCTGCGCGAGCTGCGGCTGTTCCGGGCGCGGTACCGGGTGCTGGTTGGCCTGGGCGAGGTGATGATGGCGATCGATGCGCTGCTCGAGGAGCCGGCGCCCGAGCTGGTCGAGGCCTGATCCTACAGGCGTGGTGTGGCTGGCGCGGGTATGGCATGGCCAGGCGCGGCAAGGCGTGTCCAGGTCGGGTTTGGCAGGGCCGGCGTGGCGTGGCGTGGCGTGGCTTGGCCAGGCTTGGCTAGGCGCGGCGTGGCTGGCAGGGCGTGGCGAGGTCGGGCATGGCGCGGCACGGCATGGCCGGCGAGGCGGGGTGAGGTCGGGCACGGCATGGCGCGGTGAGGCCTGGCAAGGCGTGGCTGGACCGGCATGGCCTGGCTGGTTGCGGCGAGGTGCGGTGTGGCGTGGCGCGGCCGGCGAGGCGTGGCTCGGCGTGATCCGGTTGGGCAAGGCGCGGTCTGGCGTGGCCGGCAGGGCGGGGCGCGGCACGGCGTGGCGAGGCGCGGCGCGGTGTGGCATGGCACGGCAGGGTGCGGCCGGCAAGGCGGGGCGTGGCAAGGCTCGGCATGGCAGGGCCGGCGGGGCTTGGCACGGCGGGGCTGGGCTAGGCCGGGCCCGGCAGGGCTAGGCGGGGCCGGGCTGGCGAGGCGCGGCAAGGCATGGCGGGGTCTGGCGCGGCGCGGCGGGGTGCGGCCGGTAGGGTACGGCGCGGCGGGGCAGGGCACGGTGAGGCACGGCACGGCGAGGTGCGGCGGGGCGTGGCCGGCGTGGCAAGGCAGGGCCAGGTTGGTTCTGGCAAGGCAGGGTGCGTCCGGCATGGCAAGGCGCGGTGCGGCAAGGTGTGGCGGGTCGGGGCTGGGCGCGGCCGGCGAGGCGGGGCTAGGCAAGGCGCGGCAAGGTGTGGCGAGGTGCGGCTGGGCCGGCAAGGCAAGGTATGGCGGGGCAAGGCACGGTTGGGCCTGGTCAGGCGCGGCCGGCGTGGCTGGGCGAGGCTGGGCGAGGCTGGGCGTGTTCTGGCAAGGCAGGGTGCGTCCGGCATGGCAAGGCGCGGTGCGGCAAGGTGTGGCGGGTCGGGGCTGGGCGCGGCCGGCAGGGCTCGGCAAGGCTGGGCGCGGCTCGGCACGGCAAGGCGGGGCATGGCTCGGCGCGGCCGGCGAGGCGCGGTAAGGCCGGGCTTGGCGCGGCGTGGCCGGGCGAGGCGTGGCATGGCCGGCGAGGCACGGCGAGGCAAGGCAAGGCGCCGCCGCGCGCTCGACTTGGCCCCCCCACGCGGCGTGGATGGACCCCCGGCTTGATTGAATCGCGTCCCGGCTCTATCCAGGTGCGATCCTTTCGCCTTGGACGCGCCCATGCCCGTGACCAACACCCATCGCTGCTACGCGGATCGCGCCGAGGTCTGGGCCAAGATCCGCGACGCCCTTGAGGGCGAGGAGGCGATCAAGGCCAAGGGCGAGACCTACCTTCCCCGCCCCAGCGGCCAGGACTGGCGCGACTTCCGCAGCTTCTTGGCCCGCGCCCCGTTCGAGGCCGCGGTCGCGCGCACCCGCGCCGGCTTGACCGGGCTGATCTTCCGCAAGCCGCCGACGGTCAATCTGCCTGCAGCCTACGAGGATTGGGCCGACAACCTGACCCTCGACGGCACCCCGGCCGATGTCGTGGCGCGCGACCTGGTGCAGGAGGTGCTGGCCACCGGCCGCGCCGGGATCATCACCGACCTGGCCCAGGGCGAGAACGGCCGGCCGTACATTCGCTTGTACCCCGCCGAGCACATCCGCAACTGGTCGGTGGGCATCGACGCCGCGGGCCTGCCCTTCCTGCAGCAGCTGATCCTTGAGGACGAGGTCACCGTCCCGGAAGAGGACGGCTACGGCGATCACGCCCTGCGGCAGCTCCGGGTCCTGCAGCTGAAGGACGGCGTCTACGGCGTCGAGCTGTGGCAGCCGAGCGACCACAAGCAGCAAGGCGACGGCGACGAATGGAACCGGGTCGACGCTTACGTGCCGGCACGGCGCGGCCGCGCGCTCGACTTCATCCCGTTCGTCACCTGCGGCCCGTTCTCCCTTGATCCGCAGCCGCAGAAGCCGCCGCTGCTCGACGTCTGCAACCTTAACCTCGCCCATTATCGCTGCTCGGCGGATCTGGCTCACGCCTTGCACATGGTCGCCCTGCCAACCCCCTGGGTTGCCGACGATCACAGCGCCGCCGACCCGGCGCCGCGCGAGTGGCGCATCGGCTCAGGCACGGCGTGGCTGCTGACCAGCCAGGGCAAGGCCGGGATGCTCGAGGTCAGCGGCGCCGGCATCGGCTCGCTCTCGACCCAGGTCGAGCACCTGGAAAGCCGCATGGCCGCCGCCGGCGGCAGGATCCTGGAAAGCCAGAAGAAGGATGCCGAGGCCGCCGAGACCGTGCGCCTGCGGCAGACCGGCGAGACCTCGATCCTGGCGGCCATCGCCAACACCTCCAGCTTTGCCCTGACCAAGGCGCTGCGCACCGCCTTGTGGTGGGCCGGGGCCGGCGAGGACGCCGCCGCGCTCGACGCCGACGTCCAGCTCAACACCGACTTCTTCGATGCCGGCCTCACCGGCCAGGATCTGGCGCAGATGGTCGCCGCCTGGAACGCCGGCGCCTTCTCGTGGGAGGTGCTGATGCACAACCTGCGGCGCGGCGAGCTGATCCCCGACCACCTGAGCGACGAGGACGTGCGCGACCAGCTCGACAGCGAGACCGCCAAGGCCATGCCGCCGATGCTGGCGGCGGCGGTGCCTGGGCAGCGGCCGGGGCAGGCAGCGGTGCCGCCGGTGGCGGTCCCGGCCGGCACCAAGCCCGTCGCCGTCAAAGCCGCCTGACGGCTGACCGGCAGCCGTGGCGGACAGCGTCAACGACCAGCTGGCGGACGCCGCCATCCAGCACGCGGTCGATCTGCAGCGGCTATCAGCCGACCAGGTCGCTAAGGTTATCGACCAGCTCGACGATCTGGCGACCGAGGTGGCGGCCAAGCTGCGCAAGGGCGGGCAGACCGCGTTTCAGCAGCAGCGCGCCAAGGCGTTGCTGGCGCAGCTCGCCGGCACGGTCGACGAGCGCTACCAGGGCATCGCCGCGCAGCACGTTCGCGACCTCGCCAAGCTGGCCGGGGTCGAGAGCAGCTTCGCGCGCGCCAGCCTCGACCAGGCGATTGGCGTGCCCGTCGCCACCACGGCGCTCAGCGAGCACCAGCTGGCCGCCGTCGCCGACGACGCGCTGATCGAGGGCCGGCGGGTCAAGGAGTGGTGGTCGGCGCAGGGCGAGAGCTACAAGGGCGTGCTGCGGCGCGAGATCACCAACGGCTATCTCAGCGGCGAGGGCGTCGACAAGATCACCCAGCGGCTGCTGGGCAGCAAGGACACGCCGGGCGCGTTCGTCGGGCCGCGCCATCAAGCCGAAGCGCTCGTTCGCACCAGCATCCAGCAGGTGGCCAGCGACGCCCGGCTGGCGAGCTATCGGCAAAACAGCGACATCATCAAGTACATCCAGCACCATTCGACGCTCGACACCAGGACGAGCGAAATCTGCAAGGCCAGGGATGGCTTGCTGTACACGTTGGATGGCGAGCCCGTTGGCCACGACAAGCCGTTCCAGTCCGGCATTCCGTACCATTGGAACTGCCGCAGCACGTGGGTGTCCGTCCTCAAGAGCTGGGACGAGCTGGCCGGGCCAAAGGCGCTGCCGCCCGAGCGCGGCAAGCAGGAGGTGCCGTTCGAGGAGCTCTTCACCAAGCGGCTGCAGGCGCGCGGCTGGTCGGCGGCGAAGATCGCGGACGCCAAGGCCAACGCCCGAAGCTCGCTCGACGGCGCCGTGCCCAGCACCTTGGATTTTGATTCCTGGTTGACGCTGAAGGAAGCGCAGGAGCCGGGCTGGGCGGTCAGGAACGGCGTGCTCACCGCGGCCAAGCACCGGCTGTGGTCGGCCGGCAAGATCAAGATGGCCGACCTGATCGACCAGACCGGCAACGAGCTGAGCATCGAGCAGCTCGAGGAGCTGGTCACCAAGGGCAGCACGGCGGCGCTCAAGGAAGCCGAGATCAAGGGCTGGGAAGCCGCGGTGCAGCAGGCCGAGAAGCGCCGGAGCGCGCTGAACACGGCCGAGAGCGCCGCGCGCGAGGCGATCACGGCCGCCGGCATGGGCGGGCCGGTGCGCGGCCTGCTGAACCGCGTGGTGCGCGAGGCGCGCAGCGGCCGGCCGATGCCCGACGACATCTCGCTCAGCAACCTGCCCGACGCGGTCAAGGCCGCCTTCGCCGACGCGATCGGCGCCGCGCGCGCCGTGTTCGAGGCCGAGCAGGCCGCCGGCCCGGCCCGGTCGCTGCTCAAGGAGCGGGTGCTCAAGGAAGCCGCGCGGACGCACCCGAAGCTGAAGGATCCGAACGGCCACGTCGTGTTCCGGCCCGGCGGCGCCACCGACATCAGCCCGCCGAAAGGACCCAAGCTCGCGCCGGCCGAACGGCCCGAGGATTGGGACAAGGTCACCGGCACGAAGCGGATCGCCGGCGAGCGGATCCCGACCCTCGGCCTTGACCAGAGCGCCGGCGTGCTCGTGGTCGAGGATGACGGCCGGGTCTGGATGGTGCGCGCCCACCTCGACCAGGACGGCGGCCACCTGCAGCCGGCCTCGACCTTCTACGGGCGGACCGAGGCGGCGACGCCGGTCCTCCTGCAGCGCGAGGCGATCCGCGCGGCCTACGACCAGCTCGGCCTCGCCGTGAAGATCGAGGGCATCGCTGGCGACGTGATCGACGGCACGACCTGGCGCCGGATCTACCTCGCCCGGCGCACCGGCGGCGCGCCGTGGGATGCCAGCCTCGGCGTCGACGGCGTCGAGCTGCTGCCGGCCGAGCGCGCCATGGAGGCGATGCGGCTGGGTGCGGACAAGCAGACCATGGCCGCGGCGCTCGGCCGTTTGGCCGAGGCACGAGCGCTCGGCAACGGCGACCTGTGGAAGGGGTTTGCGGCGCTGGCCAAGACCGGCGGGACGGCCGCGGCTGCCGGCGGCGGTGTCGCCTGGGGTGGTCCGCCGTCCGACCTGCGCGACACCTACGTCGGCCGGATCACGATCGAGGACAAGCTCAAGCGCGATCCGGACGGCAAGAAGACCGCCGAGGTCATCGCGACCTGGTACCGCGACGTCGTGCCGGAAAAGGATCTGTGGGCGGTGCAGGTGCACAAGCCGCTGAGCAAGAACGAGGTCGGGACGCCGTTCACCTTCACGTCCGGCCCGTCGGCGGGCAAGCAGGCCGCCGGCCATCACGATTCGAACCTGCGTGAGATCATCCTGCAGCCGAAGCTCAGCTCGCCCTTGAACGTCCAGGCGCACGAGTTCGGCCATGCCCTCGACGACGCCTTGGGCGCCCGGCTCGGGCAGTCGTACCGGTCGTTCCAGCACCGGGTCGACGGCATGCGCCTGCACGAGCTGATGGCCGAAGAGGCGTTGGCGCTGCCCGAGCAGGAGCGCGCGGCGTTCCTGGAGCGCAGCAAGTATTGGCTGCTGAACCCGCTCGAGGTCTTCGCCGAGCTGTACTCGACCTTTCGCAGCCCGGTCGGCCGTTGGGCCTATCAGTACGACCGCCACTGGATGCAACGGCGCTTCGCGCGTACCATCAGCGCGGTTTCCGACATCCTGCAGGATGCAGACCTGGATCGCCTGGCATGACGGTTGTTCTCTACCTCTCGACCCTGTCCGACGGCCGGCGGCTGGCGGCCTTCGCCGAGGATCCGCCGCGCCGCGACGGCGTCATGGTCGACCAGGTCGGCCCGGTCGATCCCGACGAGCCGTTCTTCGGCCGTCCTGCCAAGGACTGGCCCAACGGCACCTATCGGGTCGAGGGTGAACGGCTGGTGGCGCCGGATGACGCGAAGGACGCCAAGCCGTAGGGTCCTTGTTCGCCTGCTAAGCCATCCGTACCTGGATCCTTCCATTTCCTAGTTGAGTGTCGTAAGGCTTCCCCGGAGCCATCGGGATTAGCCTTTGACGCGCAGCTTCTCGTTCTCAAACCCGCATCTGACCCACCTGCACCACCACATTCTGCAGGCCAGCCAGCGCGGGCTCGAGCTGGCGCGGCACGGCGAGCTGCAGGGCGCGCGCGTCGCCGTCGCCGCCACCGGCCCGACCCTGACGGCCAAGCGGCTGGGCGAGCTGCGCCAGCTCGCGGCGCACGGCTGGCAGATCTGGGCGCTCAAGGAGGCGATGACCGTCCTGACCGCGGCGGACGTGCCGGTGCACGCGACCGTCGCCATGGATCCCGACGCCGGCCAGCGCGCCAAGTACCCGCGCGCGCCCGGCGTGACCTACTGGCTCGCCAGCTCCTGCGCCCCTGAGCTGTTCGACCACCTCGCCGGCCTGGACGTCCGCATCTACCACTCGGCGACCGGCTGGCTCGGCAAGGTGCCGCACCGCGAGACCGGCGAGATGGTGCAGATCTGCGAGATCCACCTCTACCGCTACGCCTACGAGCGCGCGGATTGCATCGTCGGCGGCTACACGGTCAGCAACCGCGCGCTCGGGCTGGCGAAATATCTCGGCGCCGACGAGGTCCGGCTGTTCGGCACGCCGTTCGGCTGGCGTCCCGAGGGCGGCTACTACGCCCAGGGCGTCACCGGCGCCGCCGGCAACCAGGGTCACGACCTGAGGATCGACCTGCCCGGCGACCGTTCCTGGCTGACCCGTCCCGACCTGTGCGCCTCGGCGATCCACGTCGCCATCGCCATTCGCGCGGGCGACTGCAGCGTCGCCGGCGACAGCCTGGCCGGCGCCATCGCCCGCCAGCCCGACGACCTCCTGCACCGCCTGTTCCCCGGCCAGTGGCCCAACGACCCGCAGCACCCCGCCCGCGCCGCGCCCGCACCCCAACCGGCAGCCTGACCCCATGGCCAAGAAGCTGAGATCCGTCCTCGACAGCCTCGACGAGCTGCCCGAGGCCCTGCACGAGCTGTACGAGGAGGTCAACGGCCGGTACGTGCTGGCGCTCGACGGCATCGACGACCACCCCGGCGTGGCGTCCTTGCGCACCGCGTTCAGGAAGGAAAAGGAGCGGCGCGGCGAGGCCACGCAGAAGCTCGAGGCCTTGCGCGGCCAGTTCGGCGAGCTTGGCGACCTGGAGCCCGACCAGATCAAGGAGCAGCTCGGCAAGCTGCAGCAGCTCGAGGACAAGCAGCTGCTGGACGCCGGCAAGGTCGAGGAGCTGCTGACGCAGCGGGTCGAGCGCATGAAGAAGGACCACGAGCGCCAGCTGCAGGCGCTGCAGCAGCAGCTGCAGGAGAAGGACGGGCTGCTCGGCAAGGCCTCGAGCCGGCTCAGCCAGGTGCTGGTCGACCAGGAGATCACCAACATCGCCAACAAGGCCGGCGTCCGGCAGACGGCGCTGACCGATGTGCTCAACCGTGGCCGCAGCATCTTCAAGCTGCTCGAGGACAAGGTGCTGCCGCTCGACGCCGAGGGCAGCGTGGTCAACGGCAAGACCGGGCTCGACCCGATGAGCATGGACGAGTGGATCGCCGGGCTGGCCGGCGACGCGCCGCACCTGTTCGAGCCCAGCACCGGGGCGGGCGCGCCGGGCTCTCGACCGCCGCAGGCGAATGGGGGCTTTAAAAAGACACTGTCATTGAGCGATAATCGCGGCATCGGTCAGAACCTGGAGGCGGTGGCGCGCGGCGAGGTCCGCTTCACCGACTCCTAGGGCGATGCTGGCGATGTGGTGCGCGCGGCGCACCCGGCCCGTCACACGAGGTGTGGTCGTGGTCGTGAGGTCAACCCTTGCGACAGGAACACCACGTCGTGGCGAATAATTTCACCTACATCATGCCCCAAATCTTGGCCAAGGGGCTGCTGACCCTGCGCGAGCAGGCGATCTTCGCGCGTCTCGTCAATGTCGATTACGGCAACGAGGCGGCGCAGAAGGGACAGACGATCGACGTCCCGGTCGCCCCCAGCTACTCCGCGACCGACGTCACGCCCTCGCCGGTGCATGCTTCGGTGGCCGACAGCGCCCCCGGGCTGGTGCAGATCACGCTGAACAACTGGAAGCACGTCCCGTTTTACTTGACCGACAAGGAGCTGGTCGAGATCGACGAGAACCGGCACTTCATGCCGATGGCGGCATCGGGCGCCATCAGGGCGCTGGCCAACTCCATCGATCAGAGCATCTCGGCCCAGTACACGGGCGTCTACGGCTACGTCGGCACCGCCGGAACCTCTCCGTTTGGCTCGTCCATCCTCGACGCGACCAACGTCCGCCGCGTCCTCAACGAGCAGCTGGCGCCGCTCGACGGCCGCATGCTGGTGCTCGACCCGTCGGCCGAAGCCAACGCCCTGGCGCTGCCGCAGCTGTCCGACTTCGACACGACCAGCGACAGCGGTCCGCGCATCGAAGGCGAGATGGGCCGCAAGCTGGGTTTTCGATTCTTCATGAGTCAGCAGCTCCCTCTCCACACGGCGGGTACAGCTGCAACGATCGTCACCCAGGCCTCGACCGCCGCCGGCGCGGCCTCGGTGCCGCTCTCGGCCAGCACCACCGGCACGCTGGTGGTCGGCGACATCATCTCCTTCGCCGGCGATTCGCAGACCTACGTCGTGGGCGAGACGGTCACCGTCTCGACCGCCATCGCGACCGCGATCGACCCGGTGCTGCAGGCCAACGTGCCCGCCGGCACCGCGGTCACCAAGCGGGCCTCGCACACGGTCAACCTCGGCTTCACGCGGGAAGCCTTCGCGTTCGCGAACCGGCCGCTAAGGTCCGACATGGAACTCGGCAATCGGATCACCGCGGCGACCGATCCGATGTCGGGCATCAGCCTGCGGCTCGAAGTATCCAGGCAATACAAAATGGTCCAATGGGACTTCGACGTCCTGTGGGGCACCAAGCTGATCTGGCCGGAATTTGCCGTGCGGCTGGCTGGCTGATGCGCACGCCGACCGTCACTCTGAAGAAGGGCCGCGACCAGCGGATCGTCGATGTGCACGAGTACGCCATCAACCTCGCCAGCTGGCAGGCCAAGGGCTGGAAGCGCGTTGGCGAGAGCCGTGGCGCGACCGGCGATCTGCAGGAACGCGGTCGGCGGCACGAGGCCGAGATCGAGCACGAGCGGACGCTGACCCGCGAGCCGCCCAAGGACCAGGCCCAGCGCGCCATCCGTTTGGGCACCCCTATCGCCAAGGAGCCAGAGCATGGCTAGCACCCCGTCCAAGGACGAGCCGACCATCACCCCGCCGTCGCCAGCCGGCACGGGCGCTGCAGCGCCCACGCCGCCGCAGTCGAGCACCAAGGCGCCGACCGTCTCGCCCAAGGACGCCGACACGGCGCAGGCCACCGCCCGCACCGGCGGGCAGCGGCAGGTGGTCCGTGACGAGCCCGAAGGCGGCCCGCAGGCGACGCGCGAGCCCGGCAAGGGCGCCAAGCCGCCGGCGGCGGCCAGCGACACCAACAGCCCGATCCCGGAAGGCACGGCCGCCGACGCGCCGGTCAGCGCGCCGTTCGGGCCGCTGGGCAAGCCGATCGAGCTGCAGCCACGGCAGGGCGGCCGCATCCCGGGCAGCCGCAGCGAGGACGTCGACCGCACCCCGGCCAGCCGCAACCCCGCCTTCTACAGCAAGGAGGCGGCCCAGGAGCGCGCCCGGCTGACCGGCGACGGCAGCAACCCGGGGGCGCCGACCGCGCCGCGGGCGATCGGTGGCGGCGGCGAGACCACGGCCCCGGTGGCGGCGACCGAGGAGGAGATCAAGACCAAGCCTGAGGACGCCGACAAGCTCGGCGAGCAGGATAGCGACAAGAAGTGAGCGTGCGGCTGCTGCACGGCGATTGCCGCGAGGTGCTCAAGGGCCTCGAGCCCGAGAGCGTGCAATGCGTCTGCAGCAGCCCTCCCTACTTTTCTTTACGCAGCTATCTGCCCGACGGCCACCCGGACAAGGCGAAGGAGATCGGCGCCGAGACCTCGGTTGCCGAGTACGTCCAGGCGCTGGTCGAGGTGTTCCGCGAGGTGCGAAGGGTTCTGCACCCAACCGGCTGCGCTTGGCTCAACCTGGGCGACAGCTACGCCAGCGACACCAAAGGCAGCGGCGGCACCGGCAAGAGCAGCGGCTTGCGCAAGGACGGGCGAGACGAGCAGTCCCGTTTGCGGTCGGCTGACCTGAGCATCGCGCATCAGAGGTTCGAGCCTCGTCGCGTCAGCCATGGCCTGAAGCCCAAGGACCTGCTGATGATCCCGGCGCGGGTCGCCATCGCGCTGCAGGAGGACGGCTGGTACCTCCGAGCCGATTGCATTTGGGCGAAGCAGAATCCGATGCCGGAGTCGGTGCGCGACCGGCCGACGTCGGCCCACGAGCACGTCTTCCTGCTGACGCGCTCGGCCAATTACTTTTACGACGCCGAGGCGGTTGCGGAGCGGGCGGCATCGAGGCTGCAGGCGCGGTTGACCGGCACCGCGGAGCAGCCCAAAGGCGCGGCGCGGGCGGCGGCCGGGGTGCAGAACCCGCTCTGCCAGGGCGGCACCTCGGACACCCGCAATCTCCGCAACGTCTGGAGCATCGCCAGCGAGTCGTGCTCGCTCGCCCACTTCGCCGTCATGCCGTCCGCGCTGGCCGAGATCTGCATCAAGGCGGGCACGTCCGAGAAGGGCTGCTGCCCGGCGTGCCAGGCGCCGTGGGTGCGGGTGACGGAGCGCGTGCCCGTCGATCACGGCATGGGCTTAGCCTCGTGCGACCACCAGAAATTGTCGCAGATGCCGGATCGGCAGCCCAAGCGGCTGCGCACGCCGACCGGGCAGAGTCTCGCCAAAACCGCGCCGCGACACCTCGGCTGGCAGCCGTCCTGCTCCTGCCCGGATGCCGGCGACCCCGTGCCCTGCACCGTTTTGGACGTTTTCGCCGGCGCCGGCACCTCGTTGCTCGTAGCCGATCGCCTGCAGCGCCACGCGATCGGCATCGAGTTGTCGTCTGCCTTCTGCGATCTGATCCGCTCGCGGCTGACCGCCGACGCGCCGCTGCTCGCCGACGTGGAAGCGGCATGACCCGCTGGGCGGCCGTGACCACCTTCCACGCCGACCACTGGCAGGGCTGGGCGCGGACGTTCGTCGCGTCGTTCCTGGCCCGCTGGCCGCGCGAGGTCGAGCTGCACGTGGTCCTGCAGGGTGACCTGCCGCGCGACCTGTTCCGCTCGCGGCTGCACGTGCATGCGCTCGAGACCTGGGCGCCGCGTTGGCCCGAGTTCCTGGCCAAGCACGGCGGCGACAAGGCGGCGCACGGCCAGATCAATGGCGGCTACGACTACCGCCACGACGCCATCCGCTTCGCCCCCAAGGTCTTTGTCATCGGTGCTGCCGCCGAGCATCTGCGCCGGGCCGAGCGGCTGCTCTGGATCGACGCCGACATCGTCACCCATGCCGACGTGCCGCTCGGCTGGCTCGAGGCGGTGCTTCTCCCGTTCGACGAGGCCAGCGGCACCCGGCCCTACGTCGCCTACCTGGGGCGCGACGCGGTGCGGCTGGTTCCCGAGACCGGCCTCCTCGCCTTCGACCAGCTTCATGCCGGCCACGCCCCGTTCCTGGCCGCCTGGACCGGCCTCTACGCCAGCGGCTCGGTGTTCGAGCTGGCGCGCCAGGAGGATGCCTTCAGCTTCGATTGCGTGCGGCGCCACTTCGCCAAGGCGGGGCTGATCAGCTGCCACGACCTGGGTGCCGGGATCATGCACCACCACGTGTTCGTGAATTCGGTCCTAGGTGAGGTCATGGATCACTGCAAGGGACCCAGGAAGCAAGTTGGCCACAGCCACCCGGCCGACCTGAGCTGGCCCCGACCCGAGCCGTGGTGGCGGGCGGTGCGCGCCGGCCAGCACCCGCGCTGGGATGCGCCCTTGGTCGCGGGGCTCCCCGCGACCGATCCAGGGGCGGCGGCATGAACCGCTACGGCCAGCTGCTCACCGTCATCGACCGCGAGAAGCCGGCCAGCCTGGTCGAGGTCGGCACCTGGAACGGGGACCGCGCCCTGGCCATGATCCGCCGCGCCCGGCAGTGGCAGCCGCGGGTCAGCTATCTCGGCGTCGACCTTTTCGAGGACGCATCGGCCGCGACCGACCGCGACGAGCTGAACGTCAAGCCGCACCACAGCAGGGACGGGGTGCGGCACCGGCTGGAGGCGGAGCTGCGCGACCTGGGCGGGGTTGACCTCCTCCTGCTCAAGGGCAACAGCCGCGACGTGCTGCCCTCGACCGCGGCCGACCTGGCGTTCATCGATGGCGGGCACTCGTTGCCGACCATCGAGAACGACTTCGACCGGCTCAAGGGCAGCCGCTGCCTGGTGCTCGACGATTTCTACGGTCCCGACCGCGACGGGCGCTGCCCCGACGTGACCCGCTGGGGCTGCAACGAGCTGCTGCTGCATCTGGCGCTCGAGGCCGGGTGGAAGATCCGCGTCCTGCCGGCGCAGGACCCGGTGCGGGGCGGCGGCTTGGTGCAGATGGTCGAGGTGCGCCGGGGATGAGCGCGCGGGCGGGCCACGGCGACGGCTTCGAGGTGGCGTACGTGCCGCTGGATGGCTGGCTGTCCTGGCTGGCCGCGGGGTGGACCTTCGGTGGGATCGTCGCCGGGCCTATGGCGGGCCACGCCGGCTGCTGGTCCTGCCTGATGGTGCGGGAGCCGGCCGATGCGTGAGGAGGTCATCGGCGAGTGCCGGCTAATCTTGGGCGACTGCCTCGACGTGTTGCCCGAGCTGGACGAGGCCGACGCCGTCATCGCCGATCCGCCCTACTGCAGCGGCGCGCGGACCACGGCCGAGGTTAGCGGTCGCGGCGGCATGTCTCGCGGCCAGCTCTGGAAGTCGCGGCCGATGGATAACGACCGCATGACCACGACGGGGTTCTCCTGGCTCATGCGGCAGGTGGGTTGCGAAGCAGAGCGCCTGCTCAAGCAGGGCGGCTCGTTCCTGTCGTTCATCGACTGGCGGCAGTACCCGACCCTCTATGGCTGTCTGGAAGCCTGCAATCTCCGCATCCAAGGCATGGTGGTCTGGGACAAGGAGGACATGGCGTTGGGCAACGGCTTCAGGAACCAGCACGAGCTGATCATCCACGCCGCCAAGGACACGCCCGCCGTCTACGACCGCAGCATCCCGAACGTGCTGCGCTGCAAGCGGATCAGCCAAAGCGAGATCCACCCAACCGAGAAGCCCGCGGCGCTCTACGAGGCGCTGGTTCGGGTGGTATCGCCGCGCGCCGGCCTCGTGGCCGATCCCTTCATGGGTAGCGGGACATGCGGCGTGGCCTGTGCCCGGCTCGGCCGACGCTTCGTTGGCATCGAGCGCGACCCGAAACACTTCGCCGCGGCCTGTCGGCGGATCGAGGCCGCTTATGGCCAGGGCGACCTATTCCGCGCGCCGCCGCCGCCGAAGCCGGTGCAGGTGAATCTGCTGGACGGGGCCGCCTGATGGCTGAGGACGTCACGATTGGCGGCTGCAGGCTCGTGCTCGGCGATTGCATGGACGTGCTGGCCGGCATGGAGCCGTGCTCGGTCGACGCCGTCGTCACCGATCCGCCCTACCACCTGACCAGCGGCAATGCGGCGTTCGACTGGTCCGCCATGGGGCCGGGCGACAAGCGGCCGAACATCGGCGCCACCAACCGCGGCGGCCGTGGCCACAAGGCTGGCTTCATGGGCAAGAGCTGGGATGGCGGCGATATCGCCTTCCGGCCCGAGACCTGGGTTGAGGTGCTCCGTGTCCTGAAGCCGGGCGGGCACATGGTCTGCTTCGGCGGCACCCGCACCTACCACCGCCTCGCCTGCGCCATCGAGGATGCCGGGTTCGAGATCCGCGACAGCCTGATGTGGTTGTACGGCTCCGGCTTCCCGAAAAGCTTGGACGTGAGCAAGGCCATCGACAAGCGCGGCGGCGCCGACATCGCATGGTTTGGGCCATGGCTGCGCCAAGAACGCGAACGCCGCGGCATCACGCAGAAGGATCTGGCACGGCACTTCCCGAGCCGAACGGGCAACCTGACCGGCTGCGTCGCCAACTGGGAGCTGGGCCTCAACCTGCCGACACCCGAGCAGTTCAACGCCTTGTGCGAGGTGCTGGCGCTGCCGTTCGCCAGGATCGAGGAAGCCGAGCGCGAGGTCATCGGGCGGGGTCATCGCGTGCGCCACGAAAGCCTCGTGCAGATTGCCGGGCTTAGTGATGGTGCCTACGACCTCACCGCGCCCGCCACCGACGCCGCCCGGCAATGGGCCGGATGGCACACGGCGCTGAAGCCGAGCGTCGAGCCGATCGTGCTTGCCAGGAAGCCCCTGGCCGAACCGACCGTGGCGGCACAGGTGCTCGCGACCGGCACCGGTGCCCTGAACGTCGAGGCCACGCGCGTCGGCACGTCGGGCGGCGGGCAGAATGGCCGCACGGTTGGCGCGCGGAACCGCGAGCAATGGCGGCAGCCGCCGGTTGCGGCCGCGACGGAGGACGCCGGCCGCTGGCCGCCGAACCTGCTGCACGACGGCTCGCCCGAGGTGCTGGCGGCGTTCGCGGCGTTCGGCGAGCGGAAGGTCAATCGTCCGAGCAGGAGGACATCTCGGTTCGGTGACGGCGGTGTGTACGAGCATGGCCTGAACACGCGTGCCATCCAAGACTACGCGGACCAAGGCAGCGCCGCCCGGTTCTTCCCGGCGCTCGGCTACGAGCCCGGCGAGCTGCGCCTGTTCTACAGCGGCAAGGCGAGCGGAGCGGAACGGGACTATGGGCTGGACGGGCTGCCGCCGCAGGAGCGCGAAGGCAAGTACGGCTCGATCCAGGACGGTCGCACCGCTTCGGGGACGGACTATGACCGCGGCCCACTGCGCAACCACCATCCCACGGTCAAGCCCGTCGCGCTGATGCAGTGGCTGTGCAAGCTGGTGACCCCGCCCGGCGGTGTCGTGCTCGACTGCTTCGCCGGAAGCGGTTCGACCCTGGTCGCGGCCTCGCGGCTGGGGCTGCGTGCCATCGGGATCGAGCGTGAGGCGGAATATTTCACTTTGGCAGCGGAAAGGCTCCGCAACGACGCGCCGCTGCTGACCGCGCCGGAGCCGGCGGCCGAGCCCGCCGAGCCCGCGCCCACGCCCGAGCCGGCGCAGTGGGCGCTGTTCGGCGAGGAGGACGCCGCGTGAAGCAGGCGGCGGCGGGCTGGTGGCTGCCCGACAACGATACCCACTTCGCCGGGCTGGGCGACCTGATCCTGTACCAGCAGGTGGCCTTCGACGCCGCCTTGCGCCGGGTGCCGAAGGCTCGCCGCCGGCTGGCGGTCGACGTCGGCGCGCATGTCGGCACCTGGACCGTGCGCCTCGCCAGGCTGTTCGACGAGGTGGTCGCGATCGAGGCCGACCCGAGCAACCACGACTGCCTGCGGCGCAACCTGGCGGATCGGCAGATCGGCAACGTCGAGCTGGTGCGCGCCGCGGCCGGCGCGGTCGAGGGCGTCGGCCATGTCCGCCGCGTCTGCCCGACCAACAGCGGCGATTGCGCGGTCGATCCCGGCCCCGGCGACGGCACCGCTCCCGCGGTCGGCATCGTGCGCCTCGACGATCTGTTGGCGCCCCGGCCGGCGGTCGACTTCCTCAAGCTCGACCTGCAGGGCGGCGAGCTGTCGGCGCTGCAGGGGGCGCAAGCCACGCTCGCGCGGCACCAGCCCGTGGTGATCTGCGAGTTCTGGAAGGATCTGGGTCCAGATCCGGACGTGCTGGCGCTCATGGCCGCGCATGGGCTGCACCCGGTCGAGCGCATCCGCGGCGACCTGATCTACGCGCCAACCGGCGGCAAGAAGGAGGCGGCATGAGACTCCGGGTCTTTATCGGCTACGACGGTCGCGAGCACGAGGCCTGGCGGGTCTGCGCCGCCTCGCTGGTGCGCCGGACCTCGATCGACCTCGAGGTCACGAAGCTCGACGATCATCAGCTGCGGGCGCAGGGGCTCTTCTGGCGCAAATGGCGCCGCGACGGTCAGGTCATGGTCGACGAGCTCGACGGGCGACCGTTCTCGACCGCGTTCGCGTTCACGCGGTTCCTGGTCCCCGCCCTGTGCCGGGCCGACGACTACCGCGGCTGGGCGCTGTTCGTCGACTGCGACATGCTCTGGACGGCCGACATTGCCGGTCTGCTGCCGCTGCTCGACCCCGGGAAGGCGCTGATGTGCGTCCAGCACCAGCAGACGATCGCGGCCGACGGCGGCACCAAGATGGACGGGCAGCCGCAGCAGGCCTATCCCAGGAAGAACTGGTCGTCGTTCATGGCCTTCAACATGGCCGACCCCGTGCACGACGCGCTGTCGGCGCCGAGCGTCAATCTCGAGGAGGGTCGTTGGCTGCACGGGCTGTCCTGGCTCAAGGACGAGCAGATCGGCGGCCTGCCCGAGACCTGGAACTGGCTCGAGGGCTACAGCTCGCCGCGGGCGCCGGATGATCCGCCGGCGGTGGTCCATTTCACCCGGGGCGGTCCGTGGTTCGCGGGCTGGCAGGACGTGGCGTTCGCCGAGCGGTGGCGGGAGGAGCGCCGCGCGCTCGAGACCGATCAGACCCTGGGCGGTGCGGTGGCCACGCTGCTGGCGGGCGAGGAGGTGGCGGCGGAATGACCGCGCGCGGCACGCCGGGCGTGGCTGTCCTCGGCGCACAGGTTGAGCCCGTCGCGCCGGCCATGCACGCCGCGCAGATCGAGCGCCTCGAGCGGGTGGCTGGCGAGCCAGGCGACGATCTCGCACCCGGTCGCCGGCCGGACCGCGGCGATCAGCTTCGGCAGCACGGCCGAGTGGTTGGCGATGTCGATGGCGCGCGACTTCTGGCGCCGCGGCAGGCCGCGATACCAGGCTTCCCGCGCCAGCCACGCGGCGATGCTGCGGCGACGCACCAAGGCCAGCGGCGCCAGGCGCTCGGCCAGCCCGTCGTTGGGCCCCTGGCGCACCCGCACGGTGATGCGGGTGTCATCGTGCAGCGTGACGGTCGCGAGCACGAACAGCCCCTCGCCGAACAGGTACAGCAGCGGCCAGCACGGCTCGCTCGCGGCGGTGACGGCCCGCAGCGCCTCGACCAGATCGGGCAGCGCCGCGCGGATCTTCGTGTTCTGATGCAGATGCCAGCCGGCGACGCCGGCGGCGGGTTCATCGGCTGGCTCGGGAGACGTGACCAATGACGGTAACCCTGATTCTCGAGACGGGCCAGATCGTCAGCGGCGCCAATTCGTACGCCGACCGGACTTTCGCCGACGCCTTCCTGGATCGCAACATCTACGCCGATGGCTGGGTCGCGGCGACCACGGCCGACAAGGAGGCCTGCCTGGTCTGGGCGACGCAGCTGCTCGACGATGGCGTGGTCTGGGTCGGGCAGCGGGTCAGCGAGAGCCAGGCGCTGGGCTGGCCGCGCTACCAGGTCTGGGACCGCGACGGCTACGCCATCGCCTCCAACGTGGTGCCGACCCAGGTCCAGCGCGCGACCAGCGAGCTGGCACGGCTGCTCCTGCTCAGCGACCGGACCGCCGAGGCCGAGACGCTGGGCTATTCCGAGCTCGAGGCCGGACCGCTGCGGATCGCCTTCGATCGGCGCGACCAGCAGAAGCCGGTGCTCACCGCCTCGGTGCTGAGCATGCTGCACGGCTTGATCGAGGGCGATACCGCCGGCCGGGTGCGCTTCGCGCGGCTGGCCCGCACCTGAGGTGGCGACGCGCCGGGTGCTCAGGACGGTGCCGGCGCGTCCCTTGCCGCCCGAGCCGACCGGCGACACGCCGGTTATCGGCATGCCGGGCCAGCGTCGGCCACGCGCCTACGGCAGCACGCGGCTGCAGGTCTACCTGTGCGGCGGGCACGGCAACCGGCTGGCCTGGGCGTTCGCCGAGGGTGCCCGGGCGCGGCTGTGCGAGCTGGCCGAGCCGGCGCGGTCGGGTTGGGACGTCTGGCTGTGGGGCCTGTTGCGCGGCACGCTCGAGGTGATCGCCGCGGCGCGGCTCGGCGGGCAGCCGTGGTGGTACGCCGACCACGCCTATTTCCTGCGCGGGCATGCCACGGCCAACTACCGCGTGACGTTGCGCGGCTGGCAGCTCAGCCGGCGGCTCGACGTGCCGGGCGATCGCTGGCGCCGGCTGGCGCCGCACGTGCCGGTGCGGCCCTGGCGCACGGGCGGCCATCACGTGCTGGTCTGCCCGCCAACCTGGCCGGTGCTGCAGGCGACGGCGGCGGGCAACTGGCTCGAGGAGACGCTGGCCGAGCTGGCGCGGCACACCGACCGGCCGATCCGCGTGCGCCACAAGCACCAGATGGGCAACCCGCCGTTGAGCGCCGACCTCGCCGACTGCCACGCGCTGGTGACCCAGCACAGCGTCGCGGCGATCGAGGCGGCGCTGGCGGGGATACCGGTGGTCGTGGCTCCCTCTAGTGCTGCCGCGCCTGTTGGGCTAATGGATCTCTCCATGGTGGAGAGCCCGGCTTACCCCGACCGCGAGGCATGGTTGCACAGCCTGGCCTACGGCCAGTTCCATCTGGATGAGTTCCGGTCGGGCGCGGCGTGGCGCATCCTGCGGGAGACCCAGCGTGGCGTTGCGTGACGTCTTCCAGCGCGCCGCGCTGACCATCCGCACCGCGTTCGACGACGTGCCGGTCAGCGTCTCCTATTATGCCCACGCCAGCACGGTCTACGACCCCGACGCCGGCAACCTTGTGGTGTACGAGACCCTGGCCAGCGCCGTGCCGGTCTTTTTCATCGACTTCAGCACCGCCCAGGTCGACGGGCAGAACGTGCTGGCCGAGGACCGCCTGGTGCTGATCGCGGCGCTCGACCTGCCGACCGCCTACACGCCGAGCGTCAACGACCGGCTGGTCGAGACCGCCACGGGCGAGGCCTGGGCGGTGCAGCGGGTGGCCACCGACCCTGCCGATGCCCACTACCAGCTGCAGGTGCGCAAATGATCGCGGACCAGGCCACCTTCGTCGCCGCCTACGTGGCGCGCTGTGGCCACCGCCACCGCGACCCGCAGCGGGACGCGGCGATCTTCTGGGCGCGCCGAGACGGCGCCACGCTCCGGAACGTCGCCGAGCGGCACGGGCTGAGCCAATCACGCGTCCGGCAGATCATCGCCCGGATCCAGCGCATCCTGCGCCACCCGAAGCATCGGGGAGGCCTGGGCGATGCCGCCACGGCATGAGAACCAGCTGCACCAGTTCGGCGCCGACCTCGACGCCTTCGCCAAGCTGATCGACGTGCAGCTCGGCACGGTGGTGCGCAAGGTCGCCGTCGACCTGCACGACAAGATCGTGCGCCGGACGCCGGTCGACACCGGCCGCGCCCGGGCGAGCTGGACGATGAGCCTCGACACCCCGCAGGGGGCGGGCGATCCCGGCCCGGTGCAGGACGCCAAGCCGGCGCCGCCGGACCCGGCGGTGCTCAGCGCGCTGCAAGCCGACCCCTACCGGCAGGTGTGGATCTTCTCGAACGTGGTCTACATCCTGGCGCTCGAGCACGGGCATTCCAAGAAGGCGGCGCAGGGCATGGTGGCGATCAGCCTGGCCGAGGCCGAGGCTGAGATCGACCGCGAGATCGCGAGGCGGTCATGATCGGGCGCATACCTTTGCGGGACGGTCACGAGCACGACGCCCTCAGCCGCCGCGGCAAGCGGCTGATCCGCTGGCGCGCCGGCGTGCGCAAGTGGATCAAGCACAGCTACCGGCGCCGCTGCCGTCGGCTGGCACGGCGCGCGCTGGAGAGCTTCGCATGACCACGGACTGGGGCGAATTGCGACGCGTGGTCGAGAACCGCTTCCAGGCGCAGTGGGCCAGCACGACGCCGGTCAAATGGGACGGCGTGCCGTTCATCGAGCCCGCCGGCCGGGCCTGGGTGGCGCTCTACCTGCTCGACGGCGCCAGCAGCCAGATCAGCCTCGAGACCACCCCGCGCTACCGCGATGTCGGCGTGGTGGTGAATCAGATCTTCGTGCCGCAGGACGGCGGCACGCAGGAGGCCCGGCGGCTGGCGGCGCTGGCGGCGGCGGTCTGGCGCGGCTGGACCGCGGCGGTCGGCGCCACCGGCTGGCTGTGGCTGCGGGCGCCGAGCCTGTCGCGTGTCGGCGAGAGCGCGGGATGGCTTCAATACAACGTCAGTTGCGGGTATCGTCTCGACCGCAAGCCGTGGGCGTCCTGATCGAGGATTAGGTCGCTTCACGCTTGATCGCCGGGCGAGGCCCGGCACACCGCAGGCCTGGGGGGCTGGCGGGTCTGATCCGACCGCCGCGGGCTCGAGCCGAGCCCCGATCAGGAGCCCCCGATGCCCCAGGCCGATGCCAATCGCGTCAAAGTCAGCTACGCCGCCGAAGCTACCTTCGGCTCGGCCGCCGTCAGCGGCTTCAAGGAGCTGCCGATCAACTCCAGCCGCCTGGCGCACGCCAAGCGGACGGTGCTCAGCGCCCGGCTGCGCAGCGACCGGCAGGTGCCGGGGATCATCGAGGTCGGCGCCAACGCCGAAGGCAGCATCCCGTTCGAGCTGAGCTTCAGCGACTTCAACCCGTTCCTCGCCGCGGCGGTCGGCGGAACGACGTCGTCGTCGACCATCACCAATGGCACGACGGATACCTTCTTCACCCTGCAGGAGGAATTCCAGGATATCGGCGGCGGGCTGCAGTTCACCGGCATGCACGTCGGCACCATGAGCCTCAACATCGAGGCCGAGGCGATCGTGACCGGGGAAATCGGCTTCGTCGGCAAGGAGGCCGTGGTGTTCGCGTCGGGCGCGGCGGTGGCAGCCTCGGTGGCCTCGACCAACCCGATCTTCAACGCCACGGCCAATGTCGGGACCCTGTCGGAAGGCGGCGGCACCCTGTCGAATGCCATTCGGTCGCTGACCATCAACATCAACGCCAATCGGGCGCCGCGGCCGGCGGTCGGCCACCGGACGCCGATCGGCGTGCGTGGCGGCCGGGTCGAGGTCACCGGCAGCATCACCGCCTATTTCGAGAACCAGACCCTGTTGAACAAGTTCATCCAGCACACGGCCACCAGCTTGAGCGTGCCGTTGACCGACAGCGCCGGTCATACCATCACCATCAATATCCCGTATCTGTTCTATTCTGGTGGCAGTCCCGACATACCTGGCGTCAACGAGGACGTCATGCTCACCATGGATTGGATGGCGCAGCGAGATCCATCCACGGGCAACACGATTACTTTCGTGATGGGCTGAACGCGTGACGGATCTCCGCAAGCTCGCCGTCTACCGGCGCTGGAAGACCGACCCGACCGCCGAGCGGCACGGGATCTGGGTGGTCATCGATGGCGTGCGCTACCGCATCGCCCGCCACGGCAACCCGGACTTCCAGGCGGCGCTGCAAAAGGCCAGGACCCGGATCGCGCAGAACGGCGAGGCGATCTCGGATGTCCTGGCGCAGGAGGTCTACACCCAGGCGATGGGCGAGGCGCTGATCCGCGACTGGGACGCCGAGACGTTCAAGGACACGGACGGCAACCCGGTGCCCTACAGCCCCGAGCTGGCGGTGGAGGTGGTGCGCGCCCTGCCCGACCTGGCCGACAAGATCGCCACCATCAGCCAGGACATGGCGCGCTACCGCGAAGCGGACCTGGAGGTGCAGGAAAAAAACTCACCCGATTCCTCGCCGGGCTCCTAGCGGTCGAGGACCCGGAATGGCACCGCAAGCTGGCATCGCAAGGCACCATCACCCCGGCCTACCGTCGGCTGCAGGCGCTGACCCCGCCGGGGCCGCTGGAGCGCGACGCCTGGGAAGCCTACGGCGAGCTGGCGCGGCGCCGGGCCGGGCCGCACGTGCCGATCCCGCTCGCGGAGGTCGTGGCGTGGTGCCAGCTGGCCGAGGTCACCGACCCGGACGCGCGGCTGCGGCTGGCGCGGCTGATCGGGGCGCTCGACCAGACGTGGCTGAGCTGGGCGCGCAAGCGAGGGGCGGGCGGTCATGGTAGCTAAGCTCGCCATCGCCATCGACGCGTCGGGCGCCCGCCAGGGTGCCGCCGAGGTCAACGCCGCGCTCGAGAGCGTCAAGCGCAAGGCGAGCGAGGCGGTCAACGCCACCGCCGGGGTCGGCGGCAAGCTCGGCGCCGGCCTGAAGGGCGTCCAGGGCGCGGCCGGCGGCATGTCGACCGCGATCGGCGGCGCGGCGCGCGAGCTGGGCCACCTGCAGGGCGCGGCGCAGGCGGCGGCGACGGCGACGGCCAAGGTTGGTGGCGGGCTGGCGGGGATCGGCCCGGCGGCCAACGATGCCGGCAAGGCGGTGGAGGGGGTCGGCGCCGCCGCCGGCAAGGCGCGCGACCAGCTCGGCCGGTTCGCGGGTGCCGGGGGTGGCCTCGGCGGCAGCGTGGCGCGCGGCGCGGCCCAGGCCAAGGCGGCGCTGGCCGGGGTCGGGCAGGCGGTCGACCGGCTCAAGGGCCGGTTCTTCAACCTGCAGACCGCCATGGCCGGCTTGGGCGCCGGGCTGTTCCTGCACAGCGTGCTGGACAGCGTCAAGGCGGCGCAAGGGCTGGAGGTCCGGCTCAAGGGGCTGACCAGCAGCGCTGCCGCCTATGCCGAGGCGCAGCGGTTCCTGGCTCAGACCGCGGATCAGCTGAGCGTCAACCAGGACGAGCTGAGCCGGACCTACGCGAATTTGCTGCCGTTCGTGAACAGCGGCAACATCAGCATGGGGCAGGCGCGCGAGATCCTGGTCGGGATGTCGAACGCCGCCGCCAGCACCGGCGCGTCGTCCGATCAGCTGCAGAACGCGTTCTTCGGCCTCGCCCAGGCGCTGGGCAGCGCCAACGTCCAGTTTGATGAGATCCGGCAGATCACCGACCCGATGCCCGGGCTCATGCAGCAGCTCGACAAGGCGGTCGCCGGCACCGGCAAGACGTTCAAGGACGTCGTTTCCGAAGGCAAGCTGTCGGCCTCCGAGTTCGCCGCGATCCTGACCAAGGCGCTGGGCGCCTATGCCGGCGCGGCCGAGAAGGCGCGCGACAGCCTCGCCAGCGTCCAGACGCGCTTCGGCAACGTCATCACCCAGCTGACGACGACGCTCGGCACGCCGATCGCGGAAGCGATCTCGCCGGTGCTCGACCGGCTGGCGAAGAAGCTCGAGGACCCGGCGTTCGCGCAGACCGCCAAGGAGATCGGCCAAACCATCGCTTCCGCGTTCGAGCTGGCCGGCAACGCGGCGCTGTGGGCGGCCGATCATCTCGACCTCGTGGTCGGCGTGCTCAAGACGCTGCTGGTGCTCAAGGCGGGCGCGTTCCTCGCCGGGGTGGCGGGTGACCTGATCGCGCTGGCGACCGCGTCCGCCAGGGCGGCGACGGCGCTGTCCGCGGCGGCGGTCGCCATCGGCGCGGTGGGCACGGCGATCGGTGCCGTGGTCGGGGTGGGGGCGTTCGCCGTCGGGCTGGCCATGCTGGTGCAGCACGGCACCGAGGCCGACCAGGCGGTGCGCGGGCTCGGTCAGGCGCTGCAGACCTACCAGGAGGCCGGCAAGGCGGTCACCGCCGGCACCCGCGAGGCCAACGCGGAGTTCGAGAAGCTCGGCCGGGCGGCGGCGCAGGCGGCGGATCAGGCGGTGGCGGCGGCGCAGCGGGCCCTGGCCGCCGCCAACGAGGCCGCGAGCAAGATCCAATCCCTGCCCTGGGTCGCGGCCGGCACGCAGCAGACCCCGGAACAGCAGCTCGCCGCGCAGCAGCTCGCCAAGGCGACCGCGGAACGCACCCGCCTGCAGCGCGAGACCCGGTCGGCCGAAGAGGCGCGGCTGCAGGCGGCCGACTACGACGCCCGCAACGCGCCCAAGCCTCCCGCGCCGCTGAAGCCCAAGGACGACGCCAAGAAGGGCGCCAAGAAGCGCACCTTCGCCGACGTGCTCAAGGACGCCCAGGCCGAGCGCGACTACGCCCAGGCCGTCCTGGCGCTGACCGGCGCCCGGGACAAGAGCGCGCTCGCCATCGCGTCGGAAACGGCGCAGCTGGCCGCCAAGCGCGAGCTGGACCAGGCCGAGATCAAGGCCAGCGGCGCGCAGCTCGCGGCGCTCAACACGGTGATCGACGCCCGGGTGCGCGCCGACGAGGCGGCGCAGGCGCTGGGCAAGGTCCGCCAGCAAGGCCGGGACGCGGGCGACCAGATCGCCCAGGCCGAGCGCGAGCTGGCGCTGGTCGACGCGACGTCCGGCGCCCGCGCCCGCGAGCTGGTGCTGCTGCAGACCAAGCAGGAGCTGACCGCGGGCGGGATCGGTGCCGCGCAGGCCGAGGCCGAGGCGGCGGCGCTGGCCGATCAGGCGAGCAAGCTGGAGCAGATCAACGCGCTCAAGGCGAGCGGCGAGGAGCGCCGCGGCCTGCGGGTCGATCTCGGCGCGGCGCAGCGCGAGGTTGAGCTGGTCGATGCGACGTCCGAGGCGCGGGCGCGCGAGCTGGCCTATCTCGAGACCAAGCAGAAGCTGATTGATGCCGACGTGGCGCCGGACAAGGCCGAGGCCGAAGCCGTGGCGGTCGGCAAGCTGGCGGAAGCGCTCGAGCGGGCCGAGCAGGCGCGCGACCTCAAGGAAGGCATCAAGGACGCCCGCGGCGAGACCAAGGAGCTGCAGATGCAGCTGGCCAGCGTCCGCATGATGCCCAAGGAGCGCGAGGCCTACCGCGCCGTCATGGGCGACATCCTCGCCATGGAGGAGCGCATGGGGCGCGAGCTGCTGCCCGGCGAGCGCGCCGAGCTGCAGGGTGCCCTGGCCGACCGCGAGCGCCAGCGCGAGGAGCTGGAACGGCAGGAGGAGCAGCAAAAGCGGCTCGAGGACATCGCCGAGGGCTGGGGCGACGCGCTCGCCGACGGCTTCACCCGGGCGGCGCTGGAAGGCGAGGACGTCAAGGACGTGCTGTCCGACATCGAGAACCAGCTGGTGCAGATGATGACCCGCAAGCTGGTCACCGAGCCTCTGGCCAATTTCCTCTCCGGGCTGGTCGGCACCGGCATCAGCGCCGCGGCCGGCTATTTCGGCGGCGCGCCCGCCACCGCCACCGCCAATTCCACCGCGGCGGGCACCCCGGTCACCATCGGCGGCCCCGGCGGCGCCGCGCGTCCCTACCGCACCGGCGGCAGCGTGCCGGCGGGCGGGGCGATGCGCGGCGGGCTGCCGGCGGCGCTGTGGGCCGGGGCGCCGCGGTTCGCGGGCGGGCACCTGGCGGCGGACGAGGTGCCGGCGATCCTGCACGCCGGCGAGCGTGTCCTGTCGCACGACGTGGTGCGCGAGCTGCGGGCGCAGCGGACGCGCGGCAAGCCATCCGGCATGGACGACACGGGCGGACCGGTGGCGGTGACCCTGCAGTTCCAGGCGGCGCCGGGCATGGCCGCCGATCAGCAGCGCTACGCCGCCGGCTACACCCCGGCGCAGCTGGCGGCGCACACGCGGCGCGCGGTCGACATGGCGCGGAGGCACGGCGCATGAGCGACGCCACGTTTCCCATGTCCTTGATCGCCTTCGGGCTCAGCGTGGCGCCGGCCTACTCGACGCAGATCGTCACCACGACCGGCGGGCACGAGCAGCGCAACGCGCAATGGAGCACGCCGCTGCGCCGCTGGCGGCTGCCGCTGTCCAACATGACCGAGGCCGAGCGCGTCACCCTGGTGGCGTTCATCGAAGCGCGCCGGGGCGCCTGGGACAGCTTTTTGCTCACCGACCCGGTGACCTCGACCCAATACCGCGTCCGCTTCGCCGAGGACGCGATGCAGGTCACGACCCAGTATTTCGAGGGCCATTTCGCCGACGTCGACATCGTGCAGGTTCGGGATACCAGCTAGCTCCCTGGTAGCTGATAGCTCTCCGCTAGCCACAAGGAGACCGCCGCCGTGTTCAACCCCGACTACCAGAACCTCAAGGTCGACCTCGACCCGCCGCCGCTGGCCACGGCCCCGCCCAAGCCGTGGTGGCAAAGCACCGGCGTGCTCGGCGGGCTGGCCACGGTGATCGTCGCCGGGCTCAGCGCCGCCGGCATCAACCTGCCGGCCGACGCGGTGATCCTGGTCCTGACCGGGGCGGTGTCGGTCTACGGCCGGGTGCGCGCCACCCGGACGATCACCACCAGCCTGACGACCCCGCCCAGGTGACCAAGACGGTCAGCGCCGGGCTCGCGACGCACCTTGCCGGGACGCAGCTCACCCTGGCCACCTGCTGGCGCGTCGCGCGCCAGGACGGCGTGGTGATGGGCTTCACCGACCACGACGCTGACCTGATCATCGACGGCGTGACCTACGCCGCCGCCACCGGCATCAGCCGCAGCGCGATCGATAGCCAGGCCGGCAACCGGGTCGGCAATCTGGAGATCACCGCGCTTTTGACCAGCGACGCGATCACCGCCGCCGATCTGGCCTCGGGCCGGTTCAAGGGCGCCGAGGTGTTCGTGTTCCGGGTCAACTGGGCTGACAGCAGCCAGGGCCCGCTGAAGCTGATGCGCGGCTGGATCGGCCGGCTGACGGTGCGCGACAACGACTACGTGGCCGAGGTCGAGGGGCTGGCCAAGCGGCTGACCAACGAGATCGTGGAATTGTACTCGACCGAGTGCCTGGCCGATCTCGGCGACGAGCGCTGCAAGAAGGACATCAGCGGCTGGCACCGGACGGGAGCCGTGGCGTCCGTGGTCAGCGACCGGGTGTTCACGGTCGGGCTGAGCGAGTCCGACGGCTTTTGGGAGAACGGCCTCGTCACCTGGACCAGCGGCAACGGCGCCGGGCTGACCAGCGACATCCGCGCCTACACCGTCGGGCGGATCGAGCTGATGGTCGCGCCACCGCTGGGCATGACCGTCGGCGACACGTTCAGCCTCGACGTCGGCTGCAACAAGCAGATCTCAACCTGCAAGGATAAATTCGACAACGTTGTGAACTTTCGGGGCTATGGTCTGCACATGCCGGGCCGGGATGAGCTGCTGTGGTACGCAACCCCGAAGCCGACCTCGTGACGCCGCACGCGCGCGCCTGGGTCGGCACGCCGTTCCGGCTGCACGGCCGGGATGCGACCGGCCTCGACTGCTTCGGCTTGATCTTGCGCGTCGGCTGGACGCTCGGGCTGCCGCTGCCGGACGCCACCGGCTACGGCATGGCCGGCGACGGCCCGCGGCTGCGGACCTGGCTGGAAGCCAACCTGGTGCCGCTGCGGACCTTCAGCGACGCCGGGCCGGGCGACGTGGTGGCGCTGCGGCTGCGGCTCGGCTGGGAGCACGTCGGGCTGCTCGGCTGGCTGCACGGGTCGCTGTCCCTGATTCACGTGCACACGCTGGCGCGGCGGGCCGGCCAGCAGCGCCTGGGCTGGTGCGTCGAGCACGGCTGGGTGCCGCCCTGGTCCGGCCGGCTGGCCGCCGTCTACCGCTACCGGGGGGCGACCGCGTGGCCACACTAGCGCTCGGCGTCACCGGCGCGATCATCGGCGGCGCGCTTGGCTCCATGGTCGGCATGCCGGCGCTTGGCGCCAGCATCGGCTGGTCCTTGGGCGTGGCCGGCGGCACGATGATCGAGGGGGCCGGCGGGTCGAAGGTCCGGGTCGAAGGGCCGCGGGTCTCGGACCTGCAGTCGAGCGACAGCGCGCTCGGCGAGCCGATCCCCATCGCCTATGGCAGCGTGCGGCTGGCTGGCCAGTACATCTGGAGCCCCAAGATCGAGGAGACCAGGCACCGGCAGACCGAGACCGAGGCCGGCATCAAGACGGTCACCACCACCTACAGCTACGCCATGGACGCGGCGATCGGCATCTGCGCCGGGCCGGTCGAAGGCGTCCACCGCATCTGGGCCGACGGCAAGCTGATCCACGGCCCCTCGCCGGTGCGCGACGCCACCGGCGAGATCGTCAACACGGCCACCGACCCCGGCGTGCTGCTCAAGGGCACGATCCGGATCCACCTCGGCGGCGAGGACCAGCTGCCGGACCCGCTGATCCAGGCGGCGCAGGGGGTCGACCGGACGCCGGCCTACCGCGGGTTGTGCTACGTGGTCTTCGAGGGCTTCGCGCTCGCCGATTACGGCAACCGGCGGCCGAACCTGACGTTCGAGGTGGCGATCGGCACGCCCAGCACCTTCGCCTGGCAGCCACCCTCGAGCGGCACGCACGATGAGAGCGGCGACCGGATCATCGGCGGCAGCAACACCAGCGGCAGCTACTACCGGGTCGCGAGCGAGACCTATTTCACCTACGCCGCCGTCCCGACGCGGACCTACTTCGCGGTCGCCACCAAGCCGGACCTCTGGATCGCCGACACCAAGAACTACGGGCTGAACTGGGTGTGGCTCGACCGGGCGCACACCGGCAGCACGACCTCGGTCGTCATGCTGGAAGCGGCGCCGGGCGCCATCGAGACCGTGGTGGTCGAGTACGACACCAACAGCGACACCAAGTATCACCTCGAGCGGGTCAATCCCTGGACCGGCGACGTCCTGGCCGGGCCGCTGAGCTGGAACAAGACCTCCTGGACCGCGGACACCGCCGCCGGCACGTGCTCGTGCATCAGCCACGACGGCCAATACCTCTACCGGTGGCACACCTTCCCCGGGCAGCACAACCGCGGCATCTATTCGGCGCTGAGCAACGACGACAGCCGCGCGGTGCTCGGCCGGGTCAGCGTGATCGCCACCTCGACCATGACCGTGGTCAACACCTACTGGCTGACGGTGTTTCGCGCCGCCGGCGACCCGCGCGGCGTCGCCAGCCTGCTGCCGAGCCGCATCGGCCACCGCAGCCAGCAGCACCCGGACAGCGTCTGGGTGACGGCGAGCAACCTGATCAGCAGCGAGGTGTGGAGCGACCCGCTCTACGCCGCCGACGTCGACTGGGGCACGGCGCTGTCCTACGCCGGCGCCACGGTCACCTCGCCGCTCGACGCCTGGCACGACGCCAGCCTGATCACGTTCGGCGTGGTGCTGCTCGGCCCGTCCGGCATCCGCTTGCAGCACCACTGGACGCCCGCCGAGCTGCCCATGCCGCGCATGGGCTACTTCACCAACCAGGCCTCGGGCGCGACCGGCCTGACCGACGTGCCGTGCGCGCTGCTCGAGATCGAGCGGCTGCCCGACACCCTGTTCCTGAGCAACTACAGCTTCCTGCACAAGATCAACCTGTTGACGGGAAATATTGACGCCCAGCTTCAGCTGGCGCCGACGGCGCTGGAAACGGCCGACAGCGACGACTGGTTCGACGCGCGCGACGCCTCGGGCTCGCCGGCCGGCTCGCTGTTCTGGAACCCGGGCACCGGGCTCGGCGCCCCGGCGGCGCTCGACCCGGCGACGGTGGTGCTGCCCAGCGCCAGCAACCTGGCCGACGCGTGGAACGACCCGACCGCCGGGCAGGAGGACAGCGCGCAGACCTGGGGGCTAGCCGACCTCACCACCATGACCTGGACGGCGCGCTACAAGTGGCCCGACGTCGCCACCTCGCAGCAGACCGGGGTCTACCTGCCGGCGCTGCACGCCATCCGCGGCAGCACGAGCACGGTGTGGCTGGACAAGAACGACGGCTCGACCACCGCCGCCGATCTGGCCGCCATCGTCGCCGACGTCTGCCGCCGCTGCGGGCTCGAGAACGCCGACCTCGACGTGTCCGAGCTGACCGACGAGGTGTTCGGCTACACGCTGACCCGACGTTCATCCGGCTTCTCGCAGATCGAGCAGCTGACCGCCTGCTACTTCTTTGACGCGGTGGAATCGGACTGGATCCTCAAGTTCCGCAAGCGCGACCGCAGCGTGACCTCCGTCGTGCCGCTCGCCGACACGGGTGCTGTCAGCGGCACCGGCCAGCCCGGCGAGACCATCGAGGACACGGTCACCGACGAGCTGGACCTGCCCGAGCGGGTCGATCTGGTGTTCGGCGACTACCGGCGGGACTACCAACCCAACACCATGGGCGCCAAGCGGCCCAGGGGCGCGACCATCGCCCGCAACCTGGCCACCATGGAAGCCGCGATCGTGTTCGACGGACCGGCCGAACCGAAGCGGATCGCCGACAAGATGTTGTCGGAGGCCTGGAACCGGCGGCCGGCGCGGTTGCGGCTCGGCCCGAGATGGGCGCTGCTCGAGCCGAACGACGTCATCACCGTCACCGCCTTGAACGCGGCCTACACCCTGCAGGTGCGGCGGATCGCGGACGGCGCCGACCTGACCGTCGAGATCGACGCCGAGACCTTCTCGAGCGAGCTGTACGACAGCGACGTCCTGGCGCCCGACACCTCCTCCTCGTTCCCGACGCAGACCGCGCCGGCGACGCCGCCGACGCTGCGCACGGCGCTGGTCGACGGGCTGACCTTGCCGGACGTCACCGGCAACGACGTCGGCTTTTTGGTCGGGGCGGCTCTGGCGACCGACGGCGGCACGTGGTCCGGCGCCACGGTCTATGTCAGCGAGGATGACGGCGAGACCTGGGTGGCATCCGGCGGCGTCAACGAGCTGATCACGCATGGCACGCTGGCCGGCGGGCTGGCGGACGCGGCGACCACGACCACGGTCGACGACACCGGCTGGCTCGACGTGCAGCTCTCGACCTTCGGCACGCTCGACTCGATCAGCCGCGCCGAGCTGCTGACCGGCGAGGCCAACCTGCTCCTGGTCGGCGATGCCACGACCGGCTACGAGCTGCTCCAGTTCGAGACCGCCACCTGGCTGCGGATCGGCCGCTACCGGCTGACCGGGCTGGTGCGGGGCCTGCGCGGCACCGAGCACCTGACCGGCACGCACCACGCCGGGCAGGACGTCTGGCTGCTCGACCCGGACGCGCTCTTGTTCCTCGGCATCACCGACGCCGAGGTCGGCGCCACCCGGCTGGTCAAGCTGGTGCCGAGCGGCCAGACCACCGACGACGTCACCGCGCTCTCGATCACGCTGGATGCCGCCAGCGTCCGGCCGTGGTCGCCGACGCAGGTTGCCGCCACGCACCCGAGCGCCCTCAGCGGCGACCGGCGCTACACCTGGATCCGACGCGCCGGGCGTGACCAGAGCTGGCTGCCGTGGCGCGACGTCGAGCTGGCCGACGACGAGGTGCCCGAGACCTACGAGGTCGACGTGCTCGACGAGGACGGCAATCTCGCGCGGACATTGACCAGCGCCAGCACGGCGGCCGGCTCGTTTGTGGATAACAGTAGCCAAGCAGCTTTCTACGTCCTGGCCGACGCGCAGACCGACCACGGCGACCGCCACGGCTGGCGTTGCGCGCTCGCCGGCGGCTCGTTCGAGACCGGCAGCACGGGTTGGACGGTGACCGCCGGCACCTGGACAGCTTCGACGGTCAGCGCCATGCCGAGCCCGGTCGACGGTCGGTCCTACCTGATCACCCAGGCCAGCGCCGGGGCGGCGTGCGCGCTGGAGCAGCGCTGCGACCTGCGGCAGGAGGACTGGCACGGGCTCGATTTCGCCCAGGTCGAGAGCGGCCGGCTGGAGGCGCGCTGCGAGCTGCAGGTGGCGTGGCGCGAGACCGCGGGACCGGCGGTGACGCTGCGGCTCGACCTCGCCAACGCCGCCGGCAGCGTCGTGGCCAACGCCAGCGTGAGCTACGCCAATCCGGCAGCCCTGGGGGTCGCGGCGCGCGCCTGGGGCACGGTCGAGCTGACCGTGGCGGCGCCGGCCAGCACGGTGGCGGCGACGGTGGCGATCGCGGTGGCCACCCCGGGCGGCAGCACCCGGCACGTCGCGGTCGATGACGTCAGGCTCTACCTGAACGAGATCGTCGGCCAGCGGCTGCTCCGCGTCTTCCAGCGCTCCACCACGGTCGGCCGCGGCTGGCCCGCCAACACGGACGTCTAAGGACAGCCATGGCCACGACCCCCAACCTGCTGATCACCCACCTGGCCGCCGCCCAGGCGAAGAAGGAGATCACCGTCAACGAGGCGCTGGATGCCCTGGATCAGGCGACGCAGGGGCACGCCGTGGTCGACGTCTCAACCGTGGCTAGCGTCGTGGTCGGGCTCGACACCTACCTATCGAACTTCTGCCTCCGGGTGGCCGGCAGCACGGGCGCGGCGGTCACGGTCACCCTGCCGCCGAGCAACCGCTACTTCGCGCTCGACAACGGCAGCGACGGGGTGATCACGGCGCAGATCGCCGGCGGCAGCGGCTCGGTCGTGCTCGACCCCGGGCAGGTGAAGACGATGATCGCCCAGGATCTGCGGCTGGTCGAGGTCACGGCCGGCACGCCGGTGGCCGGGACCGGGCTGCAGGTCGCCGACGGTGGCGGGGTCGTGGTCGCTTCCACCACCCGCATGACCTTCGCCGGCTCGGGTGTCGCGGTCGCCAGCTCGGGCTCGCAGGTCACGGTCACCGTCTCGACGGCGGCACCGTTCGCGGCGCTGCTCTATGTCGACGGCGCGCCGGACGCGGCTGAGGTCGTGGCGCGGCTGGCGCTGCCGTACGCCGTGGCGTTCGCGTCCGCCTTCGCCGGGTCGGTCGCCAGGACGCAGACCATGGCCACGGCAAGCGCCGCCTTCTCGTTGACCAAGAACGGCTCGGGCATCGGCAGCCTGAGCTTCGCCGCGTCCGCCACCTCGGGCACGTTCGGCGGCGCGGGCGCCTCCTTCGCGATCGGCGACGTGCTGGGCGTGGTCGCGCCGGTGGCACCCGACGCCACGCTGGCCAACGTCTCGATCTCGCTGCTCGGCACGCGGAGCTGACACGCCGTGCTGCACGTGCGCATGAAGCTCGCCGCTGATCTCACCGAGGACTGGACCGGCACCACGCCGCCCGGCGGCTTCCCGGGCTGGAACACGCGCACCACGTCGGCGCCGGGCAGCCAGTCCAGCCTGATCGACACCGCCGCGGCCGCGACCGCCGTCGGCTTCACGCAGACCGAGTGGTGGGACTACGCCACCGACCTCGGCACGGCCGGGACCACCGGGCTGCACGCCGAGATCGCCTACACCTATCAAGTCCACAACGGCGGCAGCCCGGCGGTGACCGTGGCGTTCACCAGCGTCCCCGCCGGCACATACACCTTGAGGTTGCACCACACCGACGCCAACGACAACCCGACGACCCGGTTCACGTGCAACGCCGACGCCCGCAGCTGGAGCACCGGCGCCTACCAGGACTGGACCGGCCTCAGCCCGAGCGGCGGCGTGATCAGCGCGCAGACCGGGCTCAGCGGCAGCACCGCCGCCGCGTCCCTGTGCGCGCTGGAGCTGATCCAGACCGGGGCGGGCACGGACACCCTGCGGCTGGCCGGCAGCGCCGCGCTCACGCTGGCCGGCAGCGCCGCGCTGACCATGACCGCCAACCCGGCGCGGCTGCAGGGCTCGGCGGCGCTGACCCTGGCCGCCAGCGCCAGCCTGCTTGTCACCCGGCGCCCGCGGCGGCGCATCGTCTGCATCACGAGCTAGGAGATGAGAGCATGTCCGCAACGAACCTTGCCGAGCTGCGAGTCCTGGACTGGCTGATCGGCGCCGAGGCCGTGAGCCTGCCGGCGAGCTGGTACATCGGCTTGTCGGTCGGCGACCCGGGCGAGACCGGCTCGACCGCCAGCGAGCCGAGCGGCAACGGCTACGGCCGGGTGGCGATCGTCAACTCGAGCACCGCGTGGCAGCAGGCAAGCGTCGCCAAGTCGAACTTGGCCACGGTGGTCATGCCGACGCCTACGGGTTCTTGGGGCTCGCCGACGCATTTCTTCGTTGCCGATGCCTCGACCGGCGGCAACGTCTGGATCTACGGCGCCCTGGCCACGACGGTGAGCATCGGGGCGGCGAACGCGCCGGTTCAATTCAACCCGGGCAGCCTGCTGTTCACCCTCGACTAAGGAGGCCGCGATGGCCCGCACCCTCGTCACCACCGCCTTGTCGAGCCGACTCGACAGCCTGCCCGTGGTCGCCGCCAACACGGCCGACGGCATCCAGCTGAGCATCGGCGGCGCCGCGGTGACCTCGAGCGCGCTCACCGGCGCGGTCTACTATTTCTGCCCGTCCACGAGCTGCTACGTCGCCATCGGCTTGGCGCCGACCGCGACCACGGGCGCGGCGAACCTGCCGTTCTACGGCGCCGCCATGATCCCCCTGCTGGTCCCGGACGGGCACAAGGTGAGCGTCATCGGCATGGGCGGCTCGACCGGCACCCTGCAGCTCGTGCCGGTGACGGAGGGCTAAGCCGATGCTGAGCCTGACGCCGCTCTTCTATCACCCGGGCGGCTTCGCGGCCGCCGCGCCGGGGGCCGTGGCGGCGCCAAGCTACCGCACCCAGCCGGATCGGCACATGGCCGGGACGGCGGCGCTGAGCCTCGGCGGCACGGCCGCGCTGGACCTGGGGCCGCACGCGCTGCGGCTCGCCGGGTCGGCGGCGGTGAGCCTCGCCGGCACGGCCAGCCTGAGCCTGGGGCCGCACGCGCTGCAGCTCGCCGGGTCGGCCGCGGTGAGCCTTGCCGGCACGGCCGCGCTGACCCCGAACCAGCTGATGTTCGACCTGAGGTTCGACCAGGGCGACAGCACGTCGGCGATGACCGCGGCGGGCCTGACCTACAGCCGCAGCTCCATCGCCTGGACGATGAAGGGCGTGCAGGTGGCCAGCGGGACGCCGCGCGTGGACGCCTCCGGGTTGCTTTTTGAGGGCGCCCGCACCAACCTGTCATTGCGCTCGCAGGAACTCGACAACGCGTCCTGGACCACAAGCACCGCCTCGGTGACCGCCAACGCGGTCACGGCACCGGACGGCGTCGTGAGCGGCGACACCTACGTCGAGAACGGCGCCAGCTCCCACATCCGCACCGCGGCGATCACCACGGTCTCTGGCACGACGTACAGCTTCTCGATCTTCGCCAAGCGGTCGAACACCGATTGGTTCAGGATTCTCGTCGCCGACAACTCTGGCCTCGCCACGAACGTGGCCAGGGCGTGGTTCAACCTGGCGAGCGGCACGGCCGGCGTGGCCAGCGTCGCGGGTGCCGGGTTCACCGCGCCGAGCAACGCCATCGTGAGCGTCGGCGGCGGCTGGTTCAGGTGCTCGCTGACCTTCACGACCACCGTGACCACGATCTATGGCGGCGTCCAGACCGCGGATGCGGATGCCAGCACGACCCGCGCCAACGTGGGCGCGGGCGCGGGCATCGGCTCGGCGGTCCATCTTTGGCAATCTCAGATTGAGGCTGGCGCTTGGCCTTCCTCGCCCATAGTGACCACGTCGGCCGCGGTCACCCGGGCGCGGGACGTCCTGACCGCGACCGCACGCCCGGCGGCCGACATCCAGCAGGGCACGGTCGCGATCGTCGCCGGCAACACGGCCCTAGCCGGGCCGGTCACGCCGGACAGCATGCAGTTCTATCGCTACGGGGTGAGCAACCGGGTCGTTCTGTTCCGCGCGGCCGGCGCCGGCACCAGCATCAACGTGGGCGTCACCGGCATCGCCGCCAACATGGCGCCGGGCTCGGTCGCCTTCGGCTCGGGCTTCGCCGCGGCCGTCACCTGGAGCGTCGCGGCCTCGCGGGCCGCCAGCAGCCTCAACGGCGGCACCGTCGCCAGCGCCGCCGGCACCCTGACGCTCGGCAGCGACAACGAGTACGTCGGCTACGGCAACAGCGCGGGGTCCGAGAGCCACGCCAACCTCCGCCGGGTGCGCCGCTATTTGACCGTGGCCAGCGACGCCGACCTGCAGGCGGCGGCCACCTCCGAGCTGGTGTATGACCTGGACCTGATCGGCGGCGCAAATGCTGCGTCAATAACGGCGGCCGGATTTACTTTCGCAAGAAGCGGAACTGCTTGGGATTTGGATGGCGTTGCTTATAGCAGCGGCATACCGAGGATCACGGCGCAGGGCCTGCTGCTTGAGGCGGCCCGCACCAACATCTGCCTGCAAAGCCAGACCTTCGCGAACGCGACGTGGACCAAAGCCGGCGTCACTGCCACCGACGCCGCCGCGGTCGCGCCGAATGGCGCCAGCGTGGCCAGCTCGTTCATCGAGTCCGCGCTCAACGAAGGGCACAACGCATCGCAAAACGTCAGCTTCACCTCGGGCACAACCTACGCGTTCTCCTGCTACGCCAAGGCCCTCGCCGGCACGCGCTATCTGCGGCTGATCCTGGCCAGCACAGCGTTCGGCACCGCGCAGGCCGTCAACTTCGATTTGAGCACGGGCGCGGCCACCGCCACCTCCGGGTCGCCGACGACGACGGCCGTGTCGATCGGCAACGGATGGTGGCGCTGCAGCATCGTCGCCGCCGCGACCGCGACGGTAAGCTCGGCGGTGCAGGTGGCCATGGCGCTGAACACCCTCGGCACCTCGACCTATGCCGGCGACGGCACCAGCGGCATCCTGCTCTTTCAATCCCAGGTCGAAGCTTCCAGCTTCCCGACCTCACCCATGGTGACCACCGCCAGCTCCGTGACCCGCAACGCCGAGACCTGCGTCGCGACCCGGGCGGCGGGGCTGCTGGATCGAGGGTCGGTGGCGATCGATGCGACGCACGCGACCGGGTTCAATCCGAGCACCCACCACTATCTGTGGCAGGCGGACGACGGCACCCCGAACAACCGCGTGTTCGCGTACAAACAGTCGGGCACCACCAACCAGATCTTCCAGCTCAACTCGGGCGGCAGCACCTTCGCGACCCTGAGCACGTCGGGCGCGACCGCCTTGGCGACCTTCAAGCAGGCCGCCCGGTGGTCGAGCGTCGACGCCGCCAGCTCGATCGGCGGCGCCGCCGCGTTGACCGACACCTCGGTGACCCTGCCGGTCGGTCTGGTGACCGAGCGCCTCGGCACGGATTCCACGGGGGGGCAGCAATTCAACGGCTACATTCGGCGGATCAGGAGGTACTCGACCCCCGCGACCGACGCCCGGCTGGTGGCGATGAGCACCTGAGCGGCACGCCCAGGATGCACCCGGTCGTGCTCGCCCTGCTGATGGCCGCGGCGCTCTGGGCGGCGGTGGCGCTGGCCGGGTGGCTCGCGTTCTGGGCGACTGCGACATAAAGGCGTCCAACGCAACCATCCTGTCAGCTAGGAGTTGTAGCAGCAGGACAGTTTTCTGTTCCCCGCAGTGACTAGAACGGCCGCCCCCTCGGGGCGGCTCTTTTTTTGCCGGCCGCGGTCAGCGGATGGCAGCCAGCTCCCGCCGCGTCGTGGCCAAGGCCTCGGCCAAGGCGGGGTCGACGGGCAGCCGCCACATGCGACGGGCATAGACCGCGGTCATCAGCGCGTTCTCGCGCCGCAACAGCCAGCTGCGCCGGCCCTCAGCGGCCATGGGGGGCTCCGGTCGGCCGCGGCCACGGGAGCACGGTCGCCCCACGCCGCAAGGGCGGCTCGCGGACGAACAGCACCTGATCCGGTGACCGTCGCAGCACCCGGCAACCGCGCAGCACCACGAGCCGGTAGCCCAGCAGCTCCAGGCGGCGGATTTCCTCGGCCGAGAACCACGCCGCGACCTGCTCGACGCGCTCGAAGCCGCAGCCGGCGTGCCATCCCGTCGGGATCTCGGCCTGCCACTCCAACCCGAACTCATCCACGATGCTCGGCGGACCATCCCTGTCCGGCGCGCACCAGAGTTGGCTGCGCCCCGGCTTGAACGGCCCGCGGCCGTCCGGATCCTGCACCCGGTGAATCGCCGCGTCGGGCATCGTCTCTCCTCGTGCTTCGCCATCGAGTCGCAGGGGCATGCCGGCGCGGCGCCACCCGCGGTCCCGGCGGCGGTGCTAAGCTGGCCGACAAGCAAGCCTGCTGCGGGTCGAACAAAAATATGCTTTCCGCCACCGCGATCGCCATCGGCTGCCACGTCGCCGCCTGGGGCGTCGCCGCCCTGATGCTTCTGGTCTTCTTCACCTACAACGGCCGCCGGCCGCGGCGCCGTGACGCCGACGAGGACGACCTCGATGGCTGACGGCCAGGAGGGCGCGCTCGTCATCAGCCGCGGCTGGCTGGCGATCACCGGCACGCTCGTCGGCGCCGTGATGGCGCTCGGCTCGTGGGGCGTGTCGCAGACCGTGGGCCGCAGCACGATGAGCCTGCAGATCGAGACGCTGGAGCGGCGGCTCGAGAGCATGGACGCGCGCGGCGAGGCGCGGCGCGTCGGCGTCGAGGCGACATGGCGCTCCTTCGAGGAGCGGCTGGCTAACCTCTCGGACAGGTTGGCCCGGGTCGAGGTCAGGCTGGACACCGGCGCCGGGCTCGACACGCGGCGCAACAGGAGCAGCCTCGAGGGCTGGCAGGACCAGCAGGACCGGCAGGCGCTCGAGCCGGCGGTCTTGCGCTGGAGCCGGCGGTGAGGACCTACGCCGAGCACGCGCCGTGCGTGGTCTGCGTCCGGCCGGTGCTGCCGGTCAAGGGCGAGCACCTTTCGTTCTTCCTGGCACGGCGCACCTGCGGCGACGCCGCCTGCCGCGATGAGCTGCGCAGCCGCACGCATCTGGCCAAGGCGGCGGCGCGGATGGCCGCGGCGATCGTCGAATGGTCGCCGGGCTGCGCCGTGACCAAGCTCGCCCAGCGCCACAACGTCAAGGCCGAGAAGCTGCGCCAGCGGCTGCTCGAGCTCGGTCACAAGCCCAAGGCCGCCGAGCCCAGGGTGCTCGAGGCGCCCAAGGCGAGGAAGGGCAGGGGACCGCCGACCGACCATCTGTTGCTGGCCTTGGTCAAGACCTACGGGCCCCGCGCCGCTCCCGCTCCTGCTCCCGCCGCCGCGCGACCCACTCCTCGGCCTGCAGCATCAGCCCTGGCGCCGCCACCGCGATGACCACCAGGCCAGAGACCAGCAAAAACAGCTGCAGATCCATGTCCTTGCTCCTGCTCGTCGTTCGGACGTGGGCTGATAGCATTCCACGGCGCGGGCGTTGCGGTCGTCATGCCAGCGCGTGGCCCGCCGCCGCACCGTTGGCCTTGATGCCGTGCGCCCGGCACCAGTCGCGCACGCTGAAGCATGGACAGCTTTTGGCGACGTCCGGGTAATCGCGGTGGCCGAGCACCGTCGCCCTTGGCCAGCGCTGCAGCAGCTGCTTGACCAGCTTGGCCAGCGCCGCGTCCATGACCGGGTTGTAGGCGGCCATGAAGTCGGAGCAGGCGCGCTGGTTGGCGTCCAAGCCGCCGACGAGGCAGATGCCGATGGTCCGCGCGTTGTGGCCGTGGACGTGCGCGCCGGGCACCTCGACCGGACGGCCGTCCTCAACGGAACCATTCCGCCTAATTACAAAATGGTAACCTATTCCGTTGAACCCTCGAGCCATGTGCCAGCTGTTTATCTCAACTTTTCCGATGTTTAGCGACGGGACCGTCGCGCTGCAGTGGATTACCAGACCATCGATAGGACGCATGGGTGTACCCTGCAAGACGACCGCTAGAAATGCCTGTTTGCATCATAGAGCGGTCAATATTAGCCTGTGAAGTGGGCAAGGTTACTGGCACTTCCCGGTCCCGGACTTTGTCATGTCGTCGTATCTGAGCGTCGGCTCATCTCCTCCCTCGATGAGCCGGCTCCTCTCCCTTGACTTTGTTTCGTTTAGCCTCCCTGATCTCCTGCCCCGGCTCACGCCGGGGCTTTCTTTGTCGGCTCTGGCGCCGCAGCGCCATCAGGGCGCGGCTCCCGACCGCTTGGCGGTGGTCGCCAGCCGACGCGCCTTGTCCTCGCGCTTCAGCCAGCCCTTGGCGGCGCTGCCCGGCCCGTAGAGCAGCTCGCCGCGGCGCCAGCTTGGACCGTCGATCTCGAGCACGCCCAGCGCCAGCCCGAGCCCGAGGGTCTCGGCCGGCACCTGCCCGCCGCTGACGCAGGCGACCTCGCCCTGGCGCTCGCGCCACAGCAGCTGGCGCACCACGGCGGGCAAGCCGACCACGGCCAGATCGCTGCACGCCGCCATCAGCGCTCGTCCTCGCGTTCGCCACGCCGCCAGTCGAGCGCGGCGAGCAGAGTCCAGACGTCGCCGACGCGCAACGCCACGTGCTCGTCGGAAAACGGGTCGGGCGGTCCGACCTCGGCGCGCACCCGGGCCAGGACCGCCTCGAGCGTCGGGCCGAACAGGTGCTCGTCCTGCTCGGCGGTCAACGACGCGTCGCTCATGGCTTGGTCTCGGGCTCGGTCAGGGCCTGGCGCGCGAGCTGCCACGCCGGGGTGCTCGGGTCCGCGGCCAGGACGATGTCGTTCATCAGCTTGCGCAGCCGCTGGTTGTCCTGGAGCAGCATCCAGAAGTCGGTCATCCGGTAGTGCGCGCGCTCGAGGTCGAGCAGCACCAGGAGGTCCCACAGCTCGGCGCGCTGGATGGCGAGCAGCGGCGTGTCCTGCTCGGCGGCGTGGTGGCACATGGCGACGAGCTTCTTGAGCAGCTCGTCGAGGCGGTCGAGGTCGGCCGGCTTCATGGCGCGGCCGCCGCGAGCGTCGCGGTGCCCTGCGTGGCGCGGCGGTGGACCTCGGCCCAGATGTCCTCGGCAACCGCGTCACCCAAGCGTTCGCGCACCAGCCGCACGAACAATCGGTGGTCGGCGTCGGTCTGGGCGTTCGAGGCGGCGATGCGCTGCATCTTCTTCTCGTGCTCGCGTTCCCGGCGGGCGCGCACCTGGGCCTCGTGATCGAGCTGCTTTTGCAGCCGCTCGCGGCGCAGCTGGTGCTCGCGCAGGATCTGCTCCTCGCCGACGGCCCGGCGTTCCTCGATCAGCAGCATGCCCTTGCGGTAGGCGATGGCATGGCGGATGCGGTGCTTGAGCGCGAGCGCGGACTTGGCCCGCTTGAGCCACGCGCGCCTTGCCGCGGACAGCGTGTCGGCCGGCATGCCGTAGAACGTGGTCAGCTGGTTCTCGATCACGGCGATCTCGAGCAGGAGCGCGTCGTACGCCTCGACGCACGCCGCCACCGTCTCGAGCTGGCCGGCGTCGTAGCCGCGGCCGAACCTTTGTTCCCGGGGTTCCCGTGGCGCGGGCGGCGACGGTTCCGCGGCGGGCTCATCGCAGGCGATCATCGGCGGGCCTCCAGGATGACGACGCGCCGGCGGTCGGCCCGCAGCTGGTCGACGCGCCGCATCCCGCGCTCGCCGCCGCCCGCTGCCGCCAGGGCCTGGTAGCAGCGCATGTCGCCCTCGACCGCCCAATCCTCCATGTCGCGGGTGTTCCAGCAGACCAGCAGCGGGCTGGCGGCCTTCTTGCCGCAGAAGCGGCAGCGCGCGAGGTCGGCGGTCATCGGCGGACCTTCGGGTAGCGGTGCACGTCGAGGCAGGCGAGGGCGAGGAGGCAGGGCAGCACCAGGAGCAGCCGCAGCCAGATCCAGGCGAGGGCCAGCACCCGGATCATGACGGCTGGTCCTCGACCACGCGGCACCGGAACGCCCGAGCGCCGCGCATCCTCGCCTCGGCCACCTCGCCCTCCGTCGGCCAGCCGAGCGCGATCGTCCAGGCCATCTTCTCGCAGGCATCCGCGCCGATCTCGACGACGATCCGGCTCTCGCGCTTGGAGCTGCTGTATTCCGGCGGCAGCACCACCGCCCAGCCGGCAAGCGGCACGCCGGCGCTCATGACGGCTCTCTTGGATAGGGCACCGGCAGCTCCAGGGTGCGCGGCGTGGGATGGCGCCGGCCGGCGGGCGCGAGCGGCTCGCTGGCCAGCAGCTTCTCGGCGGTGGCGGCGCAGCTCGGGCACGTCGCGCGGCGCAGCAGGACGAGCAGGTCGCGCATCGGCAGCGGCAGGTAGGCGCACGGCCAGCAGTGGCCGCACCGGACGCACTCGGCGATCATGGGGTCGCGGGTTTCGGGGATCACTGCGGCCGTCCCTGGCCTCGGGTCTGGGCCATGAAGTAGCCGATGGCGGCAGCGGCGCCGCGCAGGAAGGCCTCGCGGGCCTCGGCGTCGACGCCGCGCAGCGCCTGGTCCGCGCTCATGCCGGGCGGGCGGAACACGCAGGTGATCGCCTCGCCGAGGCGCACCGCCAGCTCCTTGG
>Ga0307413_10000002_pt1 | contig 115948 bp, 88 predicted proteins | sample DK1Ometagenome_3_FD_203714 | JGI IMG/M metagenome (GOLD analysis project Ga0307413, IMG submission 203714) | Maize rhizosphere microbial communities from greenhouse at UC Davis, California, United States - DK15-O-2 | ecosystem: Host-associated > Plants > Roots > Rhizosphere > Soil | place... | reverse complement strand
AACCATAGCCGGAGATTTTACGATTTCTATCGATAAGGCTGATGGCGATTTGAGCAGCCATGCCGTTTATATAGAAGACAAGAAAACCGGAGTAATACACAATTTAACAGCAAGCGATTATACCTTTACTACCGAGAAAGGAATTTTCGCCGATCGTTTGGTATTGCGCTACACCAACAAAACACTTGGAACGGGAGATTTTGAGAATGTTGAAAACGGACTTCTGGTTTCTGTAAAAGACAAAACCATCAAAGTAACTTCTTCAACAGAAAACATAAAAGAGGTAACGGTTTTTGATATTTCAGGAAAACTGCTTTACAGCAAAAAGAAAGCAGGCACAACAGAGCTTCAAATACAAAACCTGCAATCGGCCAATCAGGTATTGCTGGTAAAAGTTACTCTTGATAATGACTTTACAGCAACTAAAAAGATTATTTTTAATTAAAATATAAATTAATTTATTTCAAAAGACGCACAATTTTGTGCGTCTTTTTTGTTTTTTGACATCAAACTAACCATAAAAAATTACCTGAAAAATCACGGTAAGTGGGTATTGCAGGGTTTTAAAATGAATCATAATTTTAGTCCGATTCTTACAAAATAATTATTTGACTAAATTTTATTGATTTTGATAAAAAAAATACTTTTTTCCCTGATACTCTTTTTGCCTTTTATTAATCAGGAACTTTTAGCTCAGCAAGGCAAAGTAGATGCATATTTTAATACCCTTGATGATGGACTAAACGGGGATGGTTTTGATAATACAGTTCGAACTTTATCAATACAATCTGATCAATACCTAATTGCCGGCGGAGATTATCTGAATCTTAACGGAATCTCTTCTCCTTATTTTACCCGCTTAAATCCAGAAGGTGTAATTGATGAAAATTTTCATGTCGGCGCAGGATTCAACGGTAAAGTTTATACTTCGCATATTCAAAGAGACGGAAAGATAATCGTTGGCGGAAGCTTTACATCTTATAACGGAAATAGCTCAGGAAGAGTTGTCAGATTAAATCCAGATGGCTCCTATGATGCTTCGTTTAATACAACAATTGGTGCAACAACCGGAATTATTTATGATGTTTGTGAGCAGGCTGATCGAAAAATTATCATTGTGGGCAGTTTTACAAAATACAATGGTATTACTGTAAATAGAATTGCACGTATTTTGCCCAATGGCGCGATCGATACCACATTTAATACAGGAATTGGTACAACATCAAATATTACAAACGTCGAAATTTTATCTGACGGAAAAATAGTCTTGTCCGGTAATTTTACAACATTCAATGGAATCCCTTCTAATAAAATAGTAAAATTATTTCCAGATGGAAGAGTTGATGAAAGTTTTAATATCGGAACAGGATTTAACGATGATGTAAATGCGATGTCTATACAATCGGATGGAAAAGTGTTATTAGGTGGAAAATTTACCAGTTATAATGAAATTTTGACAAATAGAATTATTCGAATTAATGAAGACGGAAGTTTAGATTCGACTTTTTTATCAGGATCGGGATTTAATGGAGGCGCAGTGCAGGTTATAAAAACAGATACTTCTGGAAATATAATGATTGGAGGATCTTTTACAGGTTTTTATAATGGAACTGAGGTTAATCGGGTTTGTATTTTAAACCGCGACGGAACTATTAGAACTGATTTGGATTTTGGTTCAGGACCTGCAACAGCATCAGTTTTGGCTTTAGAAAATGATGCAGAAGGATCTTGGTATGTTGGTGGTTCATTTTCTGTTTTCGACGGATTAAATCAAGGTCGATTGGCAAAAATTAATCCGGGAGGGGAATATGATACAGCCTATTTGTCGGCAGGAATTGGTCTTGATAATTCTGTTTATAAAGTGATTCCACTGGAAAATAAACAGACAATGGTATTTGGAAATTTTAAAAAGTTTAATGGTATTCAGGCTTCAAGAATTGTTCGGCTTTCAGAAGATGGAACTTATGATGAAAGTTTTAATTTGATGCAATCAGGTGCTAATAATTTAATTAAAACAGCCGTTTTGCAACCTGATGGAAAAATTATTCTTGGCGGAAATTTCACGAAATATAATGAGACAGCTTGTAATCGGATAATTAGAATTTTGTCTGACGGATCAGTTGATCAGACATTTAATATCGGTTCCGGTTTTAATAGTCAGGTTTATGCTTTGGCAACTCAGTCTGATGGGAAAATAATTGCGGCGGGGAGTTTTACAAATTACAATGGTGCTGCCAATCCCGCAACTCGAATAGTAAGATTATTGCCTGATGGAACTCGGGATCTAAGTTTTAATGTTGGACATGGTGCTGATGGTATTATTGAAGTTATCTTGATTCAGCCTGATGGAAAAATATTGGTTGGTGGAAGATTCAATAGTTTTAATGGATATTCTGTGGCACGACTAGTTAGGTTAAATTCGGATGGGAGTATTGATTCCAGTTTCAACATTGGAACAGGTTTCGACAACTACATTTATGCGATGGCATTACAGTCTGATGGAAAAATTATTGTTGGAGGAAGTTTTTTATTTTACAATGTTATTTCCCAAAAGCGAATACTTAGGTTAAATACCAATGGAAGTTTAGATACAACTTTTGATTCTGGTACAGGTTTTAATAAAGGCGATGTGCGAAGTATTTTGGTACAGCCAGACGACCGTATTCTGGTGGGTGGAACTTTTTCGGGAACTTATAAAAATGCCATTTCGTTACGATTAATAAGACTTTTAAAAACAGGAGATTATGATGCTTCTTTTGATGCCCGTTTAAATAGTAAATTATACACGATGGCCTTCACATCAGATTTTAAAGTAATGATCGGGGGAGATTTCAATTCTGTATCAGGAATATCCAAACACAGAATTGCGCGTTTGAACCTTTGTTTGGATTCATCAATTTGGAATGGCCACAGCTGGTCAAATGGTTTACCGTCGGGCGGAAAGCAAATCTATTTTCAAGATGATTATCCCGCCTTAACTTCTTCAAATATTTGCAGCTGTTATATTAACGAAGGTAAAACAGTAACACTTTTAAACGGAAATACTCTAGCAATTGAGTTTGATTATTCTGGCCTTGGTACTTTAATTTTAGAAAATACAGCAAGTTTATATCAAAGGGACAATGATATTGTAAATACTGGTATTGCTAATGTTAAAAGAGAATCTTCACCAATATTAAAATTCGATTATACTTATTGGTCTTCGCCTGTTTATAATGAAAAACTAATTAATGTTTCACCAGGTACTTTGCTGGATAAGTTTTTTTCTTATGATGCTGTTCTGGATAAATGGAAAATAGAAAACGCATCAAATACTATGATTTCTGGTAAAGGATATAGTATCCGTGGTCCGCAGCATTTTTCTGCCACAAAACCTTCAAAATTTGAAGCTACATTTAAAGGTGTTCCGGCTAATGGAAAAGTAGAGGTGAGTTTGAAAAAACAAAATGGCTTTAATTTAATTGGCAATCCATATCCATCAGCAATAAGTGCCGACGCTTTTTTGACAAACAATACGTCAAATATTTTAGGAACTCTTTATTTCTGGACACATAATACACCAATAACTAATAATAAATATACATCTGATGATTATGCTGCTTACAATTTGCTGGGAGGTATTGGTACACGTGGCGCAGTTTCAGTAGGTATAAATGAAAGTATTCCCGATGGAACTATTGCCTCAGGACAAGCATTTTTTGTAATCAGTAAAAATTCCGAAATTGCTGAATTCAATAATAGTATGCGCATTGCTGGTCGAAATTCTGCTTTTTTTAAACAAGCTAAAACAAAAGAAAATATTGTCGAAAAACATAGAATTTGGTTGAACCTTAAAAATAATGAAGGCGTTTTTAAACAGATTTTATTAGGATATATAAACGGCGCAACCAATTTATATGATGAAAGTTATGATGCGGAATCTTTTAATGGAAATCAATTTGTAGATTTTTATAGTGTTGTTGAAAATAAAGAATTAGTAATTCAGGGCAGAGGTTTGCCTTTCCAAGATACTGATTCTATTTTGTTAGGCTATTCAAGCACTATCGATGGCGAATTTAGTGTTAGTATTGACCACGATGATGGACTGTTTAGTAATCTAAATGTTTTTATTGAAGATAAGGACTTGAAAATTAAACATGATCTAAAAGAATCTCCCTATTCATTTTCTACAAAAAAGGGAAATTTTAATGAACGTTTTGAGTTGAATTTTATTAGTAAAGATTTAAAAACAGATAATCCGGAGAAAGAATTAAATCAAATATCAGTTTTTGTAAACAACAATAATATAATTGTCGACGCAAACAAAAATGATATTAAGGATATTCAAATTTTTGACATTTCGGGTAAACAAATCTACAGGAAAACTAAGATAGAAAACTCCAGATTTACTATTGAAAATCTATCTGCCAAAAATCAAATTTTGCTACTAAAAATATCGTTGAAAAACGGATATCATTCAACACGTAAAATTTTATTTTAGTACGTTTTTAGCTTCCATTTTGAGTCGCTATTTCGCGTTTAAAGAACGACTATTTTTTAAATAAAATTTCGACCCCATATTGTTTTCCAGACGTTTTTTTTGAGGTTAAATTTATTTTTAACATAATTTTTTTTCAAATTATTGTAATTTTTAAAAAATAATGAAAAATGCATATTTATAAAATCAGATGATTTGCATTTTTCATATGATGAATTACTTAAAAAAAAAGTATTTATGAGAAATAACTTAAAATAGTAAAATCGCGTTTAATTGACTGAAATACAGGGTGTTAATTTAACATTGGTTAATAGAAAATTGTAAATTGTTTATGGCGTTTTGAGGAAAAAAAAGGTGATAAAAAAGACCTTAAAATTTCCTCAGGGATGGACTAAAAAAAGCATCATTCTTAGGAGCTTTTTTTGAAAATAATTTACTAAAAAGATCTATTGTTAAATTTAAATACCACGTGAGATGAACCGAAAATTACTTTTTATTTTTTCAATGTTATTTTGTTTTGGATTTTCAAATGGAGCTACCATAACAAGTACGGGAACGGGAAATTGGACAGCTGCAACATCATGGATTGGCGGAATAGTACCTACTATAAATGATGATGTTATTATTGCTTCCGGATCAACCATAACACTTAGCACAAATGTTTCAATAAAATCGTTAACGATAAACGGAACGTTATTGGCTTCAGGAGATCCAATAGTATCAACTTCTGCAGGAAATATTCTGGTTGTTACTATTAATGGTGTACTGGATTTTAATACAAATCAAAGCTCTATTCGTTTTCCAGCGGGGACAGTCGTGGATATTAATCCACCAGGAAGAATTGATGACACAGGTGGAGGATGTTCAAATCAGGTTGCATTATATATCGGTACGGTAAAATTTGCAGTCTGTGTAGGAAGTGGCAATGCTGAATATACTTTTGAGCAGCTTAATAATTTAGGAGGAACTTTGCAATCAAGCCCTACAAGTAATGCGCCAGTTTGTGAAGGGAGCACTCTTAATTTTACGGCAGCAAAAGATGGAGCAGACGGAGCCACGTTGAACTGGCATTGGTCTATCAAACTTCCAGGTGCGGCATCATTTGTAAACTATCCTGATAAACAATCAGTGGTATCTTTTGCAAATGCTATATCAGGTTCTTATGAAGCCAATCTTACCTATACTACTACTTATGGAGGATCTGTTTACACCAGTTCAAAAACTATTTTTGCAACGGTTAATGTCAGACCTGCTGTTCCCACAATATCCACAAGCGGGGCTACAACATTTTGTGATGGTGAAAATGTTACATTAACTTCCATTACCGGAACAAGTTATTTATGGTCAACGGGTGCAACTACAAAAAGTATAGTGGTAACAACATCTGGAAATTATTCTGTTCAGGTAACAAATGCCACAGGATGTCAAAGTCTTTCCTCTTCAGCCACTACTGTTACCGTTAACTCTACATTACCCACACCCAATGTTGTTGCTATTACCCAACCAACTTGTGTTATCCCAACAGGAAGTGTAGAACTTAACGGATTTACTTCTGCAACAAATGGACAAATTAACCAAAGCGGCTCATCAACACAAGCTTATTCAGTTTCGAGCTCTAATTATACCATTGCTAATTTAGCTCCCGGCACATACACTTTTATCGCAGAGGATGGTGTAAATTGCACTTCATTACCAACAGTTAGTATTGTAATAAAAGCACCGGATGTAAATACGTGGAATGGAACTGGATGGTCAAAAGGAAGTGCACCTATATCTTCTGATATCATTGAATTTGCCGAGAACTATCAGTCAACAGCAGATTTAAGTGGTTGTTCTTGTAGAGTAAAAGCGGGAAAAGAAGTGACAATAAACAGTGCACATACATTATTTATTGACAATGCACTTACGGTAGAATCCGGAACAGGAGCAAAATTAATATTCGAGAATAATGCAAGTTTAATTCAGCGTAACAATATAATTAATACCGGAAATATTATCTACAAACGAATAGCCCCGCAAATTCGCCAGGCCGATTTTGTATATTGGTCAACTCCAGTAAACCCACAAAAACTGGTTGATGTTTCGCCATTAACTCTGGGAGATAAATATTTTAGATATAGTGGAACAAATTGGGTAATCACCAACAGAAATACGACTATGGTTGTTGGAGAAGGTTATATAATTCGTGGTCCGCAAACTTATTCTAATACAATCAGAGCCGATTATACCGCTTCTTTTATTGGAGTTCCTAATAATGGAAATGTAACCAGTGGGACATTAGATAGCGGAAAATTTTATTTGCTGGGAAACCCTTATCCTTCAGCAGTAGATGCCGATCAATTTATTTTGGATAATCCAATTTTAACCGGAACCTTATATTTTTGGACACACAACACACCCGTAGTATTTGGAACTTCTTATAAATACAATGCAGATGATTACGCAAGTTATAATTTGACTGGGGGCGTTGCAGCCAAAACAGCAACCGCAACATCGGGAAATAATAGTGAAATACCAGCTGGTAAAATAGCAGCCGGACAAGGTTTTTTTACTGAAACAAGCTCATCCGGCGCAGTAACTTTTACAAATATGATGCGTTTTGGTTCAAACAGTCAGTTTTTTAAACCAGCAAAAACTTCAAAAGCGGCACTTGTAGAAAAAAGTCGGTTATGGCTTAATATGACTAATGAAAATGGAGTCTTCAAACAAATTTTGATTGGTTATATTGAAGGAGCCACCAACGATTATGAAACCAGATATGACGGTCAAACAATTGATGGTAATCCATTTTTGGATTTTTATAGTGTAAATAATGATCATAAACTTGTAATTCAGGGGCGCGCTGTACCTTTTTCGGATACAGATATTGTACCGCTGGGATATAGAAGTACAATTTCCGGAAATTTTACTATTTCTATAGATCAGGTTGATGGTAATCTGGTTAATCAGGCTATTTATTTGGAAGACAAAACTACCAATTCAATTCATGATTTAAGAACCGGCAATTATACCTTTACAACTTCAACCGGTACTTTTGATGGTCGTTTTGTACTGCGTTATAATAATAGTAAAACCTTGAAAAACTTTGCTATTGAAGATGTGGAACAGAAAATTTTGGTTTCTGCAAAAGAGAAAATCATCAAAGTAACATCAACCAAAGAAAACATTACAGAGGTTTTTGTTTTTGATGTAACCGGAAAATTGCTTTATAATAAAAAGAAAATAGATAGTACAGAATTGCAGATATCCAATTTACAATCTAATCAGGTTTTGTTGGTTAAAACAATTTTGGATAATGGAAATGTAACGACTACAAAAATGGTATTCTAATAGTGGTGTAATAAAAAAGCTATTGTAAACCTTTAAGTTCACAATGGCTTTTTTATTCCTATCAGGCAGACTTTGCCAAATTTTCATTTGTATTCTGAATTGCTTTTTCATTTTTATAGTCAATCCATTTTTGTCCTTTAAATTTTCGCATCAAAACATCAAAATGCCGCATAATAAATACATTATAAGCTGCTTTTGATAAATGGGCAATATTTTTTGGAAAAGCACGTAAACTCATAGAAAAACCGGGAGTTAAATATTTCATATAATGCCAATATCCTTCTGGCATGTACAATACTTCGCCATGTTTAAGATTAGTAATGTAACCTTCAGCATTTTTAAGGGCCGGCCATTTTTCATAATCAGGATCATCAAAATCGATGTCTTCCCTCGAAATTAAAGCGTGCGGAACTTTGTACATATATTTGGACTGATCCGGGGCAAAAAGCATACATTGTTTTTCTCCATGAAAATGAAAATGCAGAATATTAGAATAATCAATATCATAATGCATAAAAACTTTTGAATTTTCTCCCCCAAAAAATAACATAGGCATTTGCTTCACTAATTTTAAGCCAATATCAGGCCATAAAAAATCTTCTTTTAGCGTTGGTATTTCTTTCATTAAATTATAAAGGAAAATGCGGTAGTTTGTTGGCTTAGATTCTAAAAGATCAATGTAGTCGCTCATCTTCATTTTAGTGTGCGCTTCATTAAAGCCATCTTCGTGGTTTACAGGTCGGTTATCGTATAAAGGAACGATAGTTTCGCCTGCGATTTCTTTCATATATGATAATTTCCATTTAGAATAAGCCGGCCAGTCTTCAGTCAGCTCTTCGATAACAACGGGAATTTGTTTTTTTACGTATTGGGAAATAAAATCAGATTTTGAGATTTTTTTTACCCTTTCGATTTGTTTTAAATTCATCTCTGTTAAATAAAAAAATTGCTTATAACATATGTTATAAGCAATTTAAAAATATTTTTCGAGATTTATTAACTCAATAACTTAAATTTTTGATTTGATCGAAGCCTCAAGATTTCTTTCAATTGTATGTCCCGGTCTTGACCATTTTGGTTTTTCGCCTAAAGGAGCAAATTGAGAATCTGATGCTTCAACTGTCTTTGGCTGCGAAACTTTTGTAAATGGCTTTTGAGGAATCAATCCTAACATTTCAAACATTTTCATGTCTTCGTGTACATCAGGATTTGGTGTTGTAAGTAATTTGTCTCCTGCAAAAATAGAATTAGCACCTGCAAAAAAGCACATTGCTTGCCCTTCGCGGCTCATATTTGTTCTTCCTGCTGATAAACGTACCTGTGTATCCGGCATTACAATTCTGGTAGTAGCCACCATACGAATCATTTCCCAGATTTCAACTGGTTTTTCTTCTTCCATCGGAGTTCCTTCAACAGCAACCAAAGCATTAATTGGCACAGATTCTGGTTGTGGATTTAAAGTCGAAAGTGCTACAAGCATTCCTGCTCTGTCTTCGATACTTTCTCCCATTCCAATAATTCCACCACTACAAACCGTAACATTGGTTTTACGAACATTTTCGATAGTTTGCAAACGGTCTTCGAAACCACGTGTTGAAATTACATCTTTATAATATTCTTCAGAAGTATCTAAATTATGATTGTAAGCATATAAACCTGCTTCAGCCAAACGTTGCGCCTGATTTTCGGTAATCATACCCAAAGTACAACAAACTTCCATGTCTAATTTGTTGATGGTACGAACCATTTCAAGAACCTGATCAAATTCTTCACCATCTTTTACATTTCTCCAGGCAGCTCCCATACAAACACGAGAAGATCCGCTTGATTTTGCACGCAAAGCCTGAGCTTTTACCTGACTCACACTCATCAAATCATTTCCTTCAACTCCTGTGTTGTAGCGTGCAGCTTGCGGGCAATAGCCACAATCTTCAGGACAGCCTCCGGTTTTAATCGATAGTAATGTAGATACCTGAACTACGTTCGGATCATGTTTTTGTCTGTGAATTGTTGCTGCTTCGTACAGCAAATCCATCATTGGTTTATTATATATGGCGATTATCTCGTCTTTTGTCCAGTTGTGTTTTGTAATACTCATTAGGTACATTGTTTTTGAAGCTTCAAAAGTAACGAAATTGTTCTAATCAACCAATGCCGAATTCTGTAAATGAACAATTGACAGTTATTTTCAAAAAAGAAACACTCTAAAATCATATAATTATATCTTTTTATGATTTTAGAGTGTTTAAATTATATATTTTATTCTAAAAAATTAATCGGCTGCGTATTTATTGTTCCAATATAACATCATCATTAAAGTTACAATAACAGAAGAGGCAAGTCCTTCAAATAATAAACAAATGCAATAAGTTGGTACAGATGGATTTCCTCCAAACATAAAGGCTTCAGACAGTGTTTTTACATAGGCATCTCCACCTCGTGCATAACTGTAAACTAGCAAGCCAAAAACACTCATAGATACACCAACTACAGATGTTGTTATGGCAGAAACTGCGTTTGACACAAAATCACTTTCTCCTTCATTAAGATTCATTTGCATTGTCCTGTTTACGCCATAAAATATGAACAGTACGTTTAAGGTACGTAAGTAAAACAAATCAGCTAATCCTAATACATTCATCAATAAAAAATAAATGCCAATTCCCAGGAAAATTAAAAAACCGTTGCGTATTTCTTTAGGTAATTTCATAGTGGTTATTTTTAATGAGGTTAATAGTAAATTGTTGACAAACAGAGTTGTATATCAAATTTACTAAAAAAAGAAGTACAAAGTTTTTTTAATGACAGAAACTATAGACAACATAAATATATTACGTCTAAATGTAGTCTATACGGCACATTTCTGAGGATTGTGTTCGTTTTTCACCAATATGTAACTAACAGAGTATTTTGCAGAATATTCAAACGTTAGAAATATTTCGAAGAGATTGGTAGAAAATATAGTTAAATATCGGATTTGTCTCGGCATGGAAAATCTTAAATATCTCAGAGAGATTATCTATTGGTAGAAAAAAAATATTAGATAGCGCAATTTTGTCCCGTAGGGACTACACATATTATAATCTGCAAGAAAAAATAGTTATAAAAAATGAATAGAAAAATATTCCTAAAGTTGCCCCACAAAGTCTAAGGCAGTTTTTTTATCCTTATTTAATTGTTCTTTAAGTAAATCGACAGAGCCGAATTTTTGTTCTTCCCGAATATATTCCAATAAAGAGATTTCTAGTTTCTGACCATAGATATCAGCATCAAAATCAAAAAGATTGACCTCGATAGTTTGCTTTTGTCCATTTACAGTTGGATTAAAACCAATATTCATCATTCCGAAAATGGCTGCGTTATCAATAAAGGTTTTCACGATATAAACACCATTTTTAGGGATTTTTTTATAATCTTCTTCAATTTGGATATTGGCTGTTGGAAAACCGATTGTTCTTCCTAATTGTTTTCCTTTTACAACTTCGCCGCTTAAAAAATAAGCATAACCCAAATAATCATTGGCCAAAGTTATATTTCCTTCATCCAAAGCCTTTCTGATTTTGGTAGAACTTACCGAAACATCCTGAATTTCCTGTGCCGAAATTTGCTCAACTTCAAAACCATATTCAGCACCAAAAGCAATTAGATCATCAATATTCGCCGTTCTGTTTCTTCCAAAACGGTGATCATGTCCGATAATTATCTTTTGAATATGAAACTGATCAACTAAGATAGAATGAACAAACTCTTCGGCTGTTAATCTCGAAAAACTTTCGTTAAATGGATGAATAACAAGATTTTCTATTCCGGTTTCTTCGAGTAGTTTCGATTTTTCGGCAATCGTATTTAAAAGTTTTATCTCTGATTTTTCCTGTAGTACCATTCGCGGATGCGGAAAAAAAGTAAGCACTAAACTTTCGTATTTTCCGTTTTCAGTATTTTGGGTAATTCGTTCTAAAATTTTTTTGTGACCAATATGTACGCCATCAAAGGTACCAAGAGTTAGAATAGTTTTCTTGGTTGATTGAAAATCGTTTATAGAATGAAAGAGCTTCAAAGCAAATTGTTTAGGATGGTGCAAATTTATGCTATCTATTTTAAATTTGACACTAACATTAATTGATTTTTTAAGATAATAAAGTCGCTTTTTAGGATAATGGGTTCGCTGGTCGATAAAAAACCATTAATTGTCGTATATATGTAAGAATTTAATTTAATTCACTTAATTTTGATTTTTCTAAATCCCTTGAGTATGAATAAACAGCTACTATTTTTATTACTTATTTTTTGTTGTGTCAAAGTTCATGCTCAAAATGATGATTTATGGCAAAGGAGTTCCGGTTCAGTTTTGAATAAAAATATAAATTCGTCTGATTCAGATAAATTGTATTATAAATTGAATTCAGGTTTTCTGAAAGCAAAACTTTCATCGGCAACCAATAAAAGTTCAAAAAATAGTACTTCAGAAATTACAATTCCTAATTCGGAAGGTGTTTTGGAAAGATTTTCAGTTTGGGAATTTTCAAATTTTGATCCTGAATTACAGGCAAAATATCCTGAAATTAGAGCTTACGAAGGTCGTGGGATAGACGATAAATCGGCAAAAATACACTTTAGTGTTTCACCAATTGGTACACAAACAATGGTAATTCGTGCCAATAAACCTGCTGAATTTATTGAGCAAAATCCGGATGATAAATCAGAATACATTTTGTTTACTTCAAACAAAACAGCTTCTTCGAAATTACTTTGTAAAACAGATAATGTAATAACAGATAATAATATTTCAGGTAAAACTGCCAAAGAAGCTTCAAATAACAAAGTTTTTAAAACAATGCGATTGGCATTGTCATGTACCGGCGAATATACTTCGTATTTTGGAGGCACAAAGCTGGGGGCATTAGCAGGAATGAATGCAACTCTGACACGAGTTAATGGAGTTTTAAATAAAGATTTGGCATTACACCTTGTTTTAATTACAAACAATGATGCCGTAATTTATACAGATGCCTCAACGGATCCTTATTCAAATGCGGGAGTAGGAGTAGATGGTGCGTGGAACCAGGAAGTGCAAAGTACATTAACTAATGTTATTGGAGAAGGAAATTATGATATTGGTCATTTATTTGGAGCTTCTGGAGGCGGCGGTAATGCAAATTGTATTGGCTGTGTTTGTGTAAATTCTGAAAAAGGAAGCGCGTACACCTCACCATCTGATGGAAAGCCTGAAGGAGATACATTTGATATTGATTTTGTGGTTCACGAAATAGGACATCAATTAGGAGCAAATCATACTTTTTCATATGATGCAGGAGAAAGAACCAGCGTAAATGTAGAACCGGGAAGTGGCTCTACTATTATGGGATATGCCGGAATAACAGATTATAATGTTCAAAACAATTCTGACGACTATTTTGCTTATGTTAGTATTTTGCAAATTCAAAATAATCTTGCAGGAAAAAGCTGTCCGGTTAGTACAGCATTGACAAATAATCCGCCAGCAATTAGTGCGGGTGTAGATTATACAATTCCAATTAGTACACCTTTCGTTTTAACTGGTACAGGTTCAAATGTTCAAGGTGGTACCACTACTTATAATTGGGAAGAAAATGATAATGCAACAACAACTTCAGGAGGAAACAGTATCGCATATGCCACTAAACCAGATGGGCCGCTGTTTAGATCTGTAGCGCCTGGTAGTTCGCTCGTTCGATATATGCCAAGTTTTAATGCTGTTCTTCAAAATAGATTAACGACAACATGGGAATCTGTTTCGTCTATTGCAAGAACGTTGCATTTTACTTTAACAGCCAGAGATAACGGGGTTTTTGGAACAGCTCAAACAAATACTGATGAAATGATTGTAAATGTATCTTCTACAGCTGGACCATTTGCAATTACGTCTCAAAATACTGCTGATTTAAGTTGGGCACAAGGATCTTTTCAAAACATTACATGGAGTGTAAACAATACCGCCAATCTGGAAGGTTCATCAAATGTGAATATAAAATTATCTACAGATGGAGGCTTAACATTTCCTGTAATTTTAGCAGCAAACACTCCAAATGATGGTTCAGAATCTATTTTGATTCCAACAAGCGTGGTTTCGTCAACAAGTTGCAGAATTTTGATTGAGCCTACAGCAAATATTTATTACACCTTAAATACTAAATCTTTTGCTATAGGATACACATCAACAACAACCTGTAATTCCTATAATTTTGGCAGTTCTTTTAGTATTCCAACTTCAAGTACTTATACATCAAGAACTATCACTGTTCCAACATCAACAGAAACTGTGTCAAATGTAAGTGTCGATTTGAATGTGACACATGCACGATTTTCTGATCTGGAAATTCAAATCGTTAGTCCATCAGGAACTGTTGTTCAGTTATTTAATAAAGGCTGTTCAGGTACAGATTCTACATTGTTATTGCAATATGATGATTCCGGAATTGAATTAGATTGCGCAAAAACAACAGCTCAAATCGTTTTTCCGGTTGATGCTTTATCTGCTTTTAATGGAGAAAACCCTGGAGGAAACTGGACTTTAAGAGTTCGCGATGCCGTTACGGGTAGATTTGGAACTATGAATTCAGCATCAATAAATATTTGTAGTCAAACATTTACCTTAGGAGTCAAAGAACCTGATGACGTTGCTTTTGTTCTTTATCCAAACCCAAACAAGGGAAGTTTTACAGTTCAATTTACAACCGAATCAAAAACCGGAGTTCAGGTTTTTGTGCATAATGTTTTAGGCAAAAGAATATATTCAAATACTTTCGAAAGTACACCAAACTTTAAACAAGATATTCAATTATCAGATGCTGCAGCAGGTATGTATTTTGTAACAGTTATTGATGGAGATCAAAGAACCGTGAAAAAAATAATCATTTATTAAAATTCAATATTCAATTACCAAATTCCAGTTTAATATGTTGTTTTTTGGAATTTGGTATTTAAAAAATTGAAATTTAAGAGTTCGCCATCGCCATACATACTATGCTTATTTTAATTCCGGGAATTTTTAGTAAAGCGCGCGAACAGGCTTCAAGCGTGGCGCCTGTAGTCAGTACATCATCAATAATTAATAAATGCTTGTTTTGATGCTTTTCTAGAGAATGAACATCAAATATATTTTCGATGTTTTCTGATCTTCCCAATAGATTTTTTTTGGATTGTGTTTTAGAATATTTTTTTCGGTATAAAACAGTATCATCATAAGCAATTTCTAAACCTTGTGCTAAAGTTTTTCCAAAGGTTGTAACCTGATTATAACCCCGTTCCTTAAATTTTCTTTTGTGTAATGGTACCGGAATTATAATATCAAAAGGAGTTTCTAATTTTAATTCTTTCAAATCCTCTACATACCAGTTTCCTAAAATACTACCAATTTCTTCCTGTCCTTTGTATTTTAGATTATGAATAAGTTCCTGAACTATTCCTTTTTTATTAAAGTATAAAAATGCAGATGCGTATTCGATTTCAATTTTGCCGTAAAATTTTTTGACAGCTTCATTTTTGCTATCCAAATGATATTGAGTCAAAGGCATTTCATGGCGACAATTTGTACATAAAACATTTTCGGTTGCTAATAAAAGTTTGCGACATCCGGCACAAACTTTAGGGAAAAACAGGTTAAGAAGCGAATTAAACACAAATAGACAGAATTTAGTTACAAAAATAATCAAATCAATGCTTCAATCTTTATAATTTTTCTTTTTTTTAATTGTACTTTTTATATTTTTGCATCACTATGGCAAAACAAGAAGATATATTTAAGAATGTGGTTTCGCACGCAAAAGAGTACGGATTTATTTTTCCGTCAAGCGAAGTATACGACGGATTAAGTGCAGTATATGATTACGCACAAAATGGAGTCGAATTAAAAAAGAATATCCGTGAATATTGGTGGAAATCAATGGTTCAGATGAATGAGAATATTGTCGGCCTTGATGCTGCAATATTGATGCATCCAACAACCTGGAAAGCTTCAGGCCACGTTGATGCTTTTAATGACCCGTTAATTGATAATAAAGATTCAAAAAAAAGATATAGAGCTGATGTTTTAGTAGAAGATTATGCTGAAAAGCTAAATCAAAAAGCTCAAAAAGAAATTGAAAAAGCAAAAGCTCGTTTTGGAGATGCTTTTAATGAAGAAGAATTTGTTACCACAAATGCTCGTGTTGTAGAATATCTTTCAAAATATAAAGAAATTTTATCAAGACTTGCAAAAGGGATGAGCGAAGATCTTCAGGATGTAAAAGCTTTAATCGAAGAATTAGAAATTGCTGATCCTGAAACCGGTTCCAGAAACTGGACAGATGTTAAGCAATTTAACCTAATGTTCGGAACAAAATTGGGAGCTTCTGCAGATTCTGCAATGGATTTATATTTACGTCCGGAAACAGCTCAGGGTATTTTTGTGAATTTCCTAAATGTTCAGAAATCTGGCCGTATGAAAATTCCTTTTGGAATTGCACAAACTGGTAAAGCGTTTAGAAATGAAATCGTTGCAAGACAATTCATTTTCCGTATGCGTGAATTCGAACAAATGGAAATGCAATTTTTCGTTCGTCCGGGAGAAGAAATGAAATGGTATCATCATTGGAAAGAAGCCCGTTTAAACTGGCATTTATCTTTGGGATTAGGAAAAGAGAATTACCGTTTTCATGATCATGAAAAATTGGCACATTACGCTAATGCTGCTGCAGATATTGAATTCAACTTTCCATTCGGATTTAAAGAATTAGAAGGAATTCACTCTCGTACAGATTTTGATTTAAAAGCACACGAACAATATTCTGGTAGAAAATTACAATATTTTGATCCTGAATTGAATGAAAACTACGTGCCGTATGTAGTCGAAACTTCAGTAGGTTTAGATCGTATGTTCCTGGCTGTTTTTGCCACTTCATTACAAGAAGAAGTTTTAGAAGATGGTTCAACAAGAACAGTATTAAAATTACCGGCAGTTTTGGCACCAACAAAAGTCGCTATTTTGCCATTAATTAAAAGGGACGGTTTACCTGAAATTTCTAAAAAAATCATTGAAGATTTAAAATGGGATTTCAGTGTAGCTTATGACGAAAAAGATGCAGTAGGCCGTCGTTATAGAAGACAAGATGCACTTGGAACTCCGTTTTGTATTACTGTAGATCACCAAACTATCGATGATGAAACGGTAACAATTCGTCATAGAGATACAATGAAACAAGATCGTGTAAAAATTTCTGAGTTGAAAGATATTATCGAAAACGAAGTTTCTATGAAAAACTGGTTGATGAAAATGTAAAATTTTTTAAAAATCAATATATAAATCCCAAATTCCAATAGGAGTTTGGGATTTTTTAATTTTACATTGGCGTGTTTATCTCATTATTTTAACATTCGTTTATACTTATCAACAATGAAATGTTTGATTACCGGAATTGCGTAAATTAGATGCGCATACAAAGTCTAAACACCATTTTTAAAAATAATATTGAAAAAGTATTCCTATATTATTATTGATGATAACGCTGAAGATATTTTGAAAACTCACGCACTCGCCGAAGAGTTTTCAGAACTTACTTGTATTGCAACGGCTACAAATTATCAGGACGGATTGAATTTGGTTTTAGAACATAAACCTTCTTTTATTTTTTTAGAAATTGATCCCGCAGAATTGTCCAGTAATTTATCGCTTTCCTTCATTAGCGAATTGCATCGATATCTTACAGAAGTGCCTAAAATAATTGTTGCGACTTCTGCAAAAGAGCTTGCTTTTGATGCTATTCAATACGGTGTTTTTGATTATATCCTGAAACCTGTTTTGGAAATTGATTTGTTTAAAATTATTTTAAAGCTCGATAAAACAACTCTGGAAGCAAATTCTGCTAAAATTAAAAACAGAATTAATACTTCGGTAATTCCAGCTTCGCAACCTGCGCAAATTGTAGATAAACCGCTTATTTTATGCATTAAATCATATGGCGATTATCGTTATATATCTACAGACGATATTTGTTATTTTCAAGCCGATAATAATTCTACAGATATTTATTTGAGTTCCGGCGAAATGATAACGGCTTTTAAAACCTTAAAACATTTTGAGTTTGTTTTGTCGCACCCGTTTGTAAGAATTCACAATAGTTTTATTATCAATCAAAATTATATTTCCAGAATTCATAGTGGACACTCAGTTTGTTACATTAAAAATTCTCCAAAAAAAATTCCTTTTTCAAAAACCTATAAATCAAATGTTGATTTAATTATTACCAATTTTTCTGCAGGAAATTACTTAGAAGTCTAAAAATTAAGTATTTACATCGATTTGACGTTCATTGACTATCAATTGGGCATGTTTTACCATAAACTGATTTTTTTGCACAATTTTTTTATGTGCTGGTCTTAGATTTGTCCCATGATTTGCCACCAAAAGCAATCATACGCCCCAAAAATAAATCAAAAACTAAACACCTCAAAAACATGAAAAAAGCAGCTTTAACAATCGGATTATTTTCTTTAGTAGTAGTAACAACTTCATTTACCGCGCCAGAAATGGAAGAAAATACTTTAAATAAAAACACCTATTTTGAAAAATCTGTTGATCCCAGAGGCGGTGCAACAGGTAGTCAAACTAGAAAAGTTGATGCAGTGATGCCAACTGAACAATCTGTCGATATAAACAACAGCTTAGATTTTACAGCTGTTAATCAATCTTTAGGCTTAAACAAAAAGCAAGATTAATTTAAAATAATTTACCAGATAATATTTAAGGCTGCCAAAATTTTGGCAGCCTTTTTTTGTATGTATAGTTTTAGTATTTTTGATGAAATTGATAACGTTGAAAAGAAAATTTCTCATACTATTATTTTTAACTTTTGTTTTTGGAGCTTGTTCTAAAAAAACAAATTCAGATAAAAATATAATTTCTTCCTCAGACAGTCTTCCAACTTATCTTTCATTAGCTAATGAAGAAAAATTACCTTTAAATTTTAAGCAAGATTATAATAGAAAAGCCTTGTCTATTATTTTAAATCAAAAAGATGATTCAATAAATAAGGTAAATCTTTTTAAAGTTGCCAATCGATATTACAATATGAGCGATTGGAAAGGCTACACCGAAACTACCAGATTAATTTTGGATCGATCAAAAAAATCTAATGACTCGTCCAATATTGCTAAAGCCTATTCATATTTAGGAGATTATTATGTAGTAAAATCTCTTGCTGATAGTGCTTTTATGAATTACTATAAGGCTGAAAAATTTTATTTAAGACTAAAAGATGAATATCATATTGCTAAAACGTTTTTAAATAAAGCAAGTCTTCAATATAATGAAGGTGATTTTTTTGAGAGTGAAATTAATGTCTTTAAGGCCTTAAGTAGTTTAAAAAAACAAAAAAATGTAAACGATCTTTTTTATGAGAGTTATAATCTTTTGGGAATATTATATAATGAAAGGGAAGAATATGACAAGGCACTTGAGTTTCAAAACAAAGCATTATTGGTATTAGAAGATAAATCAATACCATTAGAATTTCAATATAAAGCAACCTCATTAAATAATATAGGATATGTTTATTTAAAGACCTATAATTATAAAAAGGCAAAAGTTTTTTTTAGAGAAGGATTAGAACAAACAAATCTCTTTAAGAACAAGCCAACCTTATATGCTATACTATTGGATAATTTGGCTTACGCTAAATTTAAATTAAAAGAATCAGATCAATTGCCTGACTTGTTTTACCAGTCTTTAAAAATTAGAGATAGTTTAAAGCTTAAGGCAGAAATAATAGCCACCAAAATTCATTTGTCTGAGTATTTTGCTTTTAAAAAAGATACATTTAAAGCTATACAATTTTCAAAGCAAGCCTTAATGCAGGCTCGTACATCAGATAAATTAATTAATACTTTAATTGCTCTTAAACAAATTGCAATAGTTGACCCAAAAAACGCTTCTACTTATTCAAAAGAATATATTCATCTTAATGATAAGATGTTGAAGGCTGAACGTAATATGGGGGAAAAATTTTCGCGTATTGAATACGAAACCAATGAAATTAAAGATCAAAACTCCAACTTACAGGAAAAGAACAAAACCTTAGTTTATGTTTTTAGTATTTGTACTTTGGTGGGGTTGTTTTTCTACGTTTATAAAACCCAACAAGCCAGAAATAGAGAATTGCTTTTTAAACAGCAGCAGCAGGTTGCCAATGAAGATATTTATAATTTGTTGATTTCTCAGCAAAATGATATCGAATTAACACGTATAAAAGAAAAGAAAAAGGTTGCCCAAGAGCTGCACGACGGAGTTTTGGGCAGAATGTTTGGAATTAGAATAAGCCTTGACAGCCTGGAACAAATGGATGAAGACGAAGCATTACCAAAAAGAAGAAAATATTTAGCGGAACTTAAAAATATTGAAGAAGATATACGTGAAATTTCACATGATTTAAATAGAGAAAAATCCGAACTAATTAATAATTTTGTCCTAATTTTAAACAAATTGTTTGAAAACCAACAAAACACATATGCTTCGGAATTGATCACATCTATTGATCCCCAAATAAAATGGGAATTAGTGAGTAATGCCGTAAAGATTAATTTGTACAGAATTGTTCAGGAAGCACTTCAAAACTGTAATAAATATGCTAATGCAGAAAAAATTACAGTTGAATTTAAAAGTGAAATAAACTATCTGATTTTGTCAATTTATGATGACGGAATTGGGTTTAATACCAAGAGAACAAAAAACGGAATAGGTTTGCATAATATTGAATACAGAGCCGCAGAATGTAAAGGAAGTATGTCAATAAAATCTGTTCAGGGAGAAGGGACTTTACTGGTTGTAAAAGTGCCAATAGATCAAAAAATTAACCTGCAAAATAATGACAATTGAACAAAACCCCCCAGTTTCTCAATTAATTAGACGTAATGTATTAATAGTTGACGATCATCCTTTTATTATTGAGGGATACAAAAATGCTATTACACGATACCAGCCTAAGAAATATGATTTTGTTATTTCGCAGGCTTATGATTGCAGATCTGCTTATGATTTAATCGAGAATGAAGCCACTCCGAATTTCGATGTTGCATTTTTAGATATAAGTATGCCGGCTTATGAAGAAAAAGATCTTTATTCTGGTGAAGACCTGGCAAAGTTAATTCTGAAAAAAATGCCCAATTGCAGTGTTATCCTGCTTACGATGTATACAGAATTACTGAAAATTAAGACGATAATCAGAACCATAAACCCAAATGGTTTAATAATTAAAAACGACCTTACGTTTGATGAATTGCTTTTTGCCTTTGATAAAGTAATGAAAAACGATAAATATTACAGTCAGTCCGTTCAAAAAATGCTGAATCAGTCGCCTCATAATTCAATTGAAATTGACGAATTTGATAAACAAATATTATTTCATTTATCAAAAGGAACACCAACACACGAGATGCCACAATATATCCCGATTTCATTAAACGCAATCGAGAAACGAAAAGTCAATTTAAAAGAACTGCTTAAGATCAAATCAAATTCTGATGTAGAATTGGTAAAAGAAGCCAAGAGTAAAGGGCTATTTTAGAATAAAATTTCAATAAAAAAAATCCAAATTCCAATTGATACTCATATCGTTGAAATTTGGAATTTTTTATTTTGGAATTTAAAGTTTATTCGCTTAAAGCATCCCAGCCACGAGCTTTTAAAGGAATTTGAGTATTGGCACGTGTAACCAGATTTATTCCCTCACTTTCATCAGCCATGTGGCCAATGATTGAAAAGTTTGGATTTCCTTTTATTTTGTCAAAATCATTAATGTCAATCGTAAACAACAGCTCATAATCTTCTCCGCCATTGATTGCAACCGTTGTGCTGTCAATATTAAATTCTTCACAAGTCGAAATAAATTGCGGATCAAGCGGCAATTTATCTTCATATAAATTACAACCCACTTTTGATTGTTTGCACAAATGAATAATTTCTGAAGATAATCCATCAGAAATATCAATCATCGAAGTTGGCTTAATTTCAAGAGCATGCAATAAAGTACGAACATCTTTTCGGGCTTCCGGCTTTAATTGGCGTTCCACCAAATAAGTATAAGGATCTAAATCCGGCTGGCTGTTTGGATTAACCTGAAAAACCTGTTTTTCGCGCTCCAAAACCTGCAATCCCATATAGGCAGCTCCAATATCACCAGTTACAACAAGTAAATCAGTTTTTTTGGCTCCATTTCTATAAACAATTTCATCTTCATTAGCTTCACCAATAGCAGTAATGCTAATAATTAATCCTTTTTGAGATGAGGTTGTGTCTCCGCCAATAACATCAACTTTATATTCTTTTGCAGCGTGTGTAATGCCTTCAAATAATTCTTCCAGGGCTTCTAGTGGAAAACGATTAGAAACAGCTACAGAAACCGTTATTTGCGTTGGTTTGGCATTCATCGCACAAATGTCAGACACATTTACCACGACAGATTTGTAACCTAAGTGTTTTAATGGCATATAAGCCAAATCAAAATGTACGCCTTCAATTAATAAATCGGTAGAAATAACTACTTTTTTATCTTTAAAATCAAGAACCGCGGCATCATCGCCTATACTTTTTAGAGTAGATTCTTGTGTAACATCAAAATTTTTGGTTAAATGTTCAATCAGGCCAAACTCGCCTAATTGCGCTAAACTGGTACGTTGCGGATTTTTATCTTCGATCATTTTTTCTAAGTTCCAATGTTTTTATGCTACAAAGGTACAATCCCGAAGCTTCGGGAGCAAAGGTTTTGGCTTATTTTAATGAGAATCACCTTGGTTCCATTAATAAAAAGATAATAAAATTGACATTTTTTTCGGATCTTTAAGGGAATTAAAAAACAGAAAACATGAAATCATTTGATATAGTTACACTAACCGTAAATCCTTCGGTTGATAAAAGCACTCATTTTTCGGGGTTGATTGCTGAACAAAAAATAAGATGTAAAGACCCTCAATTTGATGCGGGCGGTGGCGGAATAAATGTTTCTAAAGCAATTTCTCGCTTGCGCGGAAATTCATTAGCCGTTTTTACAGCGGGCGGACCAGTTGGAGAAATGCTAAAAGATTTGGTTACAGAAGAAAAGATAGATTTTGAAGTAATCGAAACCAAAACAGCAACAAGAGAAAATTTTATTGCTGTTGATGATCATACAAACTCGCAATATCGCTTTGGATTTTCGGGTGATGTTTTAGAAGATTCAGAAGTTCAGAAGATTTTAGAAATAATTTCAGATTTAAAACCAAAATTTCTCGTTGCAAGCGGAAGCTTAAACGAAGGCTTGTCTGATGATTTTTATCAAAAAATAGCTGAAATAGCAAAAGCCTCAAATTCAAAATTAGTTGTAGATACTTCTGGCGAAGCATTAAAGAAAGTCTTAGAAACAGGAGCTTATCTTATAAAACCAAATGTTGGTGAACTGGCAAAATTAATAGGTGTCGAACGTCTGGAAATGGAAGAAGTTGATGATGCGGCAAAAAAGATCATTGCAAAAGGCGGAGCCGAAATTGTAGTGGTTTCACTCGGGCCACAAGGCGCAGTTTTGGTTACAAAAGACAATTGTGAATTTGTTCCCGCGCCAAATGTTGCCAAAAAAAGTACTGTTGGAGCAGGAGATAGTATGGTAGGCGGAATGGTTTGGGCATTATCTCAAAATAAAAGCCTGAAAGAAGTAATTCGCTGGGGCGTTGCCTGCGGATCTGCCGCGACAATGAATGAAGGAACACAATTATTTAAATTTGAAGATGCCAATCGTTTATTTGAATGGTTGAAGAACAAGTAATTAGTTATAAATTATGAGTTATGAGTTTCGTTTGTCCACACAGAATAAATAAACTTTAATAATAATTTTACGCAATCTAAATCGTCCATCTAAACTGTAGAGACGCACAGCAGTGCGTCTATCGCACAGTAACCACAATTATTTACACATCGTAACGCAATACCAAACCCGACAGGTTTTTAAAACCTGTCGGGTTTCGCAGTCAGATAAATACATTTTAAAAATAATATTTAAAGAAACAAATATTATCCACAATCTATATCGTTCATCTAAATCGTCCATCTAAACTGTAGAGACGCACAGCAGTGCGTCTCCCGCACAGTAACCACAATTATTACACATCGTAAAAACGCAATACTAAACCTGACAGGTTTTTAAAACCTGTCAGGTTTGGCATACAGGAATAAAATGGGGTTACGTTATGTAGACGCACTGCTGTGCGTCTCTACAAATGCGTCTCTACGGAAATAAAAAAATAGAAAAATTTTCTATTTTTTTATTTCCTGTTGACAAACTGTTGTCACCAACCCTCAATAATTTTGAAGTATTAAATAATTAAAACTTTAAAATCATGAAAACATTAGCAGCCCAGGTAATTACTCCAGAAGATTTATTGAAACATTGGCAAGGTCACCGCGCCTTAACGCGTCGTGTAATTGAAGCTTTTCCTGAAAAAGATTTTTTTGAATTTTCTATTGCAGGAATGCGACCTTTTGCAAAATTAGCCGATGAACTTTTAGCTATTGCGGTTCCAGGTTTAAAAGGAATCGTGAATAAAGAAGCAAAACCATTTGCAGAAGACTCAGAAAAGTTAGTTTTTAAAGCACAATACCTTGAAAAATGGGACGAAGCAACTGCCGAAATTGATCAATATTGGCAAAAACTTTCTATTGAAGATTTTAATGAAACCTTTAATCTTTTTGGTCAATATGAATTTCCGGTTATTCAGAATATCCTATATTTTATTGATAATGAAGTACATCATCGCGGACAAGGTTATGTCTACCTAAGAGCTTTAGGAATTGAACCTCCTTTTTTCTGGGAAAGATAATCAGATTTTAAATTATAACTTTATTGAACAAATCTAAAATTAGTGACCATGAGCTTAAAAAATATAATGTCCAATTATGCAGATTACAATTTATGGGTAAATCAACAATTCGTGAATTGGCTTTCGCCGAAATCTGATGAACTGCTTTATGCAGAAGTGCCTTCGAGTTTTTCGACTATTATGAAAACACTCGATCATATTTGGTCGACAGAAGAATATTGGTTTTCTGTTATTTCTGAAACTTCTCTATTAGAAAAGAAACCGGAAAGTGAATTGTCTAAAGAAGAAACCTTTTCAGGTTTATTAAATTCATCTAAAAAATTGGCCGATTTTATTAATTCATTGTCAGAAGAAGATTTGGTAAAAAAAGTTAAAATCATCAATCCCTGGTTTGAATGTGAGCTTCCAATTTCTGACTATTTACTTCAGGTTATTAATCACGGCACTTATCACAGAGGTCAGATTGTAACAATGGGAAGAAACATAGGAATTACAGATGCCTCAAATACAGATTATAATTTTTATAATGTTGTCAAAACTCAGCAATAAAATAAAAAACTCCCGAGAGAAATATCTTCGGGAGTTTTTTTATAAAAGTCTTTTTCTGTTGACTTCTAATAATTCTAAAGTTCTAGTTTTAAGGCTTTCGGGCTCTAATATTGTGGCATAATCTCCAAACATTAAAAACCACCGCGGAAAACCATTGTCGACACTATTGGACATAAAAGTCATTTCAATTTTCCCGTCCACTTCTTTTTCTGAAACAAAACCGTGATATTTTTTTTCGGTTACAAGATATCTTGCGATTTTCTTTTCAATCAAAATTCTAACTTTCGTCGTTGGAATTGTTTCCGCTTTATTTAAGTATGTTTCTAATGAATCATGTTCTATCGTAAAATCACAGTCTGTTTTTTTTATTGCCTGAATTCTATCGGTTCGAAATTGCCTGTAATCTTTTCTTAAATGACAATAACCCAGAAAGTACCAATTATTATGGTCGTGAAAAACACCAACAGGTTCAATATTTCGCTGCGTTACTTCTTCTTTATCAAAGGTTTTATAAGATAATAAAATTTGCTTTTTCTCGGCAATACTTTCAAAAAGAAGCGCCAGCGTATTAGGTGAATTATCGTTAAACATTGGTTCTGCAGTTTGCATGACAACTCTCGATTCAATATTCGAAAGCCAGTCTTTGTCATTACTTCTCAAAACCGATTTCAGTTTATACATCGCCGATGCGTAATGATTTCCCAAAGAAGGATCTGTGAATTTTTGCATCAGTTTTTCGGCAGCAATAAAACTGCTTACTTCTTCACGCGTAAACATAACGGGTGGTAATCTGTAACCTTCCATCAAAGCATAACCAACTCCGGCTTCACTGTAAATAGGAACTCCGGATGCTTCCAAAGTTCGAATATCCCTGTAAATCGTTCTCAAACTACAGTCAAAACGATCTGCCAATTCCTGAGCTTTTACAATTTTTTTAGATTGTAACTGAATCAGAATAGCAACAATTCGATCAAATCGTTTTGGGGTTTCGTCCATATTTTGAGGTTCTTAGTTGCTGAGGTTCTTAGAGTCAAAGATACAAAGGTTCAGAGTTTAAATAAATAATAAATCTGTTCCAAATTAGAACAGGTTTATCGTTAAAAATTATCCACAATGCTAATCGTAGAGACGCACAGCAGTGCGTCTGCGTAATCTATATCCGTTTTGGTTAAAACGTATGATTTTCACATAAATTGTCGAAATTCTTGCGGGAGACGCACTGCTGTGCGTCTCTACGATCTGCTTTGTGGGGAATCTTATGTTTTAAAAATTGAAATAAAAAACCCGATAATTCTTTATCGGGTTTTTGTTGAATGTTTTACATCTTCATGATTATGCTTAATATCCGAAACTAATTAATCATTAAAATCTGTACAATAATCCAAATTCTGGCTGATCAAAAATGTTTTTAAATAAATTGATGTTCAAATTGAAAGTATCTGATGAAGGTCCGTTTTCTGGAGAAACACTGTTGTATGACAAAACATTTGCCAATGTAAAGGTTACTGCAATGTTTTTGGTGATAAAATAATTCAGACCAATATTAAGATCTGCCGTAATACTATTATCCGTGTCTTCTACTCCTTCAAATTCAGTTTTATTGCTTCCAAAACCTAATCCGGCTTCTCCAAATGCTTTAAAACGTTTTTTGTCCAATTCAAGAAAATAATAACGCGCAAAGGCTCCAACGCCAAATACATTGATTTTGGTGTCAGTTGATTCTGTTTCACTGCTTTCATAGTTTAATTTAGCTCCAATCGCTACTTTGTCATTTAGAAAGTAACCAAATTTTGGGCTAAAGCCATAATAATCTTCATCTCCTCCGGTACTAATTTTAATGGAACCTTCGAGAAACATATCACCATTTTGAAAAGTAACACCTTTTGCCGAATTCATTTCTTCGTCAGCTTCGACTTGTTGTGCATTTGCAAATGAAAAAGTCAACAATGATAAAATAAATAAAAATTTCGTTTTCATAATAAAAGCTTTTAATGTTTGTAAGATTAAAGTTATATTTTTTATCTTAAAACATTGATCAATCACAATCATATGAATTAAAATTCAAAGCAATAGAGTTAAAAATTGCTTTTTTTATAAGTATTTACTGATGGTTTTTTGCTAAGAAAAATCTGCTTTTTATAAGTGTTTTATAATTTATATTTCAAGGAAAAATCCCGCAGCGGTTCAGTTTCTACTATTGTATTACTGAGAGAATCTTAAAAAAAACAAATAAAAAACCCAACAACTTTCGTCATTGGGTTCATCTATATTCTATTCTCTTTACTCTTTACTCTTGCTTCTTTCTTCTAAAACAAAAAATCTAATCGTTCAATTTCAAAACAGCCATAAAAGCTTCTTGCGGAATCTCAACGTTTCCAACTTGTCTCATACGTTTTTTACCTTTTTTCTGTTTTTCAAGAAGTTTACGCTTACGCGAAATATCTCCACCGTAACATTTTGCGGTAACATCTTTACGAAGTGCTTTAATCGTTTCACGAGCAATAATTTTTGCTCCAATTGCAGCCTGAATCGGAATATCAAATTGCTGTCTCGGAATTAATTCACGTAATTTCTCGGTCATTTTTTTACCGATGTTATAAGCGTTATCTTCGTGAATCAAAGCAGAAAGCGCATCAACTGTTTGAGCATTCAAAAGAACGTCCAGTTTTACTAATTTCGAAGTTCTCATTCCGATAGGAGAGTAGTCAAAAGAAGCATAGCCTTTAGAAACTGTTTTTAAACGATCATAAAAATCGAATACAATTTCGGCAAGAGGCATATCAAAATTCAATTCAACACGTTCTGTAGTCAAATACGTTTGATTGGTAATTTGACCACGTTTTTCGATACATAAACTCATTACATTTCCTACGAAATCAGCTTTTGTAATAATGGTAGCTTTAATATAAGGTTCTTCAACTCTGTCTAAACGAGAAGGTTCAGGTAAATCAGAAGGATTATTTACAACGAATGGAGTTTCAGGATCTTTTTTGGTGTAAGCCAAATACGAAACGTTAGGAACTGTAGTAATTACAGTCATATCAAACTCACGCTCTAAACGTTCCTGAATAATTTCCATGTGAAGCATTCCTAGGAATCCGCAACGGAAACCAAATCCTAAAGCTGCAGAACTTTCAGGTGTAAAAACTAACGAAGCATCATTCAGTTGCAGTTTCTCCATCGAAGAACGCAAATCTTCATAATCTTCAGTATCAACAGGATAAATTCCGGCGAAAACCATTGGTTTTACATCCTCAAAACCTGTAATCATATTTGTGGTTGGTGTTTTTGCATCCGTTAAGGTATCACCAACTTTTACTTCTTTTGCTTCTTTAATTCCGGAAATCAAATATCCAACATCTCCAACAGAAATAACATTTTTAGGAACCTGATTTAATTTCAATGTTCCAATTTCATCAGCAAAATATTCATTTCCGGTGGCCATGAATTTAATTTTTTGCCCCTTTCTGATTTCCCCATTTACAACTCTAAAAATAACTTCGATTCCACGAAACGGGTTGTAAACCGAGTCAAAAATCAAAGCCTGTAATGGTTCGTCTTTATTTCCTTTTGGAGCCGGAATTTTTTCGATAATGGCGGCCAAAATATTTTCAACACCAAAACCTGTTTTTCCAGATGCATGAATAATATCTTCTAATTTACAACCTAATAAATCGATAATATCATCACTAACTTCTTCAGGATTAGCACTTGGTAAATCTACTTTATTCAAAACCGGAATAATTTCCAGGTCATTTTCTAAAGCAAGATATAAGTTAGAAATCGTTTGTGCCTGAATACTTTGTGCAGCATCAACAATCAAAAGCGCACCTTCGCAGGCAGCAATCGAACGAGAAACTTCGTATGAAAAGTCAACGTGACCAGGAGTGTCAATTAAATTTAAAATATATTCTTCTCCCTTATAAGTATATTCCATTTGAATGGCGTGACTTTTAATGGTAATTCCACGCTCGCGCTCCAGATCCATGTTGTCAAGCAATTGTGCTTTTTCTTCACGAGCTGTAACGGTTTGTGTGGCGCCCAATAGTCTGTCTGCCAATGTACTTTTACCGTGGTCAATGTGTGCAATAATGCAAAAGTTACGTATCTTCTTCATTTTATAATGTCAATTCTCTATACGAGTTTTTAAGTATTTCGGGTATAAATTTACTCTGCAGCAATTGCGTTTAGAGCATGTAATTAAGGGGCAAAGATAGCGGAAAGTTTTGGATTCTGGAATGTAGTTCTTCGATTTTGAATTTTAAGGCTATAAAGTTGTCTTTTAGAATCTTAAATAACCATTATCAGGAATGTAATACGCAACAAAATCTTAAGGAATGTTTTTATTTGGGTATCTAATTGATTGAATGTTTGCCAAATAAAAATCAGAAATTACTTTTAAATGATAAATCGCTATTTTTTGTACGAATAATTGTCGGTTACGGAAAATATAATTATACTTGTATTCATTGTGACCATAAGGCTAATCAATTATGGTTTCTCTTTTTACTAATTAATTAAACCAACAAATTATGGAAAAACAAACCATGAAACTTACTGAAAAATTCGGCAGACTTTCAAAAGAAGAATTAAAAGGAATTAAAGGCGGTAATATAGGAACCGTTTGCGGTCCCAGAGGTGTTCCTACTTCTATTTGTGCAAGCGGACAAGGAATTGCAGCCAATTCAGGAGATCAGGATCCTAATCAATTTCAAGGCATTGTAGACGGTTACTGTAATGTAATAATTGTCTGTATACCTTAAAAACTTTAAATGCCTGAAGATTCTTCGGGCATTTTTTTAGAATTCAAAATTAAAACCTTTTTCGGTCAGTTTTTTGTAAATTTCAGGATCAAATTTATACAGTTTTGCTGCTCTGTGGGAGACATCTTGTTGCTTTTCGTCGAGTGCAACTAATAATTTCATGTGCAAAATTTTTCTACGAAAGTTGGATTTGTCTAATTCAATTCCTAGTATTTCTTCATAAAGATGCATTAACTGCAAAAGAGTGAATTTCTCCGGCAAAAGATTAAAACCAATTGGCGCCTGGCGAACACGATTACGTAATTGCATCAAACTAAATTCGAGAATTTCGTTGTGATCAAAAATCAAATCCGGAATGTCTTTAATTTTATACCATTTGGCTTCAATTACAGAAATACTGGCTTTAATATCATAATCTTCCCTATTTAGTAAAGTATAATAACCAACAGTTATAACTCTTGTGCTTTTTACACGATCGGGATCTGTAAAAGCTTTTAGCTGTTCCAGATAAATGTTGTCAAGACTGGTCAATTCATATACTATTCGAAGGGCGGCATTATCAATACTTTCATCCAAATATAGATCTCCACCCAGAAGACCCCATTTTCCAACACTTGCTCCTCCGGCATGTTGTACCAAAAGCACTTCAAGGTTTTTTTTATCGAAAGAAAAAATAACACAGTCAATCGTGATGCCATGTATAACCGTTTTTTTATCGGCAGTTATATTGGTATTCGTTTCAGAAATATTTTGAGAAGAAGAAGAGGCCATTAAAATTCAAAGTTAAATCCTTTTTCAGTCAGTTTTTTATAAATATCAGGATCAAACTTATACAATTTTGCGGCTCTGTGTGACACATCTTGTTGTTTTTCATCTAAAGCAACCAATAATTTCATGTGAAGAATTTTTCGGCGAAAATTAGATTTGTCCATTTCGATTCCTAAAATTTCTTCATACAAATGCATTAATTGCAGTAAAGTAAATTTTTCAGGCAATAAATTAAATCCAAGTGGAGCCTGACGAACCCTGTTTTGAAGATGTTTTAAACTATAGGCCAGGATTTCATTATGATCATAAATCAAATCCGGAATATTATTTATTTTATACCATTTGGCATCAGACGCTGTAAAACCTGCTTTAATATTATAATCTTCGCGTTTTACCAAAGCATAATAACCAATCGTAATAACGCGTCGAAGCGGGAAACGATCGGGGTCGCCAAATGCTTTTAACTGCTCAAGATAAATATTATCAAGACCGGTAAGTTCATTCAATAAACGATGTGCGGCGTTGTCTGTACTTTCTTTTTTATAGATCCATCCTCCGGGAAGTCCCCATTTTCCTTTGCTAATTCCTTCTCCGTGCTGTACCAAAAGTACTTCTAAACTTCCTTTATCAAAACCAAATATTACACAGTCAATCGTGATTGCATTCATTGCAGTTTGTTCCTTCAAAACTGAATTATCCTCTACATTTTTAACCATATGCTATTAAAATTTTGACAAATTAAATAAATAAAATGAATAACTGCCTTCGTAAAAGCTTTATATTTTTTTTAACGTAACAATTTTCTGATAATCAGTGTATTATTTTATTGATAATTTTTTCACTTTCAAATTTTAATTCTTAAATGTCTGATTGTCAAATTCATAATTTGCTATTTTTTTGACAATTTTTATTTCACTTTTAATTCGTTTTTTGTTGTATCTGTAAAAATGAATGTCAATTTATCTGAATAGCCAAAAAAAACATCTAATATTTTGTTAATATAGAAAAAATGTTTTACACTTGTAGTCAAAATAACCATAAGATAAGTTCAGTTTGACTATAAGTTTAAAAAGGACAAATCTATAACTAATTAAAAAGTACCACAAATGTTTTTTTTAGGAATTGATTTAGGAAGCTCTTCAATAAAATTATCAGTTTTCGATCCTGAGAAAGGAACGACTATTGGTGCAGTAAGCGTTCCAGATTTTGAAATGCCCATTATCGCACAACAATTTGGCTGGGCAGAACAGGATCCGGAGTCATGGTGGCAATATGTAAAAGACGGAATTAAACAATTGGGTGCTAAATCTAATATCGATTTAAAGAAAATTGCAGGAATTGGAATTGCATATCAAATGCATGGTTTGGTTTTAACCGATGAAAATTTGAATCCGGTTCGTTCTTCGATTATATGGTGCGATAGCCGTGCTGCTATTATTGGTGATGAAGTTTATGCTCAAATTGGTGCCGAAAACTGCCAAAAACAAATTTTGGGAAGTCCGGGAAATTTTACGGCTTCAAAACTAAAATGGGTAAAGGAGAATCAACCTGAAATTTTTACAAAAGCAAAATATATGATGCTTCCTGGCGATTTTATTGCTGCGAAACTTTCAAAAGTAGCTCAAATTAGTACTTCAGGATTATCAGAAGCAGCTTTATGGAATTTTTCAGAAGGAAAATTGGCAACTGAAATCCTTTCTCAAATGAGATTGTCCTCAGATATTGTTCCCGAAATTGTTTCAAACTTTGGAATTCAGGCTACTATTCATTCTGAAATTGCTCAGGAATTAGGATTAAATCCCGATGCAAAAATTACATATCGCGCAGGAGATCAGCCAAATAATGCATTGTCATTAAATGTTTTAAAACCTGGCGAAATTGCTACGACAGCAGGAACATCGGCAGTTGTATATGCAGTAAGCGATCAGGATGCTTATGACAAACAAAACAGAATCAATACTTTTTTACATGTTAACAATACAGAAACTGAAAAGAAAAATGGCGTAATGCTGTGTATCAACGGTTCTGGAATTTTATATCAATGGCTGCGTAAAATCATGTCTGTAGACAGAGCTGATTTAATTGCCTACGAAAAACTAAATGCCGAAGCTGCAAAAGTCGAGGCAGGAAGCAACGGACTTCGTTTTTATCCTTTCGGAAATGGTGTTGAACGTATTTTCAATAATAAAAATGCAACATCGGGAATTCAGAATTTAAACTTCAATATTCATCAGCCATCACATTTAGTGCGCGCTGCCTGCGAAGGAATCGTGTTTGCGATGAATTATGGTTTTGATGTGATGAAAGAAGTTGGCGTTTCCGGAACTGTGGTTCGTGCAGGAAATTCAAACTTATTTTTAAGTCCGGTTTTCAGGGAAATCTTCACAAATACAACCCAGACTACTTTAGAATTATACAATACTTCGGGAGCAGAAGGTGCTGCAAGAGGCGCCGCTTACGGATTAGGATATTACAATTCGCTTGACGAAGCTTTTTCCGGATTGCAGTGTTTAGACCGAATTGAACCCAACAAAATCCTGACTTCACAATATCAGGATTTCTATCAGGAATGGAAAAATCAAATTAAAATAGAACAATAATAATGAGCACAACCAATCAATATTTTAAAAACATCGATACAATTAAGTTCGAAGGCAGAGAAAGTGACAATCCGTTAGCTTTTAAATGGTACGATGAAAATCGTGTCGTTGCAGGAAAAACGTTGAAAGAACATTTACGTTTTTCAATGGCTTACTGGCATACGCTATGTAATACAGGTGGAGATCCGTTTGGAGCTTCGACTGAAACTTTTTCATGGGATAAAAATGAAAACGCGATTTTAAGAGCTAAAGACAAAATGGATGCGGCTTTTGAATTCATGACAAAGTTAGGTTTGCCATATTATTGTTTTCATGATGTTGATGTTGTGGATGATGCGCCAACTTTGGCAGAATTTGAAACTCGTATTCAAACAATGGTTGAATATGCGAAACAAAAACAACAGGAATCTGGAATTAAATTGTTGTGGGGAACTTCAAATTTATTCAGCAATCCACGTTACATGAACGGTGCTGCGACAAATCCAAACTTTGACGTTTTGGCTTACGCCGGAGCTCAGGCAAAAATCGCGATCGATGCAACTATTGCGCTTGGTGGAGAAAATTATGTTTTCTGGGGAGGTCGTGAAGGATATATGAGTTTGTTAAACACAGACATGAAAAGAGAATTGGATCATTTGGGAAGATTCTTAAATACTTGTAAAGATTATGCTCGTAAAGAAGGTTTTAAAGGAAACTTTTTAATCGAACCAAAACCAATGGAACCAACCAAACATCAGTATGATTTTGATGCGGCGACTTCTTTAGGTTTCATTAATAAATACGGACTTCAAAATGATTTCAAATTAAACCTTGAAGTAAACCACGCCACACTTGCCGGACATTCTTTTGAGCATGAATTACAAGTTGCCGTTGATGCCGGAATGTTAGGAAGCATTGATGCAAATCGTGGTGATTACCAAAATGGCTGGGATACCGATCAATTCCCGATCAATCTTCAGGAAGTAACACAAGCTATGTTGGTTATCCTTGAAGGAGGTGGAATACAAGGTGGTGGAGTAAACTTTGATGCTAAAGTGAGAAGAAATTCAATCGATTTAGAAGATAAATTCATTGCACACATTTCAGGAATGGATGTTTTTGCAAGAGGATTAATATGCGCAGATCACATTTTACAAAATACAGATTACAGAAAATTACGCACACAGCGTTACAGTTCGTTTGACGGTGGCAACGGAGCTAAGTTTGAAAACGGAGAATTGTCTCTTGAAGACTTAAGCAAAATTGCACGTGCAAGCGGAGAGCCTCAGCCATTAAGCGGCAGACAAGAATTATTCGAACAGATTATTTCGAATGCGTATTAAATAAATTACAAGTAACTAACTATAAATTTAAACCAATTCTTAACTATTATGAAAAGCAAATATTGTATTAAAACAACAATGCTTCCGTTTTGTATCGCACTGCTGCTAAGTGTCTTTACAATACAATCTGGTTTTGCCCAAGAATCCCAAGTTGTAAGCGGAAATGTAAAATCAGCAGAAGATGGTATGGGAATTCCAGGCGCAAGTATCGCTATTGAAGGTACCAAAACAGGAACATCTACAGATTTTGATGGAAACTTCAAGATTGATGCAAAAACAGGTAACGTAATCGTAATCAGTTTTATGGGATTTAAAACACAGCGTATAACTGTTGGAACTCAAAGAACGATTGCTGTTACTCTACAAACAGAAGCGGCAGATCTTAAAGAAGTTGTGGTAATCGGATACGGTTCACAAAAGAAGACACTTGTAACAAACGCTGTAAGTCAGGTGAGTGGTGAAAATCTTGCCAAAACCAATACTACAAATGCATTGCAAGCACTTCAGGGACAAGCAGCCGGAATCCAGATTACTTCTACTTCGGGACAACCTGGAGAAGGATTAAATGTGGTAATTAGAGGTGTTGGTTCAACGGGAGGAAGCAGTCCTTTATATGTTGTTGATGGAATACTTACTACTGATATTTCGTATTTAAGCAATTCGGATATTGAATCTATTTCTGTATTAAAAGATGCAGCGTCTGCGGCTATTTATGGTTCGCAAGCTTCTAATGGAGTTGTTTTAGTAACAACAAAAAAAGGTAAAAGAGGTTCTGCTGGGCAAATCACTTTTGATCAGTACTATGGAGTACAATCAGTAGCCAGAAAAGTTGATTTACTAGATGCAACTGAATATGCAACTATTCTAAATGAAGCAGCTGTAAATTCAGGAAAAAATCCTTATTTCACAAACAGCCAAATTGCTGCATTAGGAAATGGAACAAACTGGATGGATAAAATGTTAGTTGATAATGCAGCTACTAAAAACTTCTCATTTGGAGCTTCTGGTGGTTCAGATACTTCTGTTTATTCGTCTTCTTTGTCTTATTTAGGACAAGAAGGAGTTGTAGGAGGTAAAGATTTATCAAACTATGAGCGTTATAATTTCAGATTCAATTCAGAACATAAATTATACAAAGATGTAGTAACTTTTGGTCAGAACTTAAGTTTTGCTTATATCAATAAAAATGGAATTGGAGTTGGAAATCAGTATAGTAATTCTTTAAGAAGTGCTTTTCAGGTATCACCATTATTACCCATGTACGATGCAAATGGCAACTATTACGATACTACAAAAAATAGTGAGCCTTGGTTGGCAGGTCAGGCAAATCCTTATGCATTAATGGAGTATAACAATCAGAATGAAAACAATAACCAAAAATTGCTTGGGAATGTTTATTTGCAAATAGAGCCAATAAAAAACTTAACATTCAAAACTACTTTAGGTCTTGATTATTACGCAGGTGAAGGACATTCTTACTTCCCTAAATATCAATTGTCAATTTATGCAAATAGTACTTTTGATAAAGTAACTCAAAACATGAATAAAGGTAAAACACTTACTTGGGATAACTTATTGACTTATAAATTTAATGTTGCCGAAACACATCGTTTTGAGGCAATGGTTGGGACATCTTCTATTAATTTTGACGGTACGACTATAGAGGCTACAAATGCAGATTCATTTTTTGATGATTTAGAGCACGCATGGTTAGATAATACGACTAATAAGGACGGAGCCAAAATTGCATTAAAAGGGATCAAGCAAGAGACAAAAAGAATGTCTTATTTTGGTAGATTAAATTACAATTTTAGAGAAACATATTTGTTAAACGCAACTTTTAGAGTTGATGGATCTTCCATTTTTTCTAAGCAAAATCAATGGGGTTATTTCCCATCAGTTTCAGGAGGATGGATTGCATCAAACGAATCATTTTTAAAAGACTCAAAAGTGATTAATTTTCTTAAATTGAGAGCAAGCTGGGGGCAGGTTGGAAATCAAAATGCAAGAGCTTTCCAATATTTATCATCAATAAAAGTAAATAATACCAATTATAATTTTGGAGATGAAGAAGGAATTCTTACTCCCGGAGCTTATCCGGACAGATTATCTAATGTAGATTTGAAATGGGAAACTTCAGAGCAAATTGACCTTGGTCTGGATGCAAGATTCCTGGATAATGCATTAAATCTTACAGTTGATTTTTATAAAAAAACCAACAAAGACTGGTTAATATTAGCGCCAATTTTAGCGACTGCAGGTGCTGATGCACCATTTATCAACGGAGGAAATGTCGTAAATAAAGGAGTTGAGGTAAGTTTAAATTACCAAAATAATATTGGAGATTTTAAATACAGTGTTAGTGCCAATGGTGCTTACAACAAAAATACAGTAGGCGCAATACCTACAGCAGACGGAATGATTCATGGATTGCCTAATGAACTTTATGATAATTCAAGTGAATTTTACAGAGCACAAAACGGATATCCGTTAGGCTATTTCTGGGGATATAAAACCGGCGGTGTTTTCCAAAATCAGGTACAAATTGACAATTATAAATCAGCAAATGGTGTAGTATTACAGCCTACTGCAGCTCCTGGTGATCTTATTTATGTAAACACAAATGGAGATGATAAAATTGATGCTACTGATAAAACAAGTATTGGAAACCCTAATCCTGATTTTACTTATGGATTTAATCTGTCTGCCAGTTACAGAGCTTTCGACTTTTCACTTTTGGCAAATGGAGTAGCAGGAAACCAAATTGTACAATCTTACAGAAACCAATCTGGTGCTTACGGAAATTATACTTCTGCAATATTAGATCGTTGGCATGGAGAAGGTTCTTCTAACACAATGCCAAGAGTGACAGAAGACAATAGAAACTTTACACAGTTTTCAGACTTATATGTTCAGGATGGAGATTTCTTAAGAATTAGCACTGTAACATTAGGATTTGATTTGGCGAAAATGAAACAATCAAAACCATTTTTTGCAAGCCAGTTCAGAGTTTACTTTTCAGTATTAAATCTTTACACTTTTACAAAGTATAACGGTATGGACCCTGAAATTGGATTTGGTTCTTCTGACGATGACCAAAAATTTTCATCAGGTGTAGATGTTGGTTATTATCCAAGACCAAGAACATTCATGATGGGATTAAATGTTAAACTTTAATAATAAAAAGATGAAAAATACATATTTATATATTTTCTGTTTGGGTTTATTATCTCTGGGTTCTTGCAGTTTAGAAACAGAGCCTTTGACACCAATAGATACAAGTTTTTATAAAACAAAAGACGATGCTTATGTAGCATTGGTAGGCTGTTATGACGGAATGCAGGTTGCAACAGGTGGTGCAGGAGTTGGAGTTCCGGTTCTAAGTGAAGTAATGTCTGATGATTGTTTTGGAGGTACAGGAAATTCTGATGGTTACAATTATGCAGCCATAGACGAGTTTGATATTACACGATCTCCAGGAGATGTAGATTTACTTAATACCAACTGGATCGCTTATTACAAAGCAATTTATCGTTGTAATATGTTATTGTCCAAAATGGATCAGATTGATTGGCAAGGAGACACTGCTTTAAGAAACACATACGAATCGGAAACTAAATTTATCAGAGCCTATCTTTATTTTGAAATGGCTCGTATGTGGGGAAGCGTGCCCTTATTAACAGTACCAACTTCTGAAAATGTTCCGCAGGCAGCTCCTGAAGAAATTTATCAACTAATAGCAGAAGACTTGGTATTTGCTTCAACTAATTTGCCTACAGAAGCTTATAATGCTAAACCAAACGGACGCATTACAAAATGGGCAGCAAAATCTTTACTAGGTCGTGTTTATTTATATTATACAGGATATTATGGGAAAACTGATTTAGCGGGTGTAGTAACTAAAACTCAGGCTTTAGGACATTTAGAAGATGTTATTTCTTCTAGTGGCCATGGTTTGGTAGCTGATTTTTCTACTTTATGGCCAGCAGCTTCAGTAGAAAAGTATGCAGGTGAAGCGAATCAGGAATTTATATTTTCAATAAAATACACTTATACAAGTGATTATAATGGAAACACAGATAGTAACCAATGGATGGTAATGTTCGGAATGAGAGAATTCTCATCTTATCCTTATGGACGTGGTTGGGGAATTACCGTAAATTCAAAATTATGGAATGCTTACAGTGCAACAGATACGAGACGTACTGCAAGTATCATTGGAATTGATGAAGAAAAGATACCATTTGATAAAAAAAATAGCCAAAGAGAATACACTGGATATTACAACAAAAAATATTCTCCAATGGTGAATAAAGATGGAGTAGATCTTCCAATTGCTATGGGAAGCCAGTTTTGGGACATAAGTCAATTTCAGGATTATGTGGTGTTGAGATATGCAGACGTTTTATTAATGGCTGCAGAATTAGGAAGTGGAAATGCTCAGCGTTACTTTGATGAAGTTAGAGAAAGAGCCTACAAAGAGAATTTTGTATCATTACCGGTAAATACTGATAATATCATGAATGAGAGACGTCTTGAGTTTGCTCTTGAAGGTATCAGATATTATGATTTATTACGTCAGGGTGTTGGTAAAGCTTCTACTGCTATTGCAGAGAGCACAACATTATTAAATGGCGGAGTTGCAGCAACCAAAACAATTACTGCAGGTAAGATTCAGGAAACACAAGGACTGACACAAATTCCAAATACACAGATTACATTATCTGGTGGAGTTTTGAAACAAAATGCCGGTTGGTAATTTTAACTAAAAAATCAAAGAAATGAAAAATATTAAATTATTAGTTACATCATTTTTGATGTTAGCACTAATGCTAGTTTCATCTTGCTCTCCAGACTCATATTCTCTGGACGGTACGATGGATAAATCAGATATACATTTTGAAATTACCCAGGACTTCGTTACAGATCCGGGAGGTAACACAGTATTATTAAAGAACACAACTCCCGGAGTTGTGTTGAACTGGGATTATGCTACAGGAAAATCTAATAAAGCGGACCTAAAAGTACAATATGCTTTTAAGGGAACTTATATCATTAAAATTTCTGCAGTAACCGGTGGCGGTATTGTAGAATTAGATCCGGTAACGATTACAGTAACTGAAGATAACTTAAACTATGTTAATGATCCGCTTTGGACAGCATTAGCTGGTGGAGTTGGCCACAAAAAATCATGGATAGCAGACAATGGTAAATATGGTTTAGCTCCTGGCGCAATGTCTTTTGCAGATCCTGGAGGGGTGGTAGAATGGAATAAATTTTCTCCAAACTGGGAACCTGAAGGTAATGCCAATTCAAGTACAGATGCAGATATGCACTGGGGAAGATACATGACATTCAGCCTTGATGGTGGACCTTTTATGACTGTTCATGAAGCTGACGGTACTACTATTGAAAGCGGAGCCTATTTCTTAGACATTAATGCTCATACATTAACAACTACAGGAGCTACTATTTTAAGACCAGACAATTATATTGCAAATGCAAGCAACTGGACTAGCGAAATTAAAGTATTAACACTTACTGAAAATCAGTTAAGAATTGCTATAAAAAGAACAAACAGCGAAGGACCATGGTGGTATATCTGGAACTTTGTTTCTAAAGAATATGCAGATAACTATGTTCCTGTAGTGACAGAACCAGTAGTTGACGAAGGTTACAATCCTACTTTTGCTCCGGGAGAATTATTGACAATGTTAACCGGAGGAGCTGGTGCAGGAAGAGTTTGGGCTTTAGATGCAGCAGGAAATCCAGTAGACTGGATCGGAAAAGGTATCGGATGGACAGTTGACGCTACAAGTTCTTCAGATTGGGGATGGAACCCTGGCTGGGCAGCTGTTGCAGGTAATTCATGGATACGTTTTGATCAATGGGGTGGTAAATTAAATTATACCCGCAGTCAGGAAGGTGTTGTAACTACAGGAATTTTTACCATAAATGCAGCAACCAACGAAATTAATTTAGGAACAGAAACACTGCTTCAAAATTCAGCTAGCTGGATGAATCCTACTACCAATACTATAAAAGTAGTAAAAGCATACAATACAGAATTCCTTCAAAAAGGTATCTGGTTAGGAACATCTTACGATGCTGCTAAGGATGAATGGTTCGTTTTCCATTATATAATTCCTTAGATAAAACAGTTTTTTACTTTAACAATAACCTGAAAGCAGTTTTGCTTTCAGGTTATTTTAAAATTTATAATACGATGTCTCAGCTTACTTTATATAAAAAAATAGGATTACTTTTTGCGTGCTTTCTTCTAATGATAGCATGTCAAAAACCAGGTGATCAGGAATTTAATAACCGCAAAGTTTCTTTTAATTCAGACTGGAGTTTTCACCTAAATGATAGTTTAGTGGATAAAGACACCATTGGAACATCAACCAAGTGGCGAACCCTAAACGTACCGCATGATTGGAGCATTGAAGGAAAATTTGATGAGAAAAGCCCCGCCGGATACGGAGGTGGAGCACTTACCGGAGGTCTGGGATGGTATAAAAAAACTTTCAAAATAAACGCCTCTGATAGCAGTAAAGTTATATCAATTACCTTTGATGGTGTTTATAGAAACAGCGAAGTTTGGATAAACGGACATTTTTTAGGAAAACGCCCAAACGGATATATTAGCTTTCAATATGACATGTCGCCCTATTTAAATTATGGGGAAAAAAGCAATGAAATTATTGTAAAGGTTGACAATTCAAAACAACCCAATTCACGTTGGTATTCAGGATCAGGAATTTTTAGAAATGTCTGGGTCGAAACCACCGATAAATTACATGTAGCAAATTGGGGAACTTACGTTACAACTCCAAAAGTGACTGCCGAAAAAGCTTCGATCCAATTTGAAACTACCATTCAAAACAAATATTCTGCTTTAAAAAAGGCAACAGTAACAACTACTATTTTTAAAGAAGATACCAAAGTAACATCCGTTACTCAAAATATAACCATTGGTGCAAATGCCAATCAAACAATCAAACAAGAAACTCAGGTTGAAACACCAGTTTTATGGTCAGTTGAAAAACCTGAATTGTATACAGCAGTTACAGAAATTTCGGTAGACGATAAAATTGTAGATCAATACAAAACCAATTTCGGAATCAGGGATTTTAAGTTTGATGTTGATAAAGGTTTTATCCTTAACGGAAAACAGGTTAAAATAAAAGGAGTTTGCATGCACCACGATTTAGGGCCTTTGGGTGCTGCAATCAATACGCGCGCCATCGAACGCCAGTTGGAAATCCTGAAAGAAATGGGCGTAAACGGAATCAGAACTTCTCATAATCCGCCCGCTCCTGAACTTTTAGACCTTTGTGATAAAATGGGTTTCATTGTCATGGATGAAGCATTTGATATGTGGAAACAAAACAAAACCAAATACGATTATGCCAACGATTGGGACAAATGGCACAAAAAAGATCTAACAGATCAATTGCTTCGCGACCGAAATCACCCAAGTATTTTTGTGTGGAGTATCGGAAATGAAATTCCGGAACAATGGAATGAAAATGGTGTGGCAATCGCCAAAGAATTAGCAGCCATTACACGTCAATACGACAAAACTCGTCCGCTGACCGCAGCGATGAATCCGCCGGTAAACATGAATATTGATGCCGTAACTTTACAATTCGAAAAAAAGAATGTTCAGTTTAACGCCATTGCAAAATCTGGAGTTTTAGATCTTATCGGATACAATTATGCGCATCAAACGTATGAACATCATAAAAAGAATTTCCCGGGAATTCCGTTCATCGCAACCGAAACAACTTCTGGTTTACAAACCCGTGGTTATTACGATGCTGTTTCAGACACGATTAAAAAATGGCCGGTAAGATGGGATCTTAGATTTACTGGAGGAAATCCGGGAAACACGGTTTCAGCTTACGATCAGGTTCAGGCGCCTTGGGGTTCAACACATGAAGCGACCTGGAAAATAATTAAAAAACACGATTATCTTTCAGGAATGTACATCTGGACAGGTTTCGATTATATCGGAGAACCAACTCCGTACGAATGGCCGTCAATCAGTTCTTATTTCGGAATTGTAGATTTGGCCGGTTTCCCGAAAGACGTTTATTATATGTACCAAAGTGAATGGACAGACAAAACCGTGCTGCACATTTTCCCGCATTGGAATTGGAAAGCAGGACAAACCGTAGATGTTTGGGCCTATTATAATAAAGCTGATGAGGTTGAACTTTTCCTTAACGGAAAATCAGTTGGAATCAGAAGGAAAAAAGGAGATGATTTACACGTAATGTGGAGAATTCCTTATCAGCCCGGAACTCTAAAAGCGGTTTCTCGTAAAGACGGAAAAGTAGTTTTAGAAAAAGAAATTAAAACTGCCGGAAATCCGTCAAACTTAAAACTAACAGCAGACAGAAGCACGATAAAAGCAGACGGAAATGATTTGTCATTTGTAACCGTAGATATTTTAGATGAAAAAGGAACTTTGGCACCAAATGCCAATAACGAAATCAGCTTCTCTTTAAAAGGAAATGGAAAAATCGTTGGGGTTTCAAGCGGAGATCCGGTAAGTCATGAATCATACAAAGGTTTAAAACATACAGCGCTTAACGGAAAATGTCTGGTAATTGTTCAATCTGGAGATAAAACCGGACGATTAGAATTAACCGCTAAAGCGAATGGATTAAAACCGTCGACAATTGTAATTACAGCAGAATAACCACAAATAAATAAAACTTAAAAAAGACACAATGAAAAAAATAAAGATAGCCTCATTATCTCTATTCATAGGTTTTGGATTGCTTTCGCCAAAAGCGTCGGCGCAAATTCAAAATGCCGATGTGCTAAATGCTCCGATAGATATCAGCAAAGATTTTCAGAATTATCTGAACACTTTTTATTTTGCCGATGAACTAAAAGCGTTTGATCCTGCTACAGGAAAAGGGACAATAAAATATTTGCGATACAATTATAAAACACGTCAGGCCTTCAACAACATGATGATGAAGCCGGACTCTGTTCCTGCAAATGAATTTCCGGCAACAGAATACGAAGCTTCGCCTTTATTGCCGTTTGAGATTCAGTTTATTTCTGATAGAACCATCAGAATAAAAACGACTTCAGGACCGCAATTTCATCCGCAAAAAGAATCTTTAATGCTGGTAAATGGTGTTGCGCCTAATCATCCGGAATTATGGAAATATTCTAAAATAGAAGGCGGTCATAAATACACCAGCAAACACGGAGTTGTTGAAATTTTAGTAAAGCCTTGGCACGTAAAAATTTATGATGAAAAAGGAAAACTGCTGACAAGCACACTTCATGATACCGATTTTAAAAATACTTATACGCCAACACTTCCGTTTTCGTATGTTCGCAGAAACAGCGATTATTCAAGAAGCATGGGTGCGGCTTTTAGCTTAGAGCCGGATGAGAAAATATTTGGTTGTGGAGAATCATTCACACAATTCAACAAACGTGGTCAAAAAGTAGTTTTATGGGCAGATGACGCCAACGGAATTCAGAATGAAACCATGTACAAACCTGTCCCATTTTATATGAGCAGCCGTGGTTACGGAGTTTTCATGCATCATTCAACACCAATTACAGTTGACTTTGGAAGATATTATTCAAGTGCCAACGAAATGTATATTGGAGACGACGAAGCCGATTTGTTTTTCTTCATCGGAGAACCAAAAGACGTTTTAGATCAATACACAGATTTAACCGGAAAAGCTGCAATGCCGCCACTTTGGTCATTTGGTTTCTGGATGAGCCGTATCACTTATTTTTCTGAAAAAGAAGGACGTGACGTAGCAAGAGATTTACGTAAATATAAAATTCCAACAGATGTAATACACTTTGACACCGGTTGGTTTGATGTAGACTGGAGAAACAATTACGAGTTTGCAAAAGCACGTTTCCCGGATGCACAAAAAATGATGACTGATTTGAAAAAAGACGGTTTTCAGGTTTGTTTATGGCAATTGCCTTATTTCACGCCAAAGAATACGTTGTTTAATGAAATCATGGACAAGAATTTAGCCGTAAGAGACCGCAAAGGAAATCTTCCGTACGAAGATGCTGTTCTGGATTTTTCAAATCCTGAAACCGTAACCTGGTATCAGGGAAAACTGAAACATTTATTCGATCAGGGAGTTGCGGTTTTCAAAGTAGATTTTGGAGAAGCTGCTCCGCCAGACGGAATTTACCATTCTGGAAGAACAGGTTTCTACGAACACAATTTATATCCATTGAGATATAATAAAGCTGTAGCCGAAATTACTCAAAAAGAAAAAGGTTATACTTTAATCTGGGCAAGAAGTACGTGGGCTGGATCTCAGCGTTATCCATTACATTGGGGTGGAGATGCGGAAACTACAAACGGTGCAATGTCGGCAGAATTACGTGGCGGACTTTCATTAGGATTAAGCGGATTCAGTTTCTGGAGCCATGACGTGGGAGGATTTGCAACAAAATCTCCGGAGAATTTATACAGAAGATGGGCACCATTCGGAATGTTTACTTCACACGTAAGAAGCCACGGCGAGCCTCCGCGCGAACCTTGGTTGTACAGCAAAGATTTCCTGGAAGGATTTAGAAAAGCAGATAATATGCGTTACGAACTAATGCCATATATCTACGCTCAGGCAAAAGAAAGTTCTCAAAAAGGATTACCAATGATGCGTGCACTTTTTGTAGAATATCCAAATGATCCTGGAGCTTGGTTAGTTGATAACGAATATTTATTTGGTTCAAGCATGTTGGTTGCACCACTTTTTGAAGAAGTGACAGAAAGAGATGTTTATCTTCCGGAAGGAACATGGATTGATTACCAAACTAAAAAAGTATACCAATCTGGATGGCATAAAATCAAAGCGGGCGAAGTGCCAATCGTAGTTTTAGTAAAAGACGGAACTGCATTGCCACACATCGGTTTAGCACAATCTACAAAAGATATGGATTGGAGCAAATTAACGTTGAAAGTGTATGCAAGCGACAAAACAACTTCGGCGAAAGCCAAAGTATTTTTACCGGATGGCGATGTTGTTCAGGAAATTACAGTAAATAAAAACGGAAATAATTTTGACGTAACGCCAAATGCATTATCCGCAAAAACGACTTTTAAAACCGAGTGGGTTAAATAGAATATATGCCACAGATTACACAGATTAAAGGGATTAAAAATTAAAAATCATTTGAATCTGTGTAATCTGTGGCAAAAAGAAGCCAAAAATTAAAAAAATAGAAATCTGCTCAATCTGCAAAATCTGCGAGAAAAAATAAAAGCACAGAAAAGGAATCATTTTAAATCATTTAATCTGTGGCAAAAAAAACATCCCCAACAGGATAAAAAATAAGTTTTAGTTTAGTTTTTAAATCGGATGAAGTTTGAGCGCTTCATTCGATTTATTTGAGAATTCAAGAAAAAATATCATGAAAAAAAACCTAGTTCTTTCCGCCGTATTACTTTCTGTTACGATTGTATACAGTCAGAAAAATAAAAATGCTTATGAATTGGCTTCGCCAAACGGGCAGAATAAAATCAAATTTGAGTTAGTAAAAAATGCTCCAAAATATGCTGTATCACACGGAAAAACCGAAGTGATTACACCATCTGACATGGGATTTTTATTAAAAGGAAATGAAAATTTAAGTTCTGACTTTGAAGTAAAAAGCGTAAAAAACACTTCTTTTGATGAAACTTGGGAACAAGTTTGGGGAGAAAAGAAAAACATCAGAAACCATTACAATCAGCTTTCTGTTCAGTTACAGCAAAAAAGCGGAAACAAACGTAAACTTGAAATTCAGTTTCGCGCGTTTGATGACGGAGTTGCTTTTAGATATGTATATCCAAAACAAAATGTAAAAGACAGTATTTTCATTATGGATGAAAAAACGACTTTTAACTTAAAAGAAGATGGAAAAGCATGGTGGATTCCGGCAAACAGAGAAAACCGCGACGAATATCTTTTTAAAGATGCTGCAGTAAGCACTCTTGATACCGTTTTGACACCACTTACAATCGAAAGCAAAAGCGGATTAGCATTAAGTTTTCACGAAGCAAATCTGGTAGATTTCGCGAGTATGACTTTGGTTAATACTAACGGAACACAACTTAAATCAGATTTAGTGCCGTGGGCAGATGGTATAAAAGTTCGTGTAAAAGATACGTTTACATCTTCTTGGAGAACAATTCAAATTGGAGAAAATCCATCAGAATTAATTACTTCTTATTTAATTTTAAATCTGAATGATCCAAATAAATTAAAAAACACAAGCTATTTCAAACCATACAAATATTTCGGAATCTGGTGGGGAATGCACATCGGGAAATATACATTTTGGGAAAGCGACAAACAAGGCGCAACAACCAAACATGCCGAAGAATATATCGATTTTACTGCAAAAGAAGGTTTTCATCATTTGTTGATCGAAGGATGGAACAAAGGCTGGACACCGGCTTGGTATGAAAACCACATGCACATGTTCAGTTTCACAAAAAGTGCTGACAATTTCGACTTAGAAAAAGTGGTGGATTACGGAAACAAAAAAGGCGTTGCACTTATCGGTTATCATGAAACAGGTTCCAACTTAATTAATTACTTAAAAGAAGTTGATGAAGGATTTGCATTATATAAAAAACTGGGAATGCACTCCGTTAAAATTGGTCACGTAGGTTCTAAACTGAACATGAAAGAAAATCACTTTGGACAATTTGGAGTGAATTATTTCAGGTATATTTTGGAAAAAGCAGCGCAATATGATTTAGCTGTTTTATACCACGAATCGATAAAAGATACCGGAGAAAGAAGAACTTTCCCAAACATGGTTTCGAGAGAAGCAGCACGTGGACAAGAATATAACGCCTGGAGCGAAGGAAATCCGCCAAATCACTTAACGATTATTCCGTTTACAAGATTGCTTTCAGGACCAATGGACTTTACACCTGGAATTTTTGATGTTGAGGTAAAACAAGGTTTCCCTGGAAAAAGAGTGCACGGAACAGCAGCGCAGCAATTGGCATTGTATGTAACGATTTATGCGCCAATCCAGATGATGGCCGATTTACCTGAAAACTACGAAGGAAAACCAGCATTGCAATTCTTAAAAGATGTTCCAACAGATTGGGAAGATACAAAAGTATTAGAAGGATCAATTGGGCAATATATTACAACTGTTCGTAAAGACAGAAACAGCGCTGATTGGTATTTAGGAACAATCACAAACGAAAATGCAAGAGACGTAAATGTTGCTCTATCATTTTTAGATCCAAATGCAACTTACGAAGCGCAGATTTATGCTGATGCCGCAGGAACAGATGAAACTCATAATCCTGCAGAAATTGCAATTTCTAAGAAAACCGTTAAAGCTTCAGATTCACTAAAATTACATTTAGGAGGCGCTGGCGGAACAGCAATTAGATTCAAAAAACTATAATTTTAAGAAATATAGATATAGATTGTCAAACCTGACAGGTTTTTAAAACCTGTCAGGTTTAAATAACCACGACTTTTTAAATGAAAAATCTCATTCTGCATATCGTTTTTCTTTTGTCGGTCAATTTGATGTTCTCGCAGCAAAAACAATATCCTTTTCAGGATTCTAAATTAGATACTGAAAAGCGTATTGATAATTTGCTTTCGTTGATGACACTCGATGAAAAAGTTCAGGCTTTGAGCACAAATCCGTCGATAAAAAGATTAGGCGTTACAGGAACAGGTCATGTAGAAGGTTTGCACGGTTTGGCACTTGGCGGACCTGGTGAATGGGGCGGAAAAAATAAATTGCCAGTAACAACAACTACTTTCCCTCAGGCTTACGGATTAGGAGAAACGTGGGATGTTGATTTACTTCAGAAAGTGGCACAAGTAGAAGGTTATGAAACGCGCTATGCTTTTCAAAAATACCATCGTGGCGGATTAGTCGTTCGGGCTCCAAATGCAGATATTGCAAGAGATCCGCGTTGGGGACGTACAGAAGAAAGTTACGGAGAAGATGCTTTTTTTAACGGAACAATGACAGTTGCATTCGTAAAAGGATTGCAGGGAAATAATCCAAAATATTGGCAAACGGCTTCGTTAATGAAACATTTTCTGGCCAATAGCAACGAAGATGGCAGAACTTATACTTCATCTGATTTTGATGAAAGATTATGGAGAGAATATTATGCTTTACCTTTTCAAATGGGTGTTGTCGAAGGAGGATCCCGTGCCTATATGGCGGCCTACAATAAAGTAAACGGTATTCCGGCAATGGTACACCCAATGCTCAAAAACATTACCCAAAAAGAGTGGGGACAAAACGGAATAATTTGTACCGATGGAGGCGCATTCAAATTATTGCTTTCAGATCATAAATATTATGCTGATAAATATCTTGGAGCTGCTGCAGCCATAAAAGCTGGAATTAATCAGTTTTTGGATGAATATACAGAAGCAGTTTATGGCGCACTTTCACACGGATATTTAAAAGAAAAAGATATTGATGCGGTTATTCGTGGCAATTATCGGGTAATGATTCAACTGGGAATGTTGGATGTTTCAGATGAAAATCCGTATGCAAAAATCGGAACCGGAAAAGACACTATTGATCCGTGGAAAACAGAAGCGCATAAAAAAATCGCTTTAGAAGCAACACAAAAATCTATTGTTTTGCTTAAAAATGATGCTAATTTTTTGCCTTTACAAAAAGATAAATTAAAAACGATTGCCATAATAGGAAATCGTGCAGATGAAGTGCTTCTGGATTGGTACAGCGGAACTCCTCCCTATACAATTACACCTTTACAGGGAATAAAAAATAAGCTTGGCAGCAATGTTGAAATTCTGGTTGCGAAAAATAATATAGACGGCAAAGCGGCTGAAATAGCCAAAAAGGCAGATGCAGTTATTGTCATCGTCGGAAATCATCCGGTTTGTAACGCAGGCTGGGCAAATTGTCCCGTGCCAAGCGAAGGTAAGGAATCTGTCGATCGTCAATCGCTGACTTTAGAACAGGAAGATTTAATCAAAATTGTGTATCAGGCAAATCCTAAAACAGTTGTAGCATTGATAAGCAGTTTTCCATATGCCATAAACTGGACACAAGAACACGTTCCGGCAATTGTACATATGACACAAAACAGTCAGGAAACCGGAACTGCTTTGGCCGATGTTTTATTTGGAGATTACAATCCGGCCGGGCGTTTAACACAAACCTGGGTTGCGGCAATTACTGATTTACCTGAATTATTAGATTACAATATTCGAAACGGCAGAACTTATATGTATTTTAAAGGGAAACCTTTATACGCTTTTGGTCATGGTTTAAGTTACACGAATTTCAAATACAATTCTGTTGAAACAAATTCAGAAAGCATTTCTAAAAATGGCGAAGTAAAAGTTACAATTTCAGTTACCAATGCAGGCACTAAAGACGGAGATGAGGTTATTCAGTTGTATGTAAAACAATTGCAATCAAAAGTAGAGCGTCCTGAAAAAGAATTAAAAGCATTTCAACGTGTTTTCTTTAAAGCAGGAGAAACTAAGAATGTTTCTTTGGTTTTGAAGGCCAAAGATTTAGAATATTGGAACACACCAAAACAACAATTTGAATTAGAAAACAATACAATCGAAATTCAGGTGGGAAGTGCATCAGATAAAATTCTTTTAAACAAAAAAATAACAGTGAAATAATTTACAATGAAAAAAGATCTAACCATATTTTTTATTTTACTTCCTCTAATCAATATTCCGTTGTTTGGACAAAATACTGTTGAAAACAGAATCATAAAAATCGATTACAATAAAACCGCAGGTACATTAAACACCATGTTCAAGGAATGTATTGGCGCCGGAAGAGCAAACGAAGGTTTGCGTGCTGACTGGCAGCAGCAATTGGCAATGACCAAAAAAGAATGCGATTTTAAATACATCAGAATGCACGGTTTATTGTCAGATGATATGGCGGTTTATCGTGAAGATTCAAAAGGAAATCCGGAATACAATTATCAATATATTGATGTTTTGTTTGATTTTTTAATTAGTATCAAAATGAAGCCTTTTGTAGAATTGGGTTTTATGCCTAATGCATTGGCAAGTGGAAAAGAAACTATTTTTTGGTGGAAGGGAAATGTAACACCTCCAAAAGATTATAAAAAATGGGAAGATTTAATTCGAAACCTGACCCAGCATTTCAAAGAACGTTACGGAGACGAAGAAGTAAAAACATGGTATTTTGAAGTTTGGAACGAACCTAATTTATCGCCAGGTTTCTGGACAGGAACGCAAGCAGAATATTTCAAACTTTACGAATACGCAGCACGAGGCATCAAAAGTGTAAATCCTGCATACAAAGTTGGAGGGCCAGCAACGGCAGGCGCAGGCTGGGTTCCGGAAACAATCGATTTTTGTGCTAAAAACAATGTTCCGTTAGATTTTATTTCAACACATACTTACGGCGTAAAACAAGGATATTTGGACGAATTCGGAACTTCCGGAACGGTTTTAAATAAAGAGGAATCAAGCATAAGCGGCGACGTAATAAATTCTCGTCAGCAAATTTCAAATTCGGCTAAGCCAAAATTAGAATTACATTATACAGAATGGAGTTCATCTTATACGCCGGCAGATCCTATTCACGACAGTTATCATTCCGCAGCTTATATTCTGCAGAAATTAAAACAAGTTGGCAATGCGGCAAACTCCATGTCATATTGGGTTTTTACCGATATTTTTGAAGAACCGGGTCCAAGATTCACGCCTTTTCACGGCGGTTTCGGATTATTAAATACGCAGGGAATTAAAAAACCGGCTTATTTCTCGTATTCTTTTTTGAATAAATTAGGAGAAACAGCACTTCAAAATAAAGACACATCTTCATGGGCTACAAAAAACGCAAAAGGCGATGTTCAATTATTGGTTTGGGATTTTACGAATACACATCCGGGGGATAAAGTTTGGAATCAAACCTATTATGTTCAGGATTTACCGTCTCAGCCAAAAGGAACTTTAAAAATTGAAGTAGAAGGTTTGAAAAAAGGAAAATACAATTTAGAAATCTACAAAGTAGGCTATAAATCAAATGACGCTTACGCGGATTATCTGGCCATGGGGAAACCAAGTCAGTTAACACGCGATCAGGTAAATACAATCAAACAAAAAAACAATGGCACTTTGTGGGGAAGTGAAAAAGTAAACATTGACGCAAAAGGAACTTTTAGCAAAGATTTAAAAATCAATGAGAATGATGTTTTCTTATTGAATTTTGTAAAGCTTTAATTTTCAAAATAAACTATCTAAAAAACTAAAATTTATTAAGCATGAAAAACAAAATTTTATACCTGTCAGCAGCATTGGCTTTTGCAGTATTTACATCTTGTAAGAGTGATGTAAAAACAACAGATTCTGAAACAGCAGAAAAAGAATACAAGGGAAAAGAAATTGGATCTGAGTTTGATGCAGAAATCGACAAGTTGGTTTCTCAAATGACATTAGAAGAAAAAATAGGAATGTTACATGGAAATAGCATGTTTACTTCTGGCGGTGTAAAACGTTTGGGGATTCCGGAATTAAAAATGGCAGATGGACCTCTTGGTGTTCGTGAAGAAATTTCGCGTGACAATTGGGCTCCGGCAGGTTTAACAAATGATTTTGCAACGTATTATCCAGCCGGTGGCGGACTTGCTGCAACCTGGAATGCTGATATGGCCTATACTTTCGGAAACAGCCTTGGGCAGGAAATGCGCGCAAGAGATAAAGATATGTTGCTTTCACCAGCCATAAATATCGTAAGAACACCGCTTGGAGGAAGAACATACGAATATATGTCTGAAGATCCGTTTTTGAACAAAAAAATTGCGGTGCCGTTAATTGTTGGTTTACAAGACAATGATGTTATGGCTTGTGTAAAGCACTTTGCAGCAAACAATCAGGAAACAAATCGTGATTTTGTAGATGTTCAGATTGACGAACGTACACTTCGTGAAATTTATTTACCGGCTTTTGAAGCTTCGATAAAAGAAGCGCATGCGTATAGCGTAATGGGCGCTTACAATAAATTTAGAGGAGAATATTTATGTGAAAACGATTATATGCTGAATAAAATCCTTCGTGACGAATGGGGATTTAAAGGCGTTGTAGTTTCAGACTGGGCTGCGGTTCATTCGACAGTAAAATCTTTAAATAGCGGATTGGATATTGAAATGGGAACTCCAAAACCATTCAATGAATTTTTCCTTGCCGATAAATTAATTGCTGCTGCAAAAAACAAAGAAATCTCAGAAGCAGAATTGGACAAACACGTAAAAAGAATTTTACGCACTTTGTTTCAGGTAAAAGCAATGGGAGGAAAAGACCGTGCAAAAGGAAGTATTGCTACAGAAGCACATTATCAGGATGCTTATAAAATTGCTGCAGAAGCGGTAGTTTTATTGAAGAATGACAACAATGCTTTACCATTAAAATTGGACGGAGTTAAATCTATCGCCGTAATTGGGAACAATGCAACGAAGAAAAACGCTCTTGGCGGATTTGGTGCAGGTGTAAAAACAAAAAGAGAAGTTACACCACTTGAAGGTTTAAAAAACAGATTGCCATCTTCAGTAAAAATCAATTATGCTGAAGGATATTTAGAGCGTTACGACGAAAAAAATAAAGGAAACTTAGGAAATATTACATCAAATGGTCCTGTAACAATCGATCAGTTAGATCCTGCAAAAGTTCAGGAAGCGGTGGAAGCGGCTAAAAAATCGGATGTTGCCATTATTTTTGCGGGTTCAAACCGTGATTATGAAACAGAAGCTTCTGACAGAAGAAATTTAAAATTACCATTTGGACAAGAAGAATTAATCAAAAAAGTAATCGCTGCAAATCCAAGAACAATTGTAGTTATGATTGCCGGAGCTCCGTTTGAAATCGAAGAAATCAGCAAAAAAACGTCTGCGTTGGTTTGGTCTTGGTTTAATGGTTCAGAAGGAGGAAATGCTTTGGCAGATGTACTTTTAGGAAAAGTAAATCCGTCTGGAAAATTACCCTGGACAATGCCTAAAAACATCATGGATTCTCCAGCGCACGCTACAAACAGTTTTCCTGGAGGAAAAACAGTAAATTATGCAGAAGGAATTTTGGTAGGATACCGTTGGTTTGATACTAAAAACATCGCACCATTATTTCCTTTCGGATACGGATTGTCGTACACGACTTTTGGTTTTGAAAATGCAAAAACAGACAAAACTACTTATGCGCAAGGCGAAACAATTACAGTTTCTGTTGATGTAAAAAACACCGGAAAAGTTGACGGAAAAGAAGTTGTTCAGTTATATGCTGCAAAATCAGATTCAAAAATTACGCGTGCTGCACAGGAATTGAAAGGTTTCCAAAAAACATTGGTAAAATCAGGAAGTTCAAATACAGTAACGATTAAAGTTCCGGTAAAAGAATTGGCTTACTATGATGTAACGGCCAAAAAATGGACGGTTGAACCAGGAAAATACACTTTGAAACTTGGAAATTCTTCAAGAGATATCAAAAAAGAACTTGTTGTAACAATTAAATAAAGCTTGAAACCTTAATGCTCTTTGATTTTTATTGAAGAGCATTATTTTAATAAATAAAAAATGAAGTTGCCTGAATAAAAACTTATAACTAACTATTAAACCAAACCAAATGAAAAACACTGTAAAAGGTTATCTGTTAAGCACCGCATTATGTTTTTCTTTTTTAAGTCTTTGGGCTTGCAGTTCTGACAAGGGAGAAGAAACAAAACAAGAACAAAAAATTGTAGCTGCGGGTTTATATCCAAGTTACAATACAAACCCAATCCCTGCAGATGCAAGCGGAATGTCAAGTACAGCCGTGCAATTAGCAGCCAAAATAAAATTAGGCTGGAACATCGGGAACACGCTTGAAGCAACCGGAGGAGAAACCGCATGGGGAAATCCTAAAGTAACAAAAGCCTTAATCGACGCCGTTAAGGCAAATGGTTTTAACGCCATTCGAATTCCGTGTTCGTGGAACCAGTATTTAGAAAATTCGGCTACAGCCAAAATCAAAACAGACTGGCTAAACCGAGTAAAAGAAGTGGTACAATATTGCGTAGATAATGATATGTATGTTGTTGTAAACATTCATTGGGACGGCGGATGGCTGGAAAACAATATTACCGAAGCCAAAAAAGTAGAAAACAATGCCAAACAAAAGGCTTTTTGGGAACAAATTGCAACACATTTACGTGGTTTTGATGAGCATGTACTTTTTGCAAGTGCCAATGAACCAGCTGTAGAAGATGCGGCACAAATGGCTGTTTTAACGTCATATCACCAAACCTTTATTGATGCTGTTCGTTCTACCGGAGGAAAAAATGCCAATCGTGTTTTAGTAATTCAGGGACCAACAACAGACATCGAAAAAACAAACAGATTAATGCTGACATTGCCAACTGATAAAGTGGCAAACAAAATGATGGTAGAAGTACATTATTATTCACCATGGAATTTTGCCGGTTTAACCAAAGACGAAACCTGGGGAAAAATGTTCTATTATTGGGGAGCAAATTTCCATTCAGCAACAGATACAGAAAGAAATGCAAGTTGGGGAGAAGAAGCAGATGTAGAGAAAAACTTCAAATTAATGAAAACCCAATTTGTAGATAAAGGAATTCCTGTTTTGTTAGGAGAATTTGGCGCCATTCGCAGAACGACTTTAACCGGCGATGCCTTAACTTTACATTTGGCTTCAAGAGCTTATTATTTAAAAACAGTTGTTAAAACAGCAAAAGCAAACGGATTATTGCCTTTTTATTGGGACGAAGGAAGTTTAGGCGACAAAGGTTTCGGAATCTTTAAAAGAAGCGATAATACCGTTTTTGATACTCAGGCTTTAACCGCTCTGAAAGAAGGATTACAATAAGAAAATTAAAATTCACCATATAAGTGATATAAGCAATTATAAGTTATATTGTACAAAAAACTTAAATTTACTTATATCACTTATATGGTTTAAAAATAAAATGATGAAAAAATATACAGCCTTTATTTTTTTGATATTCAGTATAATGGCAAACGCAAATGTGCGAATGCCATTGTTGTTTTCTGACGGAATGGTATTGCAGCGCAATAAGGAAATTCCGGTTTGGGGTTGGGCAGAAGCCAATGAAAAAGTGGAAGTTCGTTTTAACAAACAAACCAAAACCATTCAGGCCGATAAAGATGGAAAATGGATGCTTAAACTGTCTGCCGAAAAAGCCGGCGGACCTTTTGAATTAACCATTACAGGAAAGAATAAAATTGTCATCAAAGATGTTTTGGTTGGCGAAGTATGGATTTGCAGCGGACAATCGAATATGGAATTTCAGATGTACAAAGTTATGAACGCTGAAAAAGAAATGGACGATGCTGATTATCCAATGATTCGCCATTTTGGAGTAGCGCAAGATTTAAGCGGAAGTCCAAAAGAAGATCTTAAACAAGGAAAATGGGCAGTTGCCAACAAAGAAAATATTCGTGATTTTACAGCGGCAGGTTTCTTTTTTGCCAAAAAATTATATGCCGAATTAAAAATTCCAATCGGAATTATAAATACTTCCTGGGGCGGAACAAACGTAGAAACCTGGACAAGCCACGAAGCGTTTCAAAAAAGCGATGAATTCAAAGCCATGATTGCCGAAGTTCCTCAGGTCGATATGGACGCCGTTTTTGAAGTGTATAAAAAATCAGTTTTAGAAAATTTAAAAAAAGTTCAGGGTTTTGATGTTTCCATGGAAAATGAAAACCAGTTTGCAGCATTCAATTTTGAAGATAAAAACTGGCCCGAAATAAAAGTACCCTCTTTATGGGAAAACCAACAAATAGGCAATATTGATGGAATTGTGTGGATGCGAAAAACGATTACGTTAACCGCAGAACAAGCAAAAAGTGAAGCCGTTTTGCATCTTTCAAAAGTAGACGACGAAGATATTACCTATGTAAACGGAGTTGAAGTTGGAACCAATAAAATTTGGGAAACTTTAAGAGTTTATAAAATTCCAGCCGGAGTTTTAAAAGAAGGAAAAAATGTAATCGCAGTTCGCATTGCAGATTATTCCGGAGGCGGCGGAATTTATGGCGATCCGTCAGACTTAAAAATCCAGTTTAAAGACAGCAATATTCCACTCGAAGGACTTTGGAAATTCAATGTCATTCAGGTAAAAATCGCGATTTCGCCAAACAGTTATCCATCGTTATTGTACAATGCAATGGTAAATCCGCTGGTTCCATATGCATTTCAGGGTGTTTTATGGTATCAGGGCGAAGCCAATGTTTGGCGTGCAAAACAATACAAAAAAGCATTTCCGTTAATGATTCAGGATTGGAGAACAAAGTGGAAACAAGGCGATTTTCCTTTCTATTTCGTACAATTGTCGACTTTCAACGAATTCAACGGAAATAGTAAAGTCGGAAGCCGTTGGGCAGAACTTCGCGAAGCACAAGCCGAGACTTTAAAAGTTCCCAATACCGGAATGGCTGTAACCACAGATATCGGTAACGCAAAAGACATTCACCCCACAAACAAACAAGATGTTGGTTTGCGTTTGGCTGCAATTGCATTGAATAATGTTTATGGCAAAAAACAAATCTATAGCGGACCAACCTACAAATCTCAACAAATAAAAGGCAATCAAATTATCCTGACTTTCGATAACATCGGTTCAGGATTATCGACTTCTGATAATTCAGCAAACGTAAAAGGATTCGAAATCGCCAGTGCCGACAAAGTTTTTCATTCCGCGAAAGCGATAATAAAAGACAATAAAATAATAGTTTCGAGTGACGAAGTAAAAAATCCCGTGGCAGTTCGTTACGGTTGGGCAGACGACGATACGGAAATCAATCTTTTCAATAAAGAAAAATTCCCGGCATCGCCTTTCAGAACCGACAATTGGGAAATGATTACAGCAAACGAAATATATAAGGTTAGTAAATAATTTTGGTGTGACATTTGGGCGTGACCGTATTTACAAAAGGCGCTATTTAACAAACCGCTTATGTGCGCCTTTCGCAAATACGGTCGGGCTATCCACATTACTTCGGTAATTTGCTCCTATCCCTCACGCGCGCATATTGATTAGGAGCAAATAAAAATAAAGGTTATCAAAAATTCCGGAGGAACGAAATGTTGGTAGCAACGGATGTTAATCCGTTGATTAAAAATTTTAGAACGTAATGAAAGTTCCGTAGGAACGGCATATATTTAAACGAAATTCAAAATCAAAAAAGGAATACATGAAATTAAACCTCATAAAAATATTCTTCATTTTACTATTCACTTCTTTCTGTACAAATATGACCGCACAATCTAGTCATGTTTTATGGTACAATCAACCCGCAGAATTCTTTGAAGAAAGTTTGGTTTTAGGAAACGGAAAAATGGGAGCAACCGTTTTTGGCGGCGCAAATGCTGATAAAATTTATTTGAATGACGCTACACTTTGGTCTGGTGAACCCGTAAATGCAAATATGAATCCGGAAGCGTACAAAAATATTCCGGCAATTCGCGAAGCTTTAAAAAACGAAAACTACAAACTGGCCGAGGAATTAAATAAAAAAATCGAAGGCAAAAACTCTGAATCTTTTGCGCCTTTGGGAACATTAGAAATCAATAATTCTGAAAAAGGAAAAGCTGTAAATTACCATCGTGAACTGGATATTTCGAATGCAATATCAAAAGTAAGTTACGAAATGGCCGGCGTAAAATATACGCGTGAATATTTTGTTTCCGCGCCGGATCAAATTATGATCATCAAACTGACCAGCGATCACAAAGGCACTTTAAATTTTGATATTAACTTAAAGAGTTTATTAAAATCAAATGTCGAAGTGCGAAATAATATTCTCGTAATGACAGGTTCTGCACCCATTCATGAAAATGCCGGATATGCTGTTTTACCAAAATATCTGGACATACAGGAAAGAGGAACAAAATTTACCACTTTAGTCCAAATCAAAAAAACCGACGGAAAAATTACAAATTCAAGAGAATCTTTAAGTTTAAAAGACGCGACGGAAGCCATTATCTATGTTTCTGTTGCAACAAGTTTTAATGGTTTTGACAAAAATCCTGCAAGTGAAGGTTTAGACGATATAGCAATTGCAGTACAAAATATGAATAAGGCATTTGCAAAATCATTCGATAGATTAAAAGAATCGCACACAACTGATTATCAAAAATTCTACAGTCGCGTTGATTTAAATTTAGGCAAAACAACTGCTCCGGATTTACCAACAGACGAACGTTTATTGCGTTACACCGATGGAAAAGAAGATAAAAACCTCGAAATTCTCTATTTCAATTACGGGCGTTATTTATTGATAAGCAGTTCGAGAACTTTGGGCGTTCCGGCCAATTTACAAGGAATTTGGAATCCGCATCTAAACCCGCCGTGGAGCAGTAATTATACAATGAATATCAATCTGGAGGAAAACTATTGGCTTGCCGAAAACACCAATCTTTCAGAAATGCATTTGCCACTTTTGTCTTTTATAAAAAACCTTTCGGTAACCGGAAAAATAACGGCCAAAACTTTTTATGGTGTAAACAAAGGCTGGGCTGCAGCACACAATTCGGATATTTGGGCAATGGCAAATCCCGTTGGACAGTTTGGAAAAGAAGACCCAATGTGGGCTTGCTGGCCAATGGCAGGCGCGTGGCTGAGTACACATGTTTGGGAACATTATGTTTTTACACAAGATAAAAATTACCTGAAAACAGAAGGATATCCGTTGTTGAAAGGTGCAGCCGAATTTCTTTTGGGATGGATGATAACCGATAAAAACGGGAATTTAATTACGTCACCATCCACTTCACCCGAAAACCAATACATTGCACCAGATGGTTTTGTTGGCGCAACAATGTATGGCGGAACGGCAGATTTGGCCATGATTAAAGAATGTTTTGGCAAAACGATAAAAGCTTCGAAAGTTCTAAATACGGATGCTGATTTCAGAGCAAAACTCGAAACAGCACTTTCAAAATTATATCCGTACCAAATTGGTAAAAAAGGAAACTTGCAGGAATGGTATTTTGACTGGGAAGATAAAGATCCCAAACACCGTCATCAATCGCAGTTATTCGGACTTTTTCCCGGCGATCATATTACGCCGGAGAAAACACCGGATTTAGCCGAAGCTTCCCGAAAAACTTTAGAGATAAAAGGCGATGAAACTACTGGCTGGTCAAAAGGATGGAGAATTAATCTTTGGGCGAGACTTTGGGATGGAAACCGTGCTTATAAAATGTTTAGAGAATTATTGAGATACGTAGATCCCGACGGGAAAAAAACCGAAAAGCCAAGAAGAGGCGGAGGAACGTATCCGAATTTATTCGACGCACATCCGCCATTTCAAATTGATGGAAATTTTGGAGGAGCCGCAGCCGTTGCAGAGATGTTAGTTCAGTCTGACGAAAAAGAAATCAGATTATTACCTGCTTTGCCAGACGCCTGGGAAACCGGATTTGTAAAAGGAATCTGTGCCCGTGGCGGATTCGAAATTGCAATGGAATGGGAAAATAAAACGTTGAAAAAAGTTTCTTTGTTTTCTAAAATTGGAGGAAAAACAACTTTAATTAATGGAAATAGAAAACAAAACATCACTTTGAAAAAAGGGGAAATTTTAGAAATAAACTGGTAGAAAGTTTTAAATATAATCTTTATCAAACCCGACAGGTTTTAAAATTTGTCGGGTTTGCTTTTAAATAGTAAGCAAAACAACTGATTTACATTACAATAAGTTCTTAAAATTTTGTCGCAAAGTTATTTTCATTAACTTTGATTAAAATATTATGATTATGACTTACAATCCAACAACAGTCGCCAATTATTTCATAGATAAATATTCCAAAACAGGAGATCTTACGCCAATGAAAATAATTAAGCTAACTTATATTGCTTATGGATGGTATTTGGCTTTAACGGATAAAAAAGAAAGATTGCTGGACGAAAGTCCTATTGCCTGGGATTTTGGGCCTGTTTTTCCGTCTTTGTATTACAGTATCAAGCAATACAAAAAAGAAAAAATAACAGAGAAAATCCCGAATGCCTTAAAAGACGAAAAAATAACTAGCGAAGACGAGAAATTTTTAGATAAAATATGGGAAGTCTACGGAAGATTTGACGGCATTTATTTAAGCGCATTAACACACAACGACGGTACGCCGTGGCGAAAAGTTTACCGTAAAGATTCTAATGCTGTTATTTCTGATGATGATATTTTTGAACATTATAAAACTAAGTTAAAACCAATTTAAGCTTATATGTCCTCCCTAAATCTTAACCAAATATCAATTGCAAATAGTTCTTCATTAACCCCTGAAGACCTTAGCAAAGCGCGCCTGCAAAATCAGATTCTTGAAGACAGATTAGGAAGCGCAAAAGTAGGTCGTTTTTTAGAAGACACCAGACTTAGAAGGCATTTAACCTATATTTTTGCTATCATTATCTTTCTTTGGTTAGCTGCTGTAGTGTCAATTTTATATTTTAATAATAACTTATTAAACCTGAATCTTTCAGAAAATGTATTGATTACTTTATTGACAACTTCGTCTGTAAATGTAATAGGGATGATGTTGATTATTCTGAAAAATTTATTTCCGAAACATCTTAATGAAGACGAATAAAAGAATAGCTTCTTAATGAATCAACTTGTTGGGTGTAATTCATAAAATTTGATTAAACATATAGAAACATAGATTTTCTGTTAAAAAAAATAGCAAGTTAAAAAGAAACTCGTTTCTCACACATAGCTATGTGTGTTGATGCAAGTGAAACGCCTTATTTAAGGTCAATAAGCCTATGTTTCTATGTGTTAAAATAATTGCACCTAAAGAGTTAAATTATTCTTTTTCTGTTTCAGCCTTTTCTGATTCAGACGATTTCTTAACATGGTTTTCTTTAAATTCCTCGTACCATTTTTCGATAGAAGGATAAACAAAACCCGCTACTTTTTTAATGGGATTATAAAAAATAGATTTGTCTAAAGTTTCTTGTTTGGCAAAAGTATTGTCGAAGTTTATTTTCTCAAAAAGCGCAATTACAATACTTACAATCAGAATCGTTTTCAGGATTCTGAAAAATCCGCCGCCCAGTTTATTCAGCCAGCCCAATTGCGCAAAATCTGCAATTCCCGTTAAGGCTTTCGCCAATAGGTAAACACCAATTACAACCAGAATAAATGTCAACAGAAAAGCGGTTACCTGAATCGTATTTGGATTCCAGGAAACATGTTTTGAGATCATTTCTGTCATAAAAGAAGAAAACTTGATCGCTAAATAGATTCCGAGCAATAAAGAAATAAAAGAAGCAATTTCTACAAAAAGCCCGTTTTTAATTCCTTTGTATAAACTGTAAGCCAAAAGCGCACCCAAAATCATATCTAAAACACTCATATTTTCTGTCGTTTTATTGAGGCGCAAATATAAAAGAATTATCTAGTTTTTAAGGTGCAGAGGTTCAGAGATGCAAAGGTTCATTTAATATCCCACAGATTATACGGATGTAACGGATTGACACGGATTAAAATTAGTTAGCTGATTAAGAGCTAACGTTTTTGCTTAAATAAACCAAGGATTTATGGGGCGAAAAAAAATAAACCCGTGTTAATCAGCAAAACCCGTTAAATCCGTGGGCAATTCTGCAAAGAGTCCATTTTTAATTCCTCTGTATTTTTATAGCCCACAGATTATACGGATTTAACGGATTGACACTGATTAAAATTAGTTTAGCTGATTAAGAGCTAAAGTTTTGAGTGAATATAACTACAGATTTACAGGATGAAAAAAATAAACCCGTGTTAATCAGTAAAACCCGCTATATCCGTGGGCAATTCTACAAAGAGTCCATTTTTAATTCCTCTGTATTTTTTACAGCCCACAGATTATACGGATGTAACGGATTGACACGGATTAAAATTAGTTGGCTGGTGAAGAGTTAAAGTTTTTGCATAAATAAACCAAGGATTTGTGGGGCGAAAAAAAATAAACCCGTGTTAATCAGTAAAACCCGCTATATCCGTGGGCAATTTCTCTATACAATAAGGCAAATGTTAATTTTAGGTCTTTGGATTTGAAGTCCGTATCTTTGCAACGACAATTTTAGATTTTAGATTGTTGATTTTAGATTTAAAAAATCTCTAAATCATCTCAATCTAAAATCTAAAATCTAAAATCATAAATAAAATGTCCAGAGATACACAATTAAAAGAGCGTTGGGAAAAGCTCGTCGATATACTTTCAAATCAATTTTCGCAAGGAGAAGATTTAGATTTAGATGCTATTATTTACCTAATCGGAGTTCAGGAATTTGGAAAGATTCATAGAGAATTCAAAAAAGATGAAAAATTAAACTTAATGCACATCGCTATTTGTCGATTATTAGAGCCTTACGGATTTTATGAATTCGAATATTTTGATGAAGACGGATGGCCGCATTATAAAGTAAAAGAAGAATTACCGCCACTAAAAGCAGGCGAACAATCAGTTTTAATGAAAGAAGCGATTGTGAATTATTTTTTGGAAAGAGAACTTATTGAATAAATATTTTAGATTTCGAAAGAATTAAATAAGAAAAAAATGTGTAGATATGCCATGACCTCTTATAAGCCTCATTATGCTTGTTTTGCTTGCCGAAAAACATTTAAAAGAAGACTTTTTAAAGACATAAAAACAGGTAAACAATCAGATCTGGAAGTAAAGTGTCCGGATTGTGGATCTTTTATGGCCAATATGGGGCTTGATTTTGAATCGCCAAAAAAGGATGATGTAAAAAAATGGGAACATATTAAAAGCTTATATTCTGTTGGAATCGCTTTTCATTCTTGTGGCTGCAACGGCCCGGGCTATATTCCTAATTCAAAAGAAAAATTAATAGAATATTTCGAAGATTTAAAAGTAAACTATCTTAAAAATATTGATTTTTGGCGAACCAGAATAGAACCGACTACAAAAATGGAACGCGATAAGGATAATCAACAAAACGGGGGAAAGTTAAATGCTATTTCATCAAATTTTAAAAAAGAGGTTGTAAAGAATCAGGAGGGAATAGATTTTTGGCTAGGCAGAGTCCAGGAAATCGAAAGCAAAATAAGTTTAATAAAATAGTTATAAATGAATATCGTAACCTGTGAAGGGAAACTTTAAATTTTAGACTTTAAACTTGAAACAAATTATGTAAATTTGTATTCTCAATTATTGAAGGAAAATGATAGACAAGATAAAACAGCATATAGAGGAAGCAAAAGCCTTTAATGATAAAAATAAAGAATCTTTAGAGCAGTTCCGAATTAAATATTTAGGTAGTAAAGGGTTATTAAAAGAACTTTTTACAGAGTTTAAAAATATTCCAAACGACCAGAAAAAAGATTTCGGACAAGTAATAAATACTTTAAAATCCGTAGCTGAAGAAAAAGTAAGAGTTATTCAGGAAGAACTTGAAAGTAAACAAGAAGTAAAAGGGGTTTTTGGAGATTTGTCAAGATCATCAGAGCCGGTTATTATTGGTTCACGTCATCCTATTTCTATCGTAAAAAATCAAATTATAGATATTTTTGCCAACATTGGCTTCAACGTTTCCGAAGGTCCGGAAATCGAAGACGACTGGCATAACTTTACGGCGTTGAACTTACCGGAATATCATCCGGCGCGTGATATGCAGGATACATTTTTCATTCAGACAAATCCTGATGTGCTGTTGCGTACGCATACATCATCTGTTCAGGTGCGCTATATGGAAAATCACAAACCGCCAATTCGTACTATTTCTCCGGGACGTGTATTTCGTAACGAAGCAATTTCGTCGCGTTCACACTGTATTTTCCACCAAGTGGAAGGTTTATACATTGACAAAGACGTTTCGTTTGCAGATTTGAAACAAACATTACTTTATTTTACAAAAGAAATGTTTGGAAAATCAAAAATTCGTTTGCGTCCGTCGTATTTTCCGTTTACAGAACCAAGTGCCGAAATTGATATTTATTGGGGACTAAAAACAGAAACTGATTATCGTATTACAAAAGGAACAGGTTGGTTAGAAATTGGTGGCTGTGGAATGGTGGACCCGAATGTTCTTAAAAATTGCGATATCAATCCAGATGAATTCAACGGTTTTGCTTTCGGAATGGGAGTAGAGCGTATTGCAATGCTTTTATACCAAATTGGTGATATTCGTATGTTTTATGAAAACGATGTGCGTTTCTTAGAGCAATTTAAAGCTAATATTTAAAAAAAAGTTATAAGTGAAAAAGTGATTAGTTAGAAGTTTTCTGCTTCCTAATCACTTTTTACATTTTACAGATCACTAAACAATGAAAAAAGATATAACAATCCCCGAAGTAGAAAACGTATTTCTAGCCGCTGTACAGGAATGGAGCGACGATTTTATGGAGAAAGTGTGGTACGCTTATCTGGTAAACGACAGCGATTTTAATCTGGACAGCGTAATGGTAGTTTCAAAAGCATTTGGAACTATCGATGGCGAAATGAAAAAAACATCTGTTTTACGCCACGCTTTCGTTGAAGTTCCGGCAGTTTCGGTAGTTAAAATCGAAATGGTAGAAAAAAGCCTTTTGGTTTTAAATAACGAATTTATGGTAACTTTCTTCATCGGAAATACGTTATACGACAAGAAATTCATCTTCAAATCTAACCTAATCAGCGAAAACAATACGGAAGAAGTGCCGATTTTGTTTGTTGAAGGAGTTATGGTGAAGTAGTTTGGAGAAGCAAGAAGCAAGATAATAGATGCAAGACTAAAACTAAAAGCGAAAATATAGACTTTTGTTTATGACATAAAAAGAGCCAAGACTAATTGTTGTTAGATCTTGGCTCCTTTTTATATTCTCTTATTTTACTCTTCTACATCCAGTCTTGCTTCTTGCATCTATTATCTTGCTTCTGCAGAAAAAAATCTAATCCAAAGACTCTGTTAATTTCTTAAATACAGATTTAGCATCTTTTCCTTCGTATAAAATACTGTAAACTGCGTCGATAATTGGTGTTTTGGCACCGTAACCCTGATTTAGTTTATAAGCACTTTTGGTGGCGTAATAACCTTCGGCAACCATACTCATTTCCATCATTGCACTTTTTACGGTGTAGCCTTTTCCAATCATGTTTCCGAACATTCTGTTTCTCGAGAATACGGAGTATCCTGTAACCAATAAATCGCCTAAGTAAGCTGAATCATTGATGTTACGTTTCATTTTGTGTACTTTTCTGATGAATTTCTTCATCTCACGAATTCCGTTACTCATCATTACCGACTGAAAATTATCCCCATAACCTAAACCGTGCGCAATTCCGGCTGCGATTGCATAAATATTCTTTAACATCGCTGCATATTCAGTTCCGATGATATCGTCTGAGATTTTGGCTTTAATATAATTTCCTGATAAAGATTTTGCTACAATGCAGGCTTTGTCCGGATCTCCGCATGCGATGGTTAAGTACGAAAGTCTTTCTAACGCTACTTCTTCTGCGTGACAAGGTCCTGTAATAACCCCAATATTGTAATAAGGAATGTCGTATTGAATATGGAAATGTTCTCCAACAATTAAACTTGTTTCAGGAACGATTCCTTTAATAGCTGAGAAGATTATTTTATCTGCTAAAGAAACAGTCAGATTTTTTAATTCAGCATCTAAAAAAGCAGACGGAATAGCAAAAATTACATAATCTGCATATTCAACCGCTTCATTTATATTGTTGGTTAATTTAAGTTTAGAAGTGTCAAATTCGACTGAACTTAAATAGTTTGGGTTGTGTTTGTATTTTTGAATGTGCTCTATTGCAGCATCATTACGCATATACCAAGCTATTTCTGAAAGATTTACGCATAACATCTTAGCAATTGCCGTTGCCCAACTCCCTCCTCCAATTACTGCAAACTTTAATTTTTCGCTCATTATTTTAATAATTTAAAGCAAAAGTACTTAATAATGTAGTAATAATACAAAATCTGATTTAAGAAATTTAAAAACAAGGTCTGTAAACTATGGTTTTCAGACAGTTTTAAATAATTATCAAAAATATTTTATGCTTTATACAATAATAATTCAATAGCTGCGTTATAACTCTTTATAAATTAGAATTTTAATGAATTTAGCAAAAATTGAGTTAGTTAGTTTTGTTTTAGTATTTTAAAAAGGCGTTCCTAAAAATTTTAAGAACGCCTTTTTTTCTAAAATTCCAATTTTTTTAAATTCCAAATTTCAATTTGAACTTCAAATAAAAAAAATCCAAATCCCAATATTACGTATACAATTGGAATTTGGAATTTTATCCCGAGGCTTCGGGATTGGAATTTATATTTATTTAGTAACTAAGCTCAACAATCGATTTTACTTTATCTAAAGTTACCAATTGATTTTCACCAAGACCTTTCCAGCCTCTTTCACCAAAACGTTTTACAATAAAATCTGCTGTATTGGTATAATCATCTGTGTATTGAGACAATTTAGTATCCATTCCCATGATGTGGAAAAATTCGACTGTTTTGTTAATCGCTTCTTTTGCTACTTCGTCATCAGAACCTGTTAGGTTGAAAATTCTTCTTCCGTATTGTGCCAGTTTTCCTTTTTTAGTATCAAACATGACATTGTATAAACTTGGGCCTATAATCGCCAAAGTACGTGCATGGTCGATTCCGTATAGTGCGGTTAATTCGTGACCAATCATGTGCGTTGCCCAGTCAGAAGGAACTCCTTTTTGAATCAATCCGTTTAAAGCCATTGTACAACTCCACATAAAGTTGGATGCCAAAGCATAATCTGTTGGGTTTTCTACTACTTTTGGACCCACTTCAATTAACGTTTGCAAAATTCCTTCGGCAATTCTGTCTTGTAAAAAACCTTCGTGCGGATACGTTAAATATTGTTCCATTACGTGGGTATAAGCATCTACAACACCATTTTGCAATTGTCTTTTTGGCAAAGATTCAATTACGGTTGGATCGCAAATTGAGAATTTAGGAAATAAAGCGCTTCCGCCAGAAGCTAATTTTTCCTGAGTTGCTTTAATTGTTACGACGTATCCGGAATTCATTTCGCTTCCCGTTGCAGGCAAAGTCAAAATAGTTCCAAAAGGCACTGCATTTTCTTTAATCAGCAAACGTTTTTGTAAAATATCAATTGGGTTTCCGTCAAAATTAACCGCTGCCGAAATAAATTTCACGCCATCAATTACGGATCCACCACCAACAGCCAGAATAAAATCGATTTTTTCTGCCTTGATAATTTCAACGGCTTTCATCAACGTTTCAAAATGCGGATTTGGTTCAATTCCTCCAAATTCAATAATATCAAAACCTTTTAAGTTGTTGATTACTTGTTCGTGAACACCATTTTTAAAAATACTTCCACCACCGTAAGCCAATAATATTTTGGCATCTTTAGGTACTAAAGCAGAAAGTTTTTCAATTTGTCCTTTTCCGAAAATTAAATTCGTCGGATTGTATAATTCAAAGTTTAACATGTTTTTTGAGGTTCTAAGATGCTAAGTTCTGAGGTTCTAAGTTTTTTTTCTTGAACATATTCAGCAAGCTTAGCATTGTTATTTATTTAAATTTTTATTAATTAGCGAATAAGAGATTGAGTTTCTAAGTTGCTAACAGAAACCTTAGATTCTTAGCAACTTAGAACCTTAGCATCTTATTTTATTTCAATTGCTCCAATAATTTTCCGGCAACTAGTTTAGATGAAGCTGGATTTTGGCCGGTGATTAAAAGTCCGTCTTCAACAGCGAACGGCTGCCAGTTTTCTCCTTTTGAGAATTTAGCTCCGTTTTGAGTTAAAGCATCTTCTAATAAAAACGGAACAACTTTGGTCAAACCTACAGCTTCTTCTTCTGTATTCGTAAAACCGGTTACTTTTTTACCTTTTACTAAATAATCGCCTTTTACTTTTACATTTTTTAAAACTGCTGGCGCATGACAAACAAATGCAACTGGTTTATTGTGCGTGTAAAAAGATTCGATTAAGGCGATTGAGCTTTTATCTTCAACTAAATCCCAAAGCGGACCGTGACCTCCTGGATAAAAAACAGCATCATAATCTTTTTGATTAATAGTCGAAAGTTTGTGTGTGTTTTTTAATTTTTCCTGTAATGTTTTATCGGCATCAAAACGTTTTGTGTCTTCTGTTGCTGATGACGGATCTGCACTTTTAGGATCAATTGGCGGCTGGCCTCCAAGCGGCGATGCGATGGTAATTTCTACACCTTTATCTAATAGTTCATAATAAGGAGCGGCAAATTCTTCTGACCAAAATCCGGTTTTTTCTCCTGTATTGCCCAGTTTGTCGTTACTGGTCACAACAAATAATACTTTTTTCATCTTTTTTGTTTTTTGAGCTGTTGCCGAAAAGCCAGCTGTTAATACGATTATTGCGATTAATGCGATTTTTTTCATGTCTTATTATCAATGTTTAAATTTTGATCAAATTTACACCTTATGTGATATTAGTAAAAATAAAATAAACTATGTTTGTTATAAATAAAGTTATATCATGGTGAATTTGGAATGGTACAGAACTTTTAAGTCTGTATATAAAAATGGAAATTTTTCTGTCGCTTCAAAAGAGTTGTTTATGAGCCAACCCGCGGTTAGTCAGCAAATAGCTATGTTAGAAGCGCATGTAGGTTATAAATTATTTAACCGAAAATCTAAAGGCGTAGAACCAACAGAGTATGCTAAGTTACTGAATAATTTGATTATAGATGCGCTCGACAGATTAGAAACTGTTGAAAATGGATTCAGGGCAAAAGCAGAAGATTCTGTTCGCTTGATTTCTGTTGGTGTTTCAAAAGATTTATTCAACAGCTGCGGAAGTATTTTGATTTCTAAATTTGACTTTATCGATTTTACGTTTGCCGAAGATGATGCGCTTTTTGCGCTTGTCGATGCCAAGAAACTTGATTTTGCCATTACAACAAAAAGATATGATACGTTTGATACTATTTACGAAATCGTAGGCAAAATTAAATTGATAATGGTGGCGCCAATGAATTTAAATATCGAAGAATTCCGCCAGAAACTAAAAGCTGATAATTATACCGAAACTGAAAAATGGCTTAACAACCAAAAATGGTATTCTCATGATGGGAGAATTCCGCATATCAAATTGTTCTGGCTGCATGCTTTCAGTAAAAAAAGACCTTCGATGGTGCCTAATTATATTATTCCTTCAGAATCTGAAATGTTGGAAATGCTGTCTAAAAATTCGGGACTTGCGATAACCTGGAATTGCAATGCGAGAAAATATATTAAAGAAAACAAATTACAGCTGGTATGGAATAGTTTTCATGTTCCTGAGGAATTTGTGTACTTATTGACTGCCAAAAACAATAATTTGAATTCTTTTTTTGAAGCTATTTCTAAAGAATTAAAGTTGTTTTTAGGAAATAGATTGTAGTTTTTTTGCTCTTTAAAGAATATATTTGATGGAGAAACCATTAAAATTTCGGAAAATGAAAAAGATTAAAATTATTTTAATGCTAATTGCGGTAGTTTTTGTAACCAATTCATGCAGTAAAAAAGATGATGATGTGATTATAGATTGTTTTGGAGATTCAATTTTAACGTCATTAAAACATTCAGCAGATGCAACGAATTCTAAGATAGTTAATTATTCAATAGAATATAGTGGGAGCAATACTGTAAGCTCTGTAAAATGGACTTTTGGTGATGGAACTCCTGCTCAAACCGTAAGTGCTAACGGAGCAGTATCGCATACTTATACTGCCGCAGGAACATTTGAAGTTACGGCAGATGTCACGCTTTCAAAAGATGGAGGCAGTTGTACTGTAAGCCCAAAGAAAAATGTGACCGTAAATTAAAAAAGATATAATTATTTCATGAGAGTCAATTTTATAATTTTATCGTTTAGGATAAAATTATAAAATTGACTCTCATTCGTTATATTTGTTCAATATGATTTAGGATTATGGAAAATCTTCAAAATATTAGAATCGCAGTTGATGCCATTGTTTTTGGATATAAAAACAATAGTTTATATGTGCTTTTAATAGAGCAAAAATTTGGTTCTGCAGAGAAATACTGGGCGCTTCCTGGCGGTTTGGTTAAGAATGATGAATCGTTGAGCAACGCCGTAATTAGAGAGTTGCATGAAGAAACCAATGTGCAGTTAAAGTTCATGGAACAGCTTTACACCTTTGGAGATGATATTTTCAGGGATTCCAGAAACCGTGTTATTTCTGTTGCCTATTATGCTTTGGTTGATGCTTCAAATCTTGAAATTAAAGCAGATACAGATGCCGATAAAGTACAATGGTACAAAATAGACGAAATTCCTTCTTTGGCATTCGACCATAATTTGATTATCAAAAAAGCGATTTCAAGATTAAAGGCCAAACTTACTTACGAGCCTGTTGGTTTTGATTTACTTCCCGAAGAATTTTTGTTTTCTGATCTTGAAAATTTGTATTGTACGATTTTAGAAAAAGAAATTGACCGACGAAACTTCAGAAAAAAGATACTTAGTTATGGATTTTTAGAAGAAACAGACAAATTTTCACCCATAAAAAGTGGTCGTCCGGCAAAATTATTTAAGTTTAATAAATTAAAATATAATGACTTGATAGAAAGAGGCTTTCATTTTGAAATAAAATTTGCTTAACCTACTTAACATGATTAAACCATTTCCATTCCATTCTGATTTAAGAGATTATTTTAAAAAGCAAGACAAAACCTGGTCTTGGTTTTCTGAAGAAAAAGTAAAAGCAGAACAACAAGAAGCCTTTAAAACCGATTTATTAAAAAACTCTTATCGGATTGATCCCAATACAGAACCTAAAGTTTATGAAATTTTAAATACGGCAAAAGATAAATTAGGAATTCTGGTTCCGATCACGATTTATCAGTCGCAAAGTATGGATAATAATGCCGGAGTTGTTTTTTTTGAAAATGAAGCCCACATTATTTTATCGGGAACGATTTTAAAATTGCTTAACGAAGACGAATTACTGGTTTTGTTTGGACATGAATTGTCGCATATTTTGTTGTTTAATCTGGAAAATGGCGATTTTGAAATCACAAACAGAATCATCAATACCATTGCAAGCGACGGCAACAGCGAATTGTTTTATTATGAAACTGCAAGATTGTATCAGCTTTATACCGAATTGTATTGTGATTTAGGCGCTTTAAAAGTCAGCGGAAGTTTGGAAATTACGATTCAGACATTAGTAAAACTGAATACAGGTTTAGAAAAAGTTTCGGCAGAAAGTTATTTGAAACAAGCCAATGAAATCCTGGAAAGAATAGAAAAAGGTTCTGACGGAGAAACGCATCCGGAGAATTTTATCAGAGCTAAATCATTGGAAATTTTTGAAAAAGACAATGCTAATTATTATTCCAAAACAGAAAAAATCATTTCCGGAAAAACAGATTTGCATCAATTAAACTTATTCAATAAAAAACTGGTTTTTGATATTACAAAGGAATTGATCTCGATTATTCTGAAACCAAAATGGACACAATCTGAATACTGTAACGCACTTTACAAACAATATTTTGCTAATTCAGATAAAAAAACCGACGCCTTTATTGATGACACTTTCAAACTGAAAATAGAAAACAGCAAGAAAAACCTAAAAGAATATTATGCTTACGTAATGCTCGATTTTGCCTTGTGCGATCCGGATTTGAAAGAAGCATTTATTGGACATATTCTGGATATTTCGGAACAATTAAGTTTGGAAGATGAAATGAAAACCATTCTAAAAAAAGAACTGAATCTTACTGAGAAAACCTATAAAGCATTTGCTCAAAATTGCACTTCTACCTTAAATACGATTTTAGAATCAGACTTAGAAAACACTTATTAAGATGATTACACCCATAAAGGAATCCGCTTTTTATCAATTTATTACCGAAAACTTTCAGAAAGGAGTGTTTGCCAACGATGATATTATTGCCATAATAATGCCTTTGTTAAAAACAGTTGCTTCGATTCATAATCAGGGAAAAGTGGCATCGCTACAGGATATTTCGACGATTTATATCGAAAATCAGCATTTGCATATTACCGATAATGCATTCGAAATAAAAGATGATACAAAAGTAATTTCGGCATTTTTTAAAAGTAAAAGTAAAGCGTTTGAAATTTCGGGAGAACATTTTAATACAACCGAAATTGGAGAAGGAGTAAAAAGAGAATACGGCGATAAAAGTGTTTCTGATGATGATTTTGAAAATCCTAAAAAACCGGTTTATGTAAAAGATTACAGTTCTTTCGAATTTGAATTTGATCATCATGATCCGTTGACAGACATTTTTGTTTTGGGAATGATTTTGGCGAGCATCGCACTGCAATTTGATTTTACCGATATTGAAGATGTAAAACGTTTTGTGGAATATCGCAAGAAAATGTATTTCCTGAACAGCAAAATAAATCCCGCGATTGCCAATATTATTTTGGGAATGACGGAATTGAACCGCGAAAACCGCTGGAAAGATTTAAACGAAATAGTCGAAAAACTGCAAAATTACAGAGATTATAATCCTGAAACCGAATATGATTTATCGCATTTAATTGATGCAAAAGTTAAAAACAGAAATCAGTTTATTCACGAAAAACTTAGAAACCGATTATTTGATAACAGCAAACGAAACCGACTTTTATATTTTCAGCCAAATTTAAAATTCCTGAACCTTACCGTTTCCTCCGTTCCGCAGGCATTGAATTATGAAAATATCGACCCCAATTCTATTTTTTACTGGAATGCTGAAATCTCCAAAAAGATCAGCAATACCAGTACGATTTCGCTCAATAAATATCTGGAATTTCAAGACAATACGTACATCGTTCCCACGCTCGATAAAATTCGTTTAGAAGCCAATAAAGACATTAACGAATACGGGTTTAGTCAGTTAAAATTGGTTTTATGCAATTTGAATTGGTTCAATACCAAAGAAAATAGTTCAGAAAAAATAGTTTCGCCTTTGCTTTTGGCATCGGTTACACTGACAAAGAAAAAAGGTGTAAAAGATGATTATACGCTCGAATTTTTAGATTCTGAAGTCGAAATAAATCCGGTTTTGGCGAATATGCTAAAAGATTTATATGATATTCGATTGCCGGAAACAATTCAGCTTTCGGAAACTAAAATCGAAGAAATCTATGAATTATTAAGAGTACAAGTCGAGAAAAATGGTTCGGGAATTGTTTTGGATTATATTGAAAAACCCAAAATAAAACTGATTCATTCGCAGGCCAAACAAATCCTGACGCAGTTTAATAAACGTTCTAAAAAAAGAGAAGCCATTCAGGATCAAAGAACTCTGAATTACTCTTATAAACCCGAAAATTATCAGCCTTATGGTTTAGAATTGTTTCGAAATTATGTTTTCAAACAAGCTTCGTCTCTGGAATATTTGATTAATAGCGATATCAAACAAAACTCTCATTTTTTCAATGAAAATAAAACCATAGAAAGAGAATTTTATCAGCTTGATGAAGGTGACGTAAATCCTTTTCGTTGGGAATTTGATACGTGCAATTTAATCTTGGGCAATTTTAATTATAAAAAAATGTCTCTGGTTCGCGATTACAATCAGGTGATAGAAAATGACGTTGAGAACAATGTTTTCAAAAGCTTGTTTAATTCATTGGCACAAAAAGATTTTAAAAATGAACTGGAATCCGGAAACAGTTTTACCAAAACGTTTAATGTTGTGGCGAGCGATCCTACGCAAAACAATGCCGTAAAATATTCAGAATCTGGTGAAAGTTATATTATACAAGGTCCACCGGGAACAGGAAAATCGCAAACCATTGCCAATTTAATTGCCAATTATGTGGCAAATGATAAAAAGGTTTTATTTGTTTGCGAAAAACGCGCGGCATTAGACGTTGTTTTTTACCGACTTAAAAATCAGGGATTAGACGATTTATGCTGTTTGATTCACGATTCGCAGGCAGATAAAAAAGAATTTATTTTTGATCTGAAACAAACTTTTAACGATTTTACAGCATCCAAAAATAATTTTGAAGCCATAGCGAAAACCAGAAATAAGCTCGTTGAGAAAATTGATGCTGAAATCCATAAAGTGGCGATTTTTCATGATTTTATGAATGCCAGAATCGATTCTGAAACCAATCTTACCATCAAATCGATTTTTGATGTTTTGATATCGAATTCGCATAAAGCTTTGTTAGACAATTTGAACACGCTTGACGACAAAGCGGGATTGGAAGACTGGAATAAAAACCACGAATTATTCGAGAAATTATTTGCGATAAATCTGGAAACCAATCAGTCTGAGTTTTTCTCTGTGCATCCGTTTCGTTTTTTAAAAATGGATGCTTTTCGTAAATACCAGCACATTTCAGATTTAAAAAAGGACTTGGAAAACAGTCAGGAATTATTAGAAAACATTTCAGAACGACTGGATTTTGTTTCGATTCCGCCAAAAATAGATACGTTTTTTGAGATTCATAAATTCCTTCGAAAAGCAATTGGCACTTTTATTTATTTTGATAATAATGTAGCCGAATTATTAGAACCAAACAGTACGCTTTTCAGATCGCTGGAAAAAGATGTTCAGACTTTATTGAAGTTGAGATCTGATATCGAAAAACTGGCGAAACAATATCCGTATTGGACCAGCACAATATCTGAAACCGAAGCAAAAACAGCTTTGGAAATCATCAGAAAAAACGAAAACAGCTTTTTTAATTTTATAAGTTCTGATTTTAAGAAGACAAAAAACGAAATTCTTGCCGTTTATGATCTTAATAAACATGCCGTAAAACCAAGTTTATCTGTTGTTTTAGAAAATTATATTGCTCAATTTGAGCTTGAAGAGAAATTCAATACCCTAAAAAGTGATTTCGAAAGTAATTACAATTTGGGTGATTTATTCGAATTAAAATACCATACCGAAACGCTTAAAAAAGAACTGGACGCCACGATTCTGGATTTTGCCAAAAACCTGAATGCGGAAGAAAGAAAAGAAGTTTCGGAAATTAAGAATTTGTTCTTAAAAGTAAATTCGTCTTTGTGCGACAGTATCGAAAACTATGAGAATTTAAGTTTATCAGCCATTGAAAACGAAATTATAGCGATCAATACCAAGAAAGTTTATTTTGATTTGTATGCTTCGTTTTTTGATGAAATACAAGATGTAAATCCATCGGTGATTCAATTATTAAAAGGAACTAAAATTCCGCTCGATCATTTAAAAATTACTTTGGCAGAAAGATCATTAGAGAAATATTATGCGGTTAATTATACGCATAAAAAATTCAATATGGATTTGCTGCATACTTCTATAGAAAAAGTAAAAAGAATGTATGCAGATTTATTAGAACTAAACGGGAAATACATCATTGCCAAACAAGTCAGCAACCTGAAAGAATTGATTTTAACGTCTGAAATGTCGGTTTCCGGAATGACATCGGAACAAAAAGAAAGCAAAAGATCGATTACCGAGGGAAGAAAAATTCTGGAAAATGAATTCAGCAAAAGCATTAGATTCAAATCGATTCGAGAATTAGCATCTTCAGATTCCGGACAGATCATCCGCGAAATAAAACCCGTTTGGTTAATGAGTCCCTTGAGTGTTTCAGATACTTTGCCGGTTGATGATAACTATTTTGACGTCGTGATTTTTGATGAAGCGAGTCAGATTACACTCGAAGAAGGACTGGTGCCCATTTACAGAGCCAAACAAACCATTATTGTTGGGGACGAAATGCAAATGCCGCCAAGTAATTTCTTTGGAAGTTCATCCGGAAATCAGGACGATTTATGGACGGATGCAACAGAGGATGACGATGATTATTTCTCTTTAGATGCTGACAGTTTCCTGACGCAGGGCGCACGTAAATTTCCGTCAATCATGTTGGGCTGGCATTACCGAAGCAAACACGAAGCTTTGATTGGTTTCTCAAATGCTTCCTTTTACGACAGTAAGTTGTTGACCATTCCGGATTTAAAAGATCACAGCAAAGTGGGTGAAGCGATTGTTGTAAATGATGTAAAAGAGGCGAAAAACAATCTGGATCACTTATTTTCTAAGCCAATATCCTATCATTATATTCAAAAAGGAGTTTATAATGCCCGTTCTAATATTTTGGAAGCGCAATATATCGCCAATATGGTTCGCGAACTTTTAATTCAGAATAAAGAACAAAGTATTGGGATTGTTGCTTTTTCGATGGAACAGCAAAACGAAATCGAAACGGCAATTGAAAATATTTGTATTGAAGATAAAGTTTTTGAAAACCTGATTGAAGAAGAATACAAACGTATTGAAAACAATCAGTTTGTTGGACTTTTTGTAAAAAACCTCGAAAATGTACAGGGAGACGAACGCGACATTATTATTATGAGTACGTGTTACGGTTACAATCCAACGGGAAAAATGCTGATGAATTTTGGACCAATCAACAAACGCGGTGGTGAAAAACGCTTGAATGTAATTTTCTCCAGAGCCAAGAAAAGTATGTGCGTCGTGAGTTCTATAAAATACACCGACATTAAAAACGAATACAACGAAGGTGCCAATTACTTTAGAAAATACCTTCAATATGCGGAATTGATTAGTTTGGGACAATTGGAAGCGGCCAATAATGTTTTGAATTCGATAAACAGTAAAAACAAAGTTGAGACGTCGGGTTTAATCGCCAATCAGATTCAGGCAGAAATCGAGAAAATGGGATATTTCGCCACGCAAAATATTGGGCAAAGTAAATTTAAATGTCATTTGGGAATCAAGAAAGCCGCAGAAGATGAAGAGTTTGTTTTAGGAATTATGATTGATGATGATCTTCATTATGCCAATAACGATATTCTGGAACAATATCTTTTAAGACCAGAAATCCTGAAAGCCAATGGCTGGACAGTTTGCCAGATTTATTCGAAAGACTGGATTGAAAACAAACCAAGAGTTTTGAAAATGATTGGCGCAGCGTTGCACAATCAGTCGTTTTTTGATGATGTGGAAATGGAAGAAACGACCATTGAAATTGAAAATAATGTCTCAGAAAATAGTCCCGAAAGCGCATCTAACCCGAATACTAATTTTGAAAGATATCTGAATACTTCAAACGGAAGTAATAAGTTTTGGGAAATTTGTACAGAAGGTAATACGATAATTGTTCAATACGGAAGAGTAGGAACCAAAGGTCAAAAAATGGTAAAAGCCTTTGACAACGAGGATAAAGCCTTAAAAGAAAAAAGAAAATTAATCGCCCAAAAAGTAGCCAAAGAATATTTTAAAGAATCTGCGGACGATAACTAACATAAAAGTGTAAAATTTTTCACCATTAAGATATTAAGAAAATTAAGTAATGCTGCTTAATGAAACTTAATATCTTAATGGTAAAAAAAAAAATAATCTTACTCGTTGAAAATCTGTGGTTAAAAAAATAAAAAAACATGTTTGCGTAAATTTTACACAAAATAAAATTGTTTATTAAATAATTAAATCTATATTTGCGTATAATTAACGCAAACTAATAAAATTATGATACTTAACCTAGACCCAAAATTCGCTCCATTTCAAAATCAGGAAGAAATCAAATTTCAAAGTTTTACATTTTCTGGCGGAGAACCACATATTAAAATCAGTCCTGATTTTGATGCAAACAGAAAAATAACAATTACACATAGACTAAACTCTTTCAATGATTTAGGATTGTTGTGTGTTACAGTTGATGCGTTGCGTAGAATGGACGTTAAAATCATCGATCTTTTTATTCCGTATTTCCCGGCTGCAAGACAAGATCGTGTTATGATTCCCGGCGAACCATTATCTGTAAAAGTGTATGCTGATATTATAAATGCAATGCAATTAAACAAAGTATTTGTTTTTGATGCACATTCTGAAGTGACTCCGGCTTTATTGAACAACAGTACAGTTATTCCAAACTATACTTTCATCAAAGAAGTTTTAAATATAATTGGAGAAAACGTAAAATTAATTTCTCCGGACGGAGGCGCTTTGAAAAAAATCTACAAAGTGTCTGAATTTTTAGGCGGAGTTGATGTAGTAGAATGCAGTAAAAGCCGTGACGTAAAAACCGGAAAATTATCTGGATTTAAAGTATATGAAGACGACTTAAACGGAATTGATTGTTTAATTGTAGATGATATTTGCGACGGCGGCGGAACTTTTGTTGGCTTAGCAGAAGAGTTAAAAAACAAAAATGCCGGAAAATTATACTTAGCCGTAAGCCACGGAATTTTTAACAAAGGTTTTGAAGTTTTAAATTGTTTTGACAAAATATTTACAACGAACTCTTTTAAAGATTTTGAAGGTGAAAACGTTCAAGTAATCAAATTAGATCAATTGGTCTAAATAAGAGTTTCAAGTTTCACGTTCTCTACGGCAACCTGAAACTTGAAACCTGAAACAAAACAATAAACAATAAACTATAAACCCAAAACTGATGAGCGATTTAAAACCAAGATTTATTGAATCTTTAAAAAGAAACAATGATCAGATTAGAGAAGACAGGGCCAAAACAATTGGCGAAGATTCTGAATTAATTTACAGACGCCGAGTTGAAGACATCGAATTAAAAATAAAAAGACTCGAAAGAGAGCAGGAAGGCCTTATCGATATTAGTCCGCTTGACAAGAATAGCTTGACTTTTGCCGACTTTCAACCGGAAGCCTTTGTGCAAAAAGATATGGAATTATCATTAACAATCAGAAATTTAAATATTCAGTTTGAAGTAACAAAAAAGAGATTCGAATATTTATTTGGTAAAACATTTTAATCATGGGAGGTACAAGATACGATTTAGGCGCTCGTTTGAGCAGAGCAGAAGCAGCAGGTTACGGAAAAAAATCAGCAAGTGAAATTTTCACGCAAAATTCATTGCATATGGCACATGAATCTATGAATCCGAATGGCATCACGTTTAGAGAAGCCAGAGATTCTGAAGTTCATCCAAACACAGTTCCAATTATTTTGGGATTGGATGTTACGGGAAGTATGGGACATATTCCGCATGAATTGATTAAGGATGGACTTCCAAAATTAATGGGCGGAATTATTCAGGGCGGCGTTCCGGATCCGGCACTTTTGTTTTTAGGAATTGGAGATCACGAATGCGACAGATTTCCGCTTCAGGTTGGACAATTTGAATCTGGCGATGAAGAACTGGATATGTGGTTAACGAGAACTTATATTGAAGGCGGAGGCGGAGGAAACGCAGGAGAAAGTTATCTTCTGGCGTGGTATTTTGCGGCTTTTCATACCAAAACAGATGCTTTCGAAAAAAGAGGTCAAAAAGGATTGTTGTTTACCGTTGGTGACGAACCCAATTTACCAACACTTCCGGCATCTGCCATAAAAGAAATTATGGGTTCTGGACAACAAACGTATACTGCTGTCGAATTATTAAAAGAGGCGCAAAAACGTTACGAAGTGTATCATATCAGCGTTTTACATTCTGATCAGGCAGTACGAGCAAATGTAGCCTGGAAAGAATTACTGGGAGAAAACTGTTTGTCTATCGAAGATCACAAAGAAATCCCGAATGTAATCAAGAAAATTATCTGTGATAAACATAAAAATTCAGGTTTAGGTTTAGGAACAATTCCGCTTGACGGATTAGATAATATAGAAATGCTTTAAATTTTTAACACATAGAAACATAGGTTTTTGTTTGTGAATAAAAGAAAAACAAAAAGAAACGAGTTTCTCACACATAGAAACTATGTTTGTTTAAACTAGTGAAACGCCTTTTTAAGTTTCCAAAATCTATGTCTCTATGTGTTTAAAAAAAATATTAAAATGAAAACAGCTCAAGTAGTTATAGGTTTAGGATTTGGTGATGAAGGAAAAGGAATTACAACAGATTTTCTGGCGAAGCAAAATCCTGAATCTATAGTTATTCGGTTCTCAGGCGGGCAGCAAGCGGCTCATACGGTAATGATTGACGGAAAAAAGCACGTTCATTCGAGTTTTGCCAGCGGAGCACTTCGCGGTTTGCCTTCTTATTATAGTGAACATTGCACGATTCATCCGGTTTTTTTATTCAATGAAAAAGAAGAACTCGAAGAAAAAGGCGGAAATGTTGAACTTCATATTCATCCGTTAGCCAAAATAACAACTCCGTTTGATGTTTGGCAAAACCGAAATAACGTGCGAAATCTGGATCACGGAACTTGCGGAAAAGGTGTTGGAGCAACAATGAAACGAAACGAAGGTCAGTACAAATTGTATGCGATTGATTTGATTGCGCCAAAGCAAATGCTTTTGGAGAAACTGGAAAAAATCGCTTATTACTATGGTTTTTTAAATGAAAGTGAAATTGATGAAGAAGTAAATCATTACTTAGAAATCATTGATAAAATACAATGGAATATCAGCGATTACAGCTTTTTAGGCAACTATGAAAACCTGATTTTTGAAGGAAGCCAGGGAATTTTACTCGACATGGATCATGGTGTTTTCCCGAATGTGACGTATGCGAATACAACTTCAAAAAATGCTTTTGAAATCTGCCAGAAATTAAAAATCGAAGATATTGAAATGTATTATGTGACCAGAAGTTATTCAACCCGACATGGCAACGGTTGGATGGCTAATGAAAGAGAATTAAAATTAAAAAATAACGAAGAAGAAACCTGTTTTTACAATGATTTTCAAAGAGAATTTCGAACAGGCGATTTAGATTATGATCTTTTAAATTATAGTTTGAAGTTGGATGCAGCTTATAGTTTAAACGCCAAAAGAAATTTGGTTGTAACCTGTATGGATCAGATTGAAGTGGATTATGAATTTGAACATTTAACAACAGAGTTTAAGGAAATTTACGGATCATTTTCACCCGATTCTAAAGATTTCAAACAGATAACTTCTTTGTTTCAATAAAAGAAAAAATGAAATATAATATAGAAAATATAGATTCGGAAAATAAGTTTTTGTTTTTCTGGGGACATCAGCCCAATAAAGACGGAAGTATTTCGAAGACCTGCTTTAGTCAATGGTGGTTAAGTTCTTTTGAAGTCGATAAAGTGATCTACAAAACGGCAGAACACTGGATGATGGCCAAAAAAGCCGAATTGTTTAAGGACAATGAAATTTTAGGAAAAATCATTAAAGCCAATTCTCCTGCCGAAGCCAAAAAGTTAGGTCGGGAAGTAAAGAATTATAATGAAACGCTTTGGCTAGCCGCCAGATTTGACATTGTGAAGGAAGGGAATTATCATAAATTCAGTCAGAATCCGGAGTTGAAAACTTTTTTGCTAAATACAAAAGACAGAGTTATAGTAGAAGCAAGTCCAGTAGATGCCATTTGGGGAATCGGGATGGCTGGTGATCATAAAGATGTTATGAATCCGAAGAAATGGAAAGGGTTGAATCTTTTGGGTTTTGCTTTGATGGAGATTAGGGATGAATTGAAATGAATTTAAAAAAATGAAAGGTATTCAATATACAAAGGGAGACGCAACATCTCCCCAATCAGAAAATAATAAAGTAATTGTACATATCTGTAATGATATTGGAGGTTGGGGAAAAGGATTTGTTATGGCGATTTCAAAAAGATGGAAAAAACCGGAAAATCAATATAAAGAATGGTTTAAATCAAAGAACGATTTTGAATTAGGTAAAGTTCAGTTTGTTCAGGTAGAAGAAGATCTTTGGGTAGCAAATTTAATTGGTCAGCATAAAATCAATAAAGATGAAAACGGAAATGCTCCAATACGATATGATGCTATTGAAGATGGCTTGAAAGAAGTAGCTTTGTTCGCAAAAGAAAATAATGCTAGTATTCATATGCCAAGAATTGGTTGTGGTTTAGCAGGGGGAAAGTGGAAGATGATAGAACCTATTATTCTCAAAACCCTTTCAAATAATGATATTGAAGTCGTTGTATATGACTTCTAGAAAAAATAATAATAATGAATGAGAAAATAACAAAAGATGTAAGTAAGTTCCTGAGTTTAATACTTAGACATTCACCAGAAAAGATCGGATTAAAATTAGACGAAAACGGTTGGGCAGATGTTGAGGAATTGATTACAAAATGTAATAAGAAAGTAAAAACATTAGATTCAGAACTTCTGGATTATGTAGTAGAAAATAATGATAAAAAGCGTTTTGCTTTTAATGAAGATAAAACAAAAATCAGAGCAAGTCAGGGACATTCTATTTCCGTTGAATTGGATTTAGCAGAAACAGAACCTTCGGAGTTTTTATATCACGGGACTGTTGCTAAATTTTTGGAAAACATTAAAAAAGAAGGTTTACAAAAAATGAGTCGTCAGCATGTGCATCTTTCCAAAGATCGTGAAACAGCGATAAAAGTAGGCAGTAGAAGAGGAGTTGCTCAAATTTTGACCGTTAGAAGCGGAGAAATGCATCGGGATGGTTTTAAATTTTATTTATCTGAGAACAATGTTTGGTTAACAGATGAAGTTCCGGCGAAATATATTGAATTTAAGTCATGAACAGAAATCCCCCAAATTAACAACCAAAAACAATAGTTATGATACTAGAAGCAGCAATAGGCGACGCATACGGTGCAGGTTTTGAATTTCGAGATTTAGATTTTATTTCTCAAAACAACGATCTGACTCAATATCATAAACACGGACTTTATACTGAGATTTATAAAAGATATACAGACGATACGCAAATGGCAATTGCAATTTCAGAATTGTTATTAGAAGAAGAAAATTGGAACGAGGTTAAAGTTGCAGATAAGTTTGTCGAAGTTTTTCATAGAGATAAAAGACGAGGATATTCAGACCGGGTTTACAATGCCTTGGATACCAGTTCAAATGGATCTGATTTTATTAAAATAATCAATAACGGAAGTAACGGAAACGGTTCTGCAATGAGAGCCTATTCTATTGGCTACTTAAAAAATATAGAGCAATTAATGGAGTTTTGCGAAATTCAGGCAAAAACTTCTCACCTTACTGTTGAAGGTATAAGTTGTGCAAAACGTATTGCTTTGGCAGTTCATTATTTTAAATACAATTTGGGTGATGGATCGACTTTGATTGCGTTTCTAAATGAAACTTTAAAGGAAAATGAGAATTATAGAATTACTTCTCCAATTGACATGCACGGATATCCAACAACACAAGCTGTTATTAAGATTGTATCTGAAGCAACGTCAATGAAGGATTGTTTAAAAACAAGTATCGATTATGGCGGTGACACAGATACTGTAGCAGCTTTATGTATGGCAATTTTAAGTCACAAACAAAATTGTGATAAAATCTTGCCTTCGTTTTTGTATGAAGAGTTAGAAAACGATAAATTCGGGAAAGACTTTTTGACTAAATTGGATGTGGATCTATTGAATAAATTTAAATAATTCAGTGAATACATGAAACGAACATTAGTCTTTGGAGATATTCACGGTGGTTTAAAAGCTTTAATTCAATTATTGGAAAAAGTTACCCTTAAAGAAAATGACAGACTTATTTTTCTTGGCGATTATATAGATGGCTGGAGCGAATCAGCACAAGTTGTTGACTTTTTGATCAATTTATCTCAAGAACAAGAATGTATCTTTATACGCGGAAATCATGATGTTTGGTGCGACGAATGGTTGAACAAAAATGTTGTAAATGATATTTGGTATCTTCATGGCGGAAAATCAACTATACAAAGTTATCAGAACATTGATTCTTTCGAAAAAGAGAAACATCTTGATTTTTTTGCGAATATGAAAGATTATTTTGTAGATGAGCATAATAATTTGTTTATTCACGCTGGTTTTTCATCCATGCACGGTCCGGAAAAAGAACATTATGAAAGTAATTTTTCGTGGGACAGGACACTTTGGGAAATGGCTTTAACGATGGATAAGAGAATTCAAAAAGATTCACTATCCTATCCTAAAAGATTGTTGCTTTATAATGAAATTTACATTGGCCATACGCCAACGCTTCATTATAATATCGAAATTCCAATGCAAGGCTGTAATGTCTGGAATATTGATACAGGCGCAGGTTTTTATGGAAAATTAAGCTGTATTGATATAGAAACAAAAGTATTTTGGCAAAGCGATGTTGTGCAGACATTTTATATAAATGAAAAAGGAAGAAATAAGTAGTTTTAAAATAGGATTGAGGTACAAAGAATAATTACACAAAGACACGCGAAGAAAGAACACAAAATTGCACAAAGAAAATTAAAACTTTGCGAGTCTCTGTGATAAACTTTGTGAATCTCTGTGAAACCCAAAACTTACGAGAATTTAAATAACTAAAAATATATGAACCCACTTTTACTAACAGATGGTTACAAAGTTGACCACAGAAGACAATACCCGGATAAAACGACATTAGTATATTCTAACTGGACACCAAGAAAATCAAGAATTGAAACCCTTGATGAGGTTGTGTTTTTTGGATTGCAGTATTTCATCAAAAAATATATTATTCATGATTTTGATGCTTATTTCTTTAAACAACCAAAAGAAGAAGTCGTTAAAAAATATGCACGCAGAATCAATAATTATTTGGGCGAAAACCAGGTTGGAACAAAACATATCGAAGATTTACACGATTTAGGCTATATTCCGATGGTTTTTAAAGCTTTGCCTGAAGGAGCAAGCGTACCTTTGAGAGTACCAATGTTTACGATGTACAATACGATTCCGGAATTTTTCTGGTTGACAAATTATTTCGAAACATTGCTTTCTGCCGTAATTTGGCTTCCATGTAACTCAGCTACAATTGCCAGAGAATATAGAAAAGTATTAGACAAATATGCCGATGAAACTTCTTCTGTTCCTGATTTTGTAAATTGGCAAGGACACGATTTTTCTATGAGAGGAATGGGCGGAATTGAAGCTGCTGTCACTTCTGCAGCCGGACATTTGTTGAGTTTTACAGGATCTGATACCATTCCGGCAATTGATTTTTTCGAAGAATATTATAATGCCAATTCAGATACAGAATTAATTGCAGGCTCAGTTGCTGCAACAGAGCATTCTGTAATGTGTATGGGAACTACAGAGGGCGAGTGCGAAACTTTTAAAAGATTAATTACAGAAGTATATCCAAAAGGAATTGTTTCTATCGTTTCTGATACCTGGGATTTGTGGAAAGTTTTAACGGATTATTTACCTCGTTTGAAAGAAGATATTATTGCCAGAGAAGGAAAAGTAGTCATTCGACCAGATAGTGGTGATCCGGTTGATATTATCTGCGGAAATCCAAATGGAAAAACGGAGCAAGAGAAAAAAGGTGTAATTGAGCTTCTTTGGGATGTTTTTGGAGGAACAACCAATGCAAAAGGATATAAAGAGCTTATTCCTCAAATAGGCGCTATTTACGGTGATAGTATCACGGTTGCAAGAGCAACTCAAATTGCAGAAAGATTAAAAGAAAAAGGTTTTGCTTCTACAAACGTTGTTTTAGGTATCGGTTCTTTTACATATCAATACAATACCAGAGATACTTTCGGATTTGCTATGAAAGCCACTTACGGTGAAGTTGACGGAGAGGGAAGAGCTATCTTCAAAGATCCAATTACAGATGACGGAACTAAAAAATCGGCCAAAGGATTAATGAAAATTGATTTAGTTGATGGAGTTTATCATTTAACCGATAATGTTTCCTGGGATGAAGAAAAACAAGGTGAATTGAAAGAAGTTTTCAGAGATGGAAAACTTTTAGTAGATCAATCTTTGAGTGATATTAGAGCGAGAGTTAAAAGCCAGATAAGCGTTACGCTTTAAAAAATGAAAAGCCTGAATTTTAAATTCAGGCTTTTTTATTATTTGTCTTCAAATGGTTAAAATCCATTCTCCGCAATGTATGTTTATCGGTATTTTGTCATTTCGACGGAGGAGAAATCTTCGCAAGTAACTCCGCAACGGGTATCCAATCTTTGTCGAGCTTCTCGTGGAGATTTCTCCTCCGTCGAAATGACAATATTGTGTATAATTGCGTTTTACTTCTTATAAAAATTATTGTGATCAATATATTCCCAAACCTTCGCAGGCAATAAAGGCTGAATATTTTTTCCTTCCTTAATACTATTTCGAATAAAAGTAGAAGAAATCTCTACAATTGGCGCATCTATAATATGAACTTTTGGATGCGATTTTAGTTCCGTATTTTCTGCTTCTTCAGAAATGCGCGGATAAACATAAATATCATAATGATCCAGAATAACTTCGTAGTTTTTCCATTTATGAAGCGTTTTTAGATTGTCTTCACCCATTATTAGCGAAAATTCATGAGTTGGATATTTTTCCTGTAAATGAACCAACGTATTTACCGTATAATTCGGTTGAGGTAATTTAAACTCAATATCCGAAGGTTTAATTTTTGGATAATCTTCTGTAGCCAGAAAAACCATTTGCAAACGCTGATGATCGTCCAGTAAAGTCGCTTTCTTTTTCAATGGATTATGAGGTGTAACAACCATCCAAATCTGATCTAAATCGGCAAACTCAGCCATGTGATTGGCAATAATCATATGACCAACATGAATGGGATTATATGTTCCGAAATAAAGACCTATTTTCATTTTTGAATTGTTTCGCAGAGATTCGCTGAGTTTTCATAAAGATTCACAAAGTTATTTAGAAAACTTTGTGCAACTCTGTGCTTTTACTTTGTGAATCTTCGTGTAATAACTATTTATTCACAAAAGCTTTCACTAACTGATAAGCCTCCTCTTTAGCTGTATCTAAATCGTAATTTTTTATGATCGTATCAAATTGTGGAGCAGTAGCCAGTTCAACAGAAGCTTTTGCAATACGCATATTAATTTTGTCGTCACTTTCTGTAGAACGTTCTTTCAATCTGCGTTTTAATTCGTCAACACTTGGAGGTTTTACAAAAACGGCGAGAGTTTGTTCCGGAAATTTATGTTTGATACGTAATCCGCCAGCTACATCAATATCAAAAATCACATTTTTTCCCATTGCCCAGATTCTTTCGATTTCCGTTTTTAAAGTACCGTAAAAGTTATCTCGGTATACTTCTTCCCATTCCAGGAAATCTTCGGCTTTAATGTGTTTTTTGAATTCTTCCAACGAAATAAAATAATAATCTTTTCCGTGTTCTTCTTCTCCGCGTGGGTCGCGTGAGGCCGCTGAGATCGAAAATTCTAAATTTAAATCTTCTTTCCCAAGTAAATGTCTTACTATAGTTGTTTTTCCTGATCCTGAAGGCGCAGAGAAAACAATTAATTTTCCTTTGTTCATTATTTATTTATATGTAATCAATTGTTCCAGAGATTAAACTCTTTTTTTATAACTGATAATAATTCATTGTATGCGATTAATTCATCAACGGTTGGATAATATTTTAAATATGTTTCCGGATTAAAAAAAGAAAAGTTATTTCTAATCTTTCCGTTTTTGATATAAACCTGATATCCAGCCCCATCTGTAACAAGAACCTTTTTTTGGTTAATTACCTGTTCTTCTTTTTCGGAATCTATAAATGGAGTACTTAATTTATATTGCACACTTTCCATATTTGGAAGAAACTCTGCGTTTGTTATCAATAAATTTAACCAAATCAAGTTTGCATCCTTAGGTTTTAATTCCCCGATATTTTCCTTAGGGAACTTTATTTGATCAATCTTAGTTACGGTTTTATTCGCTTTTGAAAAAGAAAAAATATAGACAATCCAATTATCTTTTCCTTCATCATACATTCTAAAAATTTCCATTCGATTCGTTATGGAATAATCTTTATAAATGCGGATTTCTTTTTCAAATTCTAATGTATCAGGTATTTCTAAAACTTTATTTATTTCCGAAATTTCTTGAGCTTCAATATTAAGGCTAAATATAAGAATTATTGAAAATAGAAATAATTTCATTGTTTACAAAACATTCAAAACCTGTTCTTTAATCTTCTCTAGTTCATCCTTCATCATCACTACCAATTTTTGCATTTGAGCGTGATTTGATTTTGAACCCATTGTATTAATCTCGCGACCCATTTCCTGAGTAATAAAGCCTAATTTTCTACCATTTGCTTCTTTACCTTTTATAGTTTCTAAGAAATAATCTAAATGGTTCGTTAAACGAACTTTTTCTTCGGTAATATCCAATTTTTCAAGATAATAAATCAATTCCTGTTCAAAACGATTTTCATCAACATTTACTTTTAGTTCAGAGATTGCAGTTTGCAAACGGTCTTTTATCGCCTGAACACGTTCCGGATCAAGTTCCAAAGCATCACTCATATACTGACGAATATTTCCAATTCTTAAGTTAAATTCTTTTTCAAGAGATTCACCTTCGTCTTTTCTAAAATTTAAGATGTTTTGAAGCGCTTCTTCGATAATAACCTGAATTTGTTCCCAGTCATTTTCGTCGATTTCCTCGCGTTCTGTTTTCAAGGTATCCGGCATACGAATCGCCATTTTCATCAATTCCGTTTCATCTGCAGCAGGATATACTTCTCTTAACTGAGCGATATAATTTTTTACAACAGGAACATTTACTTTAGTCGAAGTTTGTTCGGCGGTACTTTCGATGTAAATCGCAAAATCAATTTTTCCTCTTTCAAGTTTGGTAGAAATCTGAGTTCTTAAACCTAATTCCATTTCGCGATAAAGCGACGGCATTCTTACGTTTAAATCTAAACCTTTACTATTTAAGGATTTTACTTCGACGGTAATTTTTTTTGTAGGCAATTGCAAAGAAGCTTTGCCAAACCCTGTCATAGATTGTATCATATAATTGAGTATAAAGGCGCAAAGATAAATAAAACTTTGCAGTCTTGGGTTTTAAATCTCGAATCTGTTAAAACAGTTTGTTTGCCACGAATTTCGCTAATTTTCACTAATTAATCTTGTCTAAATCTTTTAGAATTAGCAAAAATGAATTTATTGATTTTTTCGATTAATTAAAAATTTTAATTCGCGCAAATTTGTGCAATTGCTTTGCTTATTCGTTATCGCTCAGGTTGTGGTTAACTTTTTTAAAGATAGAATTTTAGTTTTTTGGGCGTTCCCTTCGGTCGGGCTATCCACTCCCAATCTTTTTTTGAGCAGAAAAAGCTCAAAAAAAGGATTTCCGCTTCTATCCCTAACGCAAACCCGTATTCATTAGATCTTTTCGGGTTTTATTTCTCTAAAGCCCTCATTACCTGTAATGTAACAGGTTGTGTATTGCCGATATAAATTTTTTCATCAATAATAAAAACCGGACGACTGATGAACGTATAATGTTCGAGAATGTATTTTTTAAAATCAGCTTCGGTTAGATTTTTGTTTTTCAAATCCATTGATTTGTATAACTGTGCTTTTTTACTAAATAAAGCTTCATAGCTACCTGCAAGCTGATACATTTCTTCCAGTTCAGCCTCCGTAATCGGATTTTGTTTAATATCGTGAAAAACCAGATTATTGTCTTTTGGTAAACTTTTAATGATTTTTCGGCACGTATCGCAAGAAGCTAAGTAATATATTTTGTTCATGATTTCTGATTTATTAGAGTACAAAGAAAATCCATTTGAAATATAAAAATGACTAATTTTATAAAAAAAATATAAATATGAGTTCAGTTTTTAAAGTACAGAAAACCATTCGCGAAATTCTTCTAAAGATTTTGGATAACCATTCATTAGAACAATTAAATAAAATTCCGGCAGGATATAGTAATAATTTGATTTGGAATGTGGCGCATTGTATTTCCTCACAACAAGTTTTAGTCTATAAATTGTCAGGTTTGCCAATGCTGGTTTCTGATGAATTTATTGATAAATATAAAAAAGGAACAAAACCCGAAGGCGATGTTTCACAATCAGAACTTGATGAAATAAGAGCATTACTTTTTTCAACTTTAGATAAAACTGAAAAAGATGTTAATGCGGGAATTTTTCAAAACTATACAACGTACCTGACAAGTATGGGTTTTGAACTCACAAATGTTCAGGACGCATTAGATTTTGTGAATTATCACGAAGGAATTCATACCGGAATCATAATGAGTATTCGAAAATTTGTTTAAATAAAAAAGTCCCAATTAAGGGACTTTTTTGTTATTCTATTATTCTTTCTATCGTCACTTTCATCGCTCCTGCACCTTTGCTTTTTGTTATTTCCATAAAAGCTCTTTTTGAGAGATCTAATTCACGTGTTTTTACAAACGGACCACGATCTGTAATTTTTACAATTACAAATTTCCCGTTTGCTTCATTAGTTACTTTTATTCTGGTACCAAATGGAAGCTTTTTGTGGGCTGCCGTGTATTTGTTATTGTCAAACCTGCTTCCGTTTGCTGTTTTTCTTCCGGTAAATTTATCAGCGTAATAAGAAGCGTGTGCGTTTTTTTTGTAAGGTTTTAATTTTAAACCATTGTCGGTAAATATAGAATCACTTTCCAACGGCGGGACTGATAATTTTCCAATTTTTACTGTGTCCTGAATAATTTTAGGAGGTTCTGTTGCTGTTTTGTTTTGACTCGTTATAGTAGTAAAACAACTTAAAAATGTAACTGCAAATAGAGAGAGGGTAATGTTTTTTTTAATTCTCATGGGTTATTGTTTTTCAGACTTGGGGACTTTGTACAAATAATATGCCGAGATAAAAAAAGCCCTAATTTTAGGGCTTTAGTTGATGGTTTTTAAAACCACAGATTCCAGGGGATTCTACTTAAAATAAGCAATAATCCTAAACCGTAAAAAATAGCAAAAGTTTTAAATTTTGCTTCGCTATTAATTAGTTTTTTATGTTTAGACCATCCAATAGTAATTAGAATGATGGCTATAATATTGATTAGAGGATGTTCTAATGAAGTTAATCGAAGTTCTGCATTAGACATTTGTCCGAAAGCAGCTTTTCCCAAAGGAGAAACAAAATAAAGGATCAAACCGATTAATAATTGAGTATGAGTTCCGATTAAAGCAAATAAGGCAATTTTACGATCTTTACCAGTAAAATCTTTTTTTGAAGTTAATCCGATGATAGCATTTACAACGGCAATTAATAAAAGAAGCAAAGCTAAATATGCCCAGCCAGAGTGAAATTTTTGTAGAAAATTGTACATAAATTATTTTTTTGATTGAAACAAATATAACAAAAAAGGGTATAAAAAAACGGCATTGAACTTAAAAGTCAATGCCGTTTTTGATATTTATTTAGATTCTAAATATTAGAAATCGTAACGTAAGCTAAAGTTCCAAGTTCTACCGAAACCGAAGAATACCTGGTTAGCATCAGCTATACCTTTATATAATCTGTTGTTTGAAACATAAGTTCCTGCAGCAGCATTCGTTGAGCTTACATTATCATCAGCAAAAATGTTTGTTCTAGACTCAGCTATGTAAATTTTATCAAATAAGTTATTTATGTTTAATCTGAAGTTAACTGATTTGTCTTTGTCTTTACCTACTAACATTTTATATGAAAAACCTGCATCAGCTATACCATAAGAAGGTAATTCTAATGCTCCTTTATTATTTGGATCTGAAAAGTTTAATGGGCTTAAACCAGCATATAATTTATCATTAAAGTTATAGTTAGCATCAACAGTTACTCTTGTTACAACTTCGTAAGAAGCTCCTAAAGAAGCAGTCATTTGCGCAGCATCCCCTACTTTTACTTTGTCCATGTATACTGGAGTTGCAACATATCCTGCAACAGGAGTATTGTCTGCTTGGTAATAAGCGTTAACAGTTGCATTTCCTTTATATTCCCAAATTCCATAAGAGAACATAGCATTAACTTTAAGTTTTTCTGTAATGTTAGAATTTGCTTCTAATTCAAATCCAGAGTGTACCTCGTTAAGTCCAACATATTCTGTGTATGTATTTGTATCACTTGGTAATGCATTACCTTTTAAGTATCTGTCATTCCAAGTTGTATTGTAAACGTTTAATGTAGCATTAAAGAATCTAGAACGGAAACCATATCCAGCTTCAAATCCAGTAATTTTCTCATTTGTAAGGTTAGGGTTTACAGTTGATTTGTTGTTTGGATAAACCGAATTAAAGAATGGTTGTCTTGAATAGTAACCAGCATTTACATACACATTGTTTTTTTCATTAATGTTGTAGTTAGCTCCCCCTTTTACGTTTCCACCTAAGATGTTCTCGTAATCAGTTGAACTTAATGGATCAGTTGGCGCGTAAACAAAATCGTCTTCTCTTTTAAATCCTTGTTGAGAAATTGCTCCCTGAACAAATGCAGTTAAATTATCTTTAGAATACTCTAATTGAGTAAATGCACCGTACCATCTAACTTTTCCAGTACTGTTAAATGAGATCTTTTCGTAGTTTTGTTTATCAAAAACGTTCCATTGAACATCTGTAGGATAAGTAGCTGTAATATGTCTTCCAGCAGGTTTTAAAGCAGCAACTTGGTTGTCATAAAATTCACCACCACCTAATAAATCGTTTACTACTGTAAAATGGTATCCCGTATAAGTTCTTGCATCAAGACCGAAATCTAATGTAAGTGTACTAGATAATTTTTTATTTAAATTAACCACAGCTCCAAACCAGTCATGAGAGTTGATAGAAGAAGTTTGAGAAATACCTGATGTAGTATTGTAAACATAAGGAGAAGCTGTAGTACCAGCTCCGGTTCTACCTGTTGAAGAACTATTTTGGTAAACACCACCAATCATTGTTCTTGTTCTGTCTGCTCCGTTAAAGTTAACAGTTCCCTGACCAGAGTTCCATGCCTGAATCTTATCGTAGTTAACCATTCCGTTTGGTAATAAGAAAGTAGAAGCATTGTATGTATTTCCTCCAACTCCACCTGTAGCTCCAGCACCAGCTCCACGACCCATAGATGCGTAAAGCACAGTAGAAAGTTTAGTAGTTTCGTTGATTTTGTAATCCCAGTTAAGAGATGCAATTGGTTTGTGATAGTAGTTCTTTCTGATGTTGTATTTCTCACCATTTAAGTATCCTGCATCAGCATTATATCTAGTGTTTGGTTCATCAAGAGAACCATATTTTTGGTAAGTAGCAATCGTAGAAACAGTAGATCTTTGGTTGTGCCATTGTGGTGCCCCTGTTACCGTTAATTGAAAGTCATGTTTGTCATTTTTAGTAGTATATCCTAAAGCAATGAAGTAGTTAGATCCTTCAAATTTAGTTCCGTTGATGTAACCATCTCCCATTGTTTGAGATAATAATACAGAAGCTGAAAGTCCGTTGCTTAATTTTCCTGTATTGTAAGAACCTTGAATTTTAAAGTTTCTTGCGTTACCGAATCCAGAAGAAAATGAACCACCTTCTTTCATGTCAGAAGATTTAGTAACAATGTTGATAGTTCCTCCTACAGATGGCGTAGCCAATTTAGAAGAACCTAAACCTCTTTGGACCTGCATAGCAGATGTTACATCTGATAAACCTGCCCAGTTACTCCAATAAACAGAACCATTTTCCATGTCGTTAACTGGCATACCGTTGATCATAACAGCAATATTGTTTTGGTTAAAACCACGAATGTTAATTCTTGAATCTCCAAATCCACCACCTGATTTTGTTACATATACAGAAGGTGTATTTCTTAAGATTTCAGGAAATTCTTGAGTACCAAGTTTTTGTTGAATTTCTGAAGCTTTAATTGTGGAAACAGCAACCGGAGTTTTTCTGTCTTTAGCAATATCTACAACTGTACTTTTAACAACAATCTCGCTTAATTCATTTGAATTTGAACTTAAAGTAATAACTCCTAAGTTAACTGTTCCTCCATTTGCAACAGTAAAAGAAATAGTTTTTGATTCATATCCAAGATAAGAAACAACAACTTGTCCAGATGTAGCTGAAGTTGTAATAGTAAATTTACCATCAAAATCACTTGAACCAGCTTCTGAAGATCCTTTAATTGCTGCATTTGCACCAGGTAAAGAAAGAGCACCATCGGTAATAGTACCCGTAATTTTGTTTTGAGAAAATGCGGTTGAAACTATCATGAACAATAGTCCCGTGAGTAACCAATTTTTCATTGTCTTCATTTGTTTATTTAGTTTATTGTTTTTGGCAAAATTATAACATTAAAATCAGATAATGTTATCAAAATGTTAAGAAAGGGTAGATTTGTTTAATCTGTTGGACATTAAAATGATTTTTTCTTTTTGTATTACTTAAAATCGGTTTTTTTTGAATTTAATATCGTGTTTTTTGTTAAAATGATAATAATTTAGCCTAAGTTGTAGTGTTTAACTTTCAAAAAAATCTATTTTCTTTGTTAAATGATGCGATTTATACGAAAAAACGCCTTAATTTTGTTAAATTAAGGCGTTTCAAATTCGTTATGTAATTTTTAAGTTAATTTATTACTTAAAAAATGATTCAGTAAAAAGGAAGTTGAGCTATCATGACTTTTTACTGTTTTAGTATTTATTTCTTCTAAAATAGAATTGGCTAATTGTTTTCCTAATTCTACTCCCCATTGATCAAAACTAAAGATATTCCAAATAACCCCCTGAACAAAAATTTTGTGTTCGTAAAGTGCAATCAAAGAACCCAAAGATTTTGGAGTTAGTTTTTGAATTAAAATCGTATTCGTTGGTTTGTTTCCGGTGAAAACTTTAAAAGGCAATAAATAAGAGGCTTTTTCTGCAGCAAGTCCTTGTTTGTCAAATTCTGCCTGAACTTGCTCTGCCGTTTTTCCGTTCATCAAAGCTTCGGTTTGAGCAAAAAAGTTTGACATTAACTTATTGTGATGATCCTCATTTCCGTATAATGTTTTTACGAATCCAATAAAATCAGTTGGGATTAATTTTGTTCCCTGATGAATCAATTGGAAGAAAGCATGTTGAGAATTAGTTCCCGGCTCTCCCCAAATAATTGTTCCCGTTTGGTAGTTTACAGGTTTTCCGTCACGGCCAACACTTTTTCCATTACTTTCCATTGTTGCTTGTTGCAGGTATGGAGCTAATTTTTGTAAATATTGTGTGTACGGAATCAAAGCTTCACTTTCGGCACCAAAAAAATTATTATACCAAACGCTCAATAAAGCTAAAGTTACCGGAATGTTCTGGTCAAATTCTGCAGTTCTGAAATGTTCGTCCATTTCATTGGCTCCCTTCAATAAATCATTGTAATTTTCAAAACCAATTGCCAAAGCGATACTTAAACCTACAGCGCTCCACAAAGAAAATCTTCCTCCAACCCAGTCCCACATCGGGAAAACATTGTCAGGATTAATTCCAAATTCAGTTACTTTTTGAATATTTGTAGAAACCGCCACAAAATGTTTTGCAATATCGTCTTTCGAAGCTGATTTCAAAAACCATTCTTTTATAGTTTCAGAATTTGATAAAGTTTCCTGAGTTGTAAAAGTTTTCGATACAATCAGAAAAAGAGTTGTTTCCGGGTTCAGTTTTTTGATTACTTCATTGACGTGATCACCATCAACATTCGAAACAAAATGAAGATTTAAATGGTTTTTGTAAAACTGTAAAGCTTCAACAGCCATAACCGGACCAAGATCAGAGCCACCAATACCAATATTAACAATGTCGGTAAAAGCTTTTCCGGTAAAACCTTTTCTTTCTCCCGAAATGACTTCGTTTGTAAACTTCTTGATTTTATTTTTTACCTCATAAACTTCAGGAATTACATTTTCACCATCAACTTTAATCGTTGCCGATTCCGGAGCACGCAATGCTGTATGTAAAACTGCTCTGTTTTCGGTTTGATTGATAATTTCTCCACCAAAATATTGAGCAATCGCATCCTTTAATCCAATTGAATTCGCTAATTCTAATAAAAGAGAAACAGTTTCCTGATTGATATTGTTTTTAGAATAATCAACTAAAAAGTCATTCCATTGTAAATTGAATTTTTCAACGCGGGCATTATCCTGTTGAAATAATTCTTGTATCGTAGTTGCTTGAATCGCATTATAGTGGTTTTGCAGATTTTTCCACGCTTCAGTCCCGGTTGGGTTTGTTGTGTTTAAAGCCATTTTTGTTTGTATTGAAAGTTTGTTTATTGAAACACAAAAATACTGAAATTACTTTTAATAGCTTAAAGCTTCATAATTATATAACAATTAGTTACGAAAACGTTTTTGTTGCGAATTACTTGCGATTAAAGTTTTTTTGAATAAAAAGAATATTACAAATTCCCAATGCTATCCAATTCTCTTTTTAAAGGTTCCATTTGATGTAAAAAACGGGTTTTGTCATTTCCTGTTAAAGATTCTCCCGTTGGAAGATTTAATCGAAGTGCATCAACCTGAATTCCGTTTTTCCAGAAACGATAACAAACGTGTGGGCCAGAAGCTAATCCTGTGCTTCCCACTAATCCTATTTTTTGTCCCTGTGTAACTCTTTGTCCGCGTTTTACTAAAATTCTGGACATGTGCAGATATTGAGTAGAGTAGGTGCCGTTGTGTTTTACTTTTACAAAGTTCCCGTTTCCGGCTGTATAACCTGTCGCTTCAACAACTCCGGATGCAGTAGTAGAAATTGGTGTTCCTGTTGGAGCTGCATAATCAGTTCCTTTGTGTGCTTTCCAGGTGTGTTGTACCGGATGAAATCTATTCATTGTAAATCGTGAAGTGATTCGGCTGAATTTAATTGGAGTTTTTAAGAAGAAGTTTTTCAGCGTCTTTCCTTCATCATCATAATATTCTACTTTTCCTGAAAGTGTATCTTTTTCAAAAGGGAAAGCATAAATAATTTTTCCTTTATATTCAAAAAATGCCGCTTCAAGTTCTTCCACGCCATCATAAACTTTTCCGTTTATAAAACGTTCGGTAAAAATTAATCCGTAACGATCTCCTTTTTTTAATTTAAAAAAGTCAATAGACCAGGAGAATACTTTGGTAATTCTGCTGGCAAGAGCTGTTTCAACGCTTTCGTCTCCTAAAGTTTCAGATAAAGAGGTTTTTAAAACCCCGCCAATTATTTTACGTTTAAAAGTTACAGGTTTTATTTTTTTATAAGCTTTTGCAATACTATCTCTAACATCAATTACATAATAAGTTAAAGCATCTGGCTGATAAATAAATACCTCTAAATTGTTGGTTTTGTTTTTAGATCGAAGAAGTGTGTAAGGCTTATTGTATCGAATCGTTCTTACGTCAAAAGAATCTTTTACCTGCTCGACAATATCATACACTTTTTTGTCGCCAATATTTTGACCCTGAAAAATAGATCCAAAAGAATCTCCTTTTTTTATAGTATCTTGAAGTACATTAAAGTCACCGTAATTAAAACCAAATTCTATTTTTTTAGATTTTGGTTTGCTAATTTTAGTTTCTACTTTTTCAGCAGTTTTGTTACATGAAAATATTGAAAATAATACTATTATAATTACGAATGCTTTTTTCAAACTTTTAAAATTTTTGAGAAATTAAACAGTAGTTTCATTTCCCCAATTGGACAATTCTTCTTCGGTCCACAATTTAGGAAAAAAGATGCGTCTTTGAAATTTTGGATGCATATATTTTTGCCAATCGCTTCCACCAGTTGCCTCGCCATTGCCTTTTCCGCTTTCTAGTATGTATTTTCTTGCAGTATTAAGATGTTGCATTACCCATGTAATGTTTACCGTTTGATCGTAATGACGCATTGCCTTAATTAATTCCTCATTTTGCTGATCTGCCTGGGGTAATTGAGTAAATTTTTGCCAGATGTTTTTTGTTTTGAAAGATGACATTTGACGCAAAAACTGATCTTTATATTTGTTTTCGAATTCCTGAAGCAAATACGATTTTTTTCCGGTTTGATAATCTTTTCCTGCTGCCTGCCAATACAAATGTTCGAAACTGGTTTCCGGATCTGTATTTTCATCAAAACTTTCTTTGTATCTGCGATCTGTCAAATTGATAACATCTGTAGATGCAAATTCAATTAATCTGTATTGTGCACTTTGAAAACCACTGGCGGGAGTCAAAGTATTTCTGAATTTCATGTATTGATCCACTTCCATTCCGTTTTCCATAATGCTAAACGAATTCGTAAGCATGTCAAAATAACGGGTGATTCTGGATAATCTTTCACTAAAAAAATCTACCTGAATATTTTCTATATCAGCAATTTGATCAATTTCCCACAAGATCATTTTAAAAATCAATTCGTTTACCTGATGGTACATGATAAAAACCATTTCGTCAGGAAGCGTAGTACGCTGAATTTGTAAATTTAAAAGGGCATCAGTCTGAATGTAATCCCAATATGTAATTGGTTTTGACCAAAGTAAACCTTCAAGTTGTACGTCTGTTTTCTGATTTATAGCTTGAAATTTAAGGTCAATTTCTTTTAAAAGTGATTCAGAATTATCTGTGGTGTTCATTATTTTTTTACTTTAAATGGATTTTTTAATCCTTTATATTCATCGAGATCTGCTTTGAGGGATCCTACTGCAAGATCTGCTTTTATTCTAACCGGAACTTTGTTGTTATCGTCGGATATCCAAAGAGTTAAACTTTCTTTTTCTTTAAAAACTCTTCCTGTTTGTACCATTGGTTTAAAGACCATTGTAGAAACGGTTCCAAATTTAGTTGTAATATCCTGACGACCTACATATTTTAACTTAAATTTTGTGATTTCTTCATCAAAAAACATGTCGATTGTAATTGACTCTCCAGATTTTAATTTATCAATGTTGGGATGATTTCGCAAGTAATAAAAAGACGAAACAATATCCTGCACATTATCAGTAAGGAGAATTGTTTTTTCGGTTTTTCGTTTATAATCTTTTACTAAAACTCTATTTTCACTTTGATTAAAAATACCTTCCTGATTTTTGGTATATCCACCTTCGTCAATTTTTCTAATATAACGATAGGGTTCACCTGTTTGTTTGTCGAAATAGCTTTCGTATAAATCTTCAACTTTAAAGAAAAATTTTGACATTCCGGTAGTATATCCTTTACCCACGGCATGAAAAACTTTTTTGTTATTTACAGTTGCATCTTTAACTTCAAGTGTGGCATAACCGGCATTTACAATTCCATAATGGATTCTGAATTTAAAATATTCACCAGTATCAAAAGCATCTTCTTTTTGGGCGTCGAAACTGAGAACGGTAAGGGCTAATATGATGAGAACTAACTTTTTCATAGTACAATTTTTACATTTCATTATAAAGGTAATTAAATGCAAATTCTATTCCAAATGTACCAAAACAAAAAAACTCAGTCAAAAATGACTGAGTTTTTATGCTATTAACTAACCAAAAAACTATAAATTATGAAATTTATATCAATTCGGAAGGAAACCACCCCTTCCTGATTTGCGAGTGCAAAGATAGATAGAAAGTTCAAAAAACAAATAGCAAAAGGCAAGTTTAACATAACATTTGCATAAAAAGCATCACTTTACAGAGAATTATTCGATTTAATGTAAAAATAATGCGATTTTACAAAGTTCCTCTCAGTTCTTGTTCTCTTTCGATCGACTCAAAAAGGGCTTTAAAGTTCCCTGCGCCAAATCCTTTTGCCCCCATTCTTTGAATAATTTCAAAAAATAGCGTTGGTCTGTCCTGAACCGGCTTCGTAAATATTTGTAATAAATACCCATCTTCATCGGCATCGACCATAATGGCCAGTTTCTCAATTTCGTTAATATCTTCTTTCATCATACTCATATGCACACCTAATCTTTCGGGAATTGCTTCATAATAAGTGTGAGGTGGTGGAGATAAAAATTCAACTCCACGTGCTTTTAACTGCGAAACTGTTTTTATAATATCATCTGTAGCAATGGCAATATGCTGAATTCCGGGACCGCCATAAAAATCTAAATATTCTTCAATTTGAGATTTTTTCTTTCCTTCTGCAGGTTCGTTAATTGGAAATTTAATTCTTCCGTTTCCATTCGACATTACTTTACTCATCAATGCAGAATATTCTGTAGTTATTTGTTTGTCATCAAAAGAAAGGAAATTTACAAATCCCATAACTTCTTCATAGAATTTTACCCAGGTATTCATTTCATTCCAACCCACATTTCCAACCATGTGATCAATATATTTCAATCCGGTTGGTTCCGGGTTATAGTCAGATTTCCATTCTTTGTAACCTGGCAGGAAAACTCCGTTGTAGTTTTTTCTTTCTACAAAAATGTGAACCGTTTCTCCATATGTATAAATCCCCGAACGAACAACTTCTCCAAACTCATCAGATTCAACCGTTGGTTCCATAAAAGAGCGGGCACCACGTTTGATAGTTTCTTCATAAGCGCTTCTGGCATCTTCAACCCAAAGAGCAGCAACTTTAACTCCATCGCCATGTTTTTGAAGATGTGCGTGAATTGGTGAATCTTGCGTTAATGGCGTTGTTAAAACGATTCTGATTTTGTCCTGCTTCAAAACATAAGAAGCTCTATCCCTAACTCCTGTTTCTAATCCTGCATATGCTAATGACTGATATCCAAAAGCAGTTTTATAATAATGTGCAGATTGTTTTGCGTTTCCTACGTAGAATTCTACATAATCGGTTCCTAATAACGGAAGGAAGTCCTGCGCTCCTTCAAAGATTTTTTCTAAACCGTATTCTACTGATTTTACTTCTTTACTCATAATGTTTATTTGTTTAATCGGTTAATCGTTTATTTGAGAACCGAAATGTTGTTTTGAATTGTTTTTTTAACCGCAAAGTTCAAAAAGATTTTTATCAATAAGATTTTGTAAAATCACAAAGTACACAAAGCTTTGCGAACTTGTTTTGATAAAAACTTCACCAGTAAATCTTTGTGAACTTTGCGAAAAATCCTTTGTGGACTTTGCGGTTAAATCGATTTGCTAATTACTCCATCCAGGACTTATAGTATTTCCCGTCATCAAGCCCCATCGCTTCTTCAGTAACCATTAATGGTCTGAAAGTATCGACCATAACGGCTAATTCCTGGGTTTCTTTGTGACCAATGCTGCGTTCCATTGCGCCTGGTGCGGGACCATGCGGAATTCCTTTTGGATGTAAAGTGATATGACCTTGCTCAATATTATTACGGCTCATAAAATCGCCATCCACATAATATAAAACTTCGTCTGAATCTATATTGCTGTGATTGTATGGCGCCGGAATTGCTTTCGGGTGATAATCGTAAAGTCTTGGGCAGAAAGAACAAACGACAAAAGTAGCCGTTTCAAATGTTTGGTGCACCGGAGGCGGTTGGTGAACACGTCCCGTTATAGGTTCAAAATTATGAATTGAAAATCCGTATGGGAAATTGTAACCATCCCAACCCACAACGTCAAAAGGATGTGTGGCATACACCACTTCGTGAATCATGCCTTCTTTTTTGATTTTAATTAAAAAATCACCTTTTTCGTCATGCGTTTCTAATTCTTTTGGCAGAATAAAATCACGTTCGCAAAATGGCGAATGCTCTAAATGCTGACCTGATTGGTTTTTATAACGTTTTGGAGTATAAAAAGGAGAGTAAGATTCGACATAAAAAAGTCGGTTTTCTTCGGTTTCAAATTCTATTTGGTAAATGATGCCTCTCGGAATAATAAGATAATCGCCATATTCAAAAGGAATATTTCCTAACATGGTTCTTAATTTTCCTTTTCCTTTATGGATGAAAAGCATTTCATCGGCATCGGCATTTTTGTAGAAATAATTTCGAAGCGATTCTTTTGGAGCGGCTAGTCCAATAATGCAGTCTTTATTGACTAGCATGGCTTTGCGGCTGTCGAGAAAATCGTTCTCCGGTTTCAATTCAAAACCTTTAAATAGTAATGATTTTATATTTTTTCCGATTGCAATTTTTGGTTCAACCGAATAAGAGTTTAAAATTTCTTTAACCTGAGTTGGTCTGTGAACATGATATGATAATGACGAATGTCCGTGAAAACCTTCGGTTCCAAACAATTGTTCGTAATAAAAACCTCCGTTAGGTTTATCGAATTGTGTGTGTCTCTTTTGAGGGAAATCTCCAAGTTTATGATATAATGGCATGGCTTTTCAATTAGATAATTTGTAAATTAGATAATTCGAAAAAGGTGAATTGTGTGAACAGATAATCAGATCAATTCTATCATTGACTAATCATCTCAATTCGTTGGTTTCACTCAGGATTTCTCTTGATGAGGAATTGAAGATATTCTAATAAACCTGTCCATTTTGTTTTCATTATAACAAATGTCGTAATTTTTATTGATTTAAATTGTAAATCATCTCATTTATAAGCGCAAATTAATCTAAAATTTTTGACATTACAACGATATAGTTGCAAAATAATTCAATTTTTTTCTCAATTAAAGCAAATTTGAAAAGCAAAAAATTTAACCGCAAAGTCCGCAAAGTTTTTTACTATTAGGTTTTATAAAGAAGGGAAAGTTCGCAAAGCTTTGTATTGATTTAGCTTTGCGAGCTTTGCATTTTGACAAAACTTAAAATATTTTAAAAAACTTTGCGGACTTTGCGGTTAAATAATTACGTTTTTCCACAATATTTAAAGAATTGAGATTAGAACAAAAATCCTATACTAAACCAGGTAAAACTTTTTGACATTTCCGGCGACCATGAATGTTTAATTTCGATTGGCCCTATAATTGTTTCCAGACCGTAGCCTATAGCGTAACCAGAATATTTGGGCATCGAAACCCAATCAACAGTGGTAAAAATATCATCACCAAGATTGGCATAATTGGCAGAAATATTAACGTGATTTTTTTTCAATATTTCATAATCAAGCGTCAACGCTGTTTTTATATAACTGTTTCCGGCAATGCTTAAAAAATCATATCCGTAGAAATAATTAAAATTGTTGATCTTGTTATATCCATATCCGCCCAATATATAATCAAAAAAAGGAACGCTGTCATTACCAATATTGAATCCAGCGTCGGCTTCGATTTTAAAAGTAGCTTTTTTGAATAACCTGTCAACAAAAGCAATTTCTGCCTTTGCTGTAGAAAAAGGTTTGAATTTTCTCGTATAATCTGAAGATGCCAAATAGGTTTGCACATCTGTCGAGAAATAAACTCCCGAGTGGGGGAAACTTTTATTATCTAAAGAGTCGTATTTTAAATATCCGAAAACACTAAAATAACTGCTTTTTTCGATGATGTTATCTTCATTAGAAAGTGTTGGCGAATTTATTTTCAAGTATTTGTATTCAAGCCCGCCGCCCATTAAAAATTTTTGTACAAAAATAGTTTGAAAATAAGCCTGATTCGTAACGTCCATAAAATCAACGTTAATTAGATTTCCCGGGCTTTCTGCAATTAAACTGCTGAAACTATTGGTTACATTTCGATTAAATTGACTTAATCTCGAACGAAATCCAAAACTTATATTAAAACCATTTTCGACATAATAATTAAAATCGTATCTAAAATTATCTCCTAAAATGATGTCTAAAGAAGTTACATCATTTTTTAAGAATGTTTTTTTATGTGTAAGATTTAATAAGATTCCGCTCTTATAAAGCCCATCATAATGCAAACCCAATTTCAAATACGTTTGCGTTGGATTTTCTCTTAATACTAAATCTAAATCATCCTGATCTCCATCTGGCTGTAAACAATAAGAAATCGCACTAAAGTTTTGTGTCGCATCCAGATTGTTCATTCCGGCTTTTAAATCATCATAAGTAATCGTACTTCCGGGTTTAAAACGAAGTTTCCCGCGAATATATTCTTTAGTATAATTGTCTAATTTATCACTGTTAATTTTTTTAATTTGAATGGTATCAGAGCTTATTTTTAGCTTTGGTTTTTTATAATAAGTAGTTTCGTTTGTCAGGGCTTTGATTTTTTCGTAAACAGCAAAAGCAGCTTCTTCACCTTTTCTTATTATTTCTTCTCCTTTATCAAATGAAATTACGCCATAATCACGAATGTCCGGTTTTATGTAAACATCGGTGTCTTTGATTTTCTTTTTCATTTTGTCAATCGACTGAAGATTGGTGATTTGTACCAAAATTCTGGTTGCATTTTTTAGGCTTTTTCGGTTCAGTAAATCATCCTGAACATCAACACCAATTATAATGTCTGCGCCAAGATTACGAACTTCTTTTATAGGATAATTATTAACAACGCCACCATCAACCAATAATTTTCCGTCTATTTCTACCGGTGTAAAAAGGGAAGGAAAAGCCGCACTGGCCATCATTGCTTGGACAAGATTACCTTTGTTTAATAAAACTTCTTCGCCGGTTTCGATGTTTGTACCAATACATAAAAAAGGAGTTGGCAATTTGTTAAAATCGCGAACATGTCTAACATTGCGGGTTAAACTGCTTAATAAATTATAATTGTACATTCCTTTTGAAAGTGCTTCGGGAATACCGACTCTGAAATTACTGAAAGGCAAAACGATGGCATATAACTCGTCATTTTTTTTGCCATAAAAGTTTTTAGACGAACGCGGAATATAATCGTTTATCAATTCGTCAAAATTGGTTTTTTTGAAGATAGAATCAATTTGAGTGGCGTTGTAGCCAGAAGCATAAAGTCCGCCAATTATAGACCCCATACTGGTTCCGCCAATATAATCGATTTTGATTCCTGCTTCTTCCAAAACTTTTAAAACTCCAATATGTGCAAATCCTTTGGCACCTCCACCACTTAAAACTAAACCTATTTTAGGCCTTTTTACGCTGTCTTGTTGTTCCTGCGAAAATGTTTGCTGCGAATTAAAAAATAAGAATGCAAGAAATGCCAACTGTATAAAGCAGTTGAAAATGGGAAAAAATCGTTTTGAACAAGTATTCGTAATGGACAGCTGATTTAGGCGCATAAGAAATAACTAGTTGGTTTTGTAAAAGTCGACAATTTTTTTGGCTTTTGATACTCCTACAACGTCAGATATTTCTTTTTCGGTAGCCAATTTTAATCTTTTAACACTTTTGAAATGTTGTATTAATGTAAGCATCGTTTTTTCGCCAATGCCCGGTATGCTTTCTACAGAAGAATTGAGCGCAGCTTTACTTCGTTTATCACGATGAAACGTGATTCCGAAACGGTGCGCTTCGTTTCTTAATTGCTGTATTACTTTTAACGTTTCAGATTTTTTATCTAAATATAACGGAATTGAATCTCCCGGATAAAATAATTCTTCGAGACGTTTTGCAATCCCGATAATGGCAATTTTACCTCTTAAACCTAAATCGTCAATACTTTTTAACGCAGCAGATAATTGCCCTTTTCCTCCATCAATAATAATCAATTGCGGAAGCGGTTCATTTTCATCCAGTAATCTTTTGTAACGGCGATAGACAATTTCGGTCATCGACGCAAAATCGTCGGGACCTTCAACGGTTTTTACGTTAAAATGACGATAATCTTTTTTGCTGGCTTTTCCGTCTTTAAAAACTACGCAGGCAGCAACGGGATTGGTTCCCTGAATATTCGAGTTATCAAAACATTCAATATGTCGTGGTTCTACAGGCAAACGCAAATCTTTTTGCATTTGCGCCATGATACGATTTACGTGTCGGTCAGGATCTACAATTTGCAATTGTTTCAGCTGTTCGATTCTGTAAAACTTAGCATTTCTGATGGATAAATCCAGAATCTGTTTTTTGTCACCAAGCTGTGGAACTGTGGTTTTTATTTTTTCTCCCAAATCAATTTCAAACGGAACAATTACTTCTCTTGATAATAAATTAAAACGTTCGCGCATTTCTATAATCGCCAGTTCTAATAATTCTTCATCAGTTTCGTCCAGTTTTTTCTTGATTTCCATGGTGTGCGAACGAATGATCGAGCCATGCGAAATTTGTAAAAAATTCACATAAGCCGCACTTTCATCCGATACAATCGAGAAAACGTCAATATTTGTAATTTTCGGATTCACAATCGTTGATCTCGATTGGTAATTCTCAAGAATTTCTATTTTTTCTTTGATTTTCTGCGCTTCTTCAAAATGGAGATTCTGCGCATAATTGTTCATCAAACGCTTAAAATCTTTCATACTTTCTTTGAAGTTTCCTTTCAGAATTTCGCGAATAGCATCAATTTGTCTTTGATAATCTTCAAACGATTCATGACCTTCACAAGGACCCTTGCAGTTGCCAATATGATATTCAAGACAAACTTTAAATTTACCCGAATTGATATTTGATTGACTCAAATCATAATTGCAGGTTCTTAGCGGATACAATTCTTTGATTAAATCCAGAATTGTATGCACCGTTTTGAAATTGGTATACGGTCCAAAATATTCAGACCCGTCTTTAACCATTCTTCGGGTTAAAAATATTCTCGAAAAAGGTTCTTTTTTGATGCAAATCCACGGATAACTTTTGTCATCGCGCAACAACACATTATAACGCGGCTGCAATGTTTTGATCAGGTTATTTTCTAATAAAAGTGCATCAGTTTCTGTAGGAACAACGATATGTTTGATGGTTACAATTTTTCGAACCAATACATTCGTTTTACGTGTATCGTGAATTTTATTAAAATAAGAAGAGACCCTTTTTTTTAGATTTTTGGCTTTGCCAACATACAATATTTTGTCGTCCTTGTCATAATATTGATACACGCCGGGATTGTCCGGCAAGGTTTGTATTTGAAGTTCTAAAGACGGTTTTTGCATAGAACAAATTTAAACTTTTGAGTTTAAATTATGAATCATTCTTTTAAGTTTCTTCAAAAAAAAAGAGTCCGCTTTTTATAAAACGGACTCTTTTTTATCTGGCATTTTTTATTTAATCGTGAAGTATTCTGTTTGTAGCAAATGTGTTCTTTCGTCAAACTCAAAGTCTACATATTTTGCATCGTCTTTTTTAATAGAAACTTCCATATTACTTCTTCCAATTTCTTTTTTATCTTCATTGAAAGCTTTTAAAAGTATTTTACCATTAAAATCTTTTTTTGCGATTAAGTAAATAGTGACTTTTTTATGCTTTTCTGCATCGGCTCCGTAGATCTTTTCAGCTTTACATTCATCAAAATTTGCAGTAAATCCCGGATCAGCAATAACTTTTGAGTTATTTATACTCTCGCTCATTCCCGAATTTATTCCTTTTATTACATCTCCAATTCCTTTTGATGCACTTTTAGCTGCGGCTTTTCCTTCTTCCTGAAGTGCCTTTCCTGCACCTTCAATTAATTTAGATTTTACAGCGATTGCTTCGTTTCCGTCTGTTTCCGCTTCTTTCATTTTTTCTTCTTTACTCATACAGGAAACAAGTAATGTTACTGCACTAAATAAAAGGACTATTTTTTTCATAATGTTTTTAATTTTTGAGTGAAATAAGCGACTAAAAGCTTAAGTATTTGGGTCAAATATATAGATTTAAAATATAATTTCTATATTTAGATTTTATAATTCATATGAAAAATAATAAGCCCATGATTATCTTTGGCGAACCGGTTTTGCCAGGAGAACACAAAACGATAAACGTCGAAATTGCCCGATTACATACTACTACAAAATTGAATATTCCCATTATTGTACGTCGCTCCAAGCTTGATGGTCCTGTGGTTTTATTCTCTGCAGGAATTCACGGCGACGAAATAAATGGGGTCGAAATTGTACGCCAGATTATTAGCAAAAAAATAAATCGACCAATTCGGGGTACCATAATTTGTATTCCGATTATTAATATTTATGGTTTTGTAAATAAATCACGGGAGTTTCCTGATGGACGTGATTTAAATCGTGTTTTTCCGGGAAGTAAAAAAGGATCTTTAGCAAGCCGTTTTGCTTTTCATATCGTTGCCGAAATTTTACCGATTATAGATTACGCAGTCGATTTTCATGCCGGAGGCGCAAGCAGATTTAATGCTCCCCAAATCAGAATCACAGAAAACAACAAGGAATTAAAACTTTTGGCAGATATATTTAATGCCCCATTTACACTTTATTCTAAAAATATTGGTGGTTCTTTTAGAAATACATCAGAAAAAGCCAATGTGAAAATGTTGCTTTTTGAAGGTGGAAAATCATTAGATATCAATAATGTTATTGCAAATGAAGGTGTGATGGGAGTGAAGCGTTTATTAAATTATTTAGGAATGCTTGATCCAAATCAAATTGTAGAAGAACCTGAAAGTCCTTCAATTTTTATTAAAAACTCAGTTTGGCTTCGTGCCAAATGTTCCGGTTTATTGCACGATTATAATTTGATTGGCAAGTTTGTCACCAAAGGAACAATTTTGGCAATCATTACTGACCCTTTTGGTAAATTCGAACAAAAGGTAAAAGCACCGCATGAAGGTTATGTAATCAACGCCAATCATTCGCCAATTGTTTATGAAGGCGATGCAATTTATCACATTTCTAAAAATAATCCAGGAGAAGAAGATGCCGACGAATAAAAAAGAACTACGATTACAGTATAAAAGTCTTCGAAAAGATATTTCGCCTGACGAAATTGAAGAAAAAAGTCTGGCTGTAGCCAATGAATTACTGCAATTGCCTATTTGGGATAAAACCTATTATCATGTTTTTCTTCCGATAGAAGAACAAAAAGAAGTCAATACAGAATATGTTTTGCATTTGCTTTCCGGAAAAGATAAAGAAATCGTGATCTCAAAAAGTGATTTTGAAACCAGAAAAATGTCACATTTTTTATTGACAGATAATACCAAAATCAAAAAAAACGAATACAATATTCCCGAACCAGTAAATGGCTTGCCAGTTCCGTCTGAAACTATTGAAGTAGTTTTTGTACCGCTTTTGGCTTTTGATATTTTTGGAAACCGTATTGGTTACGGAAAAGGTTTTTACGATAAATTCCTGGCAGAATGCAAACCGGAAACCATTAAAATTGGTCTTTCATTTTTTGAAGCCGTAAACCAAATCGACGATGTTTTTGAATCGGATGTAAAATTGGATTATTGCGTGACGCCTGAGAAAATATATACATTTTAAATTCCCCACCTGCAAAATCGTAGAGACGCACAGCAGTGCGTGTACGCAATCTTTGCCGATATGCTGGGTGTAGACGCACTGCTGTGCGACTCTACAATTTGCGGGGTGAAGGATTGAAAACAAAAAAATCCCAAATCCCAAGCTATAACAATTGGAATTTGGGATTTTTTATTTGAATTTTAAAATTTACTTTACTTCTTTAATGGTCAAAGAATCAATCCAACCTTCAGTTCCGTCTGTTAATTCTATTTTTTTCCATTGGCCTAAAGTTTCAGTAACGTACACTTTTGCACCTTCGTGTAATAAGAAAATGGCTGAACCTGCTTTTTGAGGTTCGCTTCGAACTTCGCTAACTTCTGCAAAAACAATTGCAGGGCGATCATTGTCATAATGATCTTTTTCGGCCATTCCGGCAGCGATACTTAAACCTAAAGCAATCAGGAAAACAAACATTCCGATGAAATAAATTCTCTTTGAAACCGTAAGCTGAGAAAAATAATAACCAATAAAACTTAGCAAGAAAGCAAAAGCAATTCCAACCGAAATTACCGCCCAGGTGTTATAGGTAAAAATGCCTGTAAAATTCTGAATCAGTTTTGCGAAACCTACTTTTGGAACTTCTTTGATTTCGTCAATAGTTAATTTTTTGGCGAATCTTAAATTATTTAAAATTTCAGCATCATTTGGTTTTAAAACCAAAGCTTTCTCATAATTGTAAATAGAAGGTGCTACTTTGTTCAGTTTATAATAAGCATTAGCCAAATTAAAATATAACTCAGCAGATTGCTGCTTGTCTTCTTTAATAACGCTTTCGTACTCCTGAACCGCTTCCTTATATTGGGCTTTTTGGTAAAAAGCATTCCCTTTTTCAAAGCCGTTTTGAGCAAAGAAAACCTGAGAGATTAATAAAAAGAGATATAATATGTTTTTCATTTGTTTCTATTTTTCATTTGTCAAGCTGAGCGGAGTCGAAGCTCAATTAAATCTCGACTCCGCTCTATTTGACAATAACAATATTTTTATGTTTAAGAAGTTTCAAAACTTTGCGAACTTAAAATCAACACAATCAAAATCACTTTTTCTTAGCGCACTTTGCGGTAAAATTAGCGTCGCGGTTAAAACTAAACGATTTGTTTTTCTAATTCTGAAATAATCAAAACAGCTTTATCATAATCCTGCTGAATTGAAGCGCTCGAAGCCGGAGCATAACGCGCATATTCGCAGTTTTCTGTCAAAACAATAAAACTTTGAACCGTTTCCGGATTTGCATTTCTCGACAATAATAATTCGCGAATATTGTCTTTGCTCATTTCCGAGGTTTCAATATGCAATTTCGCTTTTAGGAAATTGTGCATTGCTTTTTCCAATGCGATATAAAACGGCTCTTTATTGTTAAGCTGTTTCTTGGCTTCAGATAAATATTTCTTCGCCAGTTTATTATTCATTTTGATTCTGTTTCCGGTAACGTCACTATCAATAGCTTCTTTTTTCTTCTTAGCTAAGATAATAATCGGTAAAATCACGAAAGGCAGGAACAATAGTGTATAATATAAATTCGAACCGTAAAAATCATCTTTGGCAATCGAAACCAAATTGGTTTTTGATTTTATGTATTTAAATTGTTCTGTTTTCGAAATCACATTTTTTGACGCGCTTGCTGTTGCATTTGCTTCCGCCTGCATTGGTCCGTCGAGAACATCAATCATAATTTCCGGAGAATTTATGGTTTTATAAGAACCGGAATTCAAATCAAAATAAGAAAACTGCATTGCTTTTATGGCATATTTCCCTTTGTATTGCGGAATAATGGTGTACTTGTCTGAGATTTTTCCGGACATTCCAGATAATGTTGTGGTCACTTTTTCGTCATGAACAGGATCATACATTTCAAGTGCATTTGGCACCACCGGTTTTGGTAAAGTAAACAGTTTCATGTTTCCGCTTCCACTGGCACTTACATATAAATCAAGACTTTCGCCACTTTTTAAAGTTGTTCTCGATGGTGTAACCGTAAAATTAAATTTACCAACTGCCCCGCTAAATCCTTCCGGTTTACTAGCTTCAGGAAGAGGTCTTACATTAATAGTTTTTGCTCCGGCCGAAACAATTTTATTATCATCAGATAAAATCATTTGACCAAACATATCACGGCGATTTGTTGGCAATTGAACACCAATGTCTAACGAAAGCGGTTCTATTGTTAATCTCCCTGATTTTTGCGGGTATAAGATCGTTTTTTTCAAGACTACAAAATAACATCTCTGACCTTGATAAGTTCCCTCTTCGATCTTTAATTGTTTGATGTCAATATTTTGATTCCAGAAATCATTGTATTTTGGTTTTGCCAGTTCTTTAAAACCGGTAACACCAATATTATTAAAGTACAATTTATAAACTACTGTAATAGGTTCGTTCAAATACGGACTTGTTTTCGAAATTTCGGCAACAAGATTTAAGGTTTCGCTTCCGGAACCTTGTGGTCTGTCATTCGGATCCCTTTCTTCGGCAACAGCATTGGTAACAACAATCTTTATAGGTGCTGTTTTGTAGATTTGCCCATTAAACTCAATTGTGGCCTGTTTAATAGTTACAGTCCCTTTTTGCGCAGGCTGTAAAATATAAGAGTAAATTTTTTGAAAAGAACTTCGGCCGTTTATCCACGATTGACTTACTTGCTGACTTGGTCCTGCAACCACTCTAAATCCTTCAAAATTTGGCTGGTCAAAGTTATCTCCATCAACATTCATAATAAAGTCAATACGAAGTCTTTCGTTAAGTCCAAGCGTGTTTTTGCTTACTTTGGCTTCAAATTGAACTTGAGCCATAAGCCCCTGAAAAGTGAATAGTAATAGAATTAAATATCTTTTCATTAAAATTGTTTAATCGTTTTGGGGTTTAATCGTTTAATTATTAATATGTTTAATCGTTTTTTTTACCGTTTTATTGTTTAATCGAATTAACAGTTACACAAATCAACGATTAAACGATTCAACTTAATTTTACCAGTCTTTTTCTGTTTTTCTAGGATTACCTTTTACTTTTTGAGCATTTACTTTATCCTGAATTTTCTTTTCTTCGTTGTTTACGGCATCTAATAAATTCTGAACGCGCTCTTTTGAAATTCCGCCAGGTTGTGGTTTTGGTTCTCCGTTGTTGTCTGATTTATCATCTTTCTTTGGATCATTTTTACCATCTTTTTTGTCCTTGTCTTTATCTCCTTTGTCGTCCTTTTTGTCTTTATCCTTATCCTTGTCCTTATTTTTGTCTTTGTCCTTGTCCTTATCTTTATTTTTATTTTTATCCTTGTCTTTGTCCTTATCCTTATTCTTGTCTTTGTTTTTATCGTTTTTCGGAGGATTTTCTTTTAGTTTTTGTTTGGCGTATGCATAGTTGTAACGCGTTTCATCGTCCGTAGGATCATTTCGCAATGCTTGTTTGTAAGCTTCAACTGCCTGCGTATAATCTTTCTCTTTCATAAAAACATTTCCCAAGTTATGGTAGGCTTTATGTTTGTCAGATTTTGATTTGGAATTTTTAATTGCTTTTGCATAAGCCAATTTAGCTTCAGACGCCTGATTTTGTCTGTAAATTGTATTTCCTAAGTTATAAGAAGCAACACCGCGTTTTGCAAACTTTGATTCCGAGATTCTATAATTTGCCTCCGCATCAACAAATTTATTCTGCTTATATTCTTCATTACCTTCAGGCAATGTTTTGTCTTTTTCCTGAGCCGAAACCGCCAAGGAAACCGTTAGTAAAATATAAAGAAGTAAATTTTTCATTCTATTTTTTTATGTTTTTTATTTGCCACAAATTGCACTAATTAGTTACTTGTGTCTGAATTTTTCGAATACTTATTAATAATTTTATTCGTGTAAATTCGTGTAATTAGTGGCGAACTTTATTATTTCTTTTCGTTAAATAAATTCAACTCTTTAATCCAGTTTGTTTTTCTTTCCAAAAGGAAAATGTCTACAAATAACAATAAGAATCCTAAACCAAGAAACCACTGAAACTGTGATTGGAAATCCGCCATTTGCGTTGCTTCAAATTCAGTTTTCTGGATGTTATTCAATGCATTTTTAATGTATTCTAAAACCTCTTTTGTATTTCCGCCATAAACATATCCGCCTTTTGTTGCTTTGGCGATTGATTTTAAGCCTTCCTGATTCAGTTTTGTAATAACAGTTTGCCCGTTTTGATCTTTCTGGTAATTTCTTATTATACCATTTTCTCTTAACGGAATTGTTCCTCCTTTTTCAGTTCCAATACCAATCGTGATGATTTTCATTCCCAATTTATTCGCTTCCTCAGCTGCTGCTGAAGCGCCTTCGGAATGATCTTCTCCATCAGAAATCAAAATCAATAACTTACTGGTTTTGCTTTTTTCATCGAAATAAGTAGATGATAACCTGATAGCTTCGTCAAGCGACGTTCCTTGCGATGAAACCATATCCGGCGTCATACTTTGCAGGAACATTTTGGCAACACTGTAATCTGATGTAATTGGTAAAACAGGAAAGGCACTTCCCGCATAAGCCACAATTCCAATTCTGTCGCTTCCAAGATTATTAATAATTTGCGAAACCAACTGTTTACTTTTCTCTAAACGGCTTGGTGCAACATCTTCTGCAAGCATACTTTTAGAAACGTCGACTGCAAAAACAATATCAATACCTTCACGTTTTACGGTTTCCATTTTAGTCCCAATCTTCGGATTTACCAATCCGATAATGATACACGCAAGTGCCAAAAGTAAAACAGATAATTTCAATACAGGTTTAAAAACAGAACTTTCCGGGCTCAGTTTTTTTACCATTTCAATATCACCAAATTCACGTTGTTTTTTTCTTTTCCAATACAAATTGAAAAAGAAAATACACACCACAAGTGGCAGTAAGAATAAAAGGTATAAATATTTTTTTTCGTCTAATTCCATTTTAAATTTTAGATTTCTGAATTTAGATTTTAGATTTTTTTAAATCGAAAATCAAATAAAGCTTCTGTAAACTGTATTTCTTAAACCCACTTCCAGTAATAGTAAAAACGCTGCGAGTAAAACAAAAGGTCGGTATTTTTCGTCGTAATCGTAGAATTTTAGTTCCTGGATTTCAGTTGTTTCTAATTTATTAATTGCGCTGTAAATCTGTGCTAACCTGTCGTTGCTTGTGGCTCTAAAATAAGTTCCGTCAGTTTTACGGGCAATACTTTTCATCAATTGTTCGTCGATTTCTACTTTTTGATTTTTGAATAAAAATCCGCCGTTTGGAGCATATGCATATGGAGACAATGCCATTCCGTTACTTCCTAAGCCAATTGTGTATACTTTTATTCCATATTGTTTAGCTATATCAGCAGCCGTTTCCGGCTCGATAAAACCGGCATTATTAACACCATCGGTCATTAAAATGACTACTCTGCTTTTTGCTTTACTGTCTTTAAGACGATTTACTGCAGTTGCCAATCCCATTCCGATTCCTGTACCGTCCTGTAGCAGATTATCATATTTGATTTCTTTTATCGCCTCAAGAATAATTGGTTTATCGCTTGTTACCGGAGTTTTTGTATACGCTTCAGAAGCGTATAAAACCAACCCGATTCTGTCATTTGGTCTTTCTTCAACAAAATCTGCAGCTACTCTTTTTAATGCTTCCATACGGTTTGGCTTTAAATCTTTGGCAAGCATACTTCCTGAAACGTCAATTGCTATTACAATATCAATTCCTTTTGTGGTTTTAGTCTGGTTGCTAATGTCTACCGTTCTTGGTCTTGCCAATGCAATTATCAAAGAACATAAAGCAATAATCCTGAAAACGTATAAACAAGGTTTTACTTTTGTCCAAAAAGACTCGCTGTTTTTAAAACCCTGAGTTGAACTCATTTTTAACGTAGCCGATTGCTGGTTACGTTTCCAGAAAAACCAAGCAATTGCAATTGGAATTAAAAGAAACAACCAAAAAAATTCCGGATTTAAAAAAGTTATTTTATTCATTAGTTGGTCGCTTTTCTAAGTTCAACAGAATTTAAAATTCGAGTTGTAATATCGTTTGCATAAGTATCGCCTTCTTCGTGCAAAATCATGATTTGTTGTAATCCCTGATCTTGTTTGAATAATAAAATCTCGTAATAGGCTTTTGCGCTTGTTTTATCAACCGGATTAAAAATGGTCATTGTTCCGTAACCTTTTAATCCCTGAACGCCTTCATTAGTCTGAAAATCTTCTTGTTTTACAATGATATTTTGTCCGCCTTGCGCCTCGATAATTTTTAGAGCACCTTCCAGCGTTTTTGCTAAATCTAATTCTACCGGATTTTTGAATTTACTTGTTGAAACCATGATGTAAAAATTATCAATCATACTTCCATAGGAAAACATTTGCATTTCCTTAATCAAAGCCATCGCTTCTTTTGGTAATACTTTTTGAGTGTCCACACGTTTTAAAACCTTTGGAGTTTCAATTAAAACACCTGGATTTCCGTATTCACTTTTTACCCATTCTCCTTCTAATAATTCTTTGGTTTTATGACCAATTACATTATCTTTTACGTATTTGAAACCTTTTGTAGCAATGAAAAAAGTTGTTGTTGCAGCCAATAAAAAGACAACTGTTCCTACAGC